>Ga0209501_10001208_pt1 | contig 28963 bp, 16 predicted proteins | sample ArcticOcean_MG_C_4_FD_187434 | JGI IMG/M metagenome (GOLD analysis project Ga0209501, IMG submission 187434) | Marine microbial communities from western Arctic Ocean - ArcticOcean_MG_CB4_134 (SPAdes) (version 2) | ecosystem: Environmental > Aquatic > Marine > Oceanic | place: Arctic Ocean...
GACCCCATTCTCCATCGCAGTCGTTTGGCTACACCTTGATGACGAACGACAGACGCAGGCCGCTGGTACTGTTCGGGATTACGTTACGCGAGATTCTCAATCGGACAGTAAACCGGAATCTCGCATCACAGATGCCAATCGCTTGACCTCATCCGCAGGCATCGGCGGCGCCGGACTCCGTGGCTGGCTGCCATCAAAGCCCAACAGGTTGAGTGCCGCTTTGACTCCCGCAGCCCGGTAGGGCAGCATGACCGAATCAATTCGCGCCACATGTCTTTGTAATTCCTGGGCATCGGCATAACGGCCGTCCATGCCGAGTTGCAGAATCTTATAGAGCGCGGACGGCCAGACATTCGAGAAGGCCGTGGTGGTTCCATTGCAGCCAATCAATGTTCCTGCCAAGACAATGCTGCCATTGCAGATCCAGAAACGGCGGTCATCGGGGACAAATTCTCGCACCCGAGCTTCAAAGCGGATATCGTGGTCCGTCACGTAACCAAACACACCGTCCAGACTTGCCACCTGGCCAATTAGTTCGGCGCTGGCGGCAGGCTCGCCGGCCATACCAAAACGTTCCGGATTGCACTGGTGCATCAACAGGACGGGCAACGGGCATTCTGGCAGCAGGGCCTGGAAATAAGCCAGCACGTTGTCCGGCTCGCGTGGAAACCGAACCCGCACCATTTCTGCACCCGCCTCGGCAAAAGCCGTGGCCCGGCGGATCGTCTCAGACACGGAATCGCAATCGATACCGCCAACCACAAATCGCTGTTCGTCGACCGCATCGACCACCGTCGCCACGATCGCCAGCTTCTCCTCTTCGCTGAGCATGTACTCCTCGCCCGTGGCTGTCCCCACAATGAATCCACTCAGCGGGGTCGCTTGCCAGCGGGCGATATTACGGCGAATAGCGTCATGGTCAACCTGGTCCCGTTGATCAAACGGAGTGACCATCGGGATAGTGACCAGCGGGTCGTTGTGCGGAATCGGCATATCGAGTCAGCAGACGCGAAGACGGAACGGGATCTCTCCGTAGGACTGCCGCATTACGACGGTCGTGTATCGCGGCGGAACAGGATGCTGCCGGCGGCGGATCACTAGTTCTTGTAGACCTTGTGGCGGGGGCGATCCGAGAGGATCTGCTCCGCGCCCCAGTTGGTCACTTCACGAAAAGCCTCGCTTCGAATGAAACCGTTAAACGCTTCTTCCTCGGACCATTCGCTCGTTATCAGGTAGGAGGCCCCGTCACCCACGTCCTTCCATAAGGTCGACGTCGTATGACCATCCGCGGCATTCAGAGCATCTATGACTGCTGCGAACTTATCCTCGAAATCCTGTTGCTTGCCTTCAATAACGTGATAGTTCATGCCGACTGTGATCATCTCGTGTCCGCTCCGTTTCCCCATTGGGGGTGTCGAGGTCTAAGTGATGCTTCTGCAGCAATGCATCGCTTTCTGTGCTTGTCAATTCTTCATGATAAGCGACGACCGAGTGAGCCAACAGTGGCCAGCCACGAGGGCCGTTGGGTTACATCAGGATGGCCCGAACAACATCATGCCCAACACACCCAAGGCGATTCCTCCAACAAGGCTGCCGACGCAGGCAATGACGAGAATCTTGGTTGAGAATTGTCCAGCTCGTTTGGAAGAAGCAGCAGCGGCCCACGCTGGCTGACCCTCACCCGCCGCCACAGGTGCACCGCGAAGCGGGTTGATTGCAGGCGCCTCGCCGGCTTCCGCGGCAACTGCCGTTCCCGCCGCTGCTCCCACGGCCAGGGGATCGCCATCCAGTCCTCCCGCCGCTGCTCCCACGGCCAGGGGATCGCCATCCAGTTCTGCACCCGCAGTTTCCGTCGTCGGGCCTGGCGCCGGTACGGGGATCTTGATTCCGCAGGGACAGTTGGCGCGTTTTCCCGCCATCCCGTCGGGGACGCTGTAGTTCTTACTACAGCCGGGACAAACAAACTTGATTACCATCAGCCTGAACTCCGCAAAACTAATTATCGGCGTCGACCCCGCCTGCCATCTTAACCACAACTGCCACGGATTACACAACAACACGACCCGCCGCGTGCCAATCCCAATCACTTGTCAGCCAACTGTCTTGCCCACCGGCAACCCCTGCAACTTTCACGCTGTCTGCTGTGCTACGATGGCAGGGCAAACGAACTTCAGTGCAGACACGGTCGGGAGCGGTGATCACGTGGCCATTCATTTTCAATGTCCGGCATGCTCGGCTTCCCAATCAGCCCCTGAGCATCAGACAGGCCGTCAAGCTCGCTGTTACGCGTGTAGCTCGGTCGTCACTGTCCCCAGCAAGGTCCCGGCAATACCGCCCGGCATGTCGACTCCTCCTGACGCGATTATTGAAACGCCGGTGGGCGACACAGTCAACGAGAACTCCACTGGAGGATTCCCGCACGTCTTGGTGTACTCGATCGGCGGTGGCGTACTGGGATTATTTATACTGGCTGCAGTGATAGGCTCCCTGACTCGTGGTGGCGGTAACGCCGCTGATGTCGGCGGGGGCGCCGGGGCGTCGACCACAGCGCTTGGCGCACAAGAGATTTACGAGAAATATAGTCCGTCCGTGGTGCAGATAATCGTCTTCGATATCGACGGCGATGCGCTGGGGTCGGGCAGCGGTTTCTTAGTCAGTCCTGACGGTGGCCTGGTCACCAATAAGCACGTTGTTGACGTCCGAGGCGCCGAACACTTCGAGGTGATTCACGAAGGTGATCGCCGCGGCCAGGTCGCCGACTTTATTGTTCAACACAGGAGCCTGGACCTGGCCTATCTAAAAATCAGGCGACCGACTCAGTACTACCTCACGTTGACTCCCCAGCTCCCCAAAGTGGGTGAGAAAGTGTTTGCGATCGGCAATCCGCTCAGCCTCAGAAACACAATCTCAACAGGAATCGTCAGCGGGTTGCGAGAAAGGGAAGACGGCCATACTGAAATTCAGTTTACGGCCCCGATCAGTCCCGGCAGCAGCGGTGGACCACTCTTCAATAACAGTGGGCAGGTTATCGGCGTGACCTCCGCCTTCTTGGAAGGAGGGCAAAACCTGAACCTCGCCATGCCGATCGAGGCTGTCGTGCGACTGATCGAGGACGACCGCTAGTCAGTCCCCCGTGGTTGCTATTTGAACACGACATGAACGTCTCATGGCTCCGCGAGTGTCGCCTGCGGATAAACAACACCATGGGATTCTGGCGTTGCTCGCAGAGTGAAACGGCAAGGCACGACATGGCGACTCAGGGCGACCAGTGAATCCTGCAGATCGGCAACTGGTGTGACAGTTGATTCACACCGTGTTCCGTCAGGCCCGTTCCGTTCAGGTCCAGTTCTTCCAGCTGGCTAAGTTCTTTGAGCTGTCTGATGGATTCATTCGTGAGTCCGCTAAAGCTGAGGTCAAGCGTTCGCAGCTCAGCAAGGCCTGTCAACTCGGACAGGCCGCTGCCGGTAACTCCCGTATGGGTTAGGGCAAGTGACACCAGAGAATTATGACCTGCCAGGAACTTCAAGCCATCGTCATTCACAGAAGGGGCGTCAATTGTGAGTGAAGTCAGCCCCTTCAAGACTTCAAGTTGTTTCAGGCTGTTGTTTGTCACCAGCGGACCGCCCAGGTCAAGTGACTCCAGCAGGGGCAACCGGTCCAGGCGGGCAAGCCCGGCGTCATCCACACTGGTCATGTGCAGTCGCAGTGCGCTCAGTTCCTTCAATCCAAGAACATGCTCAAGGCCGCTGCTGGTCACCCCGGTAAAGCCAAGGTCAAGAGTGGTCAGGTTACCCAGGCCGGCCAATTCTCTCAGTCCTTGATCGGTAATATCCGTGAAGCCCAGCTTGAGTTGGCCGAGCTTATGAAGGGCTGCCAACTGAACCAGGTCACTATCTGAGGCTTTCGTCTGAGTAAGATCGACATCAGTAACATCGCCATTTCTGTCCCGTTCAACGCTGCCACCACGTTTTTCAACTGCCTCAATAGCCTGTTTGACCTGGCTGGCCCGCCGGACCTTGTCACTTTCGCTCTGCCTGGCGTCGAAAACGATCCAGGCGAGCACGCCTGCCATCGTCACGGCAAAGAGGATGCTTGACCAGGCGGACGTGGCTGGCGGGTCCGTCGCAACGGAGTCGTGTTGCTGTTGGGACGTACTGTCCGTTACGTCTTCAGTCATTGCCTCAACCCCTATCAGCCGCCTGCTCCCAAGGATCGTCAGGAGCCATCAACCAGCGGCCGCGTTATTTCTGTTGGCGAATCAGGTCGTCCATGGCCGTGGCCAGGGAGTCACCAAAGCGCACAAAGAATTTTCCGCTGCCGAGGTAATGGTAGGGCCGGTCGCTGCCCACCGCACACCATTCCGCGAAATGATCGGCCCAGCCCTTCTTGTAGACCTCGTAGGCGCTCAGGTCGTAGACCTGGTAACTCTCCACAGCCGTCACGTTGCCCTCGAAGGCAGGGTGAGCGGCGGCAGCCCGTTGTCCCAGGGAGACTGCATTCTCGCCGACCTTTTCGGCCGTCATGCCCGTACCCAGCACGCCAATCACGAACGGCATTTTGGGAACCTTGTATTCGGTCCGAACATCCTCCACAAAGTGGATCATGTTGCTCGCGTAGTTATCGCGAAAGGCCGGTGAAAACTGGTCGTTGAAACCCTGAAACCAGACAAACCCGGCAATTTCGAAGCCAGCCTTCTCGTTGTAAGCCGGGTGATTGCTTGCCAGGTCGCCAAGCACCGAGCGTACTGATTCGGTCATCATTCGATAGTTCAGGCTGACATTGTCAATAACATCCTGCTTGTTGTCTGCTGCGGCTTCCTTCTCACTCAACTCGTACGGCCCAGCCGATGGCGGACGAAAATTGTAATGCAGCGACTTGCCCCCCCAGGAGGTCTTGATCAGGAGGATCGGTGAATCAATTTTCTGCGCCAGTGACATACCGAATCCTAGTTCCGGACCGATCTTTTCCTGGTTGCCGCCATATCCGACAGTCAGCGGCCCGGACCTTCGATTTCCGTCAGCGATTGAACTGATATAGACCTGCTCTGACACGGCGAAGCTACTCTTAATCTGCTCAACTTTCGCCTCAAGTTCCGCCTCAACCTGTTCCAGTTTCTTCTTGGCCGCCGCGATCTTATCTTCGCCCTCAATCTCCTTCTTCCGCAGTGCATTACGGATTGCATCCCGCTCGATCTGCAAGGCGATCTTCTCGTCTACCTGGGCGCGAGTGACAACACTACCTTTCTTGAAAACCAGCTGGGCTAACTCCTTTACCTCTGGCCTGGGGTCAACGAACAGGCGAGGGATCGTGATGTAGTTTGCGTGTCCAACCATATTGGACTGGCCGGCGAGGATGAAGACTTGCAGCGTCTTTGACTTCGGTTCTCGTGCGTGGCTGCTTGTGCCTGCGCACAGGGATAGGAGTACAACGCCAATCAGGCTCCATCGTGATACTTGTCTCATCTCAGCCTCTCATTTCCAGCTCGTGTGTTTATGACCGCTTATCGGGCAATTCATTCACCTGCCTGCGGCGGACGTTGACTAGATGATACCACTTTTCTGGTCCCAGCGTCGCGGCGTCGATCCCACTCAGGATCTGCGAAAAAGAAGTGCCACCCGGCTGCGAATAAAAGTGCTAAGATCGCGGAATGAAGCCAAAACAGAGGCCACCGCGGTCGGCCGCTCAGGCGAGAGGATTTGAAGAACATGCGAGGCCAAGAAAGATGGTGAAGTTCATGAGTCGTTGCATTCACGTCGTGCTGAGCTGTGCAGTGGCCCTGTTGCCGACCGTATCGAACGCCGATGAGCGGTCTTACACCGAAACCCAGGATGTGGTTTATGGCCAGACGCACGGTGTTGCTCTGGCAATGGACATTTTTGTTCCCAGGGGAGAAAAGAACGGCCATGCGATCGTCGATATTGCCAGCGGCGCCTGGAGTTCGGATCGCGGCAAGATCGAAGATCATCGACGCGGGCAAGTCTTCGAGCTGATGTGCGCCAAGGGATTTACGGTCTTCGCTGTCCGCCCCGGATCGATCAGCAAGTTCAGCGCCGCCGAAATGCTGGCCAACGTCAATACCGGCATCCGTTGGGTCAAAAGTCACGCTGATGACTACAAAATCGCACCAGATGCACTTGGGCTGATGGGTGCTTCGGCTGGTGGCCACCTGGCCTGCCTGACCGCTGTCACGGCCAGCGATGCAACTCGGGTGAAAGCGACGGGAGCGTTCTTTCCACCGACCGATTTTCTGCAGTACGGCGATCAAGAGCGAGACGCCGGTTCGACAGCACGTATCCGGGAGATGACGATTCGCTTGGCTTTTCCCGATGGAGTAGAGGGGCTCAGCGAGAAGCAGATTCAGGAGGGTTTTATTGCTATTTCGCCCGCCCGTCTGGTGACCCCCGATGCCCCCCCGTTCCTCTTGATTCACGGAGACGCGGACCTGTCAGTACCGTTACAGCAATCCAAGGTGATGCTGGCAGCGTTGGAGAAGGCGAAAGTGCCGGCGCAGTTGATTATCAAGCCGGGCGGTGGTCATCCCTGGCCCACGATTCACGAAGAGGTGCAGGTGATGGCGGACTGGTTCGCCAAGCAGCTCATTCCGAGTGAATGATCGGCGGATAGCATTTCCACAAGTGCCAACGACACAGCAACTCATCCGCCTTACTCGCTCGGTACCCGCACCGTAATCGGTTTGGAGACACGGGTTCCCAGCGGCCCTGTCGGTGTCCGCATGAACGCATAGACGCGATACCGATATGTCTTGCCTGCCATCACATTGCGATCCGTGGCGGTCGTGCTATTTTTTCCAGGCTTGCCAATATGATTACGAAATTCGTCCCCCTTCGCCCCATCAGCCCGCTGCACGACATGGCCGATATCATCGTCAGCATTGTCCTTCCACTCCAGGAACACTGACTCGGCAGTTACACTACCCGTCCGTAAATCACTCGGTGCGCCCAGCGTTGACGTGCCAGGCATCGGTTCTCCACCACGGGGCATCGGCTTGGCCAGGACCGGTCGTGGGCCAGGGTTGTCCAACTGCAGGCGTGCGGTGGCATAGCGGCGACGGATGAAGGCCTTGATCGATGCGACGATGCTCTCATAATCCGTATCGCGCGGGTTCGTGACCCGTCGGTGCGGGAATGGATCCACAGCGAGATCGACTCGGATTCGCTCATACAGTTCATCCAGTCTCGGTATCAAGATGTCCGGATGAAAATATCGCTCCAGGATCTCATCCGCATGTGCACGGTAGCGGGCGAGTAGTTCTGGATTGTGGATAATCCTCTCCAGAAGCGGGGAGGGCGAGCGGCTCATGGTCGGCCAAGCGGCATTCCAACCATCAATCACCGGCACTCGACCGAACGCGTTGTCGGCAAAGCCAACGTCCAGGTCCCAGGGAATGTAGTTCCAGCGACCGTCTTCCGGATTGTGGTAAAGGTAAAAGTTGTGCGGGCCTGCACCGGTTAACTGGTCAAACGCGCCGGAAAATAGCATCACGGCCATTGTCTTGAGGAAGGAGTCAACCTCGATCGTCCTCTCGAGCATGGCCGGGACTCGTTTAGCTGGAACCTGATCTATTTTGGTGATCAAGTTGAGAATATCTCCGCCATCCTTCGTGGCCGCTTTGGATTTCGGTTCAAATGCAAATGGCCGATTGAGCGGTGCATTTTTTGGGTCAAAGGGAGCAAGGTCTCCGCCCGGGCCACCCTCGTCATTCTTGTAGAGCGCACCGCCGCGGAGAAAGTGTCGGCTGACAAAGGTGCCGTCAATGCGCTCGACGTTCGTGTAGACGCCGTGATAACTGTCGTTCAGATACAGCGTGGCAAAATTGCAGCGAGATGCCGGGATCTCCAGTTCACGAAGAATGGCAGTAATCAGCTGCTCGCTAAACAGGCTGCCGAACTGAATGCCGTTATCCAGGGCGATTCGCTCAAGGCCCAGGAATCTGCCTCCCTTGTTGAACTCGCTGAACTTGATCAAGAAGCCGCGTTTATGCGACTGGTTCGGATTTGACGAGCTGTTCCCCTTGTATCGAACTCCGACGTTTTCAATGGCCTGATCCCGCCAGCGAAAAATGGCTGGAACGTAGATTCGTTCAGGCAGTGCCTCTTTAAGTCGGCGCAGGTTGAGGGCGCTGACCTGCAGGCGGATCGCCTGGACTTGGTCTGGATGATAAAAGTCGCCGTCGGCCCTGGCTGGTTGGGTCGGCTGGGCCTGCAAACTGTTGGACAACTCAATGGGGCAGAGGCTGGACAGGACGACCAGCAGAAAGAATGAGTAACAGGTTTGTCGGCCACTTGAGAACAGCATTCTGGAGGCTCGTCTCGTTATTAAGTCGCACGACTCTCAAATGCTGGTTTCGGCACAACCGCCTGGCGAAGGCAGGCGAGTCCATAGATTCAGCACCGAGGCCAGCTTTCGATTCGGCGGAATTGGGCTCTGTTATTTCAAAAGCGAGTGAACCGACGATGCTGGAATACAGTTGCGAAATACCATTTGCAGGTTCTTCTGTTCATCCTTCGTTTCCGTGTAGTAGATCGACTGGGTACTGGCCACCATCCCGACCACTTCACCACGTCCATTAAAAATTGGCGACCCACTCGAACCCTTGGCAAACTCGGCTGTGATATAGAGCCGTTTGCTGGAGCCGTCTGAAGTGTGCACCATGGCATTTCGTGATACGACACCTTTGGTCAATGTATAGAAACGGCCGACTGGATGACTAATCGCGTAAACATCCTCGCCTGGAATTGCCTGAGTGGCGATTTTTACCGGTTGCAACTTTTCGCCCGCACGGAGTTCCAATTGCAGGATGGCAATGTCATTCAGCTTGTCGGCCGCTAGGATTTCTTTCACAACGTAGACATTGCCGTTGGCAGCCGTGGCGACCAGGGCCCGCTCATCGGGCTTGAGTCCATCGACAACGTGATAATTCGTCACGATCGCACCATCAGCGGTCAAGGCAAAGGCCCCGGCGCTGCGGTCATGCCACGATGTGCAGCGTTTGCATTTGTATAGCTTGGAGAGCACAAGGACAGACGGAGCTACAGCTGGGTAGATTTCGTGAGATGCCAGCGGAGCTGTCCTGATTTTAGGCAGCTTGAGCTTTGTTTCGGTACGCTTGATCTGCTCGCCAAATCCTTTCACCAGGGACATTTCAGCGTCCGGCAGCAGGAACTCAGCTTGAGTGCTGATCAATTTCTTGATTGCTCGGTCATCAACGACATCGGTTATCAAGGCGCCGTCATCGTCATCTGCGACGAGACGATTTGTGGCGTTGGTTAGTAGTGGCAAGAGCCTGGTCTGGGCCTGCACGGGCTGACAAACGATGACTATAGCGAGTAACACGGCGGTTGCGAGCACTACGCGGAACCGGCAGTGTGAATTCGAATTGGAAAAGCATCGCGACATATCGGGAGCCTTGATCTTTCTGGGGCGACGAGGAATAACACGCCCGCGTACCATTAGACCACAAATAGCAGGTGTTGGATTCTAAATTCAGACGACGGGCTCAAGGGCACGTAGATACTTCTGTTCGTCTGCTTCCAACGGACGACACTCCCCAGGGCACCTTACCTGTTGACAAAGACATCACTTTGGGCGACTTCCCGGATCAGGGACCGCAGCTTGAAGTCACCTTGTTGCAAACTGTCGACAATTGAGTTGATCGTGATCGAATCGGCGGGACCCAGTTCCCTGGACAAGGCAAAACGCAGCAGGTGGGCCGTGAACGCTTTGGCGAAACGACGGTCTTCTCGCACGATCGATTCCTTGAACTGAACGATCCCGTCAAATTCGTACTTTCTCATCAGCGTTCCGCTCGAATCTACGTCTCTGCCATTGTCATACTTGTCTCGCCAGCGGCCCGTAATGTCAAAGTTCTCGAGGGCAAAACCAAGTGGGTCGAGTTTGGAGTGACAGCCGGCGCAGGATGCATTTTCGCGGTGTACGGCGAATTTTTCACGAATCGTGAGGTCCTGTCGGCCACTTTCCTCATTCAATGGCGGCACATCGTTTGGGGGCGGGTCTGGAGGGTTGTTAAAGATCACTTCCACCACCCACGCGCCCCGTGCGATCGGATGAGTTCGTGTCGGCCCCGATGTCATGCTTAACATGGCGGCGTTGGTAATCACGCCGCCGTAGCGGACATCTGTTATTGCCACACGCCGGAAAGCCCTTGATCGCATTTTGGCTCGCAGCTGATCATCGAACCTGCGTTGGGCGTCCTGGCGAAGCTTGTCTATTTCCTGTGGCTTTGGCGCCTTTTTAAGTTCGTCCTGCAGTTGTCGATCTCTCTTGCTAACCACAGACCTGCTCTCGGCAAGCTGTCGTCGCACCTCGACTAACTCCGGCGCGATGGAGAGGTAGTATGCTGCCAGCGTCTGTTGTTGTTCTTCATTCCGCTGGCCTGCTGCAATCTTAAGCGCCGCCACAACGGGCGCCGGCAAGGGCAGGGGTTCTGCCTTGAAATAGAATGCGTAGCCACAACCGCCATTCACGACTTTCATCAAGATCGTGTTGTCACCTTTCGTCAACGACACTCGCAACTTGTCCTGGTCAGGAGCTGCCCCGCGAATCACCTTCTTCTCCCCAACGAGGATCCCATTGAGCCAGATCTTGAAGCTATCGTCACTGCCCAGCGACAGCTCCAAGTCGCGGCCGGAGTCCGTGTGGATTGTGCGATAGAGATACGTCGCACAACTCACCCCGCTGAGATTATGCAGCTTGCCGTCGACAAGGTCTTTCGCCTCCACCCATTTCAAATCTCCAAAGGTCTGCTTCAGGTCGACATCCGATTCATCAAAGAATGCTTTCTCGTGCGCCTGATCAAAGCTGTCGGCACCAAACGGACCAATTCGGTGCCACGGTGAAAGGGTGACGTTAACGGCAACGACCTTTGCCTGCTCAGCTTGCCAGGCCGCTTGTCCTGCCGACAGATCGACTGTGATCAGTTTCTCAGCGATCGGATCCGCCCGTGCTCTGTCCAGCACGTCCAGCTCCTCGCGAACCGCTGCGATGGAGGATTGCAGCAACTTGAGTTTCTCGTTCCGTACCCGGTTGTCTTCCACTATCCGGACTTCATCTACTGGCGGCGCCCGTAACGGCGTCGTGTACCAATCGGTTAAGAAATCGCTCTGGTAGCTGAATTCTGGTGAGATCAGTTCGATAAGCGGTCGGTCTTCAATGAACACCGTATCGAACAGCAAGAGCGGCTCGAGCACCATCTGTAAACTGGCCGGGTTCTGTTTATCGAGGCTGAAGTATCGATTGATCTCTGGATCCGGGGTGGCCGCCAGCGCATTCTCCAGCTGCATCCATTGGGTCGGAAACGTGTCCAGGAAGCGTTCAATCTTGGGATCCAGCATCATCCGATCGACGGTCTGGCGTAGAACCGCGTCGTTGGAGAGTTCGCCGCTTTCCGCCAGTCGCAGTAATTCCTCGTCTGGGCAACTGCCCCAGAGAAAGTAAGAGAGGTTCGAGGCCAGCTCGAATTGCCTTTCACTGGCATCAGCCCGTACAGATCGATAAAGAAAATGGGGCGACGACAGAACGGCCGATACCACCTTCTTCATGCTCTCGCTAAACGACAGCCCTTGCTCCATGTTGGCCGAAGCGTAAGCCGCGTATCGCTGCAGCGTTTCATTATCGACCGGACCACGAAAGGCCGTCCTGAGAAATAGTGCCAGCCTGCGTTGCGACTCGGCATCCCGGTCGATCTCTGCAGGCGGATCCATGAAGAGGTCGTTCCATATACCGACGTTCTGTTCATTAAAATCCGGGCTCTCTACGATCGACACGCTCAGTCGTAGAAAGGCATCCAGCAACAAGGGGGACAACGTAAGCTGGTCCGCCTGGTTATCAAATCCGTGACTCGCCCGTAGATCCTTTGGAAAGGCTGTCACATTGCGTAAACCAGCCGCTGGGTTGAGAGATTGCGAGCCAACCTGGACGAGATCCGGCATTCCGTCAGCGGCGCGATGCAGGTAATTCTCGTAACGGGTCATCAACTTCTCGGAGAGTCCGAAAACGTCCAGCTTTAACTGGAAAAGGTCTTTGACCGTATTGTTGTATTGGAAGCGATTCAAACGCCGGATTTTCAGACCGGCGACGATGTTGTTGGTTGTCGCCTGCTTCAGCATCGTTTGCAAAGTGGCAAGAAACTCGGCACGTGTCTGTTCGTCCAGCGGCGGCTCGCCTTCCGGCGGCATATTGTTGTCGTCGATCGCGTTAATCATCCGCTCAATCAATTGCGGTTGGCCGAGCAATCTCTTGCTTGTGTGGTATTGCTTAAAATCGACATCTCCGTTGATCTCTCCCTTGCCATGACATTTGACGCATTTCTGGCGGATCACAGACAGCACGGACTTGTCAAACTCAGCGGCGGACAGGTTGCTGGCGACGCCAGCGAGCAGCAGCATGAGGGGAGTCAAACGGAACAGGATTCTTGTCGGCATCTGCATTGTGTGCCTGGCGGGAGGGGGGGGGTGATTTAGTAAGGCGGGTCGAGCAGCCTGTCGACCATTGACGCGGTCCTGCGGGTCTAGGTCCACATGTCGGAGATGACACCCGTGCTATCCGCGAACGAGTCGATCTCCAGGCCCATCAGCTGGGCCATGGTCAGCCACAGGTTTGAATTCAGCGTTCCGCTCTTCATCTTGATAAAGCGTCCCTGCTTCACCTGTCCCTGTGCTTTGCCAGCCACGACCATCGGCAGATCGTAATACTGGTGCGTGGAACCGTCACCGAGACCGGCGCCGTAGGTGACCACCGAGTTGTCGAGCATCGAGCTGCCATCGACTTCCTTGATTTCCTTCATCCGTTTCAGTACGTAGGCGTACTGTTGCAGATGAAAGATGTCGATCTTTTGCACCTCCTTGTAGCCCTCGCCTTTTTGATTGTGGGTCATGTTGTGGTGTTGGACAGGCTTGTCGAAGACACCTTCATACATCAACGTCGCGTCCCACCGTTCTGGTCCCAGCATGAAGGTGGAGACATTCGTAATTCCCATCCGAAATGCCAACAGCACCAGGTCGGCTTGCAACCGAATGTATTCGCCCCTCGGCAGGACCTCGTTCTGCGGAACATCGAGGTCAACATCGGCGAGCAGGTTTTCCATTTTCTCCATGCGAATTTCGATATTCCGAATCATCTCCATGAATTCGTCCAGCGTGCGACGGTCATCAGGCGCCAGTTTCCGGGCCAAGGATTTGGTGTCCGCGAGCACCAGGTCGGTGACATTGGCGAGATGCTCTCGAAAGCTGTCGCGCAGGAAGAGTCGGTCGTAGAGTTTTTGGGGTTCACGGATCGAGGGAGCAATCTTACCTGGGCCATACCAGGAGATATTGTCGAATTCGATTGGCTCCTTTGGAGCCGTGAAGCCGTTGCAGCTCACCTCCAGGGTGTTGAATATGCTGGAATGACCTACCGCATCGCCGATCACCTGGTCGAGACTCCTGCCATTCGGATGCCGGATCCCCTGATCCTGGGCTGCCGTTGGTGAGAGGCTGGTCAGATAACACGAGGCACCCTGGGCATGCACGTCTTGACCATTTTTGTAACTTCGATCCAACCCCGTTATCAAAGTGATATCGTTGGCATGGTCCGTTAACGGTTGCATGCTCGATGTGAGTTCAAGCGGGTAGATGCCGGGCTTATTCTGGACACGCAGTTCGTTCTTTGTCTTGTCGGCGTCAAAACCGCCTACAAAGCCCGGCAGTGCTGCATCTTCCTCACCAGGGAAGAAACAACGGCGAACAATGCCGTTGGGAATGTACATAATCAAGAGCTTTGTGCTCGGCTTGGTCTGATCCTCCTCCTTTGCAGCCGCGCCGGCCCATGAGGGCAAGAAAGGCAAGGTGAGAATCGCCCCCTGAGTTCGAAGGAACTTTCTTCGGGACAGTGTCATTCATTGTCTCCTCTTAGCGGATCTCGACGCGTGCTCGCAAGCCGCGATTATCTAGGCTGGGCTAGAAGTTGTCACGCCCAAAACGACAACAGCGGCTGCTAACATTCTGCCTGCCCGGTCGGCGGTCGCTGACAGCAGACAACCGGTGTCTTGCCTGAGTCTGCATCGTACCGATTCCTATCGGATAACTGAAGCGAGACCTTTATCGACAGCCGGCATCGCTCTGAGTACCCATTCATCGATCGGGTTTCTGCACCACCCGGTTGGTGCCGCCTGCCGAAGGTAGGCTGCGACACAGTCGCAGCGGCGAACATGCTCCGACAGCGGGGGTGCGTCCCGAAATATTGTTGCTTTTTTGGACCCGTGAGCAAAACTTCCCTTGAAATATCGGGTTAAGACACGTAGCGCGACCTGCCGTACTAAAGCGAGTCTGAGAAAACCAAGCACGACAGGATGTGTCGGTATTGCACGCCTTCCTCGGTTGCGTTGTTGATCCTCCCGGTAGCACACTGCTATACGGCTTTGCGGGCACTTGATGTTAAGAGGCTATATTGATACCAGCGACCAAGCAACGATCCTCTTCGACGTCCCAGCGGAGAAAGCGAGCCCGGCACAAATCCCGCAAACAAACTCGAAGAAAAGCCGCTATCGTGGGCGGCCTGTGTTTGGCTGTGCCGCTGATTGTGGTCGCCTACGTATTCTATGGCGCCGATCTGGTCGAAGAACTTCCTCCACCGGCCACCGGCCACGAACGAATGGTGGCTTCACTTGAGAACGTTAAACTTCAGTCCAAAAAGACCGATTTCTTTGGGGATGTAAAGCTCAAAGAGGGGCTTGCAATGCTGGCGAAGCTGCCAAGCAACGCAACATCTCAGGTGTCCCGGATGGGCCTGAACCAACTCGTCGGAGAGGAATATCTGAAACTAGGAGATCCGCAGAGCGCGTTGCTTCATCTGAAAGACGCCTATGACATGATGATGCTCCAGGACATTCCTATCGAGATTCAATCAAGTGCATTATTCACGTTGGCGGTCACCTATTTGCGCCTCGGGGAAGTGGAAAACTGCATTAATTGCCAAACGTCCGACAGTTGCATCTTTCCGATTCAGCAAGCGGGAATTCACCAGTTTCCGCGCGGTTCGGAACAAGCCGTGGCATACCTTGAAGAGTTACTCGAGCAACAGCCTGGCAATGTCAAAGCCAAGTGGATTCTGAACATCGCTCAGATGACATTGGGCGGCTATCCTCAGTCCGTCCCGCAGTCCCACCTCATCGAAGTCACAACTGAAGTCAGTGTGGACTTCCCTCGATTTACCAACCTGTCCGCGGACAGAGGCGTGAACCACCTGTCGCTCAGCGGTGGAGCCATAGCTGATGACTTCGACGGCGACGGGTTTCTCGATATTGTGGTCTCGTCCTGGGACGCAACCTCGCCCCTGCAGTACTTTCGCAACAAGGGTGACGGGAGTTTCGACAAACAGTCGAGTGAATCTGGCTTCGACGGACTGTATGGCGGCCTGAACATTCTTCAAGCTGACTACGATAATGACGGCGACGTGGATATTTTAGTTCTGCGTGGCGCCTGGCAGTCTCAACAGGCAACTTCTATTCCCAACTCCTTGTTAGAGAACGATGGATCCGGACGTTTTCGTGACGTAACCTTCGAATCCAATCTGGGCGATGCTCACTTTCCCACACAGACGGCGGCCTGGGCCGACTACGACTTGGATGGACATCTGGATTTGTATATCGGAAATGAAGTGTATCCCAGCCAGTTGTTCAGGAACAACGGCGACAAGACATTCACAGATGTGGCGAAAGAGGCAGGCGTAGAAAACCTGCTAACGAGTAAGGCGGTGATATGGGGCGATTATGACGGAGATCGGTATCCCGATCTGTACGTCTCGAATTTCGGTAATCCGGCTCCACCTGATGGTAGTTCCGGAGCAACGTCCAATGCCTTTATGGCGGAAACGGGCAGCCCAAATCGGCTGTACCACAACAATGGAGATGGCACATTCACCGACGTCGCCAGTCAACTTGGCGTCACCGAGCCATCCCTAGGGTTCACCGCCTGGTTCTGGGATTTCAACAATGACGGCGCACTCGACATTCTGGTGTCAAGTTACGACGGAGATCTGAACGACATCGTTAATGACATGAAGGGCTTGCCGCATGAGGCGGAGTTGCTGCGTCTTTACCAAGCAGACGGGAAGGGCGGCTTTGTTGACACCGCCGCAGAGTACGGTCTGTCCCGAGTCAGCTTTACAATGGGTGCCAACTTCGGGGATCTTGATAATGACGGTTTTCTGGATTTCTACCTGGGAACAGGGGCAACCGGCTATCACGTACTGGTTCCCAATATCATGTTTCGAAACCGTGGCGGTGAGGGATTTTCGGACGTGACGAATGCGGGCGGCTTCGGCCATTTACAGAAGGGCCATGGGATATCCTTCGCTGACATCGACAACGATGGGGATCAGGATATCTTTACAGAACTGGGAGGCGCCTATCCTGGAGACAAAGCGGCGAACGCGCTGTTCGTGAACCCAGGCTTCAATAATCGCTGGCTCACACTTCGGCTCGTTGGCACAACATCGAATCGATCCGCTATTGGCACGCGTATCCGCATCGTCGTAAACGAGGGTGGCGTCGAACGATCGATCTATCGCTGGATCGGTTCCGGGGGCAGCTTTGGAGCCAACCCACTTCGAGCCGAGATTGGACTCGGCAAAGCGGATTCCATCAGCCGAGTCGAAATCTATTGGCCCGCGACCGACATCACGCAGACCTTTCACGACATGGCCATGGATCAACGCGTCAGGATCGTCGAAGGCTCCGACGAGATTCACGTAGAGTAGTGCGTCGACCGGGTATCAGTTCTATTCGGCCACGAGCGCGACGCGGATGCCAGTGAAGATAACAGCGCTGCCCTGACAGCCGTCTTTTTTTCGGGACAGAGGCCCCAGGCTCAAGTCCTTGCGCTGCGTACCCGCTGTTGACATGGCCTCACATGAGAGTGCCGCAACTGGTACCCCGAATTAGGGATCATCCATTCTCCTGGACGATAAGCTGGTCAAACTATAAGGAATATCCCTGCACAACACTCTACTTTTTGAATCTCGTTGTTGCGTAGATAAAGACCGTCATAGTGCGTTGACGATCCACATTGATATATCGGTTCAGGACTGAACAATATCTTTATGGAAGTGGTGACATGATTGACCGAAGACTTTTCCTCTATTCAATCATTGGTTCGCTGTTTCTATTCTCCACGTCCTTGGTGCAGGGACAGAGTGTCTGCGAGGAGTTCTTCAACGGATCCTACATCCAGTTATCGAACATTGGCAGGGAACTCAGCAACGTGATGTTGCAGGATACCCCCCAGGAACCAGCCGGCCATCAGCACGATTTGAAGTCAGGCCGCACCGACACCCATGCTCCCGCAGGACTGATGGCAGACCATGCTCACGGCAAGGGTGAGATGATGGTCGAGTACAAGTACATGAACATGTACATGGGTGGTAGTAGAGCAGGAGATGCTTCGATCAGTACCGCGGCGGCCCGCACGTTCGATGGCAACACGTTCATGGTCGTACCGGAAGCGATGACAATGGAGATGCACATGACACATTTCATGTGGGCTCCAAGTGATCAAGTCACGCTCTACGTGATGCCAACGTGGGTCGTCAACACGATGGACCATGCCTTGTTCTCAATGGGCGGGGGAACAAGCACTTTCCGAAAGACCAACGCCGGCTTTTCCGACCTCCCGTTCGGTGGTCTCTGGAAAATGCGAGAGGACGCTAATTCTGAAATGATCGTCAACTTTGGCTTCAGTGCTCCCACCGGGGATATCGACAACACGACGGCCAACGCAATGGGAATGCAGGCGGAGTTTCCCTACCCAATGCGACTCGGCAAAGGCTCCTGGACGGCCCGGCCCGGAATAACCTGGAAGTCCTATTCGCCTGTTGGCATGCGTGGCATCCAGTTTCAGTCTGACATCGTGCTGGGCGCCAATGACCAAGGCTACTCCGTGAGCGATGAGTACCGCGCCGATGCATGGATCAGCCGCCTGCTTGACGAGGAACGGACTACGGCAGCTACCTTTCGTGTCCAGGCGATGTGGAAAAGCAATTTCCGGGGAGTGGATGCGGATCTCAATCCAGCAATGGCTCCCACAGCCCGGGCGGATTACCGTGGCGGTGAGTGGATTAATCTTGGCTATGGCCTGATCCGCAGTCTCAAGGACGGCAGCAGACTGAATTTTGAGATCGCTCACCCTGTTTACCAGCACCTGGAGGGAGTCCAACTGGAAATGGACTGGTCACTCTCGGCTAGCTGGTCCAAGGCGTTCTAGGTCATTTCTGACCACACAACAGCACTGGCTCTGCCAATTCTCAATAAGGTTCTGTTCGCCGCAGAAACCCTCCCCGAAGAGCCGCGCCCTGTTACTTTTCCTTGTCTATTCCCAGCGGCCTGTTACGGGCCATATCCGTTGCGGCTGTTGTCTGCATTGGCCTGCCGCGACTCCGTCGATTCGGCGCCGATGGGATTTCACTGTCCACGACAGGATGACCAGAGCTGGCAGAAATAAAACTGTTGAATCTGACCTTCATTCAAGGCAGCTCGAATTTGCTATACTCAAGCGAAATGTGCCTGGAGTGCCGATGATCATACGGTTCACACCCAGCAAGGAGTTTCCCTGATGTCCAACAGACAATTCCCTAAGGAAGCAGAGAGGCTCGATCGCCGCAGCCTGCTGTCCCTGGGTTGCTTTGGATTGACATCATTTGGTTTATCTCAATCACTCCAGGCCAAGCAAGCTTCCGGCCGCAAGGCACGAGCCACGTCTGTTTTGTTGCTCTTCATGGATGGCGGTCCAAGTCACATCGACATGTTTGATTTGAAGCCCGCGGCACCTGCTGAAATCCGAGGGCCCTGCAAACCGATCCAGACATCCGTGCCGGGTATTACGATTGGCGAATATCTACCTCGCGTTGCGCAGCAGATGCACCACCTGGCTCAAATCCGCTCTGTCAGCCATGAGGATGTGCCACACGATCAGGCCGTCTACCGAATGCTGACCGGGTATCGGCACAACATTCGCGCCGGCGGACTGAAGATAGCAGAGACTGACCATCCGCATATGGCCAGCGGGTTTTATCGAGCAGATCAAGCCGCTAACGTTTTACCGAGTTCTATTCAGATACCGGAACCGATGCGAATCGATGCTCGCATGTTGCCTGGTCAAAATGCAGGGCGACTGGGAACTCGCTGGAATCCATTCCCGATTTATGTCACTCCATCTGGCGAAGTCGTTCCTCCGGATTTGGGTCGAAGGGCTGATTCGACAGCAGCTGAGCTGGAGCAACGGTTCAATTTACTCGGCCAACTGCAGAGTCCGAGTCTCACCGAACACGTCCCGGAGTCCTTGGAATTCCAGGCTTTACAGCAACAGGTTATGGGTATCTTGCAAAAGCCGTCGCTTCAGAACGCTTTCGACCTCGACCAGGAACCGGACGGTCTGCGCGATTCCTACGGCCGTGATCGGCATGGGCAATCAACATTACTGGCTCGACGTTTAATCGAAGCCGGTGCGCGTTTTGTAACAGTCTACTGGGGAAAAGAAACACAGGACTGGGCAGGATCCTTCAAGCCGATGCTTGTCAACAATCCCTGGGATACGCATCGCAATCATTTCCCCTTGATCAAGGACAGTCTGGTTCCTCGGGCGGACCGGACGCTCGCCGCCCTGTTGAGTGATATGTCTCAGCGCGGCATGCTCGAAGATACACTGGTAGTCTGGATGGGAGACTTTGGTCGCAGCCCGCGGGTCAGCACGATGTTTGCGACTCCCGGCCGCGAACACTGGCCTCATGCATTCACAATAATGATGGCCGGGGCCGGCATTCGGGGCGGCAGTGTTTATGGCGCTACAGATCGTTATGCGGAATTCGTCGCAGACGACCCTGTCTCTCCGGCTGACATCAGTGCCACTATTTTCGACGCACTTGGAATTGATCCGCAGACGACCGTGCCCTCTCGTGGTCCCCAGCATCAGCTTTCCAGAGGCAGCCCTCTGACGAAACTTTTTGCCTAACGAATATCGTCAAATCGATTTCCGTCGGTCGTGGTGAGATAGAGATGGCGATTGAGGGGCAGTAGTAGGCTCAGCGATTTACAGTGAAGGACGGCAGCAGGGCTCAATCCCCAGCGAGCCGCTTGTGTGAGGAGGGGTTTAACCCATGGGCGGCGCAGGCCGTGGAGGAACCGCCCACAAGCCGGCGAAATTGCCTTTCTGGCACAGCCTGACTGCCACAGGGGGACGTCTCGAAATAATTTCGCTTTTTCGGGCCGGATCGCAAAACTTCTCTTGTAGTATCTGGTTAAGACACTTATCACGACCTGCCGTACTAAAGCGAGTCTGACAAGTCCGAGCACGACAGGATGTGTCCGCATTAGATGCCTTCCTCGGTTCCGTTACCACTCTTCGCGGCGGCACATTCCCGTAGGGTTTCTCGTTCACTTGATGTTGAAAGGCCTTAGGGATGCCAGCGACCAAGCAACGATCCTCTTCTACGTCCCAGCGGCGGAAGCGAGCCCGTTACAAAGCCCGCAAAAGAACTCGAAGGAAAGCCGCGATCGTGGGCTGTTTATGTTTGGCTGTCCCCCTGATTGTAGTCGCCTACAATTTTTACAGCTCGGATCAGCTCGGATTATCTGATCTGTCGGCCACCGGTCACGAGCGAATGTTGGATGAACTCGAGGTCGTCAAATTTCAGGCAGAGAACAGTAACTTCTTTGGTGATGCAAAGCTCAAAGAGAGCCTGGGATTGCTGTCGCAGCTGCCAACCGGCCAGCCAACACAGCTGGCGCGGATGGGCCTGAACCAACTCATTGGACAGGAGTATCTTAAACTAGGAGACCCACTAAACGCGTCGCTTCATCTGAAGGAAGCGTATAGCACGATGGTGCTCCACGACCTTCCCGTCGATGTTCAAATAACCTCTCTGTTCACGTTGGCGGTTACGTCTCTGCGGCTGGGGGAAGTGGAAAACTGCATTAACTGCCAAACGTCCGACAGTTGCATCTTTCCGATTCAGCAAGAGGGAATTCACGAGTTTCCGCGCGGTTCCGAACAAGCCGTGGAATACCTTGAATTATTGCTGCAGCGAGAACCTGACAATATCAAAGCCAAGTGGCTTCTGAACATCGCCCAGATGACGTTGGGCGGCTATCCTCAATCCGTCCCCCAGGCCCACCGCATCGAAGCTACACCCGCATCCAATGCGAGCTTTCCTCGCTTTACCAATCTGTCCGCAGACAAAGGATTGAACCAGGTGTCGCTTAGCGGTGGCGTCATAGCCGACGACTTCGACGGTGACGGGTTTCTCGATATCGTCGCTTCGTCCTGGAATTCATCCACACCCCTGCAGTATTTTCGCAACAAAGGGGATGGGAGTTTCGACAATCAGTCCAGTGAATCCGGCTTCGACGGGCTGTATGGCGGCCTGAACATTCTTCAAGCTGACTACGACAATGACGGCGACGTGGATATTTTGGTTCTGCGTGGGGCCTGGCAAGCTCAAGCGGCAACTTACATACCCAACTCGCTGTTAGAGAACGACGGAACGGGACGGTTTGTAGACGTAACATTCGATTCCAATCTGGGCGATGCTCACTTTCCCACACAGACGGCGGCCTGGGCCGACTACGACCTGGATGGCGACCTGGATTTGTACATAGGCAGCGAAGGGTATCCCAGCCAGTTGTTCAGGAACAACGGCGACAAGACATTCACAGATGTGGCGAAATTGGCAGGCGTAGAAAACCTGCTAACGAGTAAGGCAGTCATGTGGGGCGACTATGACGGCGACCGGTATCCCGATATTTACGTCTCGAATTATGGCAGCCAGACTTCATCTGACAGTAGTTCCGCAACGACGGAAAATGTTTTTAGCGCGGCAACGGGCAACCCGAATCGCCTGTACCACAACAACGGAGATGGCACATTCACCGACGTCGCAAGTCAACTTGGCGTCACGGAGCCATCCCTTGGCTTCACCGGCTGGTTCTGGGATTTCAATAATGACGGCGCACTCGACATACTGGTGTCAAGTTACGACGGAGATCTAAAAGACATCGTTGATGACATCCAAGGCAGGCCTCACCGGGCAGAACTGCTGTGCCTTTACCAAGGAGACGGAAAAGGCGGTTTTGTTGACATCGCGGCACAACAGGGGCTGACTCGAGTCAGCTTAACGATGGGTGCCAACTTCGGGGATCTTGATAATGATGGTTTTTTGGATTTCTACCTGGGAACAGGGGCAACCGGCTATCACGTACTGGTTCCCAATATCATGTTTCGGAACCGTGGCGGTAAGGGATTTTCGGACGTGACGAATGCCGGCGGTTTTGGCCACTTACAAAAGGGCCATGGGATATCCTTCGCTGACATCGACAATGATGGCGACCAGGATATCTTTGCAGAACTGGGGGGCGCCTATCCTGGAGACACCGCGGCTAACGCCCTGTTCGTGAACCCAGGATTCGGCAATCACTGGATCACGCTTGACCTCGCTGGCACAACATCGAATCGATCCGCTATCGGCACTCGCATTCGCATCGTCGTAAGCGAGGGTGGAGTGGAACGTTCCATCTATCGTTGGATCGGTTCCGGAGGCAGTTTTGGAGCCAACCCACTTCGAGCTGAAATCGGACTTGGTAAATCGGATTCCATCATTCGCGTTGAAATCTATTGGCCGGCGACCGACATCACGCAGACCTTTCACGACATGGCGATGGATCAACGGGTCAGGATCGTCGAAGGCTCGGACGAGATTCACGTAGAGTAGTGCTTCGGCCGCGCACTAGTTCTGGTACGGCGATTCGCCTGCAATGGTGGCAAGCACTGAGTGGTCGCAGCTTTGTGGTTTTTCATTGGTGATCCTCCCAGCCAAACGCTGAACGATGCTGCTGCAATGGGATGCCAGCGATGGGGACAGCCCTGGCCGGTACCCGAAGTCTGCCCACTCTGGCGGGTTGGTCAAACCGGCACAACGGCGGGGATCGGCCTATTTGATAAAACCGCCCTCGACCGAGGCTGCCGGACGATGGCTGGCCGGTGCCGGCGACAACATCTGCACAAGCTTGGCAAGGATCGCAAAAGCACAAAAGTGATTGCCCATCGGGTTGTAATGCCCGACGTAATATCTCTTCAGATAATCATCCGTCGACAGGTCAAAATCATTCCGGTCCATAGCGTGCGCCTTGAGCAGGTCCACAAACACCAGGCCTCGCTGTTTCAAATGGTCGACCATTGGCTGATCAAACCGCCGTCCCTGGTCAACGAACTGTTTCACCACATAACCACCATAGGAAAGCACGAACAGCACCTTCTTTCCCTTCGCCTTGGCATAGTCATTCACCAGGTCAATCACCTTGTTGGTGGAAAACAGTCCCTTGTGGTTAAGTATCTCGTCATCGTAATCCGTGGGCGGGACTGGCCGGCCGGCCTTGGCGTCCCGGATTCTGTTTAACCGGTTTTCCAGGTAGGCGTCATGCTTAAATACCCCGGTGACCCAAGCGAGGTCAGTCAGTTTGTAGACATCCGCTTTCCGCGAGCAGACATTTCCGTGATAAACGACCGACCTGTTTTCCGGATCGACTTGCATGTATGGCACGGTCGGGTTGATGGAGATTTCGTTGACCCCGAATTTGAAACGCTGCCAGCCGAGAATATTGCGGTAATGGTCGTCATCAAAAATATTGAAGATGATCGTGTCGGCGGGGGCCCGGTCTTCCTCGCGCAGCATCCGCAGGTAAGCCTGGTAAACCGAGTAGCCACCGGTGCCATAATTGCGCACCGGTTCACAGAGGTGTCGTGCCAGGACCTCTTGCCATGTCTCACCATCGCTGACCTGTTCGCAACTCGTGAAGCTATCTCCGTACGTGTTGATGCGACATGCCTGCTGGGCATACGCAAGCATCTGCCGAGCACCGAGCCGGCCATAACGGTAACGGCAGATAGTCCCGCCGACACCTTCCTTGAAGTCGCGGTTTACATGGACGTATCCCAGGCCAGCATCGTAACGCGCGAAAGGATATCTTTTCCCCCGCAGCCAGTCCCGCACATTGTCATCCGCGAGGAGAACGGTACGGAGGTATTCCGCACGCAATTCTTCCGGATCCTGTGCTTTCAACAACGACGAAAACATCGTAGCGCCCAGCAGGGTACTACCAGCTCTACAGAGATCTCTCCGGCGAATGTTCATTGTTCGCCCCCGGAAAAATAAGGCTTCTGTATTTATGGCACCTTAACCCCGCCTTGCCATCACACCAAAACGGACATTCCCAAAGCCGTTCTTCTCAGCTCAAATGGGGATGACAGGATTTGAACCTGCAATCCGTAAGGAACTGGATCCTAAATCCAGCCAACGGGCTCCTGCACCCTGATTAGCCGCTATATACCAACCAACATCGATCAGAAAACGCTACAGACCACCTGCAGCTGTGCCCAAAGTGTGCCCACAATCAGAGCCGGTTGTCATACCGGCAGGGGGGCTACTCTTGTTCGCCCGCTTCGAGCTCTTTGATGAACTGCTTGAAGTCGTCGCGATCCCGAAGGGGGTCCAGGTCGGCGTACTTCGATGCGTATCTATTTCTTCCTCTTCTTTTCCCTTTTCAATTGTCGTTTTTGCTTGGGGCTAAGTAGGGACTTTTTCTGTTGTTCCCTTTTGCCTTTATCTTTACTTCCTCTGTCACCCATATCTGCTCCTCCCTATTTGAAAACGAATGTTCCTCTCAGCCTCATCAGACCGGCATGACGTCCTCGGCACATGGCCCTTTCGGTCCATGTCCTTCGTTGTATGCAACTCGTTGGCCTTCCTGGAGTTCCTCGTAGCTCACGCCATCCAAGCTTGATGAGTGGAAAAATAGTCCCTCTCGCTCCCGCTGTCCATGGCCTGCCCTCCGTGATGACACCACCCTTTAATTTACAGTTTCTTTAGATTCCATCAATGGTTTATTGAGCGTAGCGAAACAAGTATTGATGGCTGCATCACTTCTATGGCCGGCGATCGGTAACCCAGAGAACTGTGCGGACGAACCGTGTTGCACTTACGACGCCAATGTACGGTCAGCACCTTGGCCTCCAGAAGCGTGTCGATAATCTCTCGATCGGCAGTTTGTCACGTAGTTTGTCGTTGAACCATTCGATGTAGCCGTTCTGGCAGGGGCTGCCCGGTGCAATAACTAAGGTGCGGACGCCTACGCGCGACAGCGATTCGCGCTCCGCATTTGCCGTGAACTCCGGATCATTATTGCTGCGAAGGGGGCAGCTCTGGCCTGTGCCCACAATCACGGGCCGTTGTCAAACGGGCAGGGGGGGCTACTCTTGTTCGCCTGCTTCGAGCTCTTTGACGAACTGCTTGAAGTCGTCGCGCTCGCGAAGGGGGTCGAGGTCAGTGTCCTGCTTCATGTGGGCAACGTTCTCGGGATCCTTGAAAAAACCAAGAGATCTCGACTCAAGTAAGGTGGTGATCGCTTGCGTTGCGTATTTTTCAGCGAGTTCGAACCGCTCGGTTTCGGAAAGTAGCTGATCCGTTTCCACCGCGTCCGAGGCAAGTGAAAGGTAACAAGCCGATTCATAAATATACCTAGCTCGAAATTCCGCCTCTTCATCCGGTATTTTCACCTGACGCACCTCGGTCGACAGTTTTAGGAGTGCGCCATAATCTCCCTCTTCCTGCGCAATTCTTGAGAGAACTGCGTAGGGAATTGCGAACTTCGCATAATCGACGGAATCCGGATGCGACTCAAGGAATCGTTCCTGAAGCCGAATTAAGTCCATAAGAGTCGTCTTGCTTTCCGATAGCCTCTTGCCCTTGCCCAGCACCAATGCAAGCCAGAGCTGTCCCTGTATTTCGGCTTGCTGGTATTCGGCGTCGGCGGGTATCTGCGCACTTCTCGAGCTGTAAAACTCGATTAACTCACGGCATGCAGCCACAGCATCGTCAGTTTCGGAATCCTGCGGGGCGTCATCGGCTGTAAAAATGCTATCGATTGTCCACGCCGCAATCGTCGTTAGTGTCTCACCGGTGAAATCGAGATGACCTCTCCCTGGGAGTAACTGAGAGAGCATCGCCCGACTTTCAGCCGCCACCGCCATGGCCCTTATTGCATCGGCCGGGCGCCCCAGTTCTCGATGAGAATTTGCAAGTTTAGCATTCCGGTTGGCGTAGGCCGTGAGGAAGTTGATGTTCGCCGGATTGTCCCCTGCCAATGTTTCCAGGATGTTTACTGCACGCTGTATCGAATCAAACGCCGCACTTGCATTGCCTTGGTCGCGATAAACCGTCCATAACCTGTCGAGAATATCACTTGCATGACCTCGTGCCTCTTCATCTGCCGGAAAGTCGTGGCTAATTTTTTCGAATACCTCTATGGCGTTTGCCAGGTTCTTTATCGCGTCCGCCACCTCGTCTGTCTCCAATAACAAAAAACCCACACCAGCCAGATTCTGGGCAAGGATAAATTGTGACAGCTGTCCGTCGGCATCCTCGCTGATGAGATCATCAGCGATTATCCGGGTTGCCTCGTATACTGCCATCGATTCCTCGATCTTGTCTCTAACGCGATAATCAACCGCAAGATTGTTTCTCGCTACACAGAGGCGTTTCACAAATCCCGTGTTGCTTTTATTTTCAGCGATCAGGTCACCATAAAGGTCAATGGCCTTCGCATGGTATGGCGTCACGCCGTTTTCTGGGACTCCGATCTCGCGGAGTGCCATCCGGAAATAACAATCGGCAAGACTGGTTCGGTGATCCTGCGTGGGGTCCTCAGCCATGAGCGATCGAAACGTTTCTGCCGCCTTCCGCCATGCTTCGACGGCCTCTGAAAAGTTGGCGGCCTGTTCCAGCGTCCTTGCCAGTTGTTGATATCTGAAAGCTTTTTCCAGCGAGGTTGTTTTCGTGTTAATGGCCGCCTTGTCAGTAACGTTGACCACCGTTCGCGGTCGTCCGTTCCAGATGAGAATAGTGCCATCTGAACCCAAGGACGCTATCCGTGTCCCATCCGGACTGAAAACGGCACGATAAACCTCGGCTCCATGGCCCGACAAGCGCGACAACTCCTGCCCGCTCTTTGCATCCCAGATCCGAACTAATTGATCCATGCCGGCTGTGACCAAGCGGCGCCCATCAGGGCTGTACGCCACCGAAACAACTGGGGTACCACCCGCATTGACCGTGATGACGCCCTCCACGTGCTTCCGGCGAATTTTCAAGACACCAAAGGCCAAGGATTCTAGGGTGACATAAGAGATGTCTCCTTGATACGTTGCCAACCCAACCACGGCTGCGTATTGATCGCGATTTGTGCCGGCCGCTGTTGCGGGCCACTTAATCAACTCGCGGCCGCTCTCGACATCCCATGTTCGGATCACGCTGTGCTGCTTTGTGTTGCCACCGGCGTATAGCCATTTTCCGTCGTAACTGAAAATTACTTGGTACTGAAAGCCTTTGCCGTTCAAGAACGAGTGCTGTTCCTTTCCCTTCACGGACTCCCACAACCGAACGGTACCATCGGTACCCGCCGACGCAATTCGGGTACCATCGGGAGAAAACGCTACACTAGACACCGTTCCTTCATGCCCCTCAAGGTTGTGTGTTTCGCGGCCCGAAGCCACATCCCATAGTTTAATCGTCCCATCCTCGCTCCCTGACACAAGTCGAGTCCCGTCCGGGCTAAATTCAGCGCTTGTTACTTCGTCTGTATGTCCGGAAAACGACTGTTGTTTTTCCAAGGAGTCCGCATCCCAGAGGAAGATCTTGTTCTGTTCGCCCGCAGCCACAAGTCGCTTTCCATTCGGGCTGAACCGCACACACAAGCTGTTTGGACGATTGCCTTCAATGCGATCCACCACCGTTGTTCCGGCAGTGTTCCAGATCTTCACATCGCCCGACATCATGCCGGAGAAGATTCGTTTACCGTCCTGGCTCATCGCGACTGCGCTCACCGCAGTAAAATGCTTGAAAGAGGAGAGTTCCGTGCCACTTTCCGTGTCCCACATTCTGACTGTCTGGTCCATACTCGCTGACACCAGCTGGCTGCTGTTTGGGATGAAAACCAAGTCACGGACATAAGATCTGTGCCCACGGATCGTAGTAACAGCATAATCATGGCTAAGATCCCACACCTTAATGGTCTCGTCTCGACAACTAGCCGCGAGGAATCTTCCGTCGCTACTGTAAACCACGTCGGTTATTTCCGTCTTTTGTTCATTCCCACTGAAAACTACCTCTCCAGTTTCTTGGTTCCAAATCTTGACAACCCCATCGTCATCACCTGACGCAATCCACTTCCCATCGCCGCTGCTCGTTGCCCGACTTACTGTTGCCTCGTGCCCTTCCAGCACTCGCAACACTTCACCACTATGGAAATCAACAATTTGGACCGTTCTGCCAACCGCACATACCAACCGCTTTTCGTCCGCAGACAATTCAAAATGTGAGACCTCGCCATTATCTCCAAATGTCGAAATGGATCGCAGCACTTCTCCTGACTCGAAGTCCAGGACGTTAATACCGCCCCCCTTATCGCCCGTCACGAGATAGTCCATTTCCCGGCTCAATTGCAGAACCGAAAGTGGCTCCGAGAGTCCCTCAACGGCAAACCGTCGAACAAGCGCACCGGTCTCGATCTCCCAGACACTGACAATCCCCCTCAAGTCTGCCGCGACAATTCTCGCTTGCTCAGGAAACGTACCCATGGCTACGACGGGCATCCCATTCCCGTCGAGCGATCCCAGTCCAGCATTTACCGCCTGATTCCAATAATGCCACTCGAAGCCCAGCAATTCTGTTTCGTTTGCATACCGAATCAACCTGGCCTCAAGCCGATTTAAATTAATGTTGTCCCAATCCTGGGCCGCCAGTTGCATGTCTGCGATGTATGCATTTTGCCGAGCTTCCCTCTCACTCTCCCTGACTTCCACCTCGGCCGTTTCAGCTCGTTTCCTTGCCTGGTTGGCCTCGCGTTCCC
>Ga0209501_10001214_pt1 | contig 28891 bp, 23 predicted proteins | sample ArcticOcean_MG_C_4_FD_187434 | JGI IMG/M metagenome (GOLD analysis project Ga0209501, IMG submission 187434) | Marine microbial communities from western Arctic Ocean - ArcticOcean_MG_CB4_134 (SPAdes) (version 2) | ecosystem: Environmental > Aquatic > Marine > Oceanic | place: Arctic Ocean...
AGATAAAGACTCTTCTGCGAAAAAGGTTTGGACGTATGAAGACCTGACAGAACAAGAACGTGGAGAAATTATCGATTCCCCTAAAGACGCAGCAATTAAGTTATTGGATACATTTGCGAATAATCTAAATACTACAAAAGAAGGAGTAAAAAAGATGACTGATATCAGCAAAGAAGCTGGAGCAACGACTCCAGATCAGGTTCAAGAGGGTCAGCTTGAGCGTTCCGATCTTTATCACGCCAGACAGAAGGATGAAAAACATTCTATTACCCAAGAGCAACTCGAAGAGAAGCGCTCGGGCGAAAAGAATGAGATCACCGAAGGTCAATTGGATGATCCTGAATTGAAGCAGCACCCAAGAGAGGGTGACGCTCCGGATCAAGTCCAAGAAGGACAAATGGAAGGCGATAATAGGATCGAAGGCGACCAGCACTCTATTACACAACAGCAATTGCCTGATGAGGGCAAGCGCGTTGATAACGAGCCAAATACAATTACCGAGGATCAACTTCGTAACGTAGCAGCACCTTGGGCGAGAGCCGCCGGAAGGGATGCAGCTAGGTTCAAGAGCGCGTCCGAGCATATGCAGACGGTAGTTGATGTTATGGCCTCGTCCGCTATCAAGACGGGTTGTACTCCCGAGGAAGCATGTTCTGTAGCAGCATCCTTGGTTGACTCGCTTGAAAGTAGATACAATTTGGGCGTATCGCTTTTCGAAGATTCAAAATCAAGAGAAGATATCGATTACGCAAAGAGAGTTGCCTATTGGCAGAATAAGAATCTTAGGGTTGCTAGCGTTGGAACTAAAGAGATTGCAGAGGTTGTCGTAGACAGTCTTCGCGCTCATGCGTCTGACGAAACAATCAACCCTGACCTTCTCATGGATGCCGTAGATATCATTTCTGAAGGACAGGAAGGTATCGATAGCGTTTCTTCTTTAGTCGAAGAGAAGCTCGAAGCAGCCAAGGAAGAGACAACCGCTAAGGTCAGCCGTAAGGATGAACTTCGCGCTGCGTTGAAGCCTCAGGTTGATGTTGAGTCTTCGAGAGCAGAAAGAGACTCAGAACGTGAGAATCTTCTCGCTTCCGTTAAGGATCAAGAACAGGAAATCCTCAACAAGGAAGAGATTGGAGAGGCTGACACGGTAATTGAAACCAGTTTTAAAGAGTTGGGCGTTGAGCCGGGACAGTTGGGCGACAATAAGCCATCAGTTGTTGCTTTCACGAAAGGCGCACTCGCTTCTCAGAATCTTCGTTTAGGTTCCATTACGAACGTAACAATCAGCGGCGACACCATTCAAATCGCAGTCCAAACGGACACCGAAGAGAATGAGGTCAACATTGATACGGGCGAAGGAACAACCGAGATTCCTATTGGCGAAGGTCTTGAAGGTCTTGATGCTCCTGCCGAAACCGTCCCTGAAGGCGATATGGCAGGCGAAGGTCTTGAAAACTCTTGGGCATCGTCCAAGGACAAGATGACGCGAGAAGCACAGTCCCCTATGGGCGGCGGAATGCCCGGCGCAGGCGGCGCAGCACCTGAACAGGGTTTGCCGGGTCCAGCACCTATGGAGGGAGACCCCGTACAGGCTTTGACAACGGAAGACACAAGCGCAGAAGATGACATTCCTACGACTGGCGAACGTCAGATGCCTTGGACAGTATGTCCTGAGTGCGGAAGTACCGACGTAGACGTTACGAATGAAGGCGGAGATATTCATGGCACATGCAACGCTTGCACAGCCGAATATGAAGCCCTTATCAAGAAGGAAGTTGAATTCAAGATCATCAAACCTACTAAGAGCGTAGGCGAAGAGGGAGTTGATACTCCTGAAGCTCCTGAAGTTCCTGAGGTTCCTGCATTGCCCGTAGCGGCTCAGACTAGCCTTGGCAAGGATGCGATTGTTCGTATCGCCAAGAATCAGGAAGAGCACGGACATGTTTGCCCAGCTTGCGGCAAGGATAACTGCGAAGCATCGGCAGAAGAAGATGGTCATACTGAGTTCTCTTGCACAGCATGCGGAACTCCTGTAGAGAAGGACTTCATGGTAAGCGCAAGCAACCCAGAGGTCGGTTATCTCAGAGTACAATGGGATCTCTTCCCTGACGTTGAGAATTGCGAAAGCTGCAAGGAAGAGGCTCTTAAGTTTGCTTCTGAGGTCAGAGTTGCTCAAATGTTGAAGACGGCTGCTGCAAATGCAGACGAATTCCCCGTAAGCGCTTGCATGGAACGTTTAGCTCGCAGATATGGCGGCGACACGGTTGCATCGTTTGGTCCTTGCAAAGGTAAGCTTTTAGCTGAATGCGTATGCGGACAGCTTCAGAAGCTTGGATTCCGAAAGATTCGTCACTTGAACAAGCTTGCCTCTATTTCGATGGAGAAAGACCCATGGGACGAGTGCATTGAGGATCAGACCGACAGCGAAGGGCATACTTTGAAGGAAGCTGAGGCTATCTGTAACTGCATCAAGAAGCGTTTCGCTTCTGAATGGATGCAGAACGTTTACGCTCAGGCATTCTCAGATGACGCCGAAGAGGGTCGAGAAGATGGAATCACGGCTGGCGACTTAGCTACTTTGGATCGTATTTTGGCAGAAGAAAAATCTGCTGAGGTCGAAGCAGAGCATCAGAAGTTAGCTCAGGCTGACGAAGAGGATATCGGAACCGAACTTCCTCCTGCGGATTATATCGAAGTTGAAGCAGAAGTTGAGGACGAAATCGTTGTTGAAGCTAAAGGTTTCTTCTGCGATGACTGCAAAAACCCAAAAGCTAGTTGCAAGTGCGACAAGGATGATGGGGATTGCTGCAAGAAATGCGAATGTGATCCTTGCGAATGCAAAGGCAAAGGCAAAGACGATGACAAAAAAGAGTCTGCTTCTGAAAAAGAGAACATTGTAGCATCAGTTGAAGTTCAAGTTGAAGCTTCAGAGGAAGAAATTGACCCTGAGGAAGAAATGCGACTAGCTTTGACTATGAATTCCAAAAGAGTTAGAAATACTAATGAGGAGGTTTTGAAGATGGCAAGTACCCCAAAACAGGTAAAGGACATCGAAGGCAATGTAGAAGCTGGAGTCCCAAGATCTGACGCGACTATCAGAAATGAAAGCGCAGATAACATTGATGTCTCAATGGCGCAACCCGATGTTCCTCGCGCAAATGCCGAACTTGGCAATGAAGGCGCAGACAACATCAATCCTAAGGCTGGTCTCCCCGAGACTCCCGTAGACAGTTCCTACATGGGTCACGAAAAGGAAGTTCAGCAAGGATATGATCATGCCAATACTGGTAAGGGAATGCCTGCCATTAATAACGAGATCAAGGGAACCGTCATTGCTGAAGGTGATGATGAAATCAAGCAGGCTTCTCAAGAGAAGCAGGCAAAGAAGTTGAAGGAAGTTGATACGGTTGAAGGCGATGTAGAAGCAGGCGTTCCACGCTCTGACGCTACAATCCGCAACGAAGGACCGGATAACATCGACGTTCCTGCTGCTAAGCCCGATGTACCCCGAGCAAATGCTGAGATGGGTAACGAAGGCGCAGATAACATCAACCCCAAGGCAGATGGACCAGACGTTCCTGTATCAGACGCTTACATGGGTCACGAAAAGGAAGTTCAGCAAGGATATGATCATGCCAATACTGGTAAGGGAATGCCCGGAACTAACGACGAGATCCTAAAGCAGGTACAGCAGAAGCGTCAGGTACAGCTTGACAGAATCGCCCAAGCTCGCAAGAACGAAGCGGTTCAGACGGCTGCATGGCTCGTAGCGAATCAACGAGTCGCCAAGGACAAGGATACATTTGATACTGTCGTACAAGCTCTTATGGGCTTTGAGACGGATCAGATTCAGGTTATGGCGAATCGTATGTTCCCTGAGACGACTATTAAGACAGCAGAAGCTCAGTCAGGACAGACAGTTGAAGCTGGTTACAGCATCCCTGCAATCGTGCAGGAGTCTACTCCTATGGTAACTGCTGGAGTAAATGATCTGCAAAGTCAGTTGGAAAATTCTTTCACGATTGGTAATACCAAGTTCGATAAGGATTTGACGATCTACGGAGAGAAGTAATTTACGTTACGCAGAAGCAGCCCGTTCATTTTTTGAACGGGCTTTTCTGTATCCGTAAAAATTACTAATTAAAAAAAGGGATTTCACCTAAAGTTATAGAATAGGTTTAACGTAAATTGGCATAATCACATAATCAAATCGATAGCACTAAAACGAAGAAAAAACGACTTACTCATTCAGCATTAACTGATTTTAATAAAAAGAAGAACAATCCGCCAATAATTCAAGCGAAGTAACTCAAATTAAAAGGAGAAAATAAAATGGCTCTTATAGAAAGATATCACGTTGTTGCTGCTGAGAGGGCTGTTGCTTCAGGCGAAACTATTAAGGAAGGACAGATTGTTTCTTTGAACTCATCTGGCGAAGTTGTACTGCAAAGTGCGACGAATGCAGCTCCTTACGGAATCGCAGGCGACACCAAATCAACTAGCGCATCAGCCATGCCCGGAGTTTCCGGTGACTGGCAAAATAGGGCATCGGATTATTTCGATGAAACTAAAGCTTCTGGCAAAATGACTGTTTACCATAGTGGTGGTGAATTTGCAACGGATCAGTTCCTTGCAAACGTATCCTCTTCTACTATCGGTGACCTTCTTTACGCTGTAAGCGGTGTATTGTCCCCCACAAACTCATTCGCTTCGGGCGAAGTTGGTCGTTTGATCAAAGCTGCTGGTACATATCCTTCGGGCGTACCGGGCGTTGACTCCAACGGCGATCAGGCTCTTAGTGGAGAAAACAGTAACACCTATATCGAAGTTAAACTAACCATATAAGGTTAAGTAATAGTTCTTTTTATAGGCTATAACCCCTATAAAACAACTTAAGGAGAAAATAAAATGGCTATTGACAAAAGAGCAGTAAATGCTGAGAGAGAAAGTCTCATCGCTCAAGCGTTGGATACCCCCCAAGGTCGAGTTGCGTTAGCACAGGCAATGGTGGAGCCTATCCGTCGAGCGCTGGAATACCAAGCCGTAGGCCGAAAATTGCTTATGGTTGATGAACTTCCTCAGGGCGCGTATGCCCGTTATGAGAAGGATGTTAGAGCTACCGCACACGTCATTTCACGTCGTGGCGCTGTACCTGACATGATCACAGAAGGTGAGGAAATCCTCGTACCTACGTTCGAAATTGCAACTAACCCCACGATCAGACTTTCCGAAGTCAAGGCTCGTCGTTTCTACATTGTAGACAGAGCACAGATCAAGGCGAAGGAAGCGATCCAGAAGGAAGAGGACTTAAACATCTTCAACGCTATCAATGCCGCAGTTGACGCTGCACATACCGTCGTTTCGACTGGTGGTGCTTTGACGCTTAACGCATTGAACCAAGCATTCGCAACTATCGAACAGCACGACCTTACTGTAGGAAAGATCGTTTGCCACGCTTTGCGTTACGCAGACATCCGTAACTTCGGTAAGACCGTTTACGATGAAGCGACACAGAAGGAAGTCTTGACTACAGGTCTCTTCGGACACTTGTTCACGGCTGACATCCATGTTTCTTCGAAGTGCCCTACTGATACAGTCTTCTTGCTCGCTCCCGCAGAGTACGTTGGTGCATTCCCGATTCGTCAGGATATCACCGTTCTCCCAGCGGACGATCCAAAGAAGCTTCGTCTCGGATGGGTTATCTACGAGGAAGTCGGTATCGTAGTAATCAACTCCTACGCTACGGCGAAGGTAACGGTTACGGCTGGCAGCTAATCGGTAACGATTAACTAAAAGTTTTAAGGAACCCTCTAGGTTTTTTCCTAGAGGGTTCTTTTTTGTGCCGAAGAAGTATAATACAGTATGAAAATATACAGATTAGCTCAGGAAGAGCCTTTTAATGAAAGACAGTCGGAAATGGTTAGGTTTTACAATTTTTGTTTTGGGCAATCTATGACCGAAACAGTAGAAAGCTACGACCAACTAGGCAGGAGTCAAGGTATTGTTCAGGCAATTGCTCAAGATCCATCAGCATTTCACAAGTTTTTTATTCAAATAGGTCATGCTCCAATTGATACTGTAACAAAATATTTCCAGAACGTAAGTCGATAAGATGAAAATATACAGATTAGCTATAGCTTTCGTAGAAGAAATCCTTATATCGAATTGTTGCGGAACCAAAGATCGTATGGTTTCTGAAGATGGACCTAACTATTCAGACACGGGCATATGCCCTTCTTGCAAGGAACATTGTGAATTCATCAACGAAGATGAATTATGAGTCCCAAACTGTACAGATACGAAGGGTATATCGCTGGAAGCAGATTGCCTAATGGTGCAGTTCCAGTTCGTTTCGCATTAGGGTTTGGCGTCTTTGCTGAAAAAGATTTACTTGTTAGCAAAAAGACAAAACTAGATCTTGGCGAAACCTATGTCTTTGATACAAAACACCCCAAAGATCCCAACAGTAGATTCTGGCAGGCAACTGTCGTTACCGAACCTTGGCATCGCGTTTGTAAGTACAAATGTCAAGTAGAAAGAATCTATGACGGCGATACCATTACTCGATCCATAGTTAATCTAGGTTTTAATACCACTGTTGTCGCCAAATTTCGATTGTATGGCATTAACACCCCTGAGTTAAGAAGACCAACCCTTATTGAAGGAAGAGTCGCTAGAGACCGCCTTAAAGGGCTTATCTTGGACAAAGAGATAACCATTGAGACCAATCAAGATAAGAAAGGCAAATATGGTCGCTATCTAGCAACTGTATACTTCGACAACGTAAATGTGAATCGACTTTTGGTAGACGAAGGGTTAGCCGTAGAGTATATGGTCTAATACAAGGGTTTTCATCTAGGTTCGTGGAAATATTATCCATGAGAATTTACCGTAAAACGAACCAGTTAGTCAGAAATAAAGACATGATCATGGCAATTGATTTTGAATTTACAGGAGAGAAATAATGAAGATCACAAGAACAGCAGAAGGTAAAGCTACGATTAAACTATCCCATAAAGAATGGAGTCAGATAGGTCGTCAAACAGGATGGTTAGACGACTCAGATTTAAGTACAACTGCTCAAGTTGATCAGCTTCAGCCTCTCGATGGAGTTCAAACATCTGACGCAGCAGAAGGTTCATCCGCAAAGCCTAAGACGTTGGGATGTGAAAAGAAAGGGTGCAAGAATGTATTTACATTCGACCCATCTAATCCAACGGAGAGTTATTGCGACAATTGTAGGGGATCTTCAGGGAAACAAGCTAAGAAAGAAAAAGGCATCAAAAAAGAAGCACAAACAGTTCAGAGTCTTAAAGAGGCAGAAGCACGGGCATTGCATATGAACGCCCTGAGCGATAAACTTTATAAAGCTTTCAAGGAAAATCCGGCTAATTTAGACGCTGTTCGTGAAGCTTTAGAAGGTATTAAAACGAATGCGAAATGGATTGAAGAAAAAATCCAACCCAACGTTAACATGTATGATGCTGGACAGGGTGTTGGACTGAATACATAACCATGAGGATCTATCGGCTAGCAGCTTTTAAGGAGAAAGTTCAGCGATACAATATCGATGATCCCTTTCTTACTTTCTTCATTCAAAAATATGAGAACTTGATCCCGTGGAATAAGATCAAGTCCTCAGAGGACATTAATGCCCATATATCGTCCTCCCTGCTACCCGATTTGCAACGCTCTATCGACCCTAAATCAGACTCTAACCGATATCTCAAGGAAATAGACCTTGAAGCGGAATTCAACCAGAATCCCGGAGATCCACAAGTTCAGCAGGCATGGGCAATCTACCAGCAAGACCCTGAAAAGGCTCAAGAATCCATATTAGAGGCTATCAATGGACAGAAACAGCGAATATTCGACTCTTGGTGGTCTTATTTTACATCAGGAAATGACGTATACGCCCAAACCCCCGCATTTGCGTACACAGTACTAAAACCTATTTTCGATAAATCAAAAGCAAATAATAAACGTTCTACGATGCCTCTGAATGAGATGGCAGTAGCAGCTCTGTATGAAAAAGTGCGCAACGGGGGCGGCACGGAGCAATTTAGAATCGATAAGCAGTATATGAACGAGGTTAATGTTGCCAATCAGCAGTCCACAGAAGTAGTCCCGGGGACGAAAATGAAGGATGGTAACGGTTGGATCAGGCTTCCTAGCCAACAAAACGATCCTTCCAACTTCCAAGATAATGTCAACAAACTCGTAGGCTATAGCGTTCCTAATGGATGGTGTACTGGATCGGGCATGGCAGTACCATATCTTACCAAGGGAGACTTCTATCTGTATATCCTTGATGGTAAGGCGGAAGTAGCTATTCGTATGGATGGAGGGCGATTGGCAGAAATCCAAGGCGAGAGAAATAGAGCACCGTTTGCTTATACAGAAGAGATCGAAGAGTTCCTTAACGCGAAGGGCATTGATCCCGGCAATGATTACCATTACGCAGAGTTAATGGAAGCCAAGAAGCTAAATGATAATCTTCTCGACCCTCAGAAATACAAAAAATTCGTTGAGCAGATCACTAAAGAGCCTCGGCTGATTGATCGTCTTTCTAAAGAGAACAGACAGAACCCTGAAGTTGTACAGGATATTGTCAAGGCGATTGACGTTGGAATTCGGAAACAGGAAAAAGGGCGACACTATTTTCAGCTAAATAATGAGGTTGGTTATTACTCTGAACTTCCTCAAGACATTCGCGTTCAAGTACTGCCAGAGACATTAGATTTTGTCACACAGTCTGTTCTAATATCGCTTAGGGTTCCTAACGAAAACGGGAAATTACGAAACAATTTCTTCCGAGAAATTGACCACTTGCCTAAAGAGATTTTGGAAGATGTAGAAGTAAACGAAACTATTCGTAGAACCTTGGAAGAGATCGTACAAACTGAACCTTGGAAGATGTACAATCTTAAGGATGAGACTTTGGCAACCTTTCCTGATGACATTATAGAGAAAGCTAAGAAGCATCCTTTCTCTCAAGCCATTGAGAAACTAAAACAATCTGAAGGGGACACAAACCCTGAATCCATTCTCGCAGAAGAATGGAGAGAACCCCAAGAAGACGATTATCGCAGATCTTATTGGAGGGGTGACGAGAATGAAGAAACAGATTATGCAGTTGACCATGAGGCATGGGAGAAAAATAATACTTTGCTTGAACCCATAGGTGAAAGCGACATTCGCGGAATCCAAGAGGTTAAAGACGCTTTAGACAATGCTTGGATGAAATACATTGAAACAGATCCTACTAAATACGAAACTGATGCGATGTATGATCAAAGCGAATACACCCAATACTATGTTGAAGAGTCAGAAGGATACCCCGGCGACCAAGAACAAATAAGGGAAATGGTAGAAAACATATGGTGGGAGAAGATCGCGGAAGATCCAACTGAAATGGACTATGCTCCTGATAACTTCAGGGATAACTACTACGAGACTCCCTATGACGAGCAAGATCGAGAGCGACATTTTACGGGGATATGGTTAAATTACTTTTTGAAAGGTAACTGGGAATCTATGTTAACACATGATGGAAAGGCTGCGATAGAAGAAATGTCCCCTGAACAGTTACAAAGGCTTGTGCAGGGAATAGTTGCTTCTGATGTAGATGTTGATTTCAAGGAAATGCCACCTAACGTTCAGGCGTTACTATACAACTATGAAGAACGAGCAAAACGTATGCAAGGGGAGAAATCTCTTAAAGATCAGGGACAGCAGAACTTGCCGTTTTTCGATGAAATGCCGACCAATGAATATACTATTAACGAAAGAGGGCAGGTTGTACCTGTTTATCCTCAACAAGCTAGTGTTATGAGTTGGTATAAGTACGCCAAGAGGATTGACAGTTTACGACATTTGTTCGTAAACGCTTGAGTCAACTCTTATGTCAACGTGCTTCTCTTGGTCAGTTTCATCTTGAGCTAGAACTTCAAACCCTCGCATTTTAGCAATCGCTTTTGCTTTCATAAGGGCTACTTCGCTCTTTATTTGATTCTCAAGATGATTGGCTTGTGACAATCCGAAGTCTGCAAAAGTTACTTCCCATTTTCCGTCTTGTGAACGACGGAATCCCCAATCGTTATGCGCTCCGCGATTTGGAGGAGTTTCTGTTATTGGATGACCGCTACCGGGAATCAGGACATGAACCTCTTTGTCTCCACCTTTCCCGTTGTATTCTCTCTGTCCGTCGAAGCGATACATCGGGATATGACCTTCTTTGTCAATTATAAGATGGTCTTCCCATTCAGGATGGATATTGATGATAGCTTTACGTAAAACGTCTAAGCTACATTTAAGATCAAGTTTACCTTCTACCCATGCGCTCATGATATTAAATCTCCTTTTTAGTATTATACAATATCAATTGCAATATCAAACAGGGGTGTCAACCAAAAATAAAAATGTTTTTAGCAGTATAAAAAAGAAGATATAATGTATGAATATATATAGATTATCAGGGGTTGATGAGTTCATGTCCGGTGTCGGCGGTCATGATATTGACAATATGCCTCCTGAGAACGAACTTACAAACGACCAAAAAGACAAGATAAGGAGATTCACTCTTGATACGAATGATGCCTCTATGCGTCTGAAGTATTTTGTCAGGTATCCAAACTATGTATATTTGAGCTTATGGGACATCCAAAAATGTTTACAATGGAATATGGATGAGAGAATGATCAAGGGGGCATTAGACTCGTTCCTACAAAAAGCCCAACTCAAATACGGAATTCCATCTGACATGCCAGATTGGGTATATCAGACCATAATGCAAAAATTCTCTAGGTCTAGGTTTAGTGCAGAAACGGCTAGCGACATATTGTCAACCCCCAATTCATATCCAGATGATTTTGTACAATTTATATCTCAACAATATCCGTCGATAGCGTCTGCAATGCAAAACGGATCAATTGAACAAAGAAAGCAATATGTAAAAGACTATCTAGAATTTCCATCAAAAGAGACCTTTGCTATATTGGATGGATCGCAAAAGATGTCAGAGATGGACACAAGCAACCCTGATAATTGGAAGAAGCTTTCTCCACAAGAAAGGGCGCTTTCATTTGACATATACCGTTATTTATTAAATAGTGGGAACTTTAGAGACAAAATGGAAAAAGTTAGATCTCAACAGCATTATAACGGGGAAAATTGGATGTTGTATGGGACTGAAATGCTTCAGGAGTTGCAAGATGTAAATAACGCTTATGAAAACAATCAAGAGTTTTTGACTGAAGACAATCCGCTTACTGTGACGATTGATAATTCTGCCCAATTTGGAATAGTTAAAAATTTGATGTTAGGGCCACAAGTAATACGCATAGAAGTATTGCATGAAGCGGGCAAGGTTATAAATTCTAGTATTGAAGATTACTGGGAAATTAATTGGCAACAGGATTTAGACAGAGACCTTAGATCTAGAGACGTTGAAAATATACCAGAAAGCTTACCGCCAAGTGTGTATGCTATAAATGAAGAAAAAGGAATATATCAAGATTTAGCCAAAGGGGGTCAAGATAGAACCGATCCTAATTCTGTTACGTCATCCTATAGCGACTCTTATATTGACTATCTAAAAAGAGCCACTAGAATGACCATTAAGGAAGAAGCCGATTTGTCTAACGAATGGATAAATCAAAAGTTATCTAGTGAGGACATGACAGATCATGATTATTTGCAAATAGTAAAGTCAAAAACCATAAAGGATTTAACGGAAGCGGCAGGAACGGATATGTTTTCTAATTTAGTTCAAGGGAATGAAATACTTGATGCCGGTACTTATCGACAAGATTCAAAAATCCATTGGACGCAAATGTGGCCTTTCAAAATGCAATCTGCAATGGATTTTTGGAGTAAGGTTCCAATGCGAGTTAGATCCGCCGTTTCTGGAGATGTAGGCTCATGGTTTTTCTATTTGTCAGGATTGTTCCCTTGTTCCAAAGTTCTTGAGAAAGCGCAGGGAAGCGTAAACGATATTAAAAAAGTAATTGACCACATGCAATGCGCAGGAGACTCAGAAAAGCTAAGGGAAGCGGTACGCAAAATACTTGAAAGCAAAGAGAAGGAAGTCCATAAAGAAGTGAGGAGTAAACTTCCATCGTTTTTAGAATCGGATGCAGTTAAAAAGAATAAGATAACAGATTTCCCAGAAGTATATCAACGAGTAGTAGATTTCGTAAACTCTAATGTTGGTACTGAAGAGGCATATTCCCCTGATTCAGAAGGATATATACCTAAAACTGAACGAGCGATGCAAGAACTTAAAAAGATGAATATCTATTTTATTAACGCATCTAAATATATGAGTTTGTTAGGAGAAGAAGGAGCTAAATATTTCCCAGCTACTCCACAAGATGCTAATGGCTTTTTTGCAGGTAAATATAGCATGTTTGGAACAGATGCTACAATAGTTGTATTTACTGATCAAATCAACGGCATGCCCACTTCAGAGCAGGTTTTGAACGAATTAGGAATTGATGCAATAGAAAAAGATCTGTCTTTCTCTGAAGAAAACACGTTATGGCATGAAATTGCCCATTCGTTTTTAGATCAAGTCGTAGAAGGCAGAAGCGAGGAGATAGAGAGTGAGTCTCAATGGGTAAGTTCTCCCCAAGAGATTGCCGCAATTACATATGGAAACCTTCAACATATTAAACAAAGAATCCATGAGTATTTTGAATCTAATTATCCGTTCCCTGATAGAATAACAGAAGGCTTCTTGAGTCAAATCAAATCTGATATAATTGACGCTTTTGCATGGGAGTTTTTAGGGATGAGCAAACAGGAAGCGTTGTCAAAAATGGATACGGCAATGCCTGAATTTAACGATAGCGCTATCGAAGCATTAAATAGCATGTCTAAAGAAGAACAGATAGACAATATGACGAATATGTTCACTCAGTTCTTTTTGCGTAAATTCATGAGATCTAAGGTTGAAGACCAATTGCAATCTCAATTGTCAGACGTTGGGAAAAAAGTTGAGGATATAACATTTGATGAAGAGATCGTTGTACCAGAGGACACGACTGAACGAAACCCTTATTCACCAGATAAGTTTATTAATGAATTGAGTCAAAGAGAAGACTATAAGCAGTTTTTAAACGGGTGTCAAGAGATTCTTCAAAATGCGTATAATTTCTATGATGCGGATGCGTTTGTTAGTCGTTTCAAAAGCTACATAGATCGGAACACTCCACAAAAACTAAGAACGTTGTTTGGAATTGAGGATTTGTTGTTGTTAATGTTTGGGCCACCATCGACACTTTATAGCGTAGATATGACAACTGTCAACAGCTTGTTTGAAGAAGCTTTGCCGCAATCTCTTTTAAAGGATGTAGTAGAAATGGTAGAAAGGGAAAAACAGTTGAAGTCCGCTGATTTTCAAGAACAAAAACCGACTCCAGTTAGTCCACAAGATGCAGAAGATGGTGGACAGTTTATTGCAGAGATGGAACAAGATTATGGGGCAGATTGGATGTGGCTTGCAAAAAGTGTTGACAGAAAACTTGTTCGTGGAAGCAATTACAATTGGTATAAGACGGCCTTAGCGATTCACAGATCTAATGTCGTTTAGAGTTTGATTAGGATTCCTGATTTCCAACCCTTTAAAGCAGAATAGTAACCCCAGTCTTCCAACCATGATAGGGACGTGAAGTATCTATGACTTTTATTATTTTGTTTTTCATATCAAGCTTTTTAATCTTTTGTCTAGCCCATTTTGAGTACTCTTTGGCGTTGACTTGGCAGTACATCTTCTTGTCTTTGTTGATGAAAATACGCATACCGCCGTGATCAATGATGGTTTTAATCAACTCGTCAGGCGGAGATGCTATTTTTTCATGCATAACAAACGTTGAAATATTCAATAGAGTCGAAAACATTCCCATATTTTGCTTTACGATGGTAAAATGATTTGGACCTTCGAGCAGAACTCCGTTTGTCATCATCCAATAGTTTCCTTCCAACCCTTTTGGAGGACGTTCGATTTTTGCTTCTTCAATAATATCCTGACCTGAAATCTTTTTCCAAGCATACCCAATGGACTCGAATACGATTCTGCATTCTTCTTCTGAAAAGCCGATTCGGATAGAGTCAGGGTAAGGGAGATTTTTGACTAACTTCTCAATATCGGGGTCTTTGATCTTGCCGTTTTCCAAATGAATATTCAGGGCTTCCACATACGCGGCTAGCTCTTCAGCATCAGGGATTTTCTTTACTGCTGTTTTAACCATCTGATCCATCTTTCAAATCTCCATCTATTGCTGCCTTTAGTTGCTGGCGAATATCATCGTGGTAAACCTCTTTCGGCAAAGCATCGAGAACGCCTCTAAGAATGCCGGGGTTTATTTTAGCCATATCATTACCCATTTGCAAAATGATATCAGGTTCAGTTACCGTCTTAAGAAGAATCAAAAGCCCAGCAGCATATGAATGCAATACGGGGTCAAACATACTGTGCTCCGTTCTGTCGAGGGCAAATTGCAATAGGTCATTGTCGCGCAACTTAATGTCTTGCGACAAGATATTAAACATCGAAATAGCTGTCATTCGAGCCACCTTATCATCCTCAGGGTACTTTGAGGAGAACTCTTTCATGATTGCAACCGCTTTTGTTAGATTGCCTTCTCTTAAACATTGATGTACATCTGAATGTTTCTGTTTGAAGAGTTGTTGTGGGCAAACGCAGGCAGAAATGTACTTACCCGATCCGCTAGCGGTTTTTACATCTGCTTGAATAACATTGACGATGTAATCTTCGATAATTGTCGGGTTCGTGTCGTCATTCATCATGACTTCTGCTTGATCTCTGACTTGCCGCAAGCGACTTGCCGCTTCTTCAACAGTTGTTTCAGGGTATTTATCGATCATGTCTTTAAGGTATTCCTGAACAACACCCATGTGCGGACCCGGCTTAACTTGCAAGGCTTCCATGATTTGATGACCATCAAGAACAGGTTTAACTTTCGTCTCTTCCATCTGCATTGATGCAAGCGCTTGTTCTAGCTGTTCTCTTAGTTGCTGATAAGATTCGATGGTTTCAGGCTTAACCTCAAGACCTTTCGAGTATGCATCCGCAACAGAAAGGTTGAATACGTCAAGCCAGTTCAATGACTGTTCTCCCATACGACGAATGAACTTTCTCATAGAACCCGAAGCAGCATCTCCTCTCTCAAGAGAGTGAGGCTGCATATGATAACGAGCTAGTCCTGCGACTTGTTTTACAATCTGATTCTCGAATTTCAAGAAGCGCAAGATATGCTCAGCAATAAATTTGCTTTCCTTTTCATGACCATGATAAGAGGTTCTGCCGGGATGACTCGCGCTATCGCCATGCACCTTGGTGTATAGCTTGCCCAAATCATGCGTCAAAGCTCCTAGTATCATTATTATCCGTTTTTCTTCATCATCTTCAGGGAAGTGTTGAATAAGGTTGGTTAGAACCTGATAAGTATGTTCCCATACATTCATTTCATGATGAGGATTATTCTGCTCCATATCGAGTTCTTCCATGCCCTCTTCGTATTCCGTTCCCTTAAGAGATTCATTTAGAATGTGCTGCATAAGCCCGGTTTCTTTCAAGAGCTTAATTGCAAGGGCGGGGTTCGGACCTTTGAGCATTTTCTGGAATTCTTGACCAATTCTTTCTGTAGCGATCTTGCGTTCAGAGAAGAAGATGGCGTTGATTACCTCTGGATCTTGTAAAGATGCCAAAGTTGCAGGAGAAATATTTCCTTCGTACTTTGCAGCAAAACGGATTGCCCTGAAGACTCGCAGCGGATCTTCGATAAAGGTTTTCTTAACTTCCTCTGTAGAGGATTCGTCTCCGGTATCGTAAGGAGTACGAATGGTTCCTGTAATTAGGTCTGTCAAGCCCTTACCAGTGAAGTCTTCGACTTTCTTTTCGTTAACGTTGTAGAACAATGCACCGATGGTAAGATCTCTACGCATAGCATCTTCTTCAGCGGTAGCGGGGGTAGTAATTACTTCTCTGCGATTTTCCCCATATTCTTCTGTTCGACATTGGGCAAAATCTAATTCAACTTCTTCTCCGTCAATAGGAACACGCATCGTGGCTGTTTCAATGTTTTTTGTTTTATCGGGATTGCTTTTTATGACAGCCGGTCCTTTTAGACCCATTTCTTCAGCCATGATTTGAGCGAAAGCTTCTCCGCTCATATTGTCAACCATAATGTCGATATCATCCGATGGAGTATCAAGAAGTTTATCCCTGACCCATCCGCCTGCTACGCGAACTACTGTATTAGGCGCTCTTTTTTGACGCACTCCTTCTATCACCTCGAAGACCTTTTCTTCGAAAGGTGTCAAATTTGACGCTATATCTACATTTACTTCGTTCATGGTTATATACTTCTATTTGTTGTGTTTTTTGTCCTTGTAGCTTTAAGCTCTTGTATCCTCTAGTCAACCCTTCCTGCTGGGTTTGGATAGAAATCAGGTTCGTATTCCCATTGTCCAACAGGTGTAAGATCCGGGTCATTAGAGGTCAATGGGTTGATAAGTAAAGAAGATCTAATAACAGTTCCGTATACCGGAGGCGAACCGTAGTAATATATAATCCAATTAGACCAAGTTGATGTTCCGATTTTACAAAGCCATGGCTGCTTTGCATCTGATGGGTCATTCCCTTCTAGATAATATCCCTTTATGAAATTAGAGGTCAATAGGCTGATAAGTCCGGGGTTGGTTGTAACTGGCCCATAATAATTCCCGTTAATGGCACTTCTATTGAATCCGCTGGCTGTATATGTTGACTGTCCTGAAATTTGAGTAACATCTTCTCCTATTCCGCTTCCTGTCTGTGCAATGCCAGATGAACCAGATCCAGTTGAACTGATTGATCCCGCTGTCGCTGAAACACCGCTATCATAATCAAAGAACCATTTATACCGTATAGTATTCCCCCCGAAGGCATGATTCCGAGGCAGAGATACGTTTATATAGACGTACTGCGACTGAAGCGCACCATTGTTGGGAACATCGAAATTATATACGTTATCCGGCAACTTCTCGGAGTTAATCCCCTGAAAGAAGGTAGACGGTACAACATTATAGTCTAAATAATTTAGTGTTTCAACCCCAAATGTTGTATTTTTGAAATCAATCCCTCCACTATCAATTAGGCTCAGCTTAATGTTGTCGATCCCAATTGATGCAGGAACCCGTAAGTAGATAATTTTGGTTATAGACGTTTCTCCGGGAGCAATTGGACCTAATTCAAGAGATTCAGAATCTATAGTATTGATGGTTGCTTTGCTGTCGCTACCGTCTTGCTCAATTTTTGTTGTTCCATCGGCTAACACCTCAACCGTTTCTACTTTTTCAAGAACTGCGTAACGAGGCGGTCTGGTTGTTGTCGTGGTAGTTGTCGTAGTAGGAGTCGTGGTACCGGTGGTAGTAGTTGAGGAGGTAGCTCCTGATGTCGTCGTTTCGGTTGTCGTAGTAGGAGTTGTAGGAGAGCTAGAGGGCGTTCCTCTACCTATGTCTAAATCGAAATAGGTCAAGCTTGCTTCGCTAACAAGAAGATAATCATTGACTTGAACGAAGGGAAGATTATTGGAATCTAATTGCCATTTAGATACACGCGCTTCATATATGGACAAAGAAGAAGCAAGTTGATAAAAAACATAACCGAATCCATCCTGAATCCAATAACGAATGTTCCATCTTTTACCATCTGATGGCAGGTTTGTTGAAGCAACTAAATTGAGATCAGTGTCTATTTTAAGTATTGTTTCGTCAAACATCTGCAAAAACAAATTGTTGTTGTCGAAGAAGACGGAACGAGGACGACTGTCCCCCGAAGTTACGGTATCAAGTGATAACGAAGCTAAATTAGTACCCGGATTGTTTAGGTCTATTTTGCGCAATTTCGCCATGCCTAAGCCAGCCCCTCTTTCTGCTGCGTAAAGGATATTATTGTTTGTGTCTACAAAAATATCTCCCAAGTTGTTTCCCGCTCCCGCTAAATTCACGCCCAAGCTGGACAGAGAAACTCCGCCATAACTTACTTCTTCTAACGATGTGCCGATAGGAGCCACATAATAGAAAGAACTCGTATGAGAATGTGACCCGAACTGCCCGTAGTTAACAATGTTGTTTACAGGAACGGTGATAGTCTCTTCGTATGACCAATTATTATCATAGATTCTTAAAGAGGCTAAGCTACTTGTACTCTCGTTAGCATCTACCAATATCCATTTGTCGCCGTAGTTTGTGTAATCGATAGCATTTGCAGATTCGGGTGTTGAAAATGTTATGTCTAGAGCATTGTTGTTACTCCCGCGAAATTTGGCTGCATCGACTTTCAACCATGAAGCATTTTTAGCAGCATTGTAAATGGTAAATTCATCGACAGATCCGCTGAAATCAAATCCTACGCTTGTTTGGTTTAGAGTAAGAGTCCCCGGAGTATAACTAAAGTTTTGCCCATCTGCAACGCCATCAATGTACAAATTCGCGCTACCATTATTATCCGTCCAAGCAATATTATGCCAACTTGATCCAGATTGCATAAGGTTAGTCAGTCCTGTTTTGTCTAACAAGACTGTACCACTGTCGTTTGTAATTACTACTCTGAGCGGAGCATCTTTGCCAGTTCCTTTTATTTCGAACATGGCGCTCCCGCTGGTATGCCATTCTCTGTAGATTGTTCCTACACCAGTTCCAACGTCTTCGCTTACCCATCCTGAGATAGAATATCCGCCAGTAGGGTTGTATGCAGGGAATCCTCCCGTGTAGTTGTCAACAGTGAAGTATCCATTTCGTAATGCTCTCAACCCTTTGACACCAATTACATTTTCTACATTGGTGATGGTGCCGGTATTGTTTTGTATCGAGAGGTCATCGGCTGTAGAAGATGTGTGGGTGTCGTCTAATTTCCAGTATGCGATGATATCATTTAATGTATTGAAGACATCATGCGAACTGGAATGCGAAGGATTATCAACTGTTGAAGTATCGTAGTATAGATAGAATTCATTCGAAGAGGATGCAGACAAAATGGGAGCTTTGATCCACATGATCCACCAGTTAAGGTTGGTATCTGTGTATGAATTGACTACATCACATTGGGTAATCCCATCAGAAGTTGTAACGTAGGTCTTTTTGACGTTGGCAGATGTTCCGAGGTGGCTAATAACCTCAGATGGCACAGAATGCCCTCCCCCTTTGAGGATCATAAACGGATAATCGGTCAGGTTACTGTCGATATACGTGTTATCGACGGTAAATTTTACCCGATTAGCCAGATCATTTCCGTTAATGTTTAGCCAAGCCATAATGTATTAGGATTTTGGGGTTAAGAGACTTCTACTCCGACATCTCCAGTCTTCTCATCGACTCGAATGCGTACAGTATTATTTCTCAGTTTGAAGGACTTTCTCCTATTATAAACTTTCTGAAAGGATTTGTGGATGTATGTGCAGAATCATGGTCGGAATGGAAGAGCTTTTCTAGCTCTGGCGAAAGACCAGACAACATACCTTCTAACCCTAACCGTACATACTCAAAGTATTTTAAGAATATGCAGGATTTTTTAGGGATCGGTTGATTCGATTTCTATACCTACATCTCCTGTTTTTTCATCAACTCTAACGATAATTTTTGAGTCGTTGTTGATAAAAAACCCAATATACCTTGATTCTATCGTTACATCGCTAGATCCAAGGTCGGCAGATGCAGTTTTAGCCTGCACGTATTCCATGGCGTCGGGAAGTTTGATTACCCTCTCTTCTGTTACAAGTTCAAGAGCTTCTAAGTCTGTTTCTATTTCATGCCATTGAGCGCCATGCGCTTCACTGACAAATTTTCCGTTTTTCGTTCTTCCTCTCCAATATCTATTCATGGTTCTTAACTCCTTTTTGTTCTATTATACACCTTAAACGCTGTATAATATGGGGGACTTGTGGTTTTTACTATGGAAGAGAATAAAACAACTTCAGATAATCCCGAAAAGATTGACGGTGTAGCGAATCAAATCGTTGTTGATGCGTTCCAAGTAATGTCAGAATCTCTTGTCAAAATGGAGAGCGATGGCTTCGACGGGGATGCCATGATGAGATATTGCGTATGGCCTATTCTCTATGAAGCTTCCAATAGCATTGACTCATTATCAGAAGACTCTCCCAAAATTGTAGACAAAGAAGGATTCGAAAATATTGTTGGGTTAGAGCCAAAAGAAGATGAATCAGATCAATTGCCTGATTTTGTAGAAGCATGGGAACGACCTGACAAGGGAGAATCTCCTCCCATGATGATCGAGGAAGGACCAAAAAGCGAATTTCACAAAGCAGGCGCTATTGTAGAATCTCAACCAGAAGACGAGGAAGAATCTCAGGAACCTAACACTCAAATAGAGGAAGAGACACCTATGCCCCCTAAAACTCCTAGTTATGATGGACCGCCCATAGAGGCTCATTGGTACGGACATTTTACATCCTATTCCGGCTTCAGTCGTCAAAACAGAGCTTATGCTTTTGGATTGGCAAACCGTAACGTAAAAATCAAAACTGACATTCAAGAATCAACGGTTGAAGTTAACAAAGCCACTCAGAACGAACTTAAATTGCTGTCTCAAACTGAAATTGATCCTGCTGCTCCTAAAGTTTATGGAGCTACTGTACCTTTGCGCTTAGCTCACGGAGGGCGTAAAATATTGTACACCATGATGGAGACTTCAGAAACGCTACATGAAGGGTACGTGGGTAGAATCAATCTCTATGATGAGATTTGGGTTCCTACAAATCAAGGTAAAGAGTTATTCGAGAAAAATGGGGTAAGACCCTCTATCCATGTTATGCCGCTAGGAGTAGATACGGTTAGATATCATCCTAACGCCAGTCCTATGAAATTTGGGTTTGGGTTAAAGAAGTTTGTCTTTCTTAGCGTTTTCAAATGGGGATACAGAAAAGGGTATGATGTTCTGTTAAAGTCTTTCATGGAAGAATTTGGTGCAGATGACGATGTAAGTCTTCTCATTGTGTCTCGTACAGATGTAACGCATAAGCCTCAAGTTATTCTTGAGGATTTCAAGAGCATACGAAGCGGCATTCTTAAGAAAGACGAGGAGTTGCCTCATATTGCTCTTTATGATCAGCCGATTAAAGAGAAGGATATGCCCGGGGTTTATGCTGCATCAGATGCGTTTGTTCTAATCTCTAGAGGCGAAGGATTTGGGTTGCCATATTACGAGGCAGCATCTTCAGGGTTGCCGGTTATTGGTAGCAATTGTTCAGGACAAAAGGATATACTTAATGAAGAAAACTGTTATCTTGTTGATCCAGATACGTATTCAGAAGCTAGGATTAACGGCAACATGTCTAAGCTTGCCAAGCATTGCGGCTTCTATGAAGATCAGATTTTCCCGGATTTTGGGCGTACTGCTATTGAGAAAACGAAAGAACACATGCGTAGCATTTACGAAGATTACGATAGCGCTGACATCAAATCTGCAATATTGGGCAAGACGGTTCGGGAGAACTATACTTGGGACATTGCAATAGATAGAGTATATAACCGTTTAAATGAAATTTCAAGAGGAGGTAATCATGGACGTTAGTCTAGAATGTAATGTTTCACTAAGTAAAAAACTAAGATCGATTATTGGAGATAGTGAGGGCAGAGTTGTTCTCATTGTTGATTCTGTTCATAACGGAACGGGGCAGGGAACCTTGTTAATTTCAGGAGACAACTTGAACTCTAACGTTGTCCGTCAAGCCATTGATAAAGAAACCAGTATACAGTTTACTCCTTTCAATATCAAAGAAGAGATTCCTTCGGATACTCCTGTCTCTGCTATTTTTGCAACAGGTAATTTGACGCAACAAGGTCCAAGGACAGCCGTAGATCAAATTGCAGTAACAGCGGCTCCAGATAAAAATAAAATTTCGCATGCCATGAAGCGTTCAGAGGAAATTGCAACTCCAGATGCCTTTTCTGAAACCCAAGAGCCTGCCTATCAGCAATTTGTTTCCAATATTGAAGAACTTATGATGGCTATCAAGGCTGCGCAGGGTAAAGAGGCAGAGATTGATCCCAGCACGATTGAAGACCCAAGGCAAAAAGCAATCGCTATAGAAATGAAAGAGCAAGCCGAAGCGATAGATATACCCGCTTATGTTGTTAATGACAGTTGTAGTTCTGTAACTCTAAATGACATTGACTTAAACCTAAACCTTAATATGCCGATCAATCTCTCAAATATTTCTGCTAAGAGACTTGAGACGAGTGGTGATTTAAAGGCAATGTTGCGGTCTAATGTAATTAAGTTCATTGCTCCAAATGATGTTGACCAGTACAGAGTGCTCGCAGAACAAGGAGTCCAGAAGCCCGGACTAGAAGTATACAGTACGAGGGGCGAAGCTGAAAATGCAATAGATGGAGACACCCATGTTCCTCAGGCGGCTCAAATTGACATTCCCGTTGATGATACGGGTCCAAGCGATCAGGAGCAGCTAGCGGGATTGATGAATTTGACTCCTATGAATGATACAGATGACGGAGGATCTAGGGTCTCATATCATGGTGAGGGAGGCTCTAGGTCTCAAAAGATTGTAGGAAATGATTCAGAAGCCAATTCTAAAGGCGTCAAAACAATCTCTCGCGCATAATAGGTAAAGGATTCAGCCACTTTTTTCTTGAAATAGAACGGAGACATGTACTCTAATCTATTTCAGGAGAAATAAATGGCTATCAAAGATTACCCTAACAGGATACAAAAGCAAACCGTTCCTGCTATTGACAGAGTAATGGCGATGAGAAAGCCTCAGCTTGTTCGAGGCTCTCAAGACATTACTGCATCTGGGCTGGATGTTGTCGTTAGCACAAATGACGATTGGCAAATCAACAGCATCAAGTTTACCTTCAGCGGGGCGGGTGCACGAAACTTTTCTGCTAAGATATTAGGCGGCAGACAAGTCGTAGCAGACCGTAATGACTCGCTATGGTTTCAACACGCTGATACGTTACCGCAAGAGATAACTCTTGACCCCGGGTTTTATACGGGGACGGAATTAGCCGCAGAATTGAAAACCCAAATGGATGCCAATGCTGCATTTACAGCATTGAGCGTTACATTCACGGTTGCTTATTCTGCCACGACAGGTCTTTTCACAATTACCCCAAGCGCAGGAAACATTCGGTATTGGAACGCCAATACAATGACAACTCCTCGTTACCAAGACAGCATCGCAGGACATCTTTTCGGATTAACCGCAGATGTTGCCTACGGAAGTCCGATTGCTAGCAATGAAACGGTTTTTGGTCTTAACCAAGAAGCGTGGATCATTGACGAAACCGCTAGCATTGTAACTGAGAGCTTTTTTGATGATCTGAAGATTTTAGACATTGATCAGGCTTTGCATTTGGAAACAAATACAGCAGCTATCACAGTTGATTATGAAGTCAATTATGAGGACATGGTATAACTCCTCAGTAATATGAAAATTTACAGACTTCAATCAAATTGCGGAACATATCAGAAACCTAAAGGTCATCTTGATACGCAGATGTATCCTGAATGCGAAGGTACTCTTGCGGATAGAGACATTGTAAAGAAGACCCGAGAAAAGCGCAACAAGCCAAAGAAAAAGAAGAAGGCTTCAGTAGATATAGAAGCTAAGAAGGGCAAGAAGAAACGTTCTGCTGATGAGACTCCTTATAACCCTTGGGCTGTTTGTCATACGACAGTAGATAAGGACGAAGACCCAGAGAAATATGAGCGCTGCGTAAAACACATAAAAGAAGACAATTTAGATCGTAAGAAAGAGAAGAAAGCCTGTACGAGTTGTTAAATTAAACGCCAAAAAGATTAAGGAGCTATTATGAAGGTGGTTATGTCTGGGGGTAAAAAGCAACTTGTCCTTTCGAGAAGTGAATGGGAGAAGATAGGCAAAGACAAAGGGTGGATTCCGAGGAAAAAACTTTACGCGGCTGAAACGCAACAGGCTCTTACTGAAGAAATTCAAAGGAAGCAACTTCAGTCTGCTCAAAATGTAGCGAGTTCTATTCGAGAATTGCAAAACGTTCAGTCAGAAAACCCTTTCATCAATGAAAGGTTTTTAGGCGACATTGATAACGCTCGGCATACATGCGATGCAGTTGCCGAAAGTATTCAAACGAATTTAGGTGACATTCCTCTTTGGCCAACAGACGGAGAAACAGAATGAAGATTATTAGAAAAGCAAACGATGTATGGAAAGAATCAGGATTACTAGATCGTCGTCTTCCATCTGAGCAAGAATACGGTTCTGGTTTGGATCAGGAAGCAATGAATTTGCTTTTCCAGTATGATATTACAAATAGTGATTTATGGAGATACGATTCTTCCGATTCTACTTTTCCTGATATTTACGAAGGCATTCAAGCCGCAAAGCAAGGGGATAACCATCGACTCCAAGAAGCTTTAGAAGCAAGGTTTGGGAAAAAGCGATGGTTTGATAAAAGATTGGTTTAAGGATGATTTATGTCAATTCAAACAAGAACAACGGCTTTACAGAACGAACTTGTCCGACTGTATTGCCATTTTAGTCGTGATGGAAGGCTTTGCGATCCAGCGGGGCAACCATTTGTTGAGATCCTCGACACAGACGGCGTAACGGTTTTAGATACTGTACCCGCTCAAGAAGAGAACTTGGGCGTATGGTATGCGGACTGGTACGTTCCTGCCAATTTGCCTCTTGGTCATTACTATGACCGATGGACATACCAATTCAGTTCTTCTTCTAACATCGAAGAACAGACAATGCTGTTCGATGTGTACAGTTTGGAATCGTACATCAATTTCCTGTCAAAGGGTAAAGCGACAGATGTTTCCGACAGGGCAAGCCAACTATTAATTGATTTGTCGAACGATTTCATATATGAGTCACAGCATATTCCTTTGTATTTTGAACAAGGGATGCGTATCCAGCAGGACAATCAGCAGAAGCGTACAAAAAGCTACTACTATTTTGTCATCGATAGCGAAGGGCAAGAAGCTTACGAGGGCGACAAGTACATGAACAACGGTCAAAGCTTTACTGTCTATGAATCGTTGCCATACTCAAATTACTCTAGTAGCTCGTCAAACCAATCTAGTAGCTCATCCAGTTTAGATTCTAGTTCGAGTAGCTCTGTCGATTCATCTAGCTCAGATAGTTCTAGTAGCGAACAGCGCTCCTCTTCTACGTCATCAGAGTCAGCCTTAGGGGAATCTTCTTCATCAGATACCACTAGTTCAAGTACTTCCGAAGAGCTAATTACAACGACTACGACTCCGTATAGTCATAAGATCGTGTTAACATGCGTTGGGACTGGAGATCCGACTGCTTATGGTACGCTTCTGTTGGCTGACGGCGATGGAGATCCGTCTATTACCTACACAGAGTATACTAAGAAAGAAAGTACGTTCTCTACTGTTTACAATTTTGCATATGAGAATTGGAATCAATTTCCAAGACCTGTAGTTAGAGTTAACAACCGAATTGTTGATGACGGATGGCATGCAGACTATATGGGCAAGCTGTATTTCGATTCCCTTATGGCACCTGAAGACAGTATTTCGGCAGCTTTCAACTTCTCCTATTTTAGTAAAGAAGAGATGCTTTCGTTCTTGCGTCTAGGACTTAAGATGATGAATGGTTTGCCGCCAGCAAGTGAGGCATTCAGTTCCTTAGAAGCCGCTCCTGCGATTTGGGACGCTGGGATTCTACTGTATGCCGCTGCAACCGCTATGAAACGTTTGATTTTCGGGTTGACTTGGCAGGAGAAGCGCATAATTTATGGTCGTCCAGAAGATGCTCAAAATGCAGCGTCTCTTTACCAAGATCTTTACAAATCATATCAAGAGACATGGGTGGAGTTCGGCAAGAACGTCAAAACCCGTAAACTTCCGGGCATCGCGCTATACGTCACGCCCGAATATACATTGCCGGGAGGGAGATCGCGGTGGTTTAGATATTTGTTTAAATCAGGGAGTTAATAAAGGAGTATCTAAACCATTTACAACTATCTGCTTTTCAACAATTCACAATAACTTTTTTCATCTACTTTGTAAAGCATTGTTTTATGAGTATAAGAGATTATTGTTTTCATTAATAACTTAGTGTTATAGACGTTAAATGAGACTCTGTTTCTAGAGTTTATTTTGCTTTTTAGTAAAAATTTAGACTCAAGGGTTTTCAAAAGTTTATCCATGTTTTTCCCATTAAAAGAATCCGTACACAGGTAGCAGTTTGGTTGAATGTTTGCATACGTTTTTATCCCATTTCGATAGTGCCAATCTGTAAGCCCATCATCCATAAACCAAACGGCTAAGACTTGTTCATTCATCCATCCTTCGATTTCTTCAGGAACAACTTTAATTCGTTTGCCATCAATTTCTTTGTACCATAATTTCTCCATTTCCTGAATCCAAGAATGTACAGTAGTTCTGAACGAATGGGTTTTGATTAAAGATCCTGAACGTTTATCTATTGATTCATAATAAGCCCAAGATTTGTCAGTTGTTAGGTTGGGGAAGAAAGATGCTTTCCATTGTAAATATTCTAATTGGGCTGGGGAATGTTTTTCTGAAAAGTAACCATTTTTTGTAATATGCCCATCTCCTAGCATAGAACCGATGATGATATTTTTCGCTTCTTGAGGGAGAGGTTGTTCGTTATTTAGGCGTTTTTGGAAGGTAGCGCCTTTACGCTTAATGGCATAGAAGTTTCTTAGTTGGGTGATATATTCTCTTGGGGTGTTGGATTTCAAGGCTATTTCATTTAGGGATAGTCCATTGTCATACATTGTTTCGAAGTCTTCTTTGGATAGGGTTATTCTACCTTTAAGTAGTGCATTATAGAAGTAGATTAAGTGTTTAGAGGTTATTTTGCATACTTCTAGGGTAGTTTTACCTTGAGATAGTAGTTGTTTATATTCATCGAGTGATATGAAGTTATGTTTTCTATGGGAAGACACTTTCAGATTATTTTCTGAAGGCGTTTGGGTGAAAGATTTTGCTCCTTCTAGGATTTGCGTTCTACCTGCTTCGCTTTTTGTTTTTGCTATTTTCTTTTTAGTTTCTTTTGTTATAGTTTTATGCATAATTCTCCTTGAATTTATATTATGGAAGTTCCATTGTTTATATTATACAATAATCGTAGAGGATGTAAGTGAAACCTTTAAAAATAAGTTACCCAAGGAAGACGGGAAACTGCGAAGAAGTAATATAGAATGAAAATTTATAGGAAAGCTACTCCAACGTATTATCATGGTACAGACAGCCCTGAATTTGACGAATATGATCCTTCTCAGGCGGCAAAGGAAGAACAGCACTACAATCCTTTGGGAGAAGCGATGTATGTTACCAATAAGCCCGAATTTGCGAATATGTTTGGCGAAAACGTTTATGAAGTTCAAGTTCCAGATGATGCGGTAATCAAGAAGATTAATCCTTCTAAAGCTGAGTCGGCAATAGGTGATATTCTAAAAAGGGCTTTGAAGAAGGTTAAGATAGATTATTGGGCAACGGACATGGAATTCAAAATGGTTTTCAATGAACAGATAAAAAAAGCATCTTATAGCCCTTATGAATCAATTATTGAGGCGCTCGCGGCGGTAGGATTGTATTATCCTGATTTGGGATTAGAATATTCTGAATGGGTTTCTAAAATCGCAACACAAAAGTTTTCTAAGTTTGATGTTGTTGTATTTGTAGGTACAAATAACCCCAATGATATTTTCATTGGAGAGACCCCTACGCAAGAGATATTGATATTCAATAAGTCTTTTCAAAAGGTATTTAAGGAATATCAGATATGAAGATTTATAAGATATCACAAAGTTCGTTGGTAGAAATTCCTGAACCAGAATATATTTCGGAGAAGTATTTATATCATGCCACATATTTGCTTCATTTAGAGTCTATAATGACAAATGGACTTAAAGGCAATAAAACTAAAAACTGGGATATGAGTCAAGAAAATGTATATCTGGCTTTTGATCCATGGGTGGCTGAATCATATGCTGAATCGTCAGATGTTGTTGAAGAGAAATGGTTAGATGAAATAGTTATTTTACAAATTGATACTGAAGGAATAGATCCAGAGCTTTTAAAACAAGATTCAAATAATTCTAATGGGAAAACTTTAGAATATCATGGAGTAATTCCCCCTCAATATATTTCAGAATTCCATAGAAGTAAAAAATGGGAACCGCCTGCATGAGAATTTATCGACTAGCGCAAGAGGTTGAAGATCCATGGTGGTATGATGCGGAGGACGAAAGCCAAAATGAAAGAATACAAAAATATCGTTCTAAATTTAATGAGTTAAAGAGTATTAACGATGTAGGCGTTTTAATCCCACATATTGTTAAAGCAGCACAAAAAGAATATGATGAATGGGATGAAGCAAAAATAGATACTTATGCAGGCGGCGGCATTTGTCATTTCATAGCAGATCAAATCGCATCTATTTTGAATGATAACGGAATAGCATGTTTTACTCAATCGTCTTCTTTTGAACAACATGTGTATTGCATTGTTCAAGTTCGAGAAGGGATTTATGAAGTTGACATTCATCACTCTTTATATGAGACTGGTGGAGGATTTTCTTGGAACAAACGTCCCGATATACATTTTAATCAAGGAGATGTTTCCATTAGTGAATTATCGAGTAATTTTGACGATATTTCAGAATATATTGAGGATTATGAAGATCTATAGGATAGCTCAAGAAGAATCGGCAGAACAGACCATTCAAGCTTATCATGGGACGAATAAACCCTTTGAAACATTTGATAGGAATTTTTCTGCGCAAGGCGTGTTTTGGTTTTCAGATGACATTAATGAAATCATTGGCGGAACTTCGGGCGCAAATTCCAGTAATATATC
>Ga0209501_10001215_pt1 | contig 28887 bp, 40 predicted proteins | sample ArcticOcean_MG_C_4_FD_187434 | JGI IMG/M metagenome (GOLD analysis project Ga0209501, IMG submission 187434) | Marine microbial communities from western Arctic Ocean - ArcticOcean_MG_CB4_134 (SPAdes) (version 2) | ecosystem: Environmental > Aquatic > Marine > Oceanic | place: Arctic Ocean...
AACCAAATCACAATATTTGTCCTGTATGTATGGGGCTTCCAGGTTCACTTCCTAGATTAAATCAAAAAGCAGTTGAATCTGCAACCAGTATTGCCATGGCGTTAAGTTGTGAAACCCCTGAAAAAATAGCATTCTTTAGAAAAAATTATTTCTATCCTGATCTACCAAAAAACTTTCAGATTACTCAACTGAATGTTTACGGAGACATGAGTGTTGGAGGTGAAGGATATGTCAGTGTTGAAGATAAGAAAATCAAAATTAGACGTATTCAGTTAGAAGAAGATCCTGGACGAATCATTTATGAAGGTGCATCAGAAAGAACAAAAATTACACTAGTGGATTATAATAGAGCAGGTACTCCATTAGTAGAAATTGTAACTGATCCGGATTTTGAAAGTCCTCGTCAAGTTAGGATATTTTTGAATATTTTATCCGATTTACTAGAAAATCTTGGAGTTGCAGAACCGGGTTTAGAAGGTGCAATGCGTGCAGACGGAAATGTTTCAATTGAAGGCGGTAACAAAGTTGAAATAAAAAATATAGGTTCATTTCATGATTTAGAAAAGGCATTGCATTTTGAAATTACTAGACAGCAAAGTTTGTTTGAAAGAGATATTGAAATTGCTCAAGAAACTAGACATTGGGACGATAGACGAAAGATTACAGTTAGTTCTAGAAGCAAAGAAGAGGAACAAGATTATCGATATTTCTTAGAAAATGACATCCCTTGGGTAAAAATTGATCAGAGTACAAGAGATACATTGAAAGAAAATATGCCTGAGAGTATTAGTTCTAAAAAAGATAGGTATGTTGAAAAATTTGACATTGCACCCCAGGTTGCAGAAATTATAGCATCTGACAAATATTATTCAAAATTATTTGAAAATTCATATTCTAATTCCAATGCAAAAGATATTGCAAATCTAATAACTACGGATGTAATAGGTTTCATTGATACAAAAGAAAAACAACAAAACTCAAAGATTACATCACAACATCTATCCGATTTGATTGATGCGATAAATTCTAAAACAATAACTAGAAATTCTGCAAAAGTAGCTCTTCAAGAAATTATGAAAACTGGAAAAGATACAAAAATTATTCTAAATGAATTAGATTTGGGGCAAGTTTCCGATTCATCAGAAATAGACACCATAATTTCTCAAATATTTGAAGATGAAAAACAGGCAGTGATTGATGCTAAAGAAAGACCTGAAACAGTAAATTTCCTTGTAGGAAAAGTCATGCAGAAAACTAACGGAAAAGCAGATCCTGTAAAAACACTTGAATTAATTAAATTAAAACTAGGTCAATAATTTCTAAAATTTCATGTTGTTGTGAAAACAGGTTTGTTCTCCTGTATGACATGCTGGACCGGATGGTTCTACTAAATAGATTATTGCATCTGAATCACAATCCACCATAATCTTTTTCACTTTCTGAGTATTTCCTGATTCTTCTCCTTTCATCCATAGTTTATTTCTGGAGCGACTCCAAAACCATGAATTTCCAGTCTTTTTTGTTAGTTCAAGAGATTCTTTGTTTGTATATGCTAGAGTAAGTACATCTTTTGAGTTTGAATCTTGAACTATTACAGGAACTACTCCATCTCCTTTTTTAAAATCAATATTTTCAATTTCCTTTAACGTCATTTTTTACCACCAATTTCATTTGCAACCATAGGCAAAAATGCACCTACATCGGATACGATTCCTAAGGCTTGCCATGTTCCTCTATCCATTAATTTTGTTACTGTTGGTTGATTGATATCAATCACAATCACCTTCACATTTGCTGGAAGCATATTTCCTGTTGCAATAGAATGCAACATTGTAGATACCATTATCACCATACTCGCATCTTTCAACACTTTTTTGTATTCTCTTTGCGCTTCGGTAATATCGGTAATTACGTCTGGTAGTGGACCATCATCTCTCAATGATCCTGCTAAAACAAATGGAATTTTTTTCTTAATACATTCATACATTATTCCACTAGTCAATTTTTTCTGTTGAACCATTTTCTTTAGTGAACCGGCTTTGAATACAGAATTTATCGCATCCATGTGATTTCGATGTCCTCTTACAGCCAAGGTTCCATCTTTAATCCTCATTCCTAATGAGGTTCCTATTGTAGAATACTCGACATCATGTACTGCCAAGGCATTTCCTGCAAGGACTGCATGAATGTGCCCTGTTTTGATCATTTTAGCTACTGCATCAGCAGCTCCTGTATGTACAATTGCAGGACCCCCAACTAAAATAATTTTTCCACCTTGTCTTTTTGTATTCATAATGTCTTCTGCAACTTTTCTTGCAATGTGTTGAGTTGGTCTTTCGCTAGAACTTCCACTTCCCATAAATTGAAAAACATTCATCCCTTCTCTTGGACGTTCTGGCATTGAAACCTTAATGCCATCCTCTCCAATTACCACTTTATCTCCTTTTTTGACTTCTCGAATTGGAACACATTTTGCCTTATTTCCTGTAACTATAATGCACTTATCCATCATCATATTATCTACATCCACCCATTTGTTATTATGATAAATTGTAGTGTGGTTGTTTGTGGTACTGTAAAAATTATCTGGAAATACCATATTTTTTGCAGCAACTTTCGTCTTACAATTTTTTTGAGTTTTTGTTGTTGCTCCCTCTCTATGTAATGCAGTAATTATTTCATTTAGATGTGTATCATTCTTACCGATTATTCTTAATTTTGCATAACTTTCATCAGTTTTTAATTTTCCAACTGAGATTTTCATAACTTCAAATTTGCCCTCAAGATCCATGACTCTATCAAAAATTTTTGTTAAAACCAGTGAATCGATAATATGTCCTTTGACCTCTACAATTTTCGAATATTTGTTCATCTTAGTATGATAATATGGGGGATTAATAAAATCTACACCGGTAAAGCTACTTTACCTTTGTACTCTACAATGTTATCTTTTTTCAATAAATCTACGATATTGTCTTTTTGTTCTTGATTGAGGCTCTGTACTAGTGCTTTTGATGTACCTTTTGCATCACATATGGCAATAATATATCCACTAGAATCAGTTAAAACAAATCCTGAGGATTCATCAATTACTGCATATAGATCCTCTTCACCAACTGGCTCCCATACGTTAGTTTTGTTATCTCTTAACGCCAAAGCTGGCATCGCCCTATCATTTGATATTGAGTTAAGATATGCACGTGATGCCTCGACTCGTTTTTGCCCCATTTTTAACGCTTGAAAATATTGCATACAATAGAAATATTATATTGTTTAATAAATTAACAATTCTATGCCACTACTAAATTCAACAATAATGCGTTTAAATGAAATTACATCTCAAATAGAAAACAAATCGATGTTAACTTCCAAAAATGAATCTCTCATTAAACAAATTTTTAGAGAGATTAATGAAACTGGTGAGAGATATGATGTTGATGAAATTGAATCATGGTTTAAAAATGAAGGTAGTTGGAATATAAAAAATGTTATAACTCGAATTGTAAACATCTCGCATTATGCACAATCAAAATTTGAACAGACAAATAAATTTAGAATTGTAGATGATTCGTGTGGAGATAGCGATTCTTGCAGTTGTGGCGATTAGGTAGATTCAATTTGCTTTAATAATCTTGAAACAACATCTGCGTTTTCTTCACGTTCTTTAGTTATTTCATTCAATCTGGAATCTTCATCATTAGACCTTAACTCTTTACGGATAATTTCAAAATATTCTACATCCAAATCATTGTTAGATTGCAATCTCTTAATAATTTCAAATAAAATTCCAATTAATTCATTTTGTGCTTTAACCAATTCATCATTATTTTCCGACATATAGATACAATTTGGAAAGTGGATTTATTATTTTAGTATATCAACAAGAATTTTTTTTAAATCTGGATCAATTATTTGCTCTACTGCGGAAATAATGAATGGTTTCACTCTTTCAGGATCCACATCTTTTTCATAGATTTTGGCTTGTAATGCCATCTCTAATTTATCTAATTCATGAACTAAACGTGATTCAGGTGTATCTCTAACAAGAAATTCATCCCAAATATTTTGATAATCTGATTGAATAGTTTGTGGAAGTGATTCTAAAATTTCTGCCATTGCATAATTTTCTAGTTCTGATTTTTTATCATAACCTATCTCGTCCGGCATAAAATCCCCAATTTTTGATTCTGCCCAATCATGTAAAATAGACATTTTAATAACTTTCTCAGAATTAAGAGATTTCAAATCCGACAGTACCATTGCCATTACTGACATCATATACGAATGCTCTGCAACTGATTCAGAATTATCCAATCCCGCTTTAATTTTCCATCCAGACCGAGGTAATTTTTTCAATTCTGCTATTTGAAAAAAGAATTCAGAAATCATATCTGCATGATTTGATTCTATTTAATAAATTCATTTCGAACTTCGGTATTAGATGGATATATGCTGAGAATTTTATTGCAAATTTCATTTGATTTTTCAAACATGCTTAATTTTTTTAATAATCTTAATTTATGATATAATACAATTAATTCATCGGGATTTTTTTCTAATAATTTATCACATAATTCTATTGCATCGTTAATTTTTCCAGTCTTTCGAAATAATGAGATTTTATTCACCAGTACAATTCTATCGTTAGGTTCAATTTTTAATGATTTATTATAGCATTCTAATGCTGCATCGAATTTTTTTAATTTACTTAGGGCATACCCCATATTATTTAATACAATTAAATTTCCAGGATCATTTTCTAAAATTTGAGCATATTTTCTTATTGCATCATCAATTTTTTTCATAAAAAATAAATCATTTGCCTGATCTAATTCAGCCATAATTAGAATTGTTAACAACATGCAAATTTAACATTACCCTTAATAGCAATATCTAAGTCGAAGTTCTATGAAGATCTATACAAAAACAGGGGATGAAGGTAAAACTTCATTGTTTGATAATTCAAGAGTATGGAAATCTGATGCAAGAATAATTTCGTATGGGGCCGTTGACGAGTTGAATTCTTCTTTGGGAATTGCTTTATCATTGGAATTAATTCCAGAGATTAAAGATATTTTAATTAAAATACAAAATGATTTGTTTATTGTAGGGTCTGATCTTGCCAACCCAAATCAATCTGATAAAAAAATTAGAACGACTCCAAAAATGATTACATTTTTAGAACAAAAAATAGATTTATTGGAACCACAACTGGAACCTCTAACAAGCTTCATTCTTCCTGGAGGCACCTTACTGGCATCAATTATCCACCTGTCTAGAACCATTTCTAGACGTGCAGAAACACACGTTGTAGAATTATCAAAAACTCAAGAAATCAATAAAGAAGCGGTAATTTATCTAAACAGACTTTCCGATCTAATGTTTGTTCTTGCACGTACAATCAACAACAGAAAGAACATACCAGATATAGTTTGGAAACCCTGAAAGGACAAGGCTTTAATTTCATTTAATTTGCAAATTGTTCATGCCGAGGTAGCTCAGCCTGGGAGAGCACCACGCTGAAGACGTGGCTGTCGGGAGTTCAAATCACCCCCTCGGCATTTTATTTAATCAATAATGAAATATTTAATAGGATGGTATTCTGATTTTCATCGAATCGCTTGACAGAAAAAAAAAAATCTGCAAAGAAAACAACAAAAAAAGTTTCTAAAAAGAAAAGAAATTCAGAACCAGATGATTCTGGAATTGTGATAATAGATGATGATTTGACAAATGACAAAGAAACTGCGGATGAAGAAAGACGTGCATATTTGGAAGAGTCTCGCTCCCAAGAAGCAAGTTCAGATTAGAAATACTTTTCACATACAATAAGATATCTAATACATGAAAGCTCTATGCATGATAACTGTAAAACCGGGGATGGTAGACAAAGTTGTTCAAATTTTAAGAAAAAAAAGGAAAATCTCGAAAGACATAATGGTGGTTACCGGTAGAGCTGACATATCAGTTATTTTGAATTCATCTATGGATGAAATCAATAGTGTTGTAATTAATTTAAAAAATGTAAACGAAATTGTGAACACTGAAACATTAATTGAAGTGGAGGTCGATTTGGGTTGGTAAGAGCTGTTATACTTGTAAAATCTCCAAAAAAACTTATTGCTGCAAGATTAAGAAAAATATCCAACATTACTGAATCTTTTCCCGTTAGTGGACAATTTGATGCAGTAGCCGTAATTGATGTTGACGAATTGTTTGAAATTAAAGACATGGCAACTCTAATACAAAAGATTCCTGGTGTGGAAAGAACCGAAACAATGGTGGAAGTAAATCCATAAAATTTTATAACTGATAATGTTATTAATGAAATATGAAAATTAAACGAATTGGAAATATCATTCTTGAAGTAAAAGATTTGGATATTTCAATTAAATTTTATCATGAAATTTTAGGAATGCCTATAAAAAATGAGAGACGGAATTGGGTTGATCTTGGTCAACAGTCTGGAGGTGTGTTAAGTCTTCACCCCGCATCAATTACAACAGATCATACAAGCGTATCAAAAGAAAATGGAATTTTAATTGGATTGACAATTGGTGATTTAACATCTGCAATGGATGAACTAAATGAGGCAAATATAGAAATTTTCAGAGATGTTCAAGAAAGACAAACAGGCAAGAATATAATAATTTTAGATCCTGATGGATATATGATTTCTTTATTTGAGCCAAACTTTTCGGAAAATAAACATAAACAAACTTCAGGATATGTTGGATTTACACCTGAGTGATTAATTTTTTAATTTTTTTTGTTAATGTTAATGCTAGTTTTGTTTTGGAATTAATTGTAATGTAATACGTGATTCCATTTTTATAAAACAACAAAATATTAGTTTTTTTATGATTTATCAAAATAAATTCAACTTGCCCTAATACTTTCGCAGATTTTTCTCTTAATTTCATTATAGATGCAATGGCAAAAAATTCTTCACGTACTGAATTTGGTGAAAAAAGTGGCTTGATGCCTGGTCTAATTTTTCCAGCTATGGTGCGCCCATATTCATTAAAAACTCCTACGTATCTAATCTCCTTTGAAAATAATAATATTTTTTCACATTTTTTCCTATGATTAGTATTAGTTTTTTTCCATGATTCCTTATTCACATATTTTGTATGATATCTAAATTAATAAACCACGTCCAAGACCAATCCTTAAAAATGAATGTCGAAATTAAAGAAAAAATTAACAACTTACTTCATTCAGATGCAATGAATTATCTTGAAACCTCGGAGAGATTGATTATCAAAAATATATTAGAAAAAGAGATGATTTCTGAATTAGAAATACTAAATTTATATAAAATTGTGGAAAAATATAAAAAATTTATTAAAAATTAGGTCGTGATGACTTTTTTTCAGATTTATCTAGTTGTTTTTTCAATTCAAGATTCTCTTTGAGTAGCTTGTCATTCGATTCTTTTATGATGGAAAATGACTTTTCCCGGTTGTAAAGTGGGTGTCCTGGAGGAAATATTGTTTGATTTGAATTTAATAGACCGTCAGCATACTGGCGAAACATATGATTGAAATCTTCAAGATTTGGCATAAGTGATGCACTTGTTTTGTTAAATTTCTCATGAATCTCTTGAATCCTTGAAACCCCTGTTGGAGGTGCACTCTTGGGTGGGTATCGTATTGTATCCTCAGGCCCATTATTCACATCCATTGAATTGAATAGGATTTTTTTCTGATTAAAGAACCAAGTATCCATGTTATGATTGATTCATGAACAATATTTTAGCATTCGTATAGCCTCTCTGTGCTCAAATTGTGAACAAACATCAATTTTTAGTCATATTCTTCTGATCTCAGATCCTTATAGCGATCATAAATTTTGATTGATTCATGCAACACAATAAAGTGAAACGTTGTCTAAGATGTGAAAAAATCATACGTGATGTTGAATTACACAAAATTGTGATGTATGTGGTTGAAGGGCAATTTACAGAACACCACTATGAACATGTAGAATGTCCTGATAAATTTACTATCTAATTCAAATGATAATAGACCGGGTATAATTCTCCTGTGTCTCTACTGTGATATTTCCATTCATTTTCTTTCCATTCTTTTTTTGAAAATTCTTTTTGTACTGAGGGGTGAATTCTATCATAGACATCTTCTCCTATCAAAATCTCTTGAGGTTTTGCCTTACCTTGAATTTTTGCTGCAATATTCATCGTAGGACCTAAAATGTCTACATGCGATTTTTCAGCATCTGATCCATATCTGATAATCATATTTGTTCCAAAATCTACTCCGATTTTGACAAACAAATCCGGATAATCATATTGATTTAGAATAGGATTTATTCCTTCTTCGATAATTTTTATCATTGATTTTGCACAACTTACAGCATTATCTGTTGCAATTAATGAACTAGTATGTACAAAATATCCGATAACTGCGTCACCTACAAATTTCAATGTATATCCTCCATGATGTTTGATTGCAAACGCCATTTCTTGAGCAAAAGAACTGATTATTATTGCAATCTTCTCTTCAGGTAGTGTCAATGTAATGTCTGTTGACCCAACCAAGTCCACATACAAAACTACCATCGATTGTTTTTCATGAACATGTTGCCTAAGATATGCATCAGATCTGTCAACGGTCGCATCGTACTCAATTCCTTTTTTTAATGAATTCCATATTCGTTTTTGAGTATCTTGAATCATAGTATCATGATCTATTACCTTTTCCGCACTTTTTCCAAGCATCATATCCACAACACTTCCTTTTTGACTGGTATCTTCTTGCTTTGAATCACTTGCAGGTAATGTTAAATCCTCTTTTTCCGACATGGTTATACTGTTAAAAAATTACTGTGTTTTATTCTTTTTTTGTAAAAATATACGGTGTTTCAAATTTTTGATCCATTGTCCAGTATGTTGGAAGAGAAATTGTAGATATTATGCTTAATTTGAATTTTTTGATTAATGCACCCCAACCAAAATTTGTCGTGTCTCTAGAAAATTTTCTATGAGAATGACTTCCAGTTAATACAAATGCAGAATTTGAAATATGTGATCTTTCAAGCACATTTTTAATTACAGATTCTGCCAAAACTTCACCAATTTCAGGAACTCCGCCTATAACAAAAATAGTTTTTTTTGAAGGGATTTTTTCAAAATTATAGATTGTAGCATCAGAACAGATAGGATTAAAATTTACTCCGGTCTTTGTAGATAGACTTTCTTGCATACATACTAAATTTTCATCAATTTCTATTGAAATTGAATCCAATCCCATAACTTTTCCACAATATGCAATTCTTCCATCCCCTGAACCTATGTCTATAATTTGTTCAAATCCAAGATTTTGTGCATTATTTGCCAGACCCCAAGCCGATAACATCCATGTTGGATAAAATGGTGCATAACTTGCATCATGTTTTATACTATCTATCCAGTAATTATTCAAATCACCTTCAAAAATTGTATAATCTATATCTACAATGTTCTCCAAAAAATGTTTTGAATAAATTGGATTCACTTCAAGGAATTTATGCAGTAACGAGAGATGAGTATCACAAATTTGAATAAAATTATTTGTATAATTTGGTAAAATTTCAGTAGTGTGACTATTACCTTTGTATATTTTTACAAACTCATGTTTTAGTTTACATATATTCTCAGAATAAGTTTCCATAAATGATTACAATTTAAGGAAGTAATTAAAGGAAATAATATGAGAATCGGTAATACTACAAATAATGAATTCTTTTTAGAACTAAATCAAATCAATGAGAAAATTCAAGAAGAATATTTACAAAAAATCAAGTATGAGACTAGAAGTGTTGAATGTAGTGTTATGTTGGGAGATAATACTATCAAAAATATAAAAACCTTTGATATTAAAAATATGGAGATATATTTTGGTGGTTTTGAGTCTAATTTATCAAAATGGAATTCTCAAGGTGTTGTATATTCTGCCGATGAAGACTTAAGAAGAATATTTACAAAATCTGAGCTTAGAATTGGCAATTATATTTTATCATTACATGTATCCTTGCAGTATCATGTTTTGTTGTACTACAAACCAATACAAAAAGTAAGTGAATTACAAAAAAAACTTGCAGAATTGATTGACAATAATGGAAATTCTGAATCAAAATATGAAGATGAGGGGGACAGATTAATTATTGAAAAATTAAATGAGTTGGGATTTAAAAATATGCCAAAACAACAATTGTTTGAATTATTTTATAATGATGAAAAATTGGCATTAAAAATTAAAAAAATGATTGATGAATCTCAACCAAAAGAGGTGGACATTAAGAGTCAAAAGAATCAACTGTTTAAAGAACTAGATAACCTATTGTTAGAAACATTTCATACAACCCCTGTTATAATTGATGAACAAAAATTGGTCAATGGTGAAGAAGGGTGTTTATGTAATATTGATTTAGAATTTATTGAGAACGGTGCAAAACAGGGTTTGATCGATGCATCAATCATTAATGAAGAGACTAAATCTCAAATTAAACAAGGAATTAAAAAAATTCTTGACGTGATTTTAGATGATAATTCTTAATCAAGGGTACAAAGGCACATGCCTTGGGGAATGTACCTCTTGACTAATACTTTACATCTTGATCGCATGTATTTAGGAATTGTGTAATTTTTAGGCACGAATTTGAAAATCAACACGTTTCATACAATTTAATTATGTACTGAATTTGTAACAATTCCATGACAGTAACATATGATGATGTTGTAAAAGCTAGGAAAACCCAAAACAAGGTAATTCGAAAAACAACACTAACATTTTCTGAAACATTTAGTAAAATTTGTGGATCTAATGTATATCTAAAAAATGAATATGAACAGAAAACAGGTTCATTTAAAATTCGAGGAGCATATTACAAAATCAAATCCTTAACTGAGAATGAAAAGAGTAAAGGAGTTGTTGCAGCATCTGCAGGAAATCATTCTCAAGGGGTTGCATTTGCATCACATATTGAAAATATTCCATGTACAATTGTAATGCCAAAAACTGCATCACCAGCTAAAGTATCTGCAACTAAAGGTTACGGAGCAAAAGTAATTTTAGAAGGTATGACATATGATGAATCATGGGCATACGCTCAGAAAATAGCTGTAGATACAAATGCAACAATAATCCATGCATTTGATGATTCACATGTGATTGCCGGTCAAGGCGTGATTGGTTTAGAGATAATGGAGCAATTACCAAATGTAGATGAAATTTATGTCCCAATCGGAGGCGGAGGATTGGTTGCAGGAATAATTACTGCAGTGAAAGAAAAGTTCCCAAAAGTGAAGATAATTGGAGTTGAATCTAGTGCATATCCTGCAATGAAAAAATCTTTAGAAAATAATTCATTAGAGACGGTGACAGGTTCAACCACAATTGCAGATGGCATATCTGTCAAAACTCCCGGAAAATTAGCTTTTAATATTGTTAAGGATAAAATTGATAAAATTGTTACCGTGGATGACAAAGATATAATTAATGCAATGTTTTTGTTAATGGAGCGGTCAAAAGCTGTAGTTGAACCTGCAGGTGCTGTGGCACTAGCATATATATTAAAACATAATCCTGAATCTGGAAAAAATGTCGTTCCAATATTATGTGGCGGAAATATTGATATGTATCTTTTAGGTAAAATTGTATCAAAAGGATTATCAGGAATGGGCAGGATGTTAAAAATTTCAGTACTTTTGAAGGATAAACCGGGGGCATTGAAAGAGTTAGTTGATGAAATATCTTCCATTAATGTGAATATTGTGGAAGTTATTCATGATAGATTAAGTACAAATGTTAGTGCGGGTTCTGCAGGAGTTACAATTAGTCTTGAAACTGAAGACCAAAACCAATCAAATGAATTGATTAATCACTTACAACAAAAAAACATTGAATTTGAAGTTATATCTTAACGAAATTTTTTCTTAACAAATTTTGATAGACCAAGTTTCTTCAATTCTTCAGATTCTTTGAGAACTGATGTGTACTGATCAAATTTATGTTTCTTTAGTTTAGTCTTAATCTCTGGAAATGAATTTCCAAGAATTTTTAATGCGTAAATCCCTGCATTAGATGCCTTATTGATTCCAACAGCTACCACGGGAGAACCAGTTGGCATTTCAGAAATTGACAAAAGAGAATCAAGACCGCCGAATGCAGAATATTTGTTTTTATCTGATTTTTTAATTTGTTTATCATTATACACCATAATTGGAACTCCTATGACAGGAATTGTAGTATGCGATGCAATCATTCCTGGAAGATGTGCAGCTCCTCCTGCACCTGCAATTATAACTTTAAAATTACTTTTTTCAGCATGTTTGGCATATTCGTCAAGTCGTTCAGGAGTACGATGTGCTGAGATGATTTGATCTTCATGTGGAATAGAAAATGAATCTAAAATTTCAGCTGCTCCATGCATAATACGGCTATCTGAGCTTGAACCCATAATTATTCCAATTAATGGCTTTTTTGATTTCAATATTTTTTCAAGCTTTCTGGTGTTTTTAAACAATTTCAATCAAAAAATTTCGCTAAACTATTATGTATTACAGAAATTGTTTGTCGTTATGAGTAAGGTTCTTGGAATAATAGGCGGAGGTCAATTAGGAATGATGCTTACCGAAGCCGCACAAAACATGAAAGATGAAATTTCTAAGGTCATAGTGGTGGATCCTACTAAAAACTGTCCTGCATCAAAAGCTGGGGCAGAGCAAATTATTGCAGATTTCAAAGATGAAAATGCAATTAAAAAATTATCAGAATTATCAGACATCATAACATATGAAATTGAATCGGGTAATAGTGATGTATTAAAAAAACTAGAAAAAAATACTGAAATTAATCCGTCACCAGATACATTAAGAATAATACAGGATAAATTAACTCAGAAACAATTTTTGCGAGATAATGATATCCCCGTAGCAGAATTTGCAAATATCAACAATGAAGATGAATTAGAAAAGATGATAGAACGTATGGGATTTCCATTAATATTAAAAACAAGAAGAGATGCATACGACGGACGTGGAAATTATAAAATAAATTCAAAATCAGAAATTAATGACGCTTTAGATTTGTTTTCAGGAAAATCACTAATGGTGGAAAAATTTGTGAAATTTGAAAAAGAAGTTTCAGTCATAGCTGCAAGAAATACTAAAGGAGATATTACAACATATCCTGTTGTAGAAAACATTCATGAAAATAATATACTGAAAATAACAATTGCTCCAGGACGAGTTTCCGAAGAGGTCAGAATTAAGGCTGAGAGAATTGCCAAAAAAACTATGGAAGTGTTACACGGTGCAGGTGTTTTTGGGATTGAAATGTTTGTTACATCTGATGACAAAGTATTGATAAATGAGATTGCACCACGTGTTCATAATTCAGGTCACCACACATTGCAGTCATGCAATACATCGCAATTTGATCAGCACCTTCGAGCCATTTTAGGAATGGATTTGGGTGACTCATCCATAAAATATCCGACAATAATGTACAATATTTTAGGACCTAAAACATTTCAAGGAGAATACAATGTATTATTCAAAAAACAGGAGAATGTTCATCTAAAAATGTATGGAAAATTAGAATCAAAACCTCAACGAAAAATTGGTCACGTGAATATTGTGGGCAAAGAAAATCTAGGCATGGATGAATTATTTAATCAATTAGAAAATCTAAAGAAAAATTTAGTCATTGAACCAAAACAAATCTAGTACTAGTTCCGGAATTATCAAAATAGTTTATTAATACTTAATTTTAAAAATTAACATGGCACTAAAGGCATCATTAATAATTACAGGAATCGCTATCGGATTGTTAATACTTTATGGTGCAGATGTCGCATCCAGTATGAGTGCAGATGGAGAGAAAAATGATGGATTTCTACCGCTAAATGATATGCAAAGAGGAATGGGTTTAGGAGGGCCTGCAATAGTTTTACCAATAATTGCATTCTTCATATCACTAAAAGAGCCATCAAAAGGATTGGGAGGTTTGATCATTATTTCAGGTGTTTTAATCTTGATTGGAGGTTTAGCAATGGTTGGAACCCCGGCACCAGAAGGTGTAGATAGAAATCCTGTAATGTTATTCGCCCCAGGAATTTTCCAAATTGTATTAGGTGCAATAAAGATAAAGAAGTCATCAAATTAGACGACGCATGGCTAAATGTGAACAATGTGGACAAAATACTAGCAAAGGTTATGATTGTGAGCATACCAAATTTGAAGAGTATTGCAAAGAATGTTACACAGAATTACACTACTACATAACTGAGAAAAAAGATAATGAGTGAATTACAAGCATTGATTCAATGGATTGCAGATTTACTTTCCGAGTATTTGTACACAGGGGTATTTATTGCAGCGCTAATTGAAACTATAATTCCACCAATTCCCACTATGGCAGTATTTCCAACTGCAGGATTCATTGCTTCACAAAATGGTCTAAGCGTTGCAGAAGCAGTACTATTAGGTATTGTTGGAGGGTTGGGGGCATCAATTGGTTCTACGGTAATTTATTTAATTGCTCTAAGATTAGGTAGAACCGTATTACTGAGATATCTTAACAAATTTAGAATTTCTGAAAAAAAATTAGACCGCGTAGAAAGATGGTTTGAAAAATATGGAGATAAAGCAGTTCTATTTGGAAGAATGGTTCCAGTGTTTAGAGAAATGATTTCAGTTCCAGCCGGATTATTGAAAATGAGCGTCAAGAAATTTTTGTTATATACCACACTAGGGTCATGTGGATGGGGAGTTACGATGGTACTAATAGGTTATTTCTTTGGATTAACTGCTTTTGAGATGATCATATAGTTTAACATAAGTTAAAAAATAGAAAAAATTAGTAATTAACATGAAAGCAATAATTTTGGCAGGAGGGAGAGGTAAAAGATTACGCCCAATTACAGATAAAATTCCAAAACCTCTAATTCTAATTAATAAAAAGCCACTAATAGAACGAACCATTAAATATTTAAAAAAATACGGGATAACGGAAATTATCATCTCAAGCGGATACAAATCAACTCTAATAGAAAAATTTCTTAAAAAGAGAAAAAATTTTGGTTGTAAGATAACATTTTCAACTGAAAAAACACCTCTAGGCACTGGAGGTGCAATTAAAAAAGCACTGAGATATGTAGATGAAGAATCATTTCTGGTATTGAATGGAGATATCATTACAAACATTGATCTAAAAAAAATTCTAAAAAAACCAAATACTATTGCTGCCAATGAATTAAAAACAAAGTTTGGTACGATGGATGTTAAAAATAATAAAATTCTAAAATTTAATGAGAAGAAAGATGTGACTAATGTTTGGATGAATCCTGGGATATATCATCTTTCAAAAGATATCGAAAGATTAATTCCAAAAAAAGGAAGTTTGGAAGGGGTAGTTTTTCCAAAAATGGTAAAAAATAAGATTCTAGAAACGGTGAAATTCAAGAATGCACTGTGGTTTTCAATAGATTCTCACAAAGATATCGAAGAATGTTCAAAAGAAATAAAATCAAAAAAACATTCTAAATATTTCAAGTATTGAAATGAGAAGATTATCCTATAGTCTAGGTTCGTTACTTTCGATTGAGGAAGTTTTAGAATGTTCTCAAAAACTAAATGAAATTAAACCAGAAGTCATGTGGATCCCAGAAACTTGGGGTATGGAAAATTTTTCTATGTTAGGACTCATATCTAAGGAAAACATATTTTCAAAAATTGGCTCATCAATTATTAACATCTATTCAAGGAGTCCAAGTTTAATTGCAATGGGGGCATCAACAATTGACACAATTTCTAATGGCAGATTAATACTTGGATTGGGTACGAGTAGTGTACCAATTGTGGAAGATTTTCATGGTAATTCTTTTGAATCTCCCGTGCAAAGAATGATAGAATATGTTGAAATCATACGCATGGCATTGCGTGGTGAAAAAATTAATTATTCTGGAAAGATTTTTTCATTGAAAGATTTTTCATTATTAACAAAACCCGTAAGAAAAGAAATTCCAATCTACCTTGCAGCTATTAATCAGAAAATGGTTGAAATGACATGGGATATTGCAGATGGAGTGATATTTTATTTAAGACCAAAAAACGAGATGAAAGAAACAATTTCAAAAATGCAAAAAAAGAAAAAAATTGATACAGCATTACAGATAATCACATGTATTCATAATGATTATGAAAAAGCCACAAAACGTGCAAAAAGAACTCTTAGTTTTTACATCGCAGTAGGAAAAATTTATCGTGAATTTTTGGAATCAACCGGATATTCTGAAGAAATAGAAATTATTTACAACGAATATAAGAAAGGTGGATTAAATGGTTTGGAGAAATTTGTGCCAGATAGAATGGTAGATGATTTATGTATTGCAGGCACGCCAGATGCCGCAGTAAAAAAATTAAATAAATTTCGAGATGCAGGTGTGAATCTGCCTATTATTCAATTTAATCCAATAGATGATGTGAAAGAATCATTTGAATTATTAACAAAAACATTTTCAGGAGAAACAAATGAGTAAGGTGGCAATAGTAGGTACAGGACAAACAAAATTTTTAAAAAATAACGAAGATGTTGAAAAATTACTTTTTGAATCAGCTAGTAACTGCATTCAATCTGTAAACAATTATGATTCAAACGATATAGAAGGAGTTCTTGTTTCTACAAATAACAATTCAAAATATCTTGGTGCAATTTTATCAGAAACAATGGGCATTCGACCTAAAATCTCACATTCAATCGAACATCTTTGTAGTTCTGGAACAAACGCTATCATCTCTGCATACGCCTACATTTCTTCAGGATTATCCGATATGATGCTAGTTTCAGGTGCAGAATCAGCAACTAATCCTGGTCAAGTTTTAGAATGGGATAAATCTCGAGGAAGCCTTGTACATCCAATCTATTGGGGATCTATGCTTACTAAATCTCATAAAAGACGATTCCAAACAACCGAAGAAGAACTAGCCATAGTATCTGCTAAAAACCACAAACAGGCAATGGACAATCCATGTGCATACGATAATGAACCTAGAACGATATCTGAAGTAATGAATTCCAAGCAAATTACAGATGAACTTAGAATTTTAGATTGTTCACGTTCATGTTCAGGGAGTTCATCAATTTTATTAGCATCTGAAGAAAAAGCCAGAACATTTTCTGATCAGCCAATTTGGATTACAGGAATTGGGCAAAAAACTACATCCGCAAGTTTTACAAAAAATAATCTTGAAGAGATTGAGAGTACAAGAATAGCTGCAGGTTTGGCATATAGAATGGCAAAAATTGAATCAAAAGATATTGATGTAGCAGAAGTGCATGATGCTTTTTCTGTTTGTGAATTAATTGCAATATCTGAATTAGGAATAACATCAAATGATAAAAGTGGAGAATTTGTTAGAAATTTGTTCAATACAGAAAATAGAATGATAAATCCTCGAGGTGGGTTAATTGGAGCTGGGCACCCTTTAGGCGCTACAGGAATATCCCAAACAATAGAAATTATAAATCAACTTCAAGGTAAATCAGATAAACGTCAAATCTCTAATGCAAAAACAGGATTAATTCACAACATGTCTGCAGCAGGAACATCGAGTTCAATCATGGTATTAGAGAATTGACATTTTTTGAAGAACAATTAGAACATGGGATTTTCCAAATATGTTATTGTAAAAATTGCAATAATACATTATGGCCCCCTAAAGAAATTTGTCACATATGCCATAACAAAACAAATTGGAAAAAATCTACAAATCTTGGAAAAATAATGGAATTTTCAAAAAGAGAATCTACATATTTTGGATTAATAGAGATTGATGACGGCATACGTATTTTGGGAGTTATATCATCCACGTCAATACCGAAAATAGGTCAATCAGTTAGAATGAATGTATCATTTCACTCTAAACCTCATTATTCATTTATTGTTGAAAACAATTAGCAATAGGTCATTGTAGAATAACCTGTATTACTATATTCCACAGAATAAAATATTCTGTATGAACTCAAATTTAAAAACTGCAGTTAAAACAAAATCACTAAATTTTAAGAAAATTGCTCAGACTCGAAGACAGAGAGGGTACAATTGGGAAGATACACTAGTTAAACGATTCAATAAGACGGGTAATTGGAAAGCATTTAGACTTGGGTCTCCCAGTGTTGCATTGCCAGATATTTTATGTGTAAATAATGAATATAGTGTGATATTCACAATCGAGGCAAAATCTGGAACGGGCACCACATTAACAGTTCCATTTGACCAAATTACAAGGTGTCTAAATTGGACAAATAATTTTATGGTATACAAAACACGAAAAGTGATCCTGGCGTTCAAGTTTCTATCCAAAAAGAGGATCGGAACCGGCATATACGAAAAAAGAGAGTTAAGAGAATTCTACAAGGTGTGGAATAAGAAAAAGCATCCCGTAGACATAGTGTGTAGGTATGATGGAACAACATATGCCTTAATTCAAGGGGAAAAGAAAAAATTGATTCTAAAAGATTATGAGATGCCATTCAAATCAAGACATCGGAAAATAACTCTCAGAACAAATTAGCACTATAGACAGGAGATGTTATCTTTGTTTATTAATGACATATTAGGGAAAAAAATATGAGTTTTTCAGATTTCATAGATGAGCGTATGCTAATTAGCAAAAATGTTCTAGGGGATAAAGAGATGAAGATAAAAGTAATAGAAGTATCTGATGAAACAACACCCTTGCAATGGAAATTTGGAGATAGAGTCAAAGTGACTAAAATAATAATAACAATTAAACATCTCAAAACACAAAAAATTGAAGAAGGTGAATTGGACATAGAGGAAGTAGAGAGTAGATTGATTAAAGACAGGCACTATACGTCAACAAATAGATGGGTTCCTACAAAAGAGATTAAGAATGGATATGTAATTAATTCAAGACATACAACACTAATCAGTGATGCACATGCACTGGATTTGATAGTATTCTAATTATCAGAAACTTATAAGAACCTACTTTTTGAAGAAAATTTATGATAACAAAGAATATTTTGGTTGACGGTGCAGAATACAAGTTAACATTAACGGATCAGGTTTTGAATCAGGTTGATAATTTAAAGGCACTGTATGCGACAGCGGCAGAAGATCCTGAAAGTTTTGAACAAGTAAGTTCAGAGATATCTGCTACAATCAACAATATTTCCGAATCAGTGTCACCAGAAATTTCAGACGGACATTTAGATGGGTTGATTCAAGAGGTTTTCAAAGCCGCAGAAGACAAGAAATCAGAGGTTGATAAACAACTAAAAGATAAAGATGCTAAAATTTTGAAAAAGAAAAAATAGTTATTTTAAATCCTTTGCAATTTCATAAATTTTAAAAATCATTTTATCATCTTGAAGTGAATTCACAATAGAATTTCGAATATGTTTAATTCGTAATGGATCCTCAGAGTAAATTTCTTTAATTTTTTCAATTTCACCAATAAAATAATGATTTTCAAAATAATTTTGTATTTTTTTCTGCAATTTTGAAAACTCTGGATTTTTATCTGAAAACTCTTCAGATTTTCTAAGTAAAACTCTAAGCAACCCATTAATTTTTGTCAATTCCACATCTAATGTAAAAAAATCATCTTTAGAATCCTCTAGATTTTTAATCAGGTCATAACTGTTTAGAATTTTCTTCATAAGATCATGAAAATATTCATCAACTACAACCATATAGAATCTAAACGAAAATTAGTTCTAAATCTTTACTTTGTGAATATTATGAAAATGTGTGGTAAAGATTATCAATCCAGCCTTTAAATTAGTAGTAAAATAATGTTAGAAACATGCTTCAACGAGCCAAACTAGTATGCATAAACCCAAAATGTGGTAAAACATATCCAATAAGATCACTAAACATAAAATGTAATTCATGTAATTCTCTACTTGATGCCAAATACGAAGATAAACCGAATTCAAATCTAAAAGAGGTGTTTTATGAGAGAAGGAACCCTCAAGGAAGCATATACAATGAAAGTGGAGTTTGGAGATTTAGAGAATTACTAAATTTTTGTGAAATTGAAACAGAAGATATTGAACAATGTTCAAAACACTTGGTTTCACTAGATGGAGCAGAAGGAAGACAATCAAAACCATACCACATGAGTAAAGTTGCAGAATTTGTTGGAATTAATAATGAAGATGTGGTATTCCAACCAGAAGGATACAATCCAAGCGGATCGTTCAAAGATAATGGAATGGCGGCTGCAGTTACCCATGGAAAAATGATGGGGGCTAAGAAGATTATTTGTGCATCAACAGGAAATACATCTGCATCAGCAGGAATGTTTGCAGCAAATGAAAATATGGAATGTGATGTATACATTCCAGATGGGCAAATCGCCCCAGGAAAATTAAGTCAGGCATATCAATTTGGAACTCAAATGGTCAAAGTTAATGGAAATTTTGATGATGCATTTACAAAATCATTACAAGCTGCAGAAGAACCTGGAAGTTACACCGTAAATTCAGTAAACCCGTTTAGAATAGAGGGACAAAAAACAATTCCTTACAGAGCGCTTGAAGCATTAAATTGGGAAGTTCCAGATTGGTTTGTTTATCCAGGAGGTGCACTAGGGAATATATCTAGTTGTGGAAAAGCATTGATGGAGTTATACGAATGGGGGTGGATTAAGAAAATTCCACGTATTGCAGTAATTAATGCAAGTGGAGCTAATACATTATACAGATTATTTAATGGGCATTTTGAATATGAAAAATTAAGATGGGATGACGGTGTGCCAAATTCCAACTTAATTCAAGACCTCTATGATAGGATGTTAGAAGATGAAAGTCTAAAACCAAAGACTAAAGCAACAGCCATACAAATCGGCAAACCTGCAAACATTACAAAAGGATTACGTGCTTTAGACTTCACAAATGGAGTAGTTGAAGAGGTAACCGATACAGAGATGCTTGATGGCATGTCTGTGGTAGGATTAAATGGCTTTGATTGTGAAATGGCATCAGGAGCATCGGTGGCAGGTATTAAAAAATTAAGAGATAAAGAAATCATCAAAAATGATGACAAAGTTGTGGGAATTTTAACAGGACGTCAAAAAGAACCTCTACTTCCAATTGATTATCATAATGATTCTGCAAATAGATTTGCAAGACCACCAAAAAACTAGGCTCAAGCTGTGGAAAATCAATTTTACTTAATCTCAAGGCTTTAATACAAACCAATTACAAATTAGATTAATCTGAAAATGTGGTGTAACTACAATATATGATATGCAGTAGACGTTTTAATAAAATAAAATTGAAAGAGGTTCTCGAATGCAATTAGAATTTGAGATTCCATTACTAGTAGTTTTAATTGGGCTTTCGGGATTTTTTAGCGGATTAGAAGTTGCACTAGTAGGAATTAGAATGGCAAAAGTTGAACAGATGGTTAAGGATAAAGTGAAAGGTTCCACATCATTACTGAAACTTAAGAAAAATCCTAGTCGAATGATGGCCAGTGTCAACCTAGGTAATAATTTAGTTAATGTATCTTCAACAGCAATTGCAACAGATATTGCACTAAAAATATTTGGAAATGAAGGACTAGCTATTGTAATCGGAATAATGACATTCCTGATACTTGTTTTTGGAGAAATAACACCAAAGACATATTGTAATGCAAATGCCCCAAAAATTGCGGCCAGATATAGCAGAATACTATTGGCATTCAGTTATGCATTTTATCCAATTGTTAGAATGCTGGAAGCAATAACTAAAGGAATTATTCGTTTAACGGGTAGCAGTGATAATCCACCAGGTTTAACAGAAGATGAGATCAAAGGAGTTATTGATCAAGGGTTAAAGGATAAAGCCATAGAAAAACAAGAAAGTGAATTAGTACATGGTGCATTGAATTTTGATGATATAGTAATTCGCTCAGTTATGACTCCACGGACAAAAATGTTCACATTGAATTCTAAGAAAATGCTTTTCGAGGCATTACCTGAAATCAATAATAGTGGATTTTCGAGAATTCCAGTTTATTCTGAAAATAGCGACAATGTCATAGGAATTGTTCACGTACGAGATGTTTTGAAATCATTGGAACATGATGAAAAAGTAATATCACTAGAGAGTATAATGAGAAAACCAATTTTTGTGTCACAAGAGAAAATGGTGAGTGATTTACTAAAAGAAATGCAAGGAAGGCAAACTCACATGGCTATAGTAGTAGATGAATTTGGAGGAGTTGAGGGATGCGTAACATTAGAAGATTTACTTGAAGAAATTGTAGGTGAAATACATGATGAAAAAGATATGGTACAAGAAATATTTCAAAGTGAGGGAAATGATGCAATTTTAACTAATGGGGATATTGAAATTGATAAAATTAATGAGATTTTTAAAACTACCATACCTGAAGGTGATGATTATTCCAGATTGAATGGCTTACTACACGAGAAATTACGTGACATACCAAAAGAGGGAGATAAAATTGAAATTGATTCTCTAAGAATAATGGTAGAAAAAGTTTCAAAGAATAAACCTGATAAAATCCGAATAGAGAAAATTAAATAATTAATTTTTAGCAAAATTAGATTCTAGGAGTCTTTTTTTCTCAGACATATTGAATAATTTTTCAGTGTGCCTTACAGCGTCCTCATATGATTTTTCAAATAACATTGCTTGTAGTAAGATGTGATTCTCAGGTATTACAATACCCGTTTGATCATCAGAATACATTATTTGTATTGTATCATCAATTTTTTGTGTCATGTTTGCATGTATGTGAATCATGTTTGTATCCTTAAAACTAAAATTTAATTTTTCAGCAAAATCTCTAATATCTTTAGTTCCTTTTGCGCTCCATAATGTCGCAACACCATATTCATTTTTGAAGATATCGTGTATCTCATCTACTGAAGGAGTATTTCTCTCAAATCGGATATCCATTATATGTAAATGCATTTGTCTCGTAGGCACTTTAATGGAACGTACAAACAATGGAGTATCTTTTCCAAAATAAGATTTTACATCTTCCCCATGATGTGGATTTTGTGTTAATTCAATGGTATCAGTTACTGTTTCATTTATTTGTTCAATGTCAGCCCATCGTCTAACAAGAGTAACATCAAATCTTTTAATTGAATTTCCAAAATTTTTTCGTAATGGCTCTAAGATACGACCCATTCCAGTAACATTACAGCTACCTTGCATAACATGTTTTTGCCCAATCGCATTATCATAATTTACTTTTGAATTAAATAATAAATTGGAAACAGATTTTTCACCATCAATTGTTTCACCACCTTGATAAATTGATAAGATGTCTCTAGGTTCATAAAATAATTTTTTATTTTTAAATCCCTGTCCTCCAGGAGAGGCGTCAATTACTAAATCAGATTCATCCAATGCAGATTCAATATTTCCAGATATCGTAAAATCAGAAAAAGCATTTTGATTCTTTTCTGGAACATAAACTTTGAAGCCTTTTTCTATTGCTTCATTAACTTTTGAATCTGGAGAATATTTGCCAATTCCAACAACCTCGATTTCAGGATCATCTTTAATGAACTGAACTATACGGCTACCAATGGAACCATAACCATTGACAAAGACTTTCTTCATCAAGAATTGATAGAGAATCCAGTCTTTTATAATTAACCTAAGAATTAAATCTCATGATTTAGGCATTTTTCTGTGGTTACAAAAGATTCAGACGAGGATTTCACATTTTCTATTGAGGGTAAAGATTACACAATTTCAGAAAAAAATGATGTAATTAAAGATAATCAAAAACAAACCTTACATGCGCCTTCTTTAACAATTGGCGCAATTATCTCTGGAATTTGTATTGCAGTGATTTTTTTTGGGATTGGAGATTTGCCAGAACCATCCGAATCGCTAGTTGAAAAACAAATCGTAGAAGAATCAATGAAACCAGTACAAATCACAGTAGAAACATTTATGGAAAATGGATCCACAATTCTTGGTGATCCTAATGCCCCAATTACATTAGTTGAGTTTGGAGATTATCAATGTCATTTTTGTAACGTATATTATCAAAACACTGAACATGAAATTTTTGAAAATTATGTCAAGACAGGAAAAATAAATGTGATCTTCAAAGATTATACAATAATTGGCCCAGATTCAGTAAGAGCCGCACATGCAGCACATTGTGCTTCAGAGCAAGGAAAATTTTGGCAATATCACGATACACTGTATAACAATTGGGGTGGAGAAAATAGTGGATGGGCAGGACAAGAAAATATTTTGAGATTTGCAGAACAAACAGAATTGAATATGGATGAATTTATTGAATGTAATCTAGATAAACGGTATGAAGAAAAAATTTCTGAAAGTAATTCAGATGCACAGGCATTAGGCATAACAGGAACACCTGCGTTTTTTATCATTTCGGATAATAGCCAACAAGTTCAAGCAATTCAAGGTGCACAACCATATGAAGTATTTGCAAAAATCTTCGACTCCATGCTTGAAAATTAAAAAATTTCAAATATGATCAATAAGATCGATAGAAATTCATCACTACGTAAATCACATTCACTCTAGAAATCTTATATACCCATATCATGAGGCATAGCTGATGGCTGCAGGAATTGACGATATCTCAATTTACATTCCAAGATTATTTATGGATGCAGGAGATTTTGCAGCTGCAAGAGGACTTGATCCTCAAAAATTAGTAAAAGGATTAGGTATTTCAAAAATGGCAATCGTAGATGCAAACCAAGATCCAGCATGTTTGGCATCTAACGCATGCTTGAAAATCATGCAAAAAAATAAACTATCACCAGAACAGATTGGAAGATTGTATGTTGCAACCGAATCATCGTTTGATGAATCAAAAGCAATGAATTCATACGTTATTGGAATGTTAGAACAGGTTTATGGTTCAGGCTCATTTCAACACTGTGGAGGCATTGAATGTAAATTTGCATGTGTGAGTGGGTCGTATGCATTGTATGATAATACAAACTGGATTCGTGCAGGAGAATCAGAAGATAAGCATGCATTAGTCGTAGTGTCAGATATTGCAAAATATGATTTAGGCTCTAGTGGAGAGATGACACAGGGGGGAGGAGCAATTGCAATGCTCCTAAATGATTCGCCAAGACTTTTAGAATTTGATCCTAAAGTTACATCAACTTCAATTAAAAATGAATATGATTTTTACAGGCCATTTGGAAAAGAAACCCCTATAGTTCATGGACAATACTCCAACTTACTATACCTCATTCAAGTAAAAAATGCATTAATTGATTACAAAAGAAAAGCTCTCAAAACAGGGCTAATAGAAATGAAAGAAGGTCAGAGCATGCTAGACCATATAGATTACCTCAACATGCATTTACCATACAGCAACATGGGTAAAAAAGCATTAGCGTATCTAGTAAGACATGAATTAAGAAGCACCCCAAAATGGAAAGAGATTATTAAAGAAATTGGCATGGAAGAACCAATACCAAAGGATCCACGTGGAACAATTGAATCAATAATTGCAGATTCCGAATTTATGGCGAAAGATAGTGAATTTACAAAAAGATTTGCAAAGACAAACACCTATCAAGAGATTTATGAAAATAAGGTTGCAAGCTCACTTATTGCATCAACAAGCATAGGTAATTTGTACACAGCCTCACTTTATCTAGGATTTAGAAGTTGTTTAGAGTACGAATTCCAAAAAGGAGTGGATTTAGAAGGAAAACGATTCGGATTTGCATCATATGGAAGTGGAAGTAGTGCAATGGTGTTTAGCGGAGTAATACAACCAAAATATCTTGAAGTTGTAAAAGAAATGAATTTGGAAGCAGAAATTGGCGAAAGACAAAGATTAAGCTTAGAAGATTACGAACAATTACATGAGAATAAGCGTTCACCTGATCAATCAATACTAAGTGCAAAAAAAGAATTTATTTTAGAACATATCGAAAATATTTCCTCAGAAAAAAGAGGAGAACGAAGATACGCATTTATTGAATAAATCAAATGAGTGAAAGTTCACTAATTAAAGATGCACTTTATGCAAAAATTGATTCAATTGGTCAAGATGAAATACATCAACTACTGTTAACCGATAAGTTTTTAGAATTATTTGAAAAAATCTATGAGCCAGTCGCAGATAGTATAGATGGTAATAACGAATATGAAAAACATGGAACTCTGGCAGAAAGTCTAACACACTATCTATTTACAGAAATGCTAATTCCTAGTCAAAGAAAGATTTTGGTTCAAAACATCGAACTTGATATGATAATTCCAAATACCGTAGAATTACAAAAAGATATTCATAATACAATATTAATATTTTTTGTTAAAACATCTAACATTGAACAAATAAAACAGAGAATTCAAGATATGAAGAAAATTCAGAAGGAAGATGCAAACATATGGGTTATTTCAAAAGATGACATTAAAATTCCACAATCTACATACAAAACAGAAAAAGAATCGTTCAGTAAATTTTTGAAAGACGCTCAGAATTTTATTAAAACAAAAAAGATGAATAAATTAAATATTTTCAAGACCAAGGCTTGACATATCTACAAAATTTGAAAAAGTTTCAACGTATGATTCAATATTAAATGACTCATGATAAGGAATTGCACCAAAAACTTTGTGCCCAGTTAGACCAAAAATTTGATGCTTCAAATTAGATAATTCATATCCGTCAGATACATTTTGGTTTACCAAAAATCCCTTTAGATTCAAATTTTTTTGTCGTGTATGCTCATATGTTAACATCAAATGATTCACAGCACCTATTTTTGAGCCAGTTACAATAATTGAACTCAATTGTAAATCAGAAATCAAATTAGAAACAAAATAATTTTTAGATATAGGAGTCATAATTCCACCTATTCCTTCAACAATTACTACATCATGTATAGACGCAAGTTGTTTGTATGATTCAATTACCTTAAAGATATCAATCTCAAGATTGAGTTGTTTGCATGCATCATATGGAGAAGTGGGAATTTCAAAATAGTAAGGGTTTACAAGATCAATAGGATCTTTTGCCCCAGAATATTTCATTAGAATTTCAACATCGCCTGATACAGAATCAGCAGTTGCTTTGTAACCGGATGCAAAAGGTTTCATTACCCCCACATCAACATCGTTATCATGAAGATGTTTAGCTATCGCAGCACTAACACATGTTTTTCCAACATCAGTATCAGTTCCAGTAACAAAAAACGAATTCATCTTAACTTCCTAGATAATGATTTGATTGTAGATATGGTTCCATCAATTAAAAAATTAAGATCTTTTTGAGATATTGCCAATGGAGGAACAAGCATGATAATATTTCCAAGCGTTCTGAAATAGATTTGATGTTTTCTACCTTCTTCAAATACTAATTTATTCATAGATATTTTAGAAGAAAGAGGTTTGTTTGAATTTTTGTTTTGAACAAGTTCAATTCCCATAACCATACCCTTATGACGAATCTCGCCAACCACATCTAAATTAGAAATTTCATCAATTCTATTTTTAAAAATTTTAGACGTTTTTTGGATTTTTTCAATTAGATGGTATTTTTCATATAATTCAAGATTTTTTAGAGATAATGCAGCAGCGATAGGATTTCCAGTATACGTATGACCATGAAAGAGATGTTTGAATTCAGAAAATTCACCAAGAAAAGAGTCATTAATTTTTTTCGTGGTTAAAGTTGCAGCAAATGTTTGATAGCCCCCAGTAAGCATTTTTCCAAATGAAACAATATCTGGAACAGAGTTTTGGGATTGGTATTCGACCATAGATCCTAGCCTGCCAAAACCAGTTGCGATTTCATCTAATACAAATAAAATACTGTTTTTTTTACATATTTTTGATATTTTGTTTTGAAAAGTTTTAGGGTAAATTATTACACCTCCAGCCATTTGTACGCCACTTTCCATGACAAATGCGGCAATAGAATCATCTTTTGCAAGTTTATCTTCAATTCTAGAAAGACAGTATTCTTCATAATCCTTAGAAGGCATTTTTTTATGGATTCCAGAGGTCAGAGTTCTTGGGACAGGAAATTGAATTGTTGAGAACAATTTTGAACGGAATTTTGAGAAAAATTCAGGAACATATCCTACAGACATTGCTCCAAATGTATCCCCATGATATCCATTTTCCAAGGTGGCAATATTTGTTTTTTTATTTTCTCCCACATTACGCCAATATTGTAAAGCAATTTTTATTGCAATTTCCATTGCAGTTGAACCATTATCTGAAAAGAAAACAGAGTTCATTTTTGGATTTAATTTTAATAATTTTTTAGATAATTTTTCAGCGGAAGGGTGGGTTAGGTTAAACAACGGAATGTGTTGGAGTATTTTTGTTTGTTTAATTATTTCAGATACTAATTCAGATTTTGAATGCCCCCACACATTACACCACATACTTGCAACACCATCAAGCATTTTTTCACCTTTAGAATCATACAACCACATACCTTTGGCAGACACAATTTCAGGAAAAGTTGTCCACTCGGACATTTGCGTATTAGGATGCCATACAGAACTATGTGATTTCATACAAATCATAATTTTTACGACTAATTAATGGTTAACCACAGATTCAATACAAGTTAACGCTTATTTAGTAAATTTTTTAATTTTTAATATGCAAAATGAAATAGAATTAATTCTAGAGTGTAAAAATATAGTCCTTAACAAACAAGTTTTGAATGAAGAAATAGCAAGTAAATTATTCAATGTAAATGACAAATCTCTGAGTCAATTATCAGATGCTGCGAATGAGATTACTAGAACATTTCAAGGATCAAAGATAGATGTAGAGCAATTAGCAAATATTAAAAAAAATTATTGTAGTGAAGATTGTACTTTTTGTAGCCAATCAGCCTTTTTTG
>Ga0209501_10001220_pt1 | contig 28865 bp, 29 predicted proteins | sample ArcticOcean_MG_C_4_FD_187434 | JGI IMG/M metagenome (GOLD analysis project Ga0209501, IMG submission 187434) | Marine microbial communities from western Arctic Ocean - ArcticOcean_MG_CB4_134 (SPAdes) (version 2) | ecosystem: Environmental > Aquatic > Marine > Oceanic | place: Arctic Ocean...
GCGGCGCCCGTCTGTCTTGTCTGCGATTTCTGTCTCATCTTCATTCCCCTTCGGGTCATTACGATGAACCAGAAACTCTCTCTTATGCAATACCCCTAATCTGTTCCATAGGCGCTGACGTTAGACATTATTTACAAAAATGGGAGTGCCGCCAGATGAGTTGGCGACGATGATAGAAACCGATATACCACTCAAACGCATGGGAAAACCCGAAGAGATTGGTCAGGCAGCAGTTTTTCTGGCTTCAGATGCTTCAGCTTATATGCTTGGTTCTGAATTAGTTGTCGATGGTGGCCATTCTCAGATTTAGAGAAACGGGTATGCCCGTACTAAATATGGATAACAAAGAGTTATATCTATCTGAATTCATTTAGCTCTTGAAACCCCTGGCACGGCAGTACAATGCATAAGGAACTGCCTACATACTTGGAACTTTTACAACACCCCAAATATTTTCAGCCGTTTTTACAACAAGTTCCAATTTACGCTTCTGGTCGTCAGCGTTGATCTTATTGCCCTCTTCAGTGGACGCAAAACCGCATTGAGGTGCAATACCTAGTTGATTGATGTCGACATGTTTTGAAGCTTCGTCGAATTTTCGGCTGAGCTCATCTATCGATTCCAATTCCGCCGACTTTGTTGTTATAAAGCCAAGAAGTGCTTGCTTTTGACCCTTGGGAAGCAATTTTAAGGGCTCCAAACCACCTGCGCGGTCGCTGTCATATTCCAAGAAATAAATATCAACATCAGTCTGGTTGAAGATCGCGTCCGCTACCGGGTCATAAGCGCCCTCAGCGACCCAGTTTGATTGAAAGTTACCACGGCATAAATGCATGGCAATTGTCATGTCGGCCGGCCGATCCTTGATGGCTTCATTCATCATCCAGGCGTATTTTTCGATTAGCCAATCCGGATCCTCGCCACCTGCCATTTTTTCTTCACGCACCTTGGGATCACACAAATATGCAAAGAAAATATCGTCCATCTGAAGATAGCGACAACCTGCGTTGTAAAAGGCATCGACCGCCTGAGCGTATGTCTTTGCGATATCGTCGAACAAAACCTCCGTATCCCGGTATCGGGTCGGCTTGATGTCAGCCTTGGCCGTTCTGAAATGACAAGAGCTGGGTCCCGGTATCGAAATCTTTGGCGTGTTTCGCGCGATCGACGCCAAAAACTCGAAGTGGCCGATCATTGAGTGATCATGGGGAAAGGAAAGCAAATCTGAGATGACGGGAACGACGGATAACGCAAATGTGCCAGCCTTCGATTCAGGTTCCCGCTCCTCTAAATCAAAACCTGTAAGCCCCACCATGAAATCATAATGCCAATACGCGCGCCGAAATTCACCATCCGTCACAACAGGTAATCCGATCTCTTCTTGAAACCTGACAGCTTCCTCAATTTCGGCATCTTCGATTGTAGACAGTTCGGCAGGTTGTGTTTCCTGACCAAATCGAGCCAGTACGCCCCGTTCCCCAAGCTGGGCACGGGTTTCTTTCAATTTTTGAGGCCGCAAAAGACTACCGACATGATCGGCGTGAATACGAACTTTGGTTTGGGAGTTAGATATCATTATATTGTCTCGTTATCTTATTGGTTAGCATTCGAATAAGTCATCGCATCATTGTTTCCGGCAAAAATAGTGCAATTTGAGGAAAGATTATCAGGAGTGCTGCGCATACCAGCATGGCTGCCCAAAAGGGGATGATGCCCTTGAAAATCTCGCTCATGGGAACATCCGGTGCAATGCCTTTGACGACAAAAACGTTTAGGCCTAAAGGTGGACTGATCAGGCTCATTTCCAAAACCACGACCAAAAGTGTGCCGAACCAGATAGGATCGTAACCTAAATTTAAGATCATAGGATATACGATTGGAATGGAGAGGACCATGATGGCGATGCCCTCGAGAAAAGTCCCCAAAACGATATAGCCAAGAACGATCAGTAGCAACACCGCTGTCGGCGCCAGATGGAGATTTTCAACAAACCCAGCAAGGTTCTTAGGGATTTCTGTGATTGCCAAGAAGGGAGAAAACAGGAACGCACCGATGATAATCAAATAAACCATGGCGAAAGTGTTAATGGTCTCGATGGCACAGAATTTCATAGTTTTGACAGACAGATTGCCCCGGATAAGCGCTAGAATGAAGGTCAGAAAAGCGCCGATGGCTGCAGCCTCTACTGGGGTGAATACGCCAGTATATATGCCGCCTAAAACCATGAATACAATGCCCAAAAGCCAGATTGATCTGCCTATCGAACGGAGCCTTTCGCCGGCACTTTGGCGGCTCGCTGCAGGACCAATCTCAGGATTGGCGCGCGTCATGAGGGCGATGGTGGCCATGAACAGGAGGGTCAACAATATACCGGGCAAGACACCAGACAGGAACAGCTGTCCTATGGATTCCTCGGTCAGCAGGGCGTAAATGATGAAGCCGGTGCTCGGTGGGATTAGGATCCCCAGGGTCCCGCCTGCAGCAACGCATCCCGTGGCTAGCCGAGGTGAATAGTGGTAACGTTTCATCTCTGGAAGTGCCACCCGCCCCATAGTTACCGCAGACGCCAGGCTCGAACCGGAAACAGCCGCGAATCCCGCACACCCGACCACCGTTGCTGACGCTAGTCCTCCCGGCCAGTGACCGACCAAGCCGCGCGCTAAGGCGTAGAGATCACGGCTCATGCCCGACACCATGGCGTAATTTCCCATCAGCACGAAGAGAGCGATGATGCTAAGATCGTAGTTATAGGCAATTTCGAATGGCACACTACCGAGGAGCGCTAACGTCGTGTCCAATCCACTTAAAGCGTAATAACCTGAGGTGCCGGCGATGGTCAGAGCAATGCCGATGGGGACGCGCAGAAATATTAATAAAAACAAACCCGCGATAGCGAGAATACCGATAACGGTGGGGGTCATTCCCTGGGCTCGTCATTTTGTTCCGGAATGAAAATTCTCATGACCATAACGCCGGCAAATACGACGGAACCAAAGGCAACCAGCCAGTAAAACGGATACCATGGGATAAGGAGAAGCTGTGACGACTCTTTGAACTCCATGACGTCGAAGGACTGTATGACGGTCCGCCAGGAGATCAAGAGGAATAGCCCCGCCCCCACTAGATTTATGATCCGGTCGAGAACTTTCGCTACTGCGTAGTTCAGCCTGTCATATAAAAGTTCAATCACCACGTGGCCGCCTCTGATCCCGCAATGGGCGAGACCAAAAAATACCATGATTAGCACAGCGAAATGGGTGAGGTCGAAGACGCCCGTCAGGGGCTCGTTAAAAAAATATCGCCCGACCACGTCTGCCGTCGTGATAAACATCAGCAGCATCAAAACAACGCCGGCGATGTACGCCATAAAAGTAACGACGCTATCCGTGGCGCGGGCGAAACGGTTATCTTTAAAGGGCATGGACTATTTTTTCAGATAATCGCTCAAAATTGCCCTGTAAGGAATGCCTTCCTTTTCAAAGGTTCTAACCCAACCATCAACGACCTTCTCCAGGCTAGCCACCCATTGCTTGCGTTGGTCTGCGTTGACCGAAACAACACTCGTGCTCTTCCGATCTTTGATCATTTTCAACGCACCCATGCGGGCCCGTTCGTAGTTTTTGGCACCGACCATGCTGTATTTCAGGCCGCTATTGGCATCAATATGGTCACGTTCGGCTTTGGACAGCCCGTCATAAGACTTCTTATTCATGGCAATGATAATCGGTGAAAAACCGAACGGCAAATCTACGATATATTTGTTGGCGACTTCGATTATCTTGAAACTACGGACCACAGAAATACCTACGATTGCCCCATCAACCACACCCTTTTGGATAGAGCTATAGGTTTGCGTCATTGGCATCGCGACCGGAATGGCGCCGAGGCCCTTGATAATAGCGGCCTGGTTACGGGAAGGCGTGCGTAGCTTCAGGCCTTTCAGGTCGCCCGGCGTCTTGACGATTTTATTGGTCATGACAGCCGGTACATCCGTGGCGAATGCCGCCAACAACTTCACTCGCTTGTATTCGGAAGCAATATGCTTGTCGTAGATGCGCCAGAAGGCTTGGGTAGCTTCAGATGGGGAAGACCATTGCAACGGTATTTCCATAACCAGGGTACGCGGAAATACAGTCGAAGTGTAACCTGGTAAGTGTAGCTCTATATCTGAAATACCATTTACCACACGTTTAAAGGCGCCGGGAGGGCTGCCACCTATTTGGCTGCCTGGGAAGCCTTTGACCTTTGTGGATCCGCTGGCTTTCTCAAATTCCTTTGCCCACGGCATCATCATTTTGGACCATAGAGGATGCTTCGGACTGGGGAAGAACGCCATCTTCAAATCTTTGGCGCCGGCAGGTGTAACATCCACCGAAGCTACAAAGGCAAATGCTACAACCCCGGCTGCTAAGGCTGTCGTAGCCCTAGAGATAAATTTTTCAAGAGGTGTCATGATTATTCTCCCTGAGTTGACGATATTGATTAAAATTCTAGGCTGACGGCAGTTTAATCCAATTTCAACAATGAGAATATAAGAATTATACAATTAGCAATGACGAGGGTCACAAATACACGGGTCTTATTAATTATTGTCTTCGAGTATTTTAGAAATGTTTACACCATTATCGATCAATAAATACAACAATAGGTGCAAGAAAGCACTGGTGTAATGCATTATTTACGCGCTTGCTGGGCCCCCTTTGGGTGAAGGAGGCTTTCGCATGATGGCTACGGATTACATTTCAAACCCGCAATTTTTAAAATTATTGCTTTCACTACGTTCGTAATCAGCCCTTACCCTCCAAGCCAACGCAGCCCGATGTCCATCATGGACAGTGAGGATAGCTATGTTAGTCATGCTAAGGAAGCCTCGCAATGAAGTTGTTCCAAATCAACTATTTGTCCAAAAGTTGCCTAATGGCATCCAGCAAGATTGTGCTTGCATCGGGGACTTTTTCAGAAAACAAACGCACCGTTTGGTCAGTGGCAAGTCGAGGAAATCTGGGAGCAACGAACTTGAATCCGATCTCAGTGGATAGTTCTGCGCAAACGCGCTCTCCAGCTTCCTTCGCCGCGGCATATTCCTTCAAGTTGGAAGATGCATCAACGACATAAACGCTAGAGGGGTAAAGTACCTTTAGTTTTTTGTCGCCACTATCTGCACCGATTGCCCTCACTGTGGATCGGAAGCCATCCACATAAGTGCGCATGAGACGCTGAAAAAAAGCGTCTGAAAAACTATTGTTAGTGCCTGTGCCAATGTGGGGTGTGGCAAAATAGCCGAGCATCGTAGTTTGTCGTCCGTTTTCCAACTGTTTGGTCAGGTGCGGCACCGAAGCCAGCACGTCAAATGCAAAACATTTGGCGTGTCCGCCGTTATCGGTAATCTCATTTTTGACCCGTTCACCATCTTCTTGTCCGACATGATATGTTAGCCTGACGTCTGCTCCTCCGACTGCTAGAAGTTTTGCTGTAACCTCGCCGAGTCCCCGTGATCCTCCTATAATCAACGCCCGTTGTCCGGCAAACTCATGATTGTTCACCTGCGCTGAAAGTTCACCGATTTTCGCTTGAATTGCTGGTGGAGGACGAAACAGAGCCCTTATACGGCCTTTCAGACCGCCACCGGAAATCTCAATATCGGTCACTGATAGACCTGGTCTGACACGCACAACTCGATAATCGAGCGTGGAACTTGACGTCGGTTTCTCCACCACGTCAAAAGACATGCTGGAAAAAATAGAATGCTGGCCGGGGTATTCCATGCCGACAATACGGCTGGTCGCCAACACGGCGGCCAGAAGAGAAGGATCGAGGGCTTTACTAAGATGCGGGAATAGCTTCCAGGCGAGGTTTGGATTGAGATGAAGGTCTAAGCATCCCAATATGTTTGCAACGTCTTTGGAACTGACGATGCGGGGTTCCTTAATTTCAGGGCAATCGGGATTTAGACTAGCCCCCCAATTCTTGGGATCGTTGTTGTAGTCAGCCCAGGTGACATCGATCACAACTACCGGTTCGCCATTTTTATTGGTGATCCTGAGGTGGTGACGGCTTGGCTCCGAGGTCTCGCCATCGAGTGCAACCTCAGCACCGACCAGGATGGGTACCACAAATTGCACGCTAAGATTGGTGATGGAGACCTTGGTTGGACGGACGAAAACGTCAAGCGCCCACAGAAGTAAGTGAACACCGTGAACCACGGGACCTCCGAAGATCAGCCGCCGGGCGGCTAGCGGATCCACGTGTAATGGATTGTGGTCTCCCGACAGACGGGCGAAGGCGTCTTGATCACCCGCCTGGAACCGTCGCCATACCTTCGGTTCCTGAGATTGCACTGTCATAGGCAGGCGTCTCCGTCGATGGGGCTGGCGTCCCAGAAAGTTGGGTTTCGGAGCATCTCGGCGAGGGACGACGTTCGTGCCTTATACAAATAAGGCCAATTTGGAAGCCGCCGCGTCCACGGTGTGATTCCCTTCAAAACATGGCGCTTGGTCGCTGCCAATCCGATAGCCTCAAGTAGGTCGAGGCGGCGTGCGCGGCACTCGGCAAGGCCGGTGAGAACTAGGTCTCGAATCACACCCTTGTCGTTGCCTTCGACTTGAATATCCGCTAGCAGAGCACGACGTAGACCGATTTTGGCGTTGTCCTGGCGGACAAATACGGCATAACCGGTAAGTGTATCTATGTTTTTTTCTACCTTTTCACAGGTTACTATCCAAGCATCGTCATCGTTCAAGAAGCGTCTGAAATGCCAGTTTAGTGACGACCGGTCGCGGACGAGGCGCAGCATCCCAGGTCCACTACGAAGCCGTTGCCACAACACGTCAAAGCGGTCGTCGAATACAAGTGTAGTGTCAAATTTGTGGATTTTGGGAGTCAGTAAGGATGGTCGTCTGCGCACGACATCCGCAATACCAAACCCTAGACCAGCGATCTGGCCAATCACCTCGGGGAAGGGTGTGTTTGCCTTGGCAGCCAACGCGCGGCCAAATCCTGGATAGTTGGTGATCCAGAACAAGGCTTGGTCGCAATCGGGTTGCGGCACTTTGTGCGCCTTAAAGGCCATCATAGCCGCCATGGTTTGGGAGTTTGCGGTGGTGCTGAGAAAAAGGTCGACGGACGGTTGATTCAGGAACCGATTCAGCAGTTTAAGCGATTGACTACGGTGATCTTCATCAACCACCCAAGAATTTGTAACCGCGGCCAACATACGTTTGCCGTTGATTTCATAGGCCATTGGGATGTTGCCAAAGAATCCAGCGACTTGACCCGCCTCAGTCTCGACAATCCAGCCTATGGGCCACGGCGTTGAAACGCGTTCCAACGCAGGGTTTCCCTGCCAGCGTTGGCACCAGACCGCTTTTGAAGTGGTAAACAGGCCGTAGCGCTTTTCCAGTGCAGCAACTCCAGCGTGGTCCTCCATGTTTGCTTCCCTGATACGGGTCATAACTAATACTTTCAGGGCCCCGCGCCGACCGGAACCTCAGTCTTCTATTTTTATGTGGGCGGGCGGGTCGTATGTGTTGGATAGGTCCCACATAAACGTATACCCGTCATTGCTGTTGACGCTAAATCCGGACCGCCGCCAGAACTCAAGGCAAGGTTTGTTTTTGTCGGTAGGATGGTAAATTGCCGTCAAGCGCTTCATTCCCATTTTGCAGCATAAGGCAACGACGTGGGCGAGTATAGCTTCTTCGACGCCGCGCTGGAAAACACGGCAACTGACCACGAAGTCAGTCATCTCTGCACTATCACCGGAGCGTTCAATTCCCAGCAGCGCCGTCAGTCCTGAATCCCCGAACCGGTCCGAGACCCGAAAAGTCCACATCCAGTGGTCAGCAACTCCCGCCCAATCTTCGAGCTCGGTTTCAGCCAATCGCCGAGTATGCAGGTTCATTTGGTTTGTCTTATTGAGGAGTTGCGCTGCCCGTTTTAGGTTGTTGGTAGTCAATTTCTCGACGTTTATCGTCAAGTCGAGGGTGTTCAGCCAATCTTCAATAGAGCCAATTTTTTTTCTTAACGACGATCTGGCTCTTTCGTCTAGTAGCATGTCTTGGCGAGAAAGATCTTCGCCGGTGAGGGCAACTGAATCAAAGCACCTCAAATCTTCCAGCGTGCGGACGAATTGCATGGGGTTGGATGGCCATTGGGGAACCAGAACTTCGGGCAAAGTTTCGGCTACCCGACCCCGCATGAAAGCATTATCATCGATGAAGACCACAGATTGCAGACCAAGATTTAACTCCTGAGCCAATTGAGCGACGTTATAGGCTTTGTCCTCCCAATTGATGCAGTAGCCCGCAAAATCGTCCAGCGCCAGAACCATCTCGGGGTGATCACCAATTGCCTTGAGAGCCGTTTGTTCGTCATTCTTGCTGACAATACCAAGAAGCACCCCGCGGCGGCGAAGCATCTTGAGTGCCCGTTGAAAATCCACGAAGGCTTCACCGACTGCGTCATGTCCACCAAGAGTTATACCGTCAACGCCAACTTCCCCTACGACGCCCCCCCAAAGGGTATCGTCCAGGTCGACGATAACCAGTTTACGAGCGGCACCCCGGACTGCCATCAGCACGGCCTTGATATCGAGAACCGCCTCCTTAAAGACATCGTTGGAAAATGCGGCCTTGGCCATGTACCACTGTTTTGGGTTAACTGCCGTGGCGCCAGTCATAGCCAGCCAGCGTTGGGCATCAAGAACATGGATATTGCCAGCAACGGCTAGGCGGTCCATGAGGCGAAGGTTCATTGATGTGAGGGCGTGTCCAGCGCCGATGCCGGGGCGCATATGCAAAGGTCCAAGCCCGCGTGTGAACGGTGCTATGGTCCAAGTTGGCACCAAAATCAGATCAACCTTCTCCGCAGCTGCCAAAACGTGTTTGGCGAAGGCATCAACTTCGGCGCTGAGATCGTTAAGGGTAACGGGCGCGTCAAGAAACCGGGCAAACCCAGGGATGGCGGTTTCTGGTCGTGTCCAGATAAGGACGGCGTCGGTATGTTCATATTTTGGTCCCTGGGCCAAGGTTAGAAGCGACGGCAGTACATGACCCAAAGGAGCAACTTCGACCATCGTAGTCGTCGTATCACGGCCATCGCCTTGCATCAGTCCCGCAATTGAATCGATAGTAAAGTCGGAAACCAGAAGGAGCCTCATCTCACGTGGTTCCATTGTTGATGAGAATCACCACGTGGTCGATAAATTTACCGACCGTGGTAAGTGGCCCGCCGTCGTCGAATAAGTTTGGGGAATCCGTCAGCGATACTTGAACGCTCAAGGTTCGCTCAATTTCATCTTCCACATACACCACCAGGTTGATCAGGCGTAAAGAATCTAGTCCGCTGTCGGAACCGGCGAGGGGCGTTAGGTATTCGGCTTTGATTTGGTTCCGCCATGGGAGCTCTTCGTTGACGGCGGCTATGGCTGCGTACACGATATTCCGGGCGCTGGCAGCGGCATCGCTCATATGGACTTTATTCGACCTTTCCCAGATAGTATTCCAATCGGCTGCGATTATACTGAAATTACCGCTGTTAGAAAGGATTTCTGCCTCAAGTTTAAAAAATCTATTTTAAGAATATTCATGAACATTGCCATTCAGAATCGCATAAATGTGAAATTTAACATCGTGCTGGAGCTTCTAGTTGGCAAGCGAATTGCGCAATGTCGAAAAAGGAGAGATGAATTATGTGAGCGTTGCCGATATTTTGGATAGTTGGATAGTAAGACGCAACCATTGCTACTGCCGATGGAACCTTGGTACTTTGGTGTTATTCGGAGGCCGTAATCCAGTGAATCGAGTAACGCCGGTCATTGGCCAACGGATACCTGTTTTTCCAGTACTCGGCTACAACGCGGCACCAGGGATAGCCCTCTAGGAGTCTGTCCATATGACCTTTTCGGTTGGCTCGGTTGGGTGAAGGGGACCTTCCGCATGGCGGCTAAGGTGCTATATATCAAGATCGCAATACTTTATTCCTGAACTACAAGCGGGGGCGTTAGTTCTCTAACTCGGTGGCCACATCAAAAACTGGTTGACGGCGGGTGCGGAGCCATCGACCATAATACCATGACACGTCTCATTGAAACAAAGCGCCTTTTAGTTGTTGCCCACTCGCCGTCCGTCAACACACGTTCTTTGTTGGATGCCGTACTGACCGGCGCTGGTTCAGCGGAATTCAGTGGTGTCGATGTCGTCCACATACCGCCACTTGAGGCCAAGCCTGACGACGTGCTCGCAGCGCATGCTCTAATCCTCGGCACCACTGAAAATCTCGGCTACATGAGTGGTGCGCTGAAAGATTTTTTTGATCGAAGTTATTACCCCTGCCTTGAGGAAACTCAGGGTCTCCCTTACGCACTTTACATACGTGCTGGGCAAGATGGCACCGGTACAAGGCGCGCTGTGGAATCGATCGCCACGGGCCTACGTTGGCGACCAGTCCAGGAACCGTTGACACTACGCGGCAAATTCCAGGAAGGTTTCATCGACCAGTGCAAGGAGCTAGGCATGCTTATGGCGGCTGGGATTGAGGCGGGAGTGTTTTAGGGGAAAATTGAGATGCCATCAGAAAATTTCTATAGTCCTCATGGACGTTCTCATAATTATAAGTTTAGATACGATTAAAAATTATATATGCATTTAAGAGCTCACCCTTTTGGGGTGCATCCATGAAAGAGTTTAAAAAGTTTAGTAAATTATCGACAGAGAGTTTTCTCACAGTCCGAGCGGAGCCCCAATATTGTTATGGAAGTTTCGATACTGCGACGCCGGCAATTCTTCAACCGACTTGGCAAAATCCTATGTATACAGTCTGCGCTAGGATATGAACTGTGCAGAATAATCTTACCGAAGCATTTGCCCATCTCAACAATGGTGACTTTGCCCGTGCCCGCGGTGCTTTCCAATTGGCACTCAAGTTAGATGCAAATGATGTTGGTGCGCTTAGTGGCATGGCAGCTGTCCTTCATAACGATCAAGATTTAGTGGGAGCCCTTACTCATTCCGAGGCCGCACTCAAACTAAATCCCCGTAACGCAGAATTGCATGTACACCATGCACAGTATCTACTGGCAGCTAATCAGCCAGATAAGGCTAAAACCAGTTTGAAGAAAGCGCACCGTTTGGGATCAGGCGCGCCTGATACTCTTTATAATTTAGGTGTAATGCATTCAATCATCGGAGAATTTAAACAAGCTAAGAAATGCCTGTTAAAAGCTAATGGTTTAGACAAAAAAAACCCACAAATATTAGAGACACTGGGAACAATATGCGCTGAGCTAGGTGATATTCGGCAAGCAGTTAAATTTCTACGCAGCTGTATTGAGATTGTTCCAGGCTCACCTGTGAACTACCTAAAACTCGGTAAAATATATTACCAATCGAGCGACTACCGAAACGCTCTGGAATGTTTCAGTCAAGCGTTGGTCATTGATGATGCCAACAGTGATGCTTATCTGAGCTTGTCATCGACATACTTTAAAATGGGCCAGATAGATCAAGCGATTGAAGTCTGTAAGAAATCCCTAAGTTTTACTCCTGATGATAGCAACACACATTACAACCTAGCTAAATACTATAGCTTACGGAAAAACCTGAATTATGCGCTCCATCACAGCAAAATGGCGTTTGAACTTGCACCGATGGATAGCGATGCCGCAGCAATCCATTACCAATTTCGCCGCCAAGCATGTGACTGGCAAAATTTAGATACTCTTAGCAATCAGCTCGATGAGTTTTTATTTAACGGTATATCAAAACCCACCGCAGAACTTCCTTTTATCAATGTGTTTAGAAGTTCGGACTCTGCGATCAACCACAGTGTGGCGCAAGCACGCTCAGCTAAAATCTCGGCGGGCATTCCAAGAGACATGTTTCAAAAACGAATAGAGCGACGACGTGAGAAATTGAACGTCCTACAACCGCAACCACCAATTGAAATCGGCTATGTTTCGAGCGATTTCAGAGATCATCCAACGGGTCACTTGATGCAGCATTTCTTTGAACTTCATGACCGAAAAAGATTTTCCGTCCACGCGTACTCCCATGGACCAGATGACCACAGCGTCTATCGTGAATCAATCCGGGATGGATGTGATGGCTTCACTGATATAAGGGGCTTAAATGATATTGATGCAGCCAAACGTATAGCCAATGACAACATCGATATTCTGATCGATTTAAACGTCCACATTACAGGTGAGCGGATGGGAATTTGTGCCTATCGACCTGCCCCAATTCAAATATCATTACTAGCCTTTCCCGGAACATCTGGCGCCGATTATTATGACTTTGTTGTTACCGACAAAATTGTAACGCCCCTCGAGGATGAAAAATCGTTTAGTGAAAAATTTTTCTATATGCCAGACACTTATTTCATAACGAACCCAAAAATTGACGTCTCAAAAAGGTCTTTCAGTCGTAAAGAATGTGGCTTACCAGAAACGATAGAAGTTGGAGCTGTTTTTGCGTGTTTTAATAACAGCTACAAGATTGAACCAAACATTTTTGATGCGTGGTTAAACGTTTTGAGGAGTTTGCCTGGAAGTGTGCTGTGGCTTTTTGCTAATAACGATGTATGTCAATCCAATCTCCGACGTTTCACATCTGAGCGCGGGATTGATGAAAATCGCTTGGTGTTTGCTGAGGATTTACCGAAACCAGAGCATCTTACCCGTCTTTCTATTTCTGATTTAGCCTTGGATACCGGGATTTATGGAGGGCACACAACAACAGCCGACGCACTATTCGTCAGCGTGCCAACGATTACACTGCAAGGATCGCATTTCGCCTCGCGTGCCTCCGGTAGTATCTTAAACGCTCTTGGATTGTCTGAATTGATCTGCAAGGATCTAACGGCGTATGAAAGTCTCGCCCGTCAGATAACCTCGAATACGGAGACGTTGCTACAATTAAAAAAGAAAATCGAAAACAATAAAACGACCCATCCGCTTTTTTGTGCAAAAACCTATATGTGCCATTTTGAAGATGGATTAGAAGCCGCTTATAAAATGTGGCGTAACAACCAAGATTTTGACCATATAACAATTTGAATTCCGTATTTACTATTCCTGCATTGAGGAAAACCGGGGTCTCTCTTACGCACTTTACATACGCACCGGGTAAGACGCTACCGGCACACGGCACGCAGTGGAATCGATTGCGACGGGCCTCCGCTGGCGACCTGCACATGAACCGTTGACACTACGTAGCGACTTTCAGGAGGACCTCATCAGCCACTGCAAGGAATTAGGCGCGGTTAAGGCAGCTGGAATTGAGGCAGGGGTGTTTTAAGAGAGGACAATAATCTATAGCCTGACGAACCTGGGAAGTTCTTAAACCCTAGTCAGCCGCATTCAATAATTTTTGAAGAGTGATGGAGACCATCCGATGACTATACAAAAATATAATTGCAACTTCGAAAAATTAGATTTGAAAGTTATCGAGAAGTGGAAAGACATTCCTCCAGCTATTGTTTCAGATTGTATGAACCGGTCCAACACGATGGCCTCAAGAATTTGTCCGCTAGCACCAGGAATGAGACTGGTTGGGCAGGCCCGAACCGTCGCATCTTTGGTAGCAGATAACGGTGCAGGTCACGCCGCCATTGCTTTCCTGGAGGAAGGAGAAATACTTGTAATAGATGCCAAGGGCTATGTAGATGCAGCTGTTTGGGGCGGTATAATGACGCGAGCAGCAATTAAACAAAAAATTGGCGGTGTTGTTGTTGATGGCGCTGTGAGAGATGCGGCTGAAATACGCGAATTAGGCTTTCCGACATTCGCTGCTGGTATTGTTCCAAATGGTCCCGGTAAAGGGTCTGGAGGAATAATTGATGGGTTAATCTCCTGCGGCGGTTGCCCCGTTACGCCTGGTGATCTTATCATAGGGGATGATGATGGTGTCGCAGTTGTTCCCCTTAACCGTCAGTCTGAGCTTTTGGAGGCGTCTTTTTCCAAAATGAAGAATGAAGATGCTATAAATGCGGAGACGAAGTTGGGTAATTTACCTTATGAAAGGTTTGGGCTCAAAATTCAGGAAATTGACTGAAATCCTTTTTTTAGGTATGCCCATTAAAGGGCATTGGTAGTGGATTAATGATGATTTGACCAAAGAAAATTGTTAAAGATAAATGATGTAAAACCCCAGATTTATAGCTTTAAATAATTAAAACAAAGAAACCAAAACCCTTCGACAATTTGCCCATTTATGTCTTCCTGGAAGAATGAAATAAATTCTGCCGTCTGGGATGGTGGTTATATTGGAAATATCCCTAAAAAGCTAAAACAAGGAAATTTATTTATGAAAGTTGCGTACATATTCAAATCTAACATGGCTTCTACATTTCAATTGGCCACGATGATACTCCCACAGCTGGAACAAGGTAAACATGGAGCAGAAGTCGCCGGAATGATGTTCTTCGACGATAATTTGTTTTGTTTGGCCCAGGGTAATGACGTCGGTATGAGACTTGCTAAGGTTGCAAAAGAAAATAATATCTTGCTAATGATTTGCGATCAATGTGCAATTAGGAGAGGGCTAGGAGAGGGTTCTTTTGAGCAATGTGGTTCAGGGGAGGTTATAGCAAAAAATACGGTCGACGGTGTGGTTGCGGGTTGTTTTCCCCAACTCTATGAGGCACTTGCCTCTAACCCGCCGGATCAAGTAATTACTCTATAATTATTTCGTCTTTCTCGGTGTTACAAAAACGAAGGCTACCCAGTATATCGGATTCCCACCTGTCTCATCAATTTCTAAATCAAACTCTTGTTACCAAATCTTTCGCGCCATTTTGGTAAGACCTCGGTATTGACCACGTATTTTGGGACAACACCTCGTAAGGCTGTCAGCAGAATTTCGGTTTGCATTACAATGGCGTTTTGGTTGATGCCGCCGGGTGTACGGCCCGCGCTATGCGGGGTCAGCACAACTTTGTCGCCGAGACTGAGAATCGACGATTGTTTTGGTAGCGGCTCTGTCTCAAAGACATCGAGGCCGGCGCCAGCTATCACGTTTCTGTCGAGCGCATCGAATAAAGCGTCATAATCAACCAGTCCGCCCCGCGCGGTATTTAAAAAGATTGCAGTTGGTTTCATGAGGCTGAACTGCTTTTCGTTAATCATGCTACGTGATCCGTCATTGAGGTCGCAATGTAAGGAAATAACATCGGCATTTTGTAGCAGTGGTTCCATATCAACTGGAATGGCGTTGTGGTGGACGAACTTAGATTGATCGACATAGGGATCATGCGCCAGCAATTTGACACGCCAAGGCTGAAGGAGGTCAGCCATGCGGGAGCCGACGCGGCCTAAGCCGACTAAGCCGACTGTGAGGCCTTCGTAACCATCGAGCCGCCGACCGATATATCGAGCCGCCGGTTCGTCTTCACGCCATCCTCCCTCCCGAACATGGCGATCGCGTTCCGGGATTCTCTTCAGCATGCTGAGCATAAGCGCGAAAGTATTTTCGGCTACCGAACCCCAGTTCGACTCTACCGGTGAATTGGTGACGATGATACCAAGATCAGAGGCGGCCTTCAGGTCAATGTCGTCGTAACCAATATTATAACGGCAATAGATACGAAGGTTTTTCAGTTTGGACAATCTCTCACGAGTGATCGGCAGGCCTTCTAAACGGCTACCGATAACTGCGTCGGCATTTGCACAAAGCGAGAGATAAGCCTCGTTAGTAGCGTTAAATCCGGCGCTCCATGACGCGTCAGCAAGTTCGACGTTACAGCCGGCGGCTTCTATCTCACGGTAGCTAACGCCGCTACGGTCCGCCGGGACCACAACGGCTACTTTCGGATTGGCCATGTCCCTGTTCTCCAATAAAATTAATTAGCGATTAGTTACAATATGATCGCGAAATTGTTAAGTGTCTTTAATTAATTTCAATGGACACCAGTCATTGTGTCTCTACTCAACCTGTATGAATCGAGTTTTACCTCTTTCTAAACCGGCCATAAGTTTATGAGATCTTCGGCGTCGAGATTGATATCGCCCGCCTTTATATTTTCCCTGAGGTGATCCAAGGAACTGCTGCCTGGTATGGGGAGTATGGCAGGTGAATGGTGAAGGAGTGCTGCCAAAGCAATTTGGGCAGGCGAAGAACCGTGTTTCTGTGCAATTTGTTTCAACATTGGACGATCCCAGGAAATGGATCCATCACCCAAGGGCATCCAGGGAATAAAGACGGTATTTTTGGATTCGCAATATTTAAGAATATCGGAATGCCCCTGATGCAGAATATTGTAGGCGTTTTGAATGGAAACAATATTTACTTCTCTCGCGGCAGTTCTTACTTGATCAAGATTCACATTGGAAATACCAATGTGAAGGATTTTTCCTTCCTGCTGCATTTCAGCCAGTGCTCCGACAGAGTCTGCATAAGGTACTCGATTGTCGGGACAATGCAGCTGGTAAAGATCTATACATTCCAATCTCAGTCGCCGCAGGCTACTTTCAAGGCAAGATTTTAATCTTTCCGGCCTGGCATCTGAAACCCAGGAACCAAGACGTTCATGTCTGAAACCACCTTTGGACGCAATCACGATATTGTCGTAAGGGTGTAGAGCCTCTCGTATAGCCTCCTCCGCAGAGCCATTCCCGTATGAGTCTGCAGTGTCGAAAAACTGAATCCCTAAATTCCTTGCCTCCTTCAATAGGTCTACAGCATTCGAGCGAGCAGGGCCAAAGCCCCGTTCAACGGGTAAATAAAGGGTCCCGTAACCAATGCGAGATATCTTCGTTTTTCCTATACGAATAGTTGTATTCATCATTCCATTCCTTCCATCGTTTTTAATTATCCTTCCGTGATAGTCTGCATAAATGGCGAAACTCGAAGCTAAATTTATAAAAAAACAATAAATGATTTGAAACCCAATTGGGACCATCAGAGAAAAGATTTTGAATTAACATGATTTAGTTATTTGACAAATTTGTCCGGTACGTTGTCTAGAAAATCTAGAAATGTTAAATTGGATCGTTTGGCTATACCAGAATTGTTTGATATTTTTCAGAATGAATTTCAATTCCGGGTGGCTAATTTAAATGGCTTTAAAACTTGGTTTGGTAATGGGTATTGGCACCAATACCTACGCGGTTGATATGGATTGTGTGAAGGAGGCCGAAAACCTCGGTTTCGATTCAATTTGGACATCTGAGGCATGGGGGTCTGATGCTGTCACGCCGGCGGCTTGGATATTGGCACAAACTAGTAATATTAAGGTCGGAACTGGCATCATTCAGATGCCGGCGCGGACACCGTCCTGTGTTGCAATGACCGCCATGACTTTGAATGCCTTATCTGGAGGACGTTTTATTTTGGGGCTTGGGCCTTCAGGCCCGCAGGTTGTGGAAGGTTGGTATGGCGTTCCCTACGGTCGCCCTATTACGCGTTTGCGGGAATATGTTCAGATTATCCGAAAGATCCTCGAACGCGAAGGGCCGTTGACCCATGAGGGCTATCACTACCAGATCCCGTTGAAAGGAGGGAAGGCGACGGGGCTCGGAAAGCCCTTGAAGAGTATTTTGCATGGCGATCCTTCATTGAAAATTTTTTCGGCGGCCATTTCACCTTCAGGGGTTAAAGCTGCAGCTGAATTAACAGATGGGTTTATCCCGTTTTTCATGGATCCCAATGGTTTTCATGTCTTCGAGGCAGACATAAATGCTGGTCTGGAGAAGGCAGGCGGGGGGAAATCTTTATCTGATTTTGACATCGCACCTTTCTGCGAGGTGAGCATAGACGATGACCTCAAATCCGCTAGGCAGCCTGTCCGTAAGAACCTTGCGTTTTATATTGGTGGGATGGGGGCCAGGGATAAAAATTTTTACAATGATTTCTGTAAAAGGGTAGGTTTTGCGGATGCGGCTGTCGAAATTCAGGATCACTTTTTGGCAGGAAGACGTAAAAAAGCCCAAGAGGCGGTACCCGATGAACTAATCGACAAGGTAGCATTGGTGGGGCCTAAAGAACGCATTATTAATCGCCTACAGGATTGGAAGAAGGCAGCCAAAGTAAGCCATGTCGACAGTTTGCTGATTAAAGGGGCCTCAAAGTCAGATCTCCTTATATTTGCGGAAACCATTCTGTAAGCCTAACCAAGGTTTTCCTCGCCCTGAATTAGCTGGTAGAAAAAACCTAAGGGTTATCCTTGAGGTCCGAAAACTTCAATGTTGTTACTTTTGCTGCGCCCCTAACCAGTCGGCACTCACCCATTAATTTCAACTTTCGCCCATGCCCTGCCGGAATTTAGTCGTGAACAGACTGATAACTAGAGGGGAGGTATGATCCCTTTGTTAAGCAAAACACCATAAATAACAAAACAAACAATTGTTACTATAATAGCGATAATCGGTCCGATGATCGAACGGGGGTTTCTATCGTCTAATGGGGTCTTTTTCGCGCAGGTTTTAAGGGCGCTAAGCATAATAATACTGTCACCTCTTCCTCCGCACACGAAAGCTACTAAAAATGGGATATAGATTAAGTTGTCTAGATCTTGATCCCAATGTATAGACAATTGGGATAGAAAAAAAAACGAGGAACAGCCATCCTAATCGCTGTTTCCGATAAATTAGCCAATAAACATTAAAGAAAAAACCTGCCCAATTCCAACTTCGAAATTTCGGAATAAAAAAACCCATAATTTTTTTTGTAGGAGGCGATAGCTTTCCCCACCATCTATCTTTAAGAAACTCCTCTACATCAGTGTCACCTACGCCGGATTTTTCCACAATGCTAATAAACGATTTACGATATTTATCGCAATTATGAACTATAATTTTATCAAGTTCTGGACCTTCGATAAATTCAGAGATTGTTGTCATCAATATCTGTCTTTCATTATTAACCGTTCAATTTATTAATCACCGAAAGCATGAGTAGTTGTCAAAATGAATTATAAGCTGATTTTGTTATTGGTTATTATTGCGGCAGTGGGATCACTTTTCTTTTTGGTGAGAAATGGGGCGACTGCTCAGGGGTGGCGTTTTGCGAGCCACGAACCAACGGGAATTGCGCCCGATCCCCAAAAAGTAAGAGAGGCCGTGATCCAAATATATTCTGCCCGTACTTGGGGGTGGCGGGGTAATTTTGCCACTCATCCCTGGATTGCAGTCAAGCCAACAGATGGAAAGTATTTTACAGTTTACGAGAAAATTGGATGGCGTCTAAGAAGAGGGGAAACGCCGGTCGTTATCCATCAACGCCCTCCTGACGCTCGATGGTATGGTAACGTTCCAGAATTACTTGTTGATCTCAGAGGCAGTGGCGTCGATGCGATTATCGCCAAAATAGATAAAGCAGCACATTCTTATCCCCATGTTCAAGATTATTCTACCTATCCTGGACCTAACTCCAATACCTTCATCGCTCATATCGGACGAGAGGTGTCGGAACTTAAGCTCGACTTACCGCCTACTGCCATCGGTAAAGACTACCTCGGTTCAAGTTTTATAAAGAAAACATCCAGCGGCACGGGTTTTCAATTTAGCCTGGGAGGTTTGCTGGGTATTCTTGCCAGCTGGGAGGTGGGACTTGAAATTAATATTTTGGGTCTGGTTTTTGGAATCGACCCCATAGATCCAGCTATCAAATTACCTTTCATTGGCCGGATTGGTCCCGCACATGCGGGTATTCCAAGAAGCGTCGATGGTAAAGAACTAGATGATTGAGCGGGAATAATTGTGTCTTACGAGCCCATCTCTATTTCCAAGGATTTAAAGGTGTTTGAACCACCATGTATTTATCTTTTAGAAGACACGTCACTTACCATGAAACCAAGAATTTAGGAGAAATATAGATGGCCAACGTGAAGCCAAAAAATGTGGTGGAAATGAAAGTTAGTGGGCAAGCCATTACTCATGCGCGAACCGACGTGACGGTCAGAGATTTGACAGTGATTGTTGATGAACCGGAACCAAGAGGCGGAACGAATTTGGGGGCCACTCCGACAGAGACTGTTGCCATTGCCCTAGCAGGATGTCTCAACGTAATGGGACATCGCTGTGCGGATAGAGTTGGTCTGAAAATTATGGACTTGGATATCGAGGTAGATGCCAAATTCGATAGAAGGGGGGTAAGTTTTGAATCTGAAATTAATCTTCCATTCCCCGAAGTTAACGTAAAACTAAATTTGAAAACTGCTGCCGATGATGAAACGATTGAACAAATGAAATCTTTACTTGCAAAGCACTGTCCGGTGTCGACCATGCTTCGACAGGCGGGAACAAGACTTAATGAGAATTGGGAGATAATCCGGCCATAGGAAAATTAATAGCCTTTTGATATTCTGGAGGCTCGGGGACACAGGATTTCTGGGCTTGCGCCTAGTTTTAGCCTACAAGTCAGTTTTTAAAGTGCTATTCGTACGGTCCCCAAGCGCGGGTAACGGCGGGCCGCACTTCGATTGCATCATGCCAGCGTTTAAGATTTGGATAATCGGCAAAACCAATCCACTTTTCATCACCAAATATATGCGTGTCAGAATACATCGATATATCCGCTACTGAAAAATCACCTGCCATATATTCATTGTCACCAAGATGTAGGTTGAGACACTCAAATAAATCACGCATCCGCATATCATAATGTTTTTTGCCTGCGGGAATGTCTTCTGGTGAGCGAATGTTGAAGAAGCCATATTGTTGAGCGAGAGTGGTAAATTGCGCGGAACCAAAAAACAGCCATTGATCGACTTTTAGTTGGGTTAGGGGATCTGAAGGATAAAGCTTATCGACCATCTTGGCACCAACGTATTTTAGAATAGCTCCAGATTCGCACAAAGATATGGTCTCACCGTTTGGACCATCATGATCAACGATGGCGGGTATCTTGTGATTTGGACTAATTTTCAAATATTCTGGATCAAATTGCTCATTTTCCCTGATGTTAATCGGCTTGATGACATAATCCAGCCCACTTTCCTCCATCATATGCCGTGCTTTGTAGCCGTTATCTGTGGTCCAAAAATAGAGATCAATCATGCCTTACCTGCCTGGTTATGGAGGGTAATCCCCGCATTTAAAGTGTATTGACTGGTTTCCTATCTAAAAGCAGCGGATTTTAGCCTTATTTTGAAAGAGGAGTTGCACCAGTTTCCAATTACGTAAGTTTGCTATTCTTTAAATGAAAATCCCCAATTGTCGAGCTCTTTTGCCTTTTCCAAGGCCATTTCTTGTGCCTCATCGGCAATCAATTTTTGTCGCTCCAACTCTGAAGACAAATTCTTTTGAAGTTTGGCTTGGAGCTGCAATTTTTTTAACTCTTTGTGCATTTGCTCCATGTCGGGCTGATTTTCAGAAGCTGCCATTCAATTACCTATTCAAAATTCAACGTATCAATTTAAGACCCAACCAAACGGACACCTCCGATTAGGCAGTGTTTTTCCTAGTTAGACATTATAAACCATTTTGATCAGGCTAACTATTCCCCCTGATTGATGTTCCTTTCCACTTCTTACTAACCTTCGAATTGTTGGAATGAGTTTCCACTACTCAGGGCTACTGTTTCATAGAATCCAGACTATAACGCGCGATATTCTTGTAACGATCCGATATAGCTTCAAGTTCAGTGGGATCGATGACATCTTCGATACGATCAAACGGCTCTCCATCGGTCAGTTTATCCACGATCTCGATGATGTAATCTGGTGGTTGTTTGCGATTGGTCAGGACAATCTCGTTTGTTACGTCGAGACGTTCTTTCTCATAGGCCCGTAGCGCAGCTAACGGATCATCGAACTCGTCGAGCTGCCTTGCCAATGCCTCCGCGTCGAGAATTGCCTGGGCACCGCCATTACCACCGCGCGGATACATCGGGTGGGCCGCATCCCCCATCAACGTGGCTCTGCCGAAGGTCCATCGATCAATGGGTTCGCGGTCAACCATCGGGTATTCGAGAATGAACTCCGCTTCAGCAATCAAGTCTGGAATATTGAGCCAGTCAAATCGCCAGTCCGCGAACGGCTCGATAAAGTCCTCGATCCGACCGGGGGTTGCCCAGTCGTTAGGTTTATGATCATCACGTGGCTGTTCGGTAACCCAGTTAATCAGCTGTGTGCCGTCATCAAACTCACGGATAGGATAAATCACCATTTTGCCGTGCGTTACTGTGCCGATACGGGTGACGCTGGCGCCGGTTAGGAAAGGTTTTTGCCGAGTGACCCCGCGCCACATGTTAATGCCGCCAAATTGCGGTTCTCCTTCCGACGGATAGAATTGACCTCGCACGACGGAATGAAAGCCGTCGGCGGCGATGGCGACAGTGCCGGATTTTGGTTCCGCATTGTCAAATATAACCCTGACTTGAGCTTGATCCTGCTCGACGCTGGTACATCGGTGGTCAAGATGCACAGCGCCGGAACCCAGCCGGTCGATGACGGCGTCAATCAGTACCTTGTGGAGATCTGCTCGGTGGATCGAGAAATGCGGATGCTCGTAACCGGCGAACCGGCCGCATGGCTCCGAGAAGATGGCTTGTCCGTGCCGGTTAAAATAGGCAAATTCCCGAGCTTCGACACCGTGGCCCTTTAAATCTGGCTCAAGTCCCAGTGCTGTCAGCACACGGATTGCGTGGGGCAACATGTTTATGCCGACGCCGAGCGGTGTGAATTCAGGTACAGCTTCAAAAACCTGGCAGGATAGGCTGCGGGCATGGAGTGCAAGCGCTAACGTCAGACCTCCAATCCCACCCCCAATAATAAGTATTTCCTGGTTGTTGCTCGTCATTAGGCGACGTTGTCCCCAATCCTCATATCAGTCAACATCGCTGCGACGCCTTCCGGGTATTTATTCTTGAGGAGGGCCATCACATGGATTAGCCGCTCGCAGCACCTGCGGTTAAAGATCTGATCAGGTCAACGACTGAAAATCAGTAAGATGTTATTTCAAGTCCACATAGAGATCAGTCACTCAAGACGCCTGCTGCTCTGGCAGTATGAGTGGCAATCACATCCATCAGGGGGGGAGGCAATCGTAGGTCTCCATTCCCAGTTCGTTCAATCTTGATCTGATGTTATCCATCCGTTCAGGGTTGACCCCCGTTTCAATGACCGAAGAAACAAATGCCGCCCATTCAAGCGGAGCTCAGCCTTCGTCTTTAGATCTATTTTTACTCTCATATTAGCTTAACTGAGCTAAATCTGCACCTTGTTATTGAGTGATTTATTTGGCTCACAAGTTGAAGATCAAAGGTTCAAAACTATCCTAGGGATCCTCAAGTTTCTACCCCCGTTACCTTGAACATGTTGCGTAGTTAAATGTTTGATAATGGCCACAATACATGAGTAGGAGGGGAGTCATTATAGATTAGGTTTTGGTTGTCAGTTCTGCGTAGGGCCAGACAAAGTAGGAAATAAGAATGTGCGACACCTTACTGTTCTCAACAGAACCCTCCCCATCAGGTATTCTCAATAAGTAAGGTCAAGAGAAATCATGAGGACTGAAGAGGCCTCCCTACCGAAACAATTTATATTCCGTGTGTTGTCCCTGCAAAGGCTTCGTGTAGACGAACCTCAACAACGGCCAAAACAATCCAAGTAAACAATACACCCACGGTCTTATCACGATGCACTCTTCCTCGACCCATTGAACCCATGCCCCATCGGGGGCCATACGATTATCAAAAGGGCGGATCGCAATTTCCGTCCATTCGGCGGGCCGGTCTGTTGCGGTTGGTCGTGTCTCATGGTCGCATTTAATGAATTCGATCACCTGACCGAACGACAAGGGGTGTCATAAAAAACCTTCTGATTTCCATGCCGTGCCGGCTCTTCGGATAACAAAATCACCTTCTTTGATCATCAGATATAACTCCTTATCGCAACATCATGGGTGGCTGTCCCCTTCCAGATAACCAACCCCATCGAGGTCAGTTGTTTGAATGCGACCGCCTCTCCATTGTCTATTATCAATAAGTAAGGTCAAGGAAGATCAATGAGATCGGGAGGGGTCTTTTCTAGATATCCCGACTGTGGATTAGGTTCTCTGAAGATACCGTAGAATGGAGGGAGCAGGAGAGGGCAGTCAACTGTCCATTGGAGATTATTGACCAAATTGGGGGATGGAGTAAGCAGTCGATTGGTGAAGGTTATAGGGATGGCTACCAACTTCAACAACTTCGATTGCAGACCCCAATGAATCACATGTGATTTTTTGCATCACTCATTTTCAAGTTCAGCAGCGATCCTGTCGATGATGGATTCCTGTCCAAACCACCTACCGACATAGAAGGTTAGTGCCAACATCGATGTGGCAACTAATGCAAAGGTGATCGGTGTGATGGGTAAAGTTACTATCTGGGTCACTCCTCCAAACGCCATGAGCCACAGTTTTAGAGCGAACTTCTTTTCGACGTTATTATTTTGGCTCGTGACTGATATTTGACTGAGAGTTGCCGATATTCGCTTACCGCCCAGGTAAGGTCATCGGAGGGGCCGTCGAAGGTCCGTTTTACAATGGCTGGGGTTCCGGCGAGCAAGGAATAGGGTGGAATGTCCTCTCCTGTTTTAACAACTGATCCTGCCGCGACCACGCATCCCTCTCCGAGCGTCGCTTTAGGAAGTATGACGGCATTCATACCGATGAGGCAACCTTTCCCTAGCCGGCATCCCTCTATGACGGCGCCATGACCTATAATGCAATCGTCTTCGATTATTGTCGGGAACACTAATCCATCCGCCGAATGATTCACATGAATGACTACATTATCTTGAATACTGCACCCACTGCCGATCCGAATAGGCCCGTAGTCTCCTCGGATGACGGCGCCGAACCAAATGCTGGACCCTTCTCCAATCGAGACGTCACCAATAACTGCCGCTGTTGGTGCTACAAAAATATTGTCTGCGATAACCGGCTTCTTTGCTTCAAACTCAATGATCATTTACGACTTTCCCTGCGGAGTTAAAGCGCACGCCGGATGGCCTGTCTCGGCTATTAAAAGTGCATACCGTTGATTGTTGATGAGGTCAACTCTTCGGACAATTAGAATAGGCTGGCGATGATTCCATTTATAAAAATGAAAGCGGCAACCCCATTCAGCATAATTAAGCTTCGATCATGCCAGGCGAGTGCGACCACGAGCCAGCCGATTATACCAGTTAAGTGCATATACATATTAAGTGGGTAGAAATTACCGGCGGTTAAAGCCATGCCAGCAATTAATACCAAACTGCTCACCCACTTGGTGAGCCAAATTAAATTTCTGTTGTGGAAGTTCATTTTTGTACGTCCGAATTACGAGTTTGATATATGCCAGTTTGCATCAGGGGAGTAGCGTTTTAAAATCAAACCTGCCATGCAGTTTGTGAATGACCTGGTTAACAGTTTGGTGACACGTTTTGGTAATTTCAGTGAAGTCCAACGTCTGTAAACTTTGAAGAGTATGCACGACATATATCAAAAGGAGACACCCTTTGCTGCTGTTCTTGGACTGAGTGTGAAATTTAAGAAGCTATGCAAAATCAGCTGGACCCTCCCAGACATATCCACATCTCGATGCATAAGCCTGTGCCTAAAGAGGCGAATTCTTGATGGTAACTTATTCTAATGGTCTTATTGGTCTATATTTGGAAGCCACCTATGTCTCCCCTGCAGATGAATGATGGCGGGCTATGGAGACATACGGATCGGTGCAATAGGTAATATCTTAAAAGTTTGTCTCCATAGCTACTAGGAAAAGCCGGAAATCCTACCCAAGAATGTGTGAAATAAAACTATAAAGACTTTTAGGGAATGGACCAAAAAACCTAAAATCCAGGTTTTCGTTGCTATTTTGAGAACCGAAAATTTACTGACTTCACGCAGAACTCTCAGCATATGTAGAGCAAACCAAACCAATACATTGTGGCCTCTGTCACAGGCTTATCGACCACTGGTTCTGAAGCGTGGTTGGCTAGCGGCATGAACAACTTCAGGATCTAATAAACAGTATATAAGTTTTGGGGCTGTATTCGGTCACGATGTCCCCTGATAGCTAGATTGATATCTCAATTAGCAGCCAGCTTGGCTAAGCGCTTTTCCAAGTTGGCGTGCCAACCTCCAGCTTCTATAATGGCCATTAGTTGTGTATCTAAAGGCTTAAACTGACGCCTTATGTCACGCGACAAGTTTCTAAAGTCACCTGTTTGGAAATTAACTTCAAGGGTTTCCCCCGTCTCTACATCGTTAGTTATTTTTTCGCATCCCGATAGAAACGGTAAGCCTGCGTTTATGGCATTTCGGAAACTGCCGCGTGGTATGGTTTCTACAACTAAACCTAACCCGTGTCCCATAATACCTAAAAATCCTTGGATATGAGGATTTCCTTGGCCAAAACGCTTTCCCGCCACAATTATATCACCCGGTGAAACTTTTTGCGGAAACTCCGGGTCAACTCCCGCCATTAGGTGATCACGCAAAACCATTGGGTCCAGTTCTCGTTCGAGAGCAAAGCGGAGCGGCATTACATCACCGTCAATTCCAAGGTTATCACCGAACTTCCAGCATTTACCCTGATATATCCATTTCATAATAGTTCCCTGTCTTCAGTAATACGCGCAATCTAGCTTAAAAATTCTCGCGGGTCGGTAATCCTTCCTGTAATCGCTGAAGCTGCTACCGTCGCCGCACTTCCGAGATAGATATCTGCATTAGGTGCTCCCAACCGACCATAATCATTGCGTGTCCCCGTATTAATGGATGTCTCGCCGTTAGCCATTCCACCGATACGACCGCCGGCACAAGGACCACAACCAGGTTGAGTGATCATGGCGCCTGCCTCTGTAAACAGCTTAAGCAAGCCGCTGGTTTCTGCAGCTGCCATCACTTCTTGGGTGCCGGGAGTAATAATGAAGCGTACATCTGGGTGTATATTTTGTCCCTGTATAATCTCTGCTGCTACCTGTAAATCACTCAAATTCGCGGCTGCACAGGAACCGATGAAAGCATGATGCACGGGTTTACCCGCGATCTCCGATACGTCCACCACACAGTCCGGTGTCGGTGGCACTGCAATCTGAGGCTCTATTTCGGTCAGATTATATTCTACAATTTCACGGAAATTAGCATCTGGATCACTTGCAATTAATTCAATATTTCCTTGGACACGTTCCACCAAATAATTAACAGTTTCTTGATCCGGTTCCACCAAAACCGATTTTGCGCCTATTTCTATTGGAGTGTTGCATAGGGTATGCCTTCCGGCTATGTCAATCGAGGCAAGTGCTGGGCCGCCGTACTCAACGACCGCATAATCAACCCGATCGGCTCCTAGGTCGCAAATAAGTTTCTGTGCTACATCACGAATACCGGTGCCGGGTAATAAATTTCCAATTAAATTAACGCGGACGGTATCCGGAGTTCTTAGCCACACAGACCCACAGGCTAGAACCTCGGTGATTTCGATTAGGAGAGGAATTGCGAGTGCTCCGACAGCACCAAAATTTGTGACATGTACGTCGTAGCCTTCGATGAACATTCCCGGTTTTACAAAACCCATCTCGATAGGAAATATATGGCCATGTCCACCTCTCCCTGAATCAAAGAAATTTTTTATGCCATATTTTTTGACTATTTCACGAACTTGTTTTTGTCTCTCTGACGCCTGTGGGCTTACTGCAACGGGTTCGTGGTCAGTACAAATGAGTAATTTGTTGGGATCGTAGAGATCATTTATACCTAGTTCTTGCAGTGCCTTGTCGAAATTTACGACATACCAGTCGTGTACAGTAATTAGTTCAGGCTCTGGGAATATTATGTCGCCGGAAGTGACGTCGCTGCCGGTTACCCGTGAGAGCACCTTCTCAGTAATTGTTTTACCCAAAACTATTCCTCCGGCAGGTTAAGACCAATAACACTAGCTAAAGTTTCTCCATTACGTAATCGTTCCTCTCGGGCCTCTTCTTTCGCGCGCTGATCTTGGGCCAAGGTACAAAGTTCTAACCCGACTGATGCAGCTACAACGACGACGCCGTCACTATCACCAATTACATAATCGCCTGGTGATACGATTACGCCGCCTACTGAAACAGACAATCCTCGCCAACCCTCATGGTTTTTTAATGTGCCACGAGGCGCTATGCCAGCAGCGTAGACGGGAACTCCAGTTTTAATCATATCCTCAGTATCACGGACGCAGCCATTTGTTACACAACCAACAAGACCACGTATGCTGCAAGCCAAGGAGGACGTGCCGCCCCAGACCGCCGCGCGATCCGTTCCACCAGCATCTATTACTAGCACTGATCCTGACGGGGCTTCATCAAGCGCTCTGATTACGGCAGTTGTGTCACTTGGAAATGTTTTAACCGTATAGGCGATGCCAGAAAAATGAACACCGGGTACTATAGGACGAATACTTGGCTCCATATCACCAACCTTACCCGCGGCCTCATAAATTGTAGCTGTGGGGTATTGGCCTAGTTTTTTGGCAATTTCAATAGGGGTCATGATCAATGTCTGCTCAGGGCCATAAAGGCGCTGATGCTACTAGCTTTTTCCAGGGTCAGAATACCCACCGGTAGTTTGTTAGGCTCCTTTTCGTCCAGATGGGGTTTGCACCCGCCATTCATTTCTCGTTGTAAAGACAGCATTATAACCCCCTTGATTACTGAGAGATAAGGTGGTGACCTATCTAAAGTCTTGGTAGGGATATTGATTTCGTTTTTATAATTTCCGTAATAACTCATAACCTTCTTTTACATTATTTTTTTGAGTAGGGAAAAGACGCATAAGAATAATAAAAGTTAGCTCTGATGCTATTTTTTATTTTTCTCTATTCAAAAGGAATAGTTTTTATGAATAAGTCGAATGGATACAGGATCGGTGTTGACGTTGGAGGTACATTTACTGATGTAATATTGATCCAAAACAATACTGG
>Ga0209501_10001223_pt1 | contig 28795 bp, 33 predicted proteins | sample ArcticOcean_MG_C_4_FD_187434 | JGI IMG/M metagenome (GOLD analysis project Ga0209501, IMG submission 187434) | Marine microbial communities from western Arctic Ocean - ArcticOcean_MG_CB4_134 (SPAdes) (version 2) | ecosystem: Environmental > Aquatic > Marine > Oceanic | place: Arctic Ocean...
GACACAGACGCACTGCTTCAGCCTTGAATTCGGGCGGATATGGTGCTTTCGTCTTCGGCATGTGAACTTCCTTTCCTCGGGTGATACCCCCAAGTCTCAAGGTGTCCACCAAACCGGGTCAACTCCATCATCGCGGCCCGGTGGGTTCTCGTCATAGCGGGCTTGGGGCTGGCGCTCTGGAACCCCGACGAGTTTGGCGAGCTGCGGGTACAGATAGGGCTCATCCTGGCTCTGGCAGTCGGCAACTTTTTCCTGCACGCACAAGTGCTCATGAAGCGTCCGGTGATATCGGCTGTGGCGCACCTCGCGAGTGCGATAGACATCGTCGTCATCACTGCGATCGTCGTCGTGGCCGGAGGGTTTAGCTCGGGGCTCTACGTTTTCTACTTCCCTGCCCTGTTCGCGATATCCGTAGCGTTTCACCCAAAGACGGGCCTGGTATTGGCCGGCGCGGCATTGGCGTTGTATGGCCTGGTGTCACTTCCCAACGCAGCCGGCGAACAGGGTGCGGTACTTGTGACACGGCTAATCATGATGGCAGCCGTCGTCACCTGCGGCATGGCCTACTGGAAGATCGAACGAGACCGCCGCCGCGACGCCGAGGATGCCAACGTTGGTATTGATGTCGGTTCGTGAGCCAATGAGCCTTACGCCAACCCTTTTCACGAAGGTTAGGCAGACAGAGGGAATCTGTAGGGGTCGCGCCCCCGTGCCGACCCCAGCCAAACGACATTACTGCGGCAAGTACAGAAGCTACGCGCCGCGAGGACAAGTACGAAAGGAGAACACTAATGAACACGATTAGAAGCAAAGCACAGGAGGCATCGGAGGATGTCTATTTCGGACAGGTCGTGGCAAACTGGGCCCGATGGTTCATCATCGCGGCGGGTATCGTCCTGGTGCTGTGGACCGCCGACAGCACCGCGAAAGTGATCATCGGAGTACTGCCGGTGGTCGGGCTTATGGCCCTCAACTTCTATCTACACGGACGGCACCTGGCGTCCAAACCCGCGAATACTGCGTTGATCACCGTGGCAAGCCTGATAGACGTTGCGCTGATTACAGGCCTCGTGGTCTTGTGGCCCGGCGCGCGCGGGCTAAACAACGACTTTTTCGTCCTGTACTTCCCGGTACTGTTGGCGTTCACATTCGTGATGCAGCCGAGAGTGAGTCTGATGTATACAGGGGCGGTTCTTGCCGTATATACGGCGGTCACCATTCTGGCCGACCCCGGCCTGATCACCGGTGCAGAAGAGATCGAACTGCTCGTCACACGGCTGATCACGCTAGGAGCGGTCGGCGCACTGGGGGCGTATTTCTGGCGCATCCAGCGAGATCGGCGCCGTGAGGCGATTGGACAGGCGGCGTAAGGACGGGTGACGGGTGTTGGGTTCTCGACATCTCAACGTAGGGTGTTTAACGAACCAGTCAGTCGGGACACACTAGGCTTCGATCCTTCCGAGGAAGGACCCGAACGGTTTTTGCACACACACGTTCGCCCTGAGCCTGTCGAAGGGCAGGTGTGGGCAGCACAGCGTTGCTATTGTTCAAGGGTCTAAATCTAGGTTCAACTGCTTGACTAGGCCTGGAACCTGGAACCCAGCAACTCTCTGGAGGGCAATCATGGTAAGCATTCTGAGACGAATAATACTCCTGCTCAAGATATGGTTGGCGAAGCTGTTCGAGTCAGCGGAGGACCCGCGTGAGGTCTTCGCGGCAGCGCACCGTCGGCAGCAGGCGCTCCTCGCTCGCGTTCTGAATGCCCGCAACAGCGTCATCGAGTCTCGGAACCTGCTCGCGGGGAGAGTAGAGGAGATGCGGGACAGTCTGCTTCGGCTAGAACAACGAGCACGAGACGCCCTGTCCGACGGGCGCGAGGACAGCGCTCGCCTCGTGCTCTATCGGCGGCAGGCGGCGGTCGAGCAGATCACGCAGCTCGAGCAGCAGGTCTCTCAACTAGACCATGAAGAGCACGCCCTTGGTCTCGTCGAGGGCCGACTGTCCAGTCAGATCGAGACCTACTTCGCCCACAAAGAGACGCTGGCCGCCCGCTACGATGCAGCCGCGGCCCGCGCACAGATCTCCGAAGCGTTGAGCGACGTGTCGCCGGAATTCGCGGATCTGGGCCAAGCCCTCGAACGGGCGGAGGAGCAAACCGAACAGATGCTGGCCCGCGCGGAGGCAATCGACGAACTGACCGAACTCGGTATACTCCGGCTGCCCGGGCAGTCAGGTGACCTGATGCAGACCGACCTGATCTCAAGCTCTGACGACTCGACCGAGGCCGTGGAACGCATGCTGTCCGAGATGAGACGAGAAGGGGCATTACAGCGGCAGCTTACAGAATGACGACCACAGCCATTTGGCCGCTACTTCACGATGGTGACGCCCTAAACAACGTGTGTTTGACTTCCGTCGGCTATATGTATGTCGATGGGACGATTTAGCGGTCGGACCCCGATCACTGGCTGTCGATAGATGGGAGTACAATCACGTATAACCGGCGTCCCGGCCTACCGGGAGACATTCGGCGCGGGGCACTTCAAGACCGCACGTCAGCTCTCGAAGATAGGAGCCACAAGGAACGTTGAAGCTCGGTAGTCCGATCACCGTTGCACCCAACATATTTCAGATTCGTGCTCTGGGCGCTCGGGTAACCGTGATCGTCTCTGAGGGTGGGTTTCTCCTTATAGACGCCGGGTCTCGCCGCAGCCTGCCCTTCATCAAAGGGGGACTCGAAGCCCTGGGCCTGAGTCTCGACGACCTCGCGATGATCGTCGTCACCCACCATCACCCCGATCACGCCGGTGGGCTCGCTGAGTTGGTCGAGTCGAAGCCCGTTCCGGTCGCGGCTCATCACTTGGACGCCCGCATCATCAGCGGAGTGGAACCAAAGCCGGACCCCCATCGAAATCGCTTGATGGCTGCGGTCGTGGCACCCGTAGTAAAGACGCTCGAAGGCGACATCGTGCCTGTTAATATCGAGCTAGAAGATGGCGATGTAATACCGTTCGATGTCGAAGCCAAGGTGATCCACGTTCCTGGGCATACCCCAGGAAGCATTTGCCTCTTCCTGCCCGACCACAAGACCATAGTCGTTGGCGATGCGATGCAGTACAAGTTCGGAAGAAAGCTCAGCCCGCCCGCCCGTTCTGTGACACAGGACCCTGAGATGGCGTTGAGGTCGTTGCAACGGCTACTCGATCTGGATTTCCAGACGATCTGCTTCGGCCATTTTCCGCCTATATTGACGGGCGGACGCGATGCCGTCGTACGCTTATTACGCGATGAAGAATCCGCTCTCGATAGCTAGTCTTCGCTGTTGCGACGGATGTCCAGCCGCTTCAATCGCTCTGAGGGGATTTTCCAGGTCTGGACATGGTGAAGCGCGTTCACCATTAGCTCGTTTCTGGACTTGATCGTTCGGAGCATTCGACCACTCTTTAACTCGATCTCCCCGGCATGCGAGCCGAACACGCCCCTGTACATATAGCAAAGTTGGGCTCCCCAGGTGATGGCGACGGCGGACAGGTACGCCCAAGTGAGTAGGGCAATCGCGGCCCCGAGCGAGCCGTAAACGAAATCGAATTTAGAATACTGGGAGATGTACCACGAGAACCCTATTCTGACGATCTGAAACATCGTCGCTCCGAACATAGCTCCAAGCCACAGGTCGCCCCATTCTACTTTGGTATTGGGGGCGTACCGGTAAAGCAGCGTGAATCCGCCGTACGTCGCGGCGAGCGCCAGAAGTTGCACGAGCACGACAACGACGGTCCAACCGGGTGAAGTACTGGCTGACGCCGTCGCGTCTTTGAGGCCGATGATGTTGCTTCCGAACAACACGTGAACGAAGGCGAGAGCAGCCACCCCAATGAGCATCGCGAAGTCGATTATCCGCTCCGTTATGAAATTGGGGGGTTGCTGGATGTGCCATGCATGATTAATACCTTTGCGGACTGCCGAGAATACCGATATTCCTACCCATATTAGGACGATGATCGAAGCTGCTCCCAGGGTGCCTCTCACTTGAATTAGGTCGGCGACCAGCTCCTGGACGTACTCCCCGGACACCGGCATAATCTTCAGCACGCCTTCCACGATGCCCGCCTGGTCCTCGGGCGACGTGTAATAGTATCCGGTCAGCGAGACCGCGGCGAGAGTAAGCGGAAAGATGGAGAACAGTGTCCAGTACGCGATGCCAGCGGACATGTAGTGGCAGTTGTTCCGAACGTAATCTGTAAGCGCGACTCGGAACATCCTGAGCATCTTGACCCGATAGATCTGCTGTCTCATCGGATCAAAGTGTCCGCGTCCTTCGGCTTTGACCGGGTCACAGCGACTTCACCGCTCGCTGCAGCACCGCAGTCGCTTCTTCGTGATTAGTCCCCGGCTCGAAGCGAATGGGCCCGCCGAACTTGATCTCGATGTGGCCTCTTCGTAAAAACGGAGCTGGACCGGGGACACCCGCTTTGTGGATATTGAGCCGCATCGGCACGATTGGAACGCGTCCCTCGACGGCCACGAGACCGGTGCCGTTCATAAACGGCGCGAGCGGTCCGCCGATGCTCAGCTTCCCTTCGGGATATATGAGAACGGACCATCCCTTGTCGAGGACGTGTCCAAGGTTCTCCAGGCTGGGCCTGACGGCACCTTCCTTCGCGAGCGGAATCGCGTTGCCGAGGAGCGGATTGACGATAGACCACACTGGGCTGTTCCAAAGCTCCGCAGCACCAGCAATCGCGAGTTGCCGCCTCCATTTCGAGGGCATCGACTTGATAATCAAAGGGTTGTCGAGGTAGAGGTGGTGGTTCGAGGCGAACACGACCGGGCCTTCCAGCGATTCGAGGTGATGGGTATCAGTAACACTGAGTTTGTACATCGACGCTGTCAGCGGGAACATCACAAATCGTTGCAGTGTGCCCCTGACGATCCTGCACCATAGCTGCATCCCCCACGAAGGGAAGCTCATCATCGTCGGGCGCTGGCTCCCTTCCTCGACGAGAGCAGCCATGTCTTGGATGGTGGTCTCTTCGGTGATACTCGACTCGTCAAGATACACGCCCAGTTCACCCTCTACAGCTAGCAGAATCTCAACTCTTCCAAGCGAGTCGAGTTCCAGATCGCCAGCCAGCGTCATGTCTGGCCGCAGGTCTGCGACGGGACGACCTACTACGTTTGCAACGAGCTGCTCAACCGGCGGTGCCTCCGCGACTTGTGGCCCCGTTGGCACCGCGTCGCCTTTTGGGACTTGCCCGACGCCAGCTTGCAGCATTTCGAGGACGACTCCCTTTCTCACTTTCATCGTATGAGTTCGGGGGAAGTCCTCCTCCGGCCAGACGGTGTGCCCTCGCACCCGTTGACGGTCCGCTAATTGATCGTTCGCCCAGGATACGGCGTCTGCTGCCTGGCCTGGTCCCTCCTCCATGAGGAGCGCAGCATGGACTTCTAGTCGAGACTCCGTCGCAAGGCCAACGACGACAGCCTCCTTGACCGATGGGTGCCTCATTAGCGTGGTTTCCACGTCCTCGGCGTAGACGTTCTCGCCGTTTGGCAAAACGATCATGTCCTTCTTCCGGCCCTTGAGGTACAAGTGCCCACGGTCGTCGAAGCTGCCGAGATCGCCGGTCTTGTACCATCCGTCTTCAAAAGACTCCGCCGTCTTCGCCTCGTCCTGCCAATAGCCTGGCGTGACGTTTGGCCCGCGTACCAGGATTTCATCATCATCGGCAATCGTGACCTCAACCCCCGGTAGAGGGAGGCCCGCCGAATCGTGTCCGGGACGCGCCTTGGTATGAATGCTGATGACGGGCGCAGCCTCCGTCGCACCGTAGCCTTGAATGACATGAACCCCAAGGCGCTCCCACTTCTGTGCAAGCTCGGAGTCTAGCGCTGCGCCGCCGCTGATGACGTAGAGAAGATGACCTCCGAGTTTGGCGTGTACCTGACGGAACATGAGCCGCCGAACGGGAAACGGCAGTCCGCCAGCCAACTTTTGCATCCGCTTCCACAGACCTTCCTTGCCCTGGTTCTTGGCCTCCCGCTCGATTCCCTTCATGAAGACGTCGAGCAGGAGAGGTACGACCTGAAGCAAGGTGATCTGCCGCTCGCGAATGGTCCTGGAGAGCACCGAGGGCTGGCGGCTCGTTGGGTACGTAATGCTTGCTCCCGCATAGAGAGCTAACAGCAGCCCGCCAGTCTGTTCGAGCATGTGACTTAATGGAAGTATCGAGATGAATCGGTCGTCCGGGACCGGCGGGACGCTCGCGTAACAGGCCACCACGTTGGAGACGAGGTTCCGGTGGGTGAGCATCACGCCTTTAGGATCGCCAGTGGTCCCGGACGTGAACATGATTTCCAGAAGGTCGTCCGGCTCGGCTGCGACCTCCGTAGGCGCGCCCTTGCCCTCGTATAGGCCTTCGAGGTCTTCGTGAAATATCTCGGGCAGGCCGAGCCTGTCGTGGTCATCAGGGGTTTGCCGTGATACGAACGACAGCACGGGCTCCGTTCTGGAAATGACCTTGTCCACGAAGTCCGACGGGCTCCGAAGGTCGAGCGGAACAACTACGGCACCAGCGCGAATAATCCCGAAGAACGACAGTACCCAAAACGGGCTATTCGGTGCCCATAGTACTACTCGATCACCCTTCCCCACCCCGCGCTCCTGGAGCAGCGCGGCGACCTTGCCGCTATCATCCCAAAGCTGCTGATATGTCCAACGGCGGTAGCGGAATCCGGGCTTGAAGACGAGGGCGTCCCGCTCGCCGAACCTCGTCGCGAGGTCATGAAGAAACTGAACGAGGGTCTGTTCAGAGCTGTCTGGTCGGGTGCTGCTTCTTGCTCTCATAATTTCTCTCCAAATACTTGGTGCTGGATCCGTCCAGCGAATAGAACTTGTCGAGATCATAGGGCGGCATCGAGTCCCCAAACAGGTACATACGTACCGACGCAACGCAGCAATTTCGACTCATTTTGAACCTATGTCGGGTGAAGGTCAATGTCGTCGTCAGCAGTCTCATACACGGTCCTGACGACTGGCTGAAGTCTGAGTGATGACTGCCTTGATAGAAGAGTTTTCAGAATGCTGCGGGCGTTTTTCTCACGTTCGAGACGAATTTCTGTCGTGATAGCCCAAGTTCGCAAGACGAAAAGTGGACCGGGATCGAGAGTCTGTTCAAACTAGGCCTGGAACGCTGGGTTGAGGTGCTGGTGGTGCAGCGTGCTAGCTCAGGGACTTCAGGGTCTTGCCCGCGCGATCATAACTTCCACTTTTTCGAATCCGTCGTACGGTTGTCAGACAAGAGTTCCGGACCGATGGAGGTTAGCAACCTGTCACTGCTACCAAAAACATGATGCAGGGCGGTCACTTCTTCAAGCACAACCAAATCCGCTCGTAGGTTTACCTTTGCCGCTTATCAAACGTCTCCCTGTCCCAATTCGCGTATCCACTTAATTTCATCGATGATCTGACTACATTTTGATGGGCGCTTTGCACGTACACCCACCAACAACACGAAGGGTTCGCAAGTACTGGTTCTTGCCTTCCTCTAGTCAGGCGTTCTCTACACCTGTCCTCTGGCTATTGGGCACAGGCAAGCCAAACCCGTCATCTGGAGAGGTGTCGGGTTGAGTCAACAGCAAGCCATTATGAAAGCCACAACTAACAACGTGAAGGAGAGAAGGATGACGGCGATCGGTCCTCCAACGATTATGAGGCGAAGCCAAACTTTGCCCCTTCCGACAAACCAACCGACACCGATTCCACCAAGAAGCCCCGCTATTATCGCCACAATTAGACTCAACCACTCATAGGACTCCAACGCCACGAAAATGGACACATACACTATGATGAATACCAAAGCGAATCCGAGAAAGCCGCCCACTGTCCGGGCAATCACTCTCAACCAGGTGGGTGCCTTTGTGTCACCTATGGCAGTATGACTCGGTTCGGACATGGTGTACGGTGGCTTCTCAGAATCGTTGAGAAGCGGCTCATCGTTGATCTTCATATCTCCCCCGTAATTCGATGGCGTCAGGGTAAAAGGTTCCGTGAAGAGTCATCAGGTAGCATCGAACCCAAAGCGAGAGGTTCGAAAGTACTGGTTCTTGCCTTTGATTGATGGTCAGGCGTTCTCTGTAGCTGTCCTGTTGCTGATCGGTGCAGGTGACGCCTAACCAATCCTTTGCTGTCCTCATGCGCAAATCGGAAGAAAAAGGAACTTGCCATGCTCAAGGCAGGCGATGTCGCGCCCGACTTCACGACGGTGCTGGACGATGAGACGATATTCACACTGTCTGATTGGCACGGAAAAAAGCACGTCATCTTGTACTTCTACCCAAGCGACTTCACACGTGGATGCACAACTGAGGCATGTGGCTTCCGTGACACCCATGCAGCTATCGAAGCGCAGGACGCCATCGTGGTGGGAGTGAGCCCCGACTCGACGGAGAGTCACCGGCGGTTCAGGCACGAGCACGGTCTGCCCTTCCTTCTGGTGGCCGATACCGAGCGGAAGGTCATTGGGCTTTATGACGTGGCGCGGACGTTCGCGATTGCCAAGACAAAGCGTGTAACGTACCTGATAGACAAAGCAGGGACAATCCGAAATGTCTATCATCACGAGCTCGCCATCGGGCGACACAAGGACGAAGTGCTAGAAGGACTCAAGAGTATCAACAAGATGTCCGAACAGGATTAGTAGGACACCGGAAATACGAGCTTCAACTGTGAAAGGGGCAATTCAACTTTGAACGATTCAATACGGATAGGTTTGATTGGACTGGGTTCGTGGGCTAAGAGTGCATACGTCCCGATCTTGCAAGAACAATCCAACGTCAGAGTGGTAGCAGTAGCAGCAAAAAGCAGCGCTACACTCCAGGCGGCGCGAAACATATTTGGCCCGTCGACGAGCACACATGACGACTATCACGACCTCCTCAACCATACAGAAGTTGACGCCGTTATGATTGGTCTACCAGCTTCACTGACCGCACCGGCGACAATCGCAGCCTTGAACGCCGACAAGCACGTCTGGGTCGAACCTCCAATTGAGGTCGCCGACGAAGGTAACGGAGTCCTGGAACTGGCTTCAAAAAGTGACAAAGTTTTCCATGTCGATCTTGAGCTTCGATATTTGCCAGTCGTGAAATCAATCCAAGACATCGTTTCAGCTGGCGATATTGGACGCTTGCTTTTCGTTAGAGTGGAGTTGTCGAACGGTTCGGCCAGGGTAGAGGATGAGCCTGAAAAGAGCGGAGATGTGATTGGACTCGGCACATGGTATATCGACCTCCTGGATGCGTTCGTCGGCATAGAGCCCCAGCGAGTCGATGTATTCGCCTCTTATCCCAGATACGCCGGGCTGATGGAGTGGGGAGCCTTCACTCTCCAGTATCCTGATGGTGTGGTCGGCGAGTGGCTGGTAAACCCTCACAATGCCGGGGATTGGGAGCTTCGCGTGAAACTGGTAGGCTCTGAGGGCGAAGTAGAGGCCAATCTCATGGACGGCAGCTACCGCCATCGCACTGCAGGAAATTCCTGGCTGTCCGGTAGTGCCGACTGCTCCAGACCGAAGTCTGGTTTCGTCGGGATGAGGGAAAGTGTTCAGGCGTTCCTCGCGGCGATACAGGGGGAGAAGAATAGTCTCTCAGGGCCGGAGCCGTACCAAAGGATCCACCGCAGTTTGGAGGCTCTGCGTCAATCCGGACAGCAGAAGCGTTCAATCACCCTGGATGTTGCATGATTGGCAAGCTGTCTAGAGTAGCCCTACCTTGAGACTGGTCGAGTGCACTGCCTCTGCTACAATCCTCCAAAATCCCAACCTGGTGTCGCAATGACTAAGCACCCTTTCATCCTGTCTGCAACCGTCGATTTCCCCGACGATATCATCCCTGGCCCGTACAATTTCGACCTACTCGACAAGATGATGTCCACCCTAAAGAGCATCGGCGTCAAGCGTGTCTACTGGCTGTACTACGGCGACGTTGATCAGAACTCTTTCTGGGCAGGAGACCTGTTCGAGAATCCACAAATCACCTTTGGCAAGGAGACGGTCAACGCCACGGGAGAGCCGCTGAAAGCCGCCGTTCCCATCGCGCACGAACACGGTATCGAGGTCTACGGCGTCCTCAAGCCCTACAACACTGGCATGTCCAGCACCAACGCCCCCGGCAGTGGTTGTAAGTCGAGCAGCATCCAGCGCATCGGTGGAGCGATACCACAAGCCATCCCGTTCTTGGAGCGATACCCGCACACACGCCTTCGCAGGCGACCCGACAGTCGAACAACTGGGGAAACGGTTCCTGTCACAAAGATACGGCTTCTCAAGAAAGACGACTTCCCGACACGAGTCCGCCCGGAAAACCTGCAAATATGGACGAGCCCCGATAACGGTTCCTACTCCAAACTCGACGCCAGATTCACAGTTACAGAGCACGTGGAACCCTCACCCGGTGAGATTCGTGACTACTACGGCGAACTGGTCACGGCAGAGGGCGCTCCTGTGCGAACACTGACCATCAACGGATTACAGATCACCGACAGGTTCGTAGTCGTGACCACCGACTTCACCGACGACAACGGTGACTTCGTCAACACGGCGGTCGGGATGATAGAAGCATATGGAGAGGACTCGGATACGCCTCTACCCATCGTGGTAGCTTCACGTGGCGCGTTCTGGTCTGGCCCCCGGGACCTGAAGGCAAACAGCCCCGACTTCGATTCCGGTCTCGGACTGTTCCAGATAACGCTCGACATGGACAACGCTTCGGAGCGTCGAGGCCAGTTTTGGAATCGGCTAGCTGCCGGTGGACTCGTTGCCTTCGCGCAGGGCAAGAACGAGTATCTACCCGGTATGGCGTCCGAGGTGTATCCGGAGGTCAACCGGCTCTGGGATGGCTGGGTCGACCGTGTCTTGGAGACTGGTGTTGACGGCATCGACATTCGGGTATCGTCTCATGGCAGTCTTGTCGATGAGCCCTGGGAGTACGGTTTCGATGAGCCTATTGTCGGTGCCTATCGCACCAAGTACGGGACTGCCCCCTGGGAGAGCGCCGACGACCTCGCCCGCTTCGCCCGTCTGCGCGGAGAGTATTTCACGTCGTTCATCCGCCGGACGAGCAACCGCGCACGAAGCATGGGGAAGATGATGCAAGCGCACATCCACACGGAAGCGTTTCGGCCAGACGTTGTTCACGGCCAGATCATGGGATTCCCACCGAACACCCATTTTGCATGGCAGCAATGGATGAGTGACGGACTTCTGGACGGCATTACCTTCCGGACGAGTTGGTTCGAGGCTCTTGAAGACCAGCCGGGGACTCCGCCTGTACGAAGTAAGCTGACTAACGCCCTCCAGGACTCGGTCGCCGCCGAGGCGCTCGAACTGGCAAATGACCTCGGCATCCCGGCCTACATGAACCGCTACATCGACCGCGCCGTCGGGATAGACGAATACCTGTCTGATATGGAGTTCGCTCTAAACGACGAACGATTCGCAGGATTCGACCTCTACGAGACCTCCAACTTCATCCTCCCAACTACAGACGGCTCGCGGCTGGAATCATACGAGGGACGTGTGGAAATGCTTCAAGCGAAAGTGAAGGAGCTAGGGTTACTCGACTGAGCGAAATCGGATCGGGATCGGCTTTCGGTGGTTCAATGACGAGGTAGATTTGAGCGTTGGAGATCGGACTAAACGGCAGAGATAGTTTGAATGAAGAAACGAAACTTCGTCAGGGACAGTTAAAGGTGATACTGCCGCCCGTATTCCACGAAATGTGCAGCGAAACGGGTCTCGGGGTGCTTTGGCAACCGCAAAAATGACTTGACGATGCGGTCGCGGAGGTTTTTTCTTGCAGAACTGAATGGATATGGAATAGATACTGAACGCATCTTGAGGCCATGTTGGAATCATCTTGACTATGGCTTGGCCACGTGGAGTTGGCGAGTGGATACTGGGCCGAAGGCGCGGGGGGCGGGTTCCATCTGTCCACAGTCTTCCCTCAAACTACGTCCGGCTTTTCTAATGATCTCCCAAAGGTTTCAATACTCGTTGTTGCACAGAGCGATGATTCCGACAAGATACCCACCGGTGAGGACGAGGCAAACCACGCACAAACTCAATCGCATCAGAGCACGACCCTCTTTCGCACGGTTGGTAACCTGCAAAACTTCTAACGAGCACGGAACTCGACCACTGACCGTTCGCGCCTTCTAGTCTGCGAAATTGTTTCGTGCAATCTGGACACGGCGAAATACTGAGGCGTTAGAATAGAGAGATGATTCGATGGGCACTCGTCACCGCGATCCTGATCTCGTACTTCGCGTTCGCTCCTACCGTGTTAGCTGCGGACCCGCTGGAGGCGGGATGTGGGGAATTGAACCGCGACGGCACTGTAAACGTGCTCGACCTTATCGTGGTCTTCAAGATCATTGCTTCGGGCAGTGAGTCAACGACCGAGATAATCCTCTCAGCCGATCTCAACCGTGACGGGCTCCTCGATGTCCTCGACGTGATTAGTGGCCTCCGCGCCATTGTCGACCACGCCGATTTCCGATGTGGCTTCACCCATGCCAACTCAAAGGACTCCGGTCGTTTCAGCTCCCGTGAGGCGTTCATCGTATCCGACGCAGACTGGCCTACAGTGCTAGGTCTAGTGTCCCTGACCACGTGGAGCTCGGACGGCGGAGGCATTTACCCAACGCTGGTGTATCACCGAGAAGGCGAGTCGTTCGACGCTGATTCTCTGCTGCATTTCCTGGAACAATACGGGCCCGACCGCGTCACGATGGTTGGTGCCAACCCACCCGCGCTAGTTGACCTCGTTGCCTCCCGCACATCATTGGTGCCGAACCAGATCGAGTCCGCCGACTTCCCCGGATACTGGAGGGAGATCGACGAAGTCGTGCTCGTCGAAGACGACTATGGCTCCGCGCTGATCGCTTCGACATACGCCGCTTTGATTAACGCGCCGTTGATTATCCGAGGTGACGAACTCGACCGCCCCGAGACCCTCGCTGACCGCCATGTCATATGCGTTGGTCTCGCCAGGTCGGAGTGCGCAATCGTGTACGAACAGGACGAGCTTCGAAGGGTGTACCTCGCTCACACGCACACCGACAAGGTCGTCCTGGTCAACTCGAATGACCTCACTATCGCAGTCAGCGAACGGCTGACGCCGGAGAATCCCACAGGTACCCTCAACAGCCTTTTCGGCAGAACGTCCCTCGTCGCGCCGTTCCTGGCTGCGGCCAAACAACAGCTCCTCATCAACACCCTAAACTCCGACTCGCCCAGCGTCGACGCTCTTATCGAAGACGAGCTTTCGGCCCTGGGAATTACGGACGGCTACCTAACGATAGTCGGCAGCCCCGACGCCATCGCCATGTACGCATCTTCACCCAGCGTGAACAATTTCGAGGCCGACTTCATAATGTATGCCGACCTGGATGACGACGAGGAGCGCCAATCAGAGTTGGCCGTCGGCAGGATTTTCGGGATAACGGTGACGGACGCAAGCACGATGGTAGCGAGATCGTTGTTCTACGACGATATCCGGCCAGACGAGACAGGGCTCGTGATGATACCCAAGGGCGACCCTCTGCGGCAGAGTGTTTCGGTCAACGAGAGTGGCACAGGCTTTTGCGAGTCCTACTTCGGCGTCCCATGCGACGATCTCTTTGCTTACAAAGAACTATTCGACACGTCTGATGCGTGCGACGAGACGAAGTACCAGTATGAACACATGCTGTTCTCCCACTCATTCGACTCGGGGAATTTACAGCAAATAGTCGACGATACTTCGTCGAAAACGTGGCTTGAAGCCAGCGGAGAGCAGGCCATTTGGCTTGTCGGAAGGGACATATATGTCGCCGACCTGGATACCGACACGACACGTATCGTCCATTCTGGAAACACGAAGCCAATGGCCCCAACTGTGTCGGCAAGGCGGGCGGCATGGGTCGAAGGTGGTTTCGTGCATGTGCTCGATCTCGGCACCGGCGAATCGGTCAAGCTCGGAGATGGGAGACGGGATGTCAAGGAGTTGGTGCTCGATGGCGACTGGATCGCCATGCTTGAAATTGAATCGACATTCAATGGCCCAGACCTGACCCTGACTTACTCAATTCATGTCACTAATCTGAGTACAGGTGAGTCCAGACTCGTCACATACAGCGAGTCGGCGATGGGGTCCCTGGACATCTCTGGTGCCACGTTGGTTTGGCTCGGCGAAGGCAACAGTGTCAACCACTTTAACCTGGACACCGGGCAGGGAGCAGAGCTGGATTCCGGTGCCTGGGCCCTAGCGGTCGATGAGTCCATTGTCGTCTGGTACGCCAGCGACTCGATCAAGCGGCATGATCTGTCAATCGGCACCACGGACGTGGTTGAGTCGGGAGTTGGGTGGACAAACGTCGTTGATGTATCGGGTGACCGGATATCCTGGCTCGGGACTTCTGGCTACGAGGTCTTCGTCCATAACCTCTTAGAAGGGAGTACGGAGACGGTCGCAACGACCGGTAACTGGACTGGGCAGTTGGCGCTGAGTTCGTCTCACGTGATCTGGGTGGCAGCCGGACAGTCCTATCTTGAGATAGGAGACTCGGCGTATGACGTTGAGTGTCTCGACCGCAAGGTCGAGCTGTTAGAGCAGTTGTACCGCTCGACATTCGCCTTTTACGGTGGCCATGGCGGGCACGACAACTGGGTCGATATCGTAAGAACTTCCGACCTGAACGCGCTTCCGCCGATGGCCGTGTACGCGTTTGGCTGCTCGACCTGTCAGTACACCGGGACCAGGCTCCGAGATATGCTCTGTATGAACATGATTCGAAAGGGTGCCGTGGCCTACATCGGCGATACGGGGCCGACGTATGGCAACCACTTTGTCGACGATTTCCTAGAAGAAGCCTTTGCCAAGGGTAGCAGCCTTGGTGAGGCCTTCCGAGTCGGCAAAAACAAAGAGCGAATCGGCGATTGGGAGACGCCGTCGTCAATTCCGTCTGCATGGTACGGCGCTTTCACCGTGTTGATTGGCGACCCGACGTTCGACTCTGGCTTGCTCGTTTCCCAATAACATCGCTGCCGTGGGGGTGGTTGACAGCTTCAGACTACAACCACCGCTCGACGATGTGTGACCTGACCCCTGAAAACCGATTCAGGTCGAATGTTAGGCTTGGGCGGTAGATGAAAGGCGGTGGCGGTCCGTGCTAGAAAACATTGCCCAGTCCAGCAGCCTGATACTGGTCGAGGGAGGCAGGATATGCTCCACCACCGTCAAGGTCGATGAAATTGCCCTTCAATCGCGACAGGAAGTAGTCTTCGTATCAAGTGCGATATGGGGGGGCACCTCGTGGTAGGCCCATCGTGCTGGCGCACAATAGTGCACAGTCAGAGCTATTGCTCCACACGATCTAGCTCGATGAGCTTGGACGGCGGGAATGTCCCGTCTCACTTCCTGGCAATGAACACCAGGTCATGGTCGTCGGGGAGCCGGGCATCGGCAAGACGACGCTATGCGAGGAGCTCGCCCGGCACGCCGAGGCTCAGGGTGGCACGACCCTCGTCGGACACTGTTACGAAGACGGCTCGCTGTCGCTGCCCTACCTGGCATTCGTGGAGGCGATGCGCGACTACGTCCTTGCTCAGGACGTCGAGCGGCTTACCGACGAACTGGGCAACACTGCCACCGACGTTGCGTGCATCGTGCCCGAGATTCAGGACAAACTCGGTATCGAGCCGAGCGCTCCAACCAGCCCAGAAGAAGACCGCTAGCGTCTCTTGCAGTCCGTGACGACCTTCACGACGCCGACCGCGCCACGCTCGACATGCTGACGTATCTCTCGCGCAACCTGGCTGGCTCTCGGCTGCTGATCGCCGGGACCTACCGAGACATCGAGGTGGACCGAGCGCACCCGCTATCGAGCGCCCTGGCAGAGCTACGCCGGTCATCGTCTTTCTCTCGCATTCCCTTGCGCGGACTTAACGCCGACGAGGTGCAGAGGATGATGTCTTCAGTCGCCGGGCGCAACTTGTCCTGGGGTCTCGCCGAATGACACTGCCTTGAGTTCATCGAAGGGGCGAACGGGTGGCGAAAGCGGGCGATCTTCGATGGCGTACCGACGGACAAAATAAATACCGGGAAGCCGATTGCCGGACTCAGTTGTTGGCCCTCAAAGACTAGAGATTCAATGAAAGTTTCCGGTTTGGGAAGTCTCGGGGCATCTTCATATCAGAGATTCTCCCGAATCCGTTGGCGGTTGATATACAAAAATATGATCACGAAGATCAACACGATGCCAATTGGTACAGCGACTTGTCGCCAAAATACCATCCCTTGAATGAAAACCGCGTATGCAGCAGCCGCGAAAATCATCAGAAATACTAACGGTATCTTGAAATAGATACTGGTGTAGATCCTGAATAGAAGTACCATGTTGTCTCCCGCGCTTGGCGGTGATCCGCTCTGGTGCCTAGCCGTACGCCAGTGTTCACCCTGGTTACCGTGGCCTACAGCCTAACATTCAACCTAGATAATTTTTTCGGGCAACCGACGTCCGATCAGTGCTACAGCACTTCGGCGGTTCTGTCAGTCGGAAAGATGCTAAAAAGCTTCCTAAGATGACCCGCCCGCGCTGGAAACAACCTGCAGGGCCGATGCTATCATTATCTTCACCTACCGTCAGATACAAATAAGTCAAGCAGGATACTCGTGACCCAAGACATACTCCTCGAAAAGCGCGACGGCATTGCAACGATCACGTTCAACCGACCTGAGCGGCGCAACGCGATCAACTTTCATGGCTGGCAGGAGCTACGGCGTATTGCTGGCGAGCTTGCCACAGACAATGACGTTCGCGTCGTGGTCATCACCGGCTCAGGAGACAAAGCATTCTCCGCTGGCGCCGACATCAAAGACTTCGACGAATATCGTTACGACACCGCGACCGCCAAGATCTATGCCGAGGTCTTCGATGGTGCGCTCGACGCTGTCGAGGCGATACCGAAGCCGACTATCTCCCTCATCAAGGGTTTTTGTATAGGCGGTGGCAGCGAACTGAGCATGGCAACCGATCTGCGTATCGCCGCCGACAACTCCAGTTTTGGGATTCCCGTCGCAAAGCTGAATGTCCTCATCGGCTACCACGAGATGCGCCGGTTACTACAACTCGTCGGGCCGGGTCATGCGAGCTACATCCTGATGTCCGGGCGGCTTATCGACGCGACGGAGGCCCTGCGTATCGGCCTAGTCAACCAGGTTCTGCCTCTCGGCGACATCGACAAGCACGTGTATGACCTCGCACGAGAAATGGTGCCCCTTGCGCCCCTGTCGCAGAGCCGACATAAGGAGATCATGCAGACCGTTTTGCAAAACCCAGGCTTGGATGGCCTCACGACTGAACAGGAACAACTGCCGTTTGCAAACTTCGACAGCGCCGATTTTCAAGAGGGGCGGCGGGCATTCGCCGAGCGTCGGACACCGAAGTTCGAGGGGCGATAGCTATGGCAGAGGGAGTTTCTCTCCTTCGTTCTTCCAGGGAAGGCCCCCTACAGGAAGCCGCGTAGGGGTCGCGCCCCCGTGCCGACCCCAGCGTATGCGCTCAATATCATCTCGAATGGCAGACTGACCTACCCCAGGCAGCCCGCTGTGGGAGAGAGTAAAACCGAGACAAGAAACACGATGTGGAGGTGGTGAAGAAGATGCGGAATAAGCTGATGGCGTTGGACGAGCAGGGTAAAAAGATTCGAGTCGGCGTGATCGGGTGTGGGCGTTTCGGGTCGATGGTGATATCCGCGCTGGGCAACGCGCCTGGCATGGAGGCCGCCGTCGTGTGCGATCTGAACGTGACCCGCGCCATTGGTACGCTGGTGGAGAACCCTCAGCGCGGTGGCCGTCCACTGAACACGGCGAATTTGGGCGAGGCCAACGATGCGATTCGGCAGGGCCGTCCGGTCGTCACCGACGATTCGAGCATCGCGATTCAGGCCGACATCGACGTGATCGTGGACGCGACGGGCAACCCCGACATCGGGGCCAAGCACGCTTTCGAGGCGATCATGGCCGGGAAGCACGTCGTGATGGTCACGGTCGAGGCGGATGTGCTCGTCGGCCCGATCCTCAAACAGATGGCCGACAAAGCTGGCGTCGTGTACACCGCTGCGTATGGCGACCAGCCCGCGATCATCGAGGAGCTGTACGACTGGGCGGTCAGCATGGGCTTCGAGGTGGTGGCCGCCGGCAAGGGCACCAAGCATCTCGATAGGTTCCGCTACCTGACGCCCGACGAGGCGTTGCTCGAATACGGCATGACGCCCGACCAGATTGCGGCCAGCAACCTCAACCCGCGCATGTACAACTCGTTCCTCGACACAACCAAGTCGTCCATCGAGATGTGCGCTGTCGCCAACATGACCGGCCTTGTGCCCGACGTACCAGGCATGCACTTCCCGTCTGCGAGCATCGAGGATATTCCGAAGCTGCTCATCCCCAAAGAGGACGGCGGGATTTTGTCGAAAAGGGGCGTTGTCGAGATCGTCAGTTCGCTCGATGCCGAGGGCCAGGAAATCCCGAACCACCTGCGATGGGGTGTGTTTGTGGTCGTCACGAGCGACAGCCCTTACCTGCGCGGCTGCATGAAGGACTACGGTATGGCGATGGACAGGACCGGGCGCTACGCCGTTATGTACAGGCCCTACCACCTCATCGGCATGGAGACGCCGATGTCGATCGCGAAAGCTGCCCTGTACGGCGAGGCGACAGGTGCTCCCAAGTCGCGCGTATGTGAGGTGATCGCGACCGCTAAAAAAAACCTCGAACTTGCTGAGGAGCTTGACGGTGAGGGCGGCTACACAGTCTACGGCAATGTTGTCGAAGCGCCGCAGGCAGACAACGAGCGCCTATTGCCGATGGGCCTATGCCACGGCGCGAAGATCGTCCGCCCGGTCGCGCAGGGCAAGATGCTCACCTACGCCGACGTTCAGATGCCCGAGGGCGGCTTCGCCCAGCACCTGCGGAAGGTGCAGGATGGTGCTGCGATATAATAGTGTTGCAAGTACAAAACGTTTACAAGCACCGGACCTGGAACAGAAACAATCTACCCTCGTAGGTTTATGTAGTTTTGTTGAACTCGGCGACCTTCGAGTCGATCTGCAACGGACCGACGGTAAAGCCACCTTCGTAGATTGAGGTTCGAAAGGTACCCTGGGATGTACCTGTCATCTGCAGATTCGTAACCTGTGCTGGTTTTCGTGCGCGATCTAACGCCGCTTCGCGTATGAACGTAGCAGTCTTCTTTCCTTCGAGTCGAGCTCTCGTTGCTACAAGCTGGAAATCAGAATTAGAAAACGGAACTGAAACTATTGATCGGGACGGCTTAGGCTTTTCCTCAACGACCTCAGCTGACTCGAAGTTCCACTCCTCTGGATTCTGGAGCTGTTCGTCTGTGAGCTTAGTCAATTTCACTAACTCCTCTGTGTAAGTGCCTGCAGTTCCACATACTTGCAGGGCCACGCGGTTACAGGTCGCCATACGCCGCGTTCAGGGGTCTTCTCGACCGGAATCGTGATGCAGTTGCCACTGTAGTCTCTGCCTACCACTAAGTAAAGGCATCGACGGTTCCTCCTGTTCTTGACAACTATATATGGCGGTTCAAGTACCTGTAGCACCTGAGCATCGGTCAGCCCATGATTCGAGAACTTTTCCACGTTCTCCTCGTCGATTACGAAATCCTCGATAGCGGGGCTTGACAACAGAACAACCTATCTTGATAATGTATGACAATACTACTACAAATGTAGTTCAACGTCAACGTGGACGGAGTTATTCATGGAAAACGAACAGACCGCGATCACAGACGAATTGGGAGTCGAATGGTTGATCCTCGCGGACTATGCCGAAGCCGTAGCAGGGAAACTGTACTTGATGGGAGGTGGTTGGGACCAGATCAACGTAAACGGGGAATTCCCGATGCAAAAGAACTTTGCGATCGCTCTTGCGATCAAAGTCCCTTGGTATCAGACGAATAGACCTCATACCTTCGAGCTCGTGTTCGAAGATGCCGACGGGCAGTTACTGGGTAACGCGCCAGGCCAATTTGAAACAGGGCGGCCGGTTGGCATACCCGCAGGGAAAACTCAGCGGGCCCAAGTCGCGATCGTGGCCGGTATGCAGTTCGAGCGGCCGGGGGAGTATGTCGTGAGGGCGTTGTTGAATGGCGAAGAAAGCGCCCGAACGTCATTTGGTGTGGTGAAGGCTTCGTAGTGTCCTAATTTACCAGAGCGTCCAACCGGGCCAGCTTAGAACACTTCCTAACAGATGAGTCTCTTTACACGGCAATCGAGACAGAAGCCCAGACTACTGGGCATTCCGTGCAGGATGTAGTTATCCAGGCTCTGCGGCAATGGCGAGCCGATTCCGAGCTGGAGGCCGAGGAACATGATGAACTGTCGGAAGCCCGCCGCGAGTGGGAAGAAAAGGGTGGGTTGGAAGCTCATACCTTCTTCGATGGCCTTAGCGAATAGCAGCAAACGGCCCCCTCCCTTATGTCAGTTTGGTTTGATGGCACCATCTATTGCGCACTCACCCTTCGACAGGCTCAGGGCGAACGGAATGTCATATGACGCTATGAAAACCGCAATGACGGCAGCATACGCAGTCGAGATAGTCCAGTTCCTCAGCGACAACGGCATCTCCGTACAAGTCGATGGCGGCTGGGGAGTGGATGCCCTTCTCGGCGAGCAGACGCGCTCTCATGTAGATCTCGATATCGGCATGCAGCACAAGGATGTCCCGAGGCTTCGAGAGCTTCTTGAGTCAACAGGCTACAAGGAAATAGCAAGGGATGACAGTTGGGAGTGTAATTTCGTCCTAGCTGACGAGTTCGGCCACGAGATCGATGTCCACTCGTGTACCTTTGATGCCGACGGTAACAACGTCTTTGGCGTGGCATACCCAGCCGAATCACTGACGGGAACAGGAACGATAGAAGGTTATCAGGTTGACTGCGTCCCGCCTGAGTGGATGGTCAAGTTTCACTCCGGCTACGAACTCAAAATGAGTGACTACTGCGACGTGTCTGCGCTATGCGAGCGATTTGGGATCGAGCTACCCTCCGAGTACGATAAGTTTCGAGAAGATTTGTCGGGTTCAGCCATATGAACGAGGGTGTGACACTCCCTACCCCAGCAGCGCCTCTCTGAGCACCGCGATCTGCTCGTCACTCACGCCAACGGACATTACAAAAGACTTCACGCCGCCGTGGTGGTCGTCGATGTACTGCAGCGTGTCGAGCATGACCTCCGGCGGGCAGTTCCGCGCTCGATATTTTTGTATCGTGTCCTCGGCGGGCTCTGCACCAGGCTCCAGGTTGGCGTGAGCGCGGTACTCCGCCGTAAGGGTATAGTCCTCGGCGATGGTGTCGTTAGGCACGCCCGCGAGACTTAGCAGAAAGGCCGAGATCAGGCCCGTGCGGTCCTGGCCGCCCATGCAATGGTACATAGCGGGCAGTGCACCGGGTTGCGCCATCGTCGTCAGCGTCTCGCCAAATTTTTCTCCGCGCCATACTAGCATCCACTTGTAAATCGCGTGAATCCTGTGGCGAGGCTCGGGACTATCTCCTTGGTTAATCCACGCGTCCCCCACGATATCGATGTTGTGGTACTGCACGCGGGGAAATCTTTCGAGAACATTGTCGGGCTCGCCGTCGATCTCGGTCCGACGTCGCAGATCAATCACCGTCCGCACGCCGTAGTCGGCCAGAGCCTCCTGCGACGCCTGCGGCAAGTTGCCCACGTTGTCGGCTCGCAAGAACTTTTGCCACTGCGTCGTGCGCCCGTCGGCTGCCTCGTAGCCACCGAGGTCGCGGACGTTGTGCGCGCCTTCGATGTCGAGGCGTCGGGTTGGTTGCAGAGTCATTTCGCTTCATACTCCTATTGTGTATTCAGTAGCTTCAAACCCGTTCACCTCTTCGATAAACTCAGGGCAGGCAAACGGTCATACCGTCTCGCCCTCAGCCGTCGTTCGCATCACCTGTGCTTCGATCCTTCCACCGACGGACACGAACGGGTCGGCCAAACGAATCAGCCTTCTTACCACTCCTTATCCTTAATATCCTCCACCAACTCCGCCAGGTATTTCTGCGGGTCGTCGACCTCCGGGCCGTGGCCGCAGCCGATCATGCTCAGGTCGAGGGCTCGCAGCTTACCGATGGTCTGGCGCTGCTCGTCCATCGACCCGAATGTGGGGTTGAGGTGGAAGGGGTCGGCGGTGCGCGTCGTGTCGCCGGTGAACAGGATGCGTTGCTCCATGTATAGCGCGCTGAGGGAGCCGTTCGTGTGGCCGGGCGTATGGACGAACCTGATCGTCGCGCCGCCGAGGTCGATGGACTCGCCGTCGATAGGGCTGTAGTCGACCGTGAGGCCGTCGTACTTGAACTCGATAGCGGCCTTCTCCCGAGGGCCAGCGTACACCGGCGCTCCGGTCGCCTCGGACAGCAGCTTCGCACCGCCGGCGTGGTCGCCGTGCCAGTGACTGACGATGATAGCCGCGATCTCGGGCTTGCCAGCCTCGTCCCACAGGCCGATCACGTCTTGGTGCGTGTCGTCGCCGAACCCGCTATCGAAAAACGCGGCGCGCTCGCCCATGACGAGGTACACGTTATTGCTCCCGTTAACGATCACCTTCAGAACGTTGTCAGCGACCTCAATGCTCTTCATGACCACCCTCTCCTCACTTTTCTCGGTCGAGACTAGCAAGACGGGACGCATGGCGTCAACATGCCTACGTTAACGGAGGGTTGGCAGTGAGGTTCGAGGGTGGAGGCGTGAGGGTTCTTATCCCCTCTCCCTTTGAGCGCTGACTGGGGTAGGTATATTCATTGTAGCTACAATGAGAAGCTCACCAACGTCGCCATTCTGAGCGGCTTTGGGCGAAGAATCTAAGATGGTTGCAGTACGACAGCCCCATATTACAGGGAAGGATTTTAGATTCTTCCCTTCGACAAGCTCAGGGCAGGCTGTCGCTCTGCTCCTCAGAATAGCGAAGGTTGCATAGGGGTTCAGCCCTAAACACATACCCCAGTCGGCCCCTTGAGAGGGTGAGGGTGAAGGCCTCGCCCTCTACCTCGCCATGCTGAGTCCGAAGGGCGAAGCATCTAAAATGGTGTCCGCTGCGACGACCGTGAGGGATCGCTACCATCTTAGATACTTCGGTCGCTCTGCTCCCTCAGCATGGCGAAGCTCTTGTCCCCTCTCCCCTTGAGAGCCTGTCCTGAGCTTGTCGAAGGAGAGAGGGTTAGGGTGAGGGTGATGACCTACCTTATTGAGTATCTATGATAGGAGCACGACGGCTTAACTCTGAATCAGCCCCAAACTCGAAATGCTGCCGACCTCGCCGGCGATCAGCATGGCTCGCGAGCGCTCCTCTGGCGAGAGCGGCGGCACGTCGGCGGCAGCGGCGTTCTCCTCTAGCTGCTTGCGATTCTTCGCGCCGGGGATGACGCTCGTTACTCCGTCGGTATCGAGGATGAAGCGCAGGGCGGCCTGCACCATCGTGCGCCGTCCTCCTTCGGTGAGAAATCTCAAATCTGATAGCCTTTTCAAGGCGGCGACGCCTCGCTCCGACTCAAATCTGGACTTTCGTGGGTCGTCACCGGTCATGTTAGGTTGAGCCTTAAAATACTTGCCAGCCAGTGCACCAGAGGCCAGCGGCATTCTGATAAGCGTTCCGAGGTTCTCGGCGTTCGCGAGGGCGAGCGTCGACTCTCCGCCACGGTTGATCATGTTGTATCCGACCTGCACAACAGAGAGCTCGCCGAGGGCCTGCAACTGACGAATCAACTGGGTGTTGTTGGCCGAGATGCCGTACCAGCGGACCTTTCCTTGCCGCTTGAGCTCGGCCAGGGTGTCCATGACGACCGCCATCGTCGGCTCGTCGGGGTCGCGGTGGAGTTGCAGAATGTCGACGTAGTCGGACTGCAAACGCTTCAGGCTGCCCTCCAAAATGTCGACGATCTCCTGTCGCGCCGCTTCGTCGCCGGGCGCACCCGGCAGCGGCTTGACCTTGGTCGCCACGATGAACCGGCCACGCCGGTCTTTAAGCGCCCGACCGATGACCACCTCGCTGTGGCCGTTGCCGTAGCTCGCGGAGGTGTCCAGCAGGTTGATACCCAGCGTCTCGGCGTGCTGAATCGTCGCGATGGACTCCTCGTCCGTTGCGCCGGAACCCCAACTCCCATCGTTGGCCATCTGCCAGCACCCGATGCCGACCCGCGAGACCCGCAGGCCGGTCTTGCCAAGTGTTGCGTATTCCAAACTTTGTGCCTCCTGTACGCTCGGAGGCTAGCAGCGCGGGGTGATGGGCGTCAAATGTGGCTTTCGTTCCTAGAGACCCGTTCGTGCTGAGCCTGTCGAAGCACAAGTACCGAACACCCGTGATTCGCGAACGACCTTATCTTGCCCACCCGCCCTTCGACATGCTCAGTATCTGCCCTAAGTTTATCGAAGGGGCGAACAGGAAGAAAGAGCGATGTTGACACGAATGATGTCAGGTGCTATTTTTCCGAAAACTGAACTATAACGGAAAGTGTAATATGGGCATCTTCAAGAGTGGGTTGACGGGCCGCAAGGACGGGTTCGGGCTGAGCCAGCGCGAGGCTTCAATCCTGGGCAGCCTTTCGCTCCGTCCGAATCACGGATATGCCATCGCTAAGGACATCCGCGAGAACACCGGCGGCAAGATCGAGTTCACGGCGGCGACGATGTACGAGACCATCGCGCAACTCCGTGAACTCGGCCTGATCGACCGTGATGGTGAGGAGACCACTGATGGTGGCCGCACCCGCAAGACCTACCGCATCACCGGCGAGGGCGAAGTCGCACTTCGTGAGTATCTTTCACTCTTGCAGCAGACACTCCCCAGAGCGCTTGGCCTCCAAGGGGGTGCGTAATGGAGTTTGCCTTAGCGTTTTTGGCTTCGTTGTTGTCGAGCGTTGCCCTCATAGTTTTCGTAGCCGCTGTCAAACGTTCGCGTGTGGAGTCCAAGTCGAAAAGCCTATTTGCCCGCTGGATCTGGATAGTGCGGTTTAACAGCGTAATGGACGATATCTACGGCGACGAATACCTGGAGCGCTCTCGTGTCTTGCTTCGGGTGAACCAACGAGACAAACTGCTGCTAGTCATGCGACCTGACGGCGTAACTCAGGGCATTGACGATGCTTTTACGCAGGCGGAGAAGTATCAACTCTATGTGTACCTCACTGAACTGGTCGCATAGAAGCATGAAGCCAAGACTCGGAGGTTGTCGGCCCCAAAGAGCTACAAGCAGCTAGTTCAAGGATACCCATCCGCCCACAAGTCGGAGTACGCAGGACAAGTCTGTGACTTCCTTGAAGACGCCCTCGAAGACCACGAGGTTTTGGCCAAATCGTCTCGCCGAATCAAGGTAGAAGAGACTTGGTCGCTCGCGCTGAGCGTACTAAAGTATCGCATCTTCCGAATCGAGCGGAAGAGCCGTCGGAAGGTGGAATAGCCATGGCCCGTTTGGCAGTTCGCTTAAAGTTATTCTTGCTCAAGAAGGACGCGACATGGTTGTTACCACTCGTCGATTGGTTTATCGAATGGCGTGTTCGAAGGGCTTCCGGGCGCTTCGCTGACCCTGTTGAGAAACTCCGCTGGGAATGGGACTTAGAGGCGTCCATTGATTGGGCGAAGGCTAACAAACTCGATCCCGCAGGCCTCGACAGCAAGTCCCCCGACTTAGGACAAGTTCAATACATGCTTGCGCTAGTGGGGGAACAGATACGTTCGTCGAATGGTGACAATGGAGTTGTCTTTACTGATCAGCAAGGGGATAACATCTACGAATATGCCTACAACACCGGCGTCCTGAGAGGAATCGAGAGCTTCCTTAGTAAGGTTACGATTGAAAGTGAGCGTCGCCGTGCTGTCGAGACCGAACGCAACCTCAGCTTCATCCAACGGATAGTGTCTCTCTACCCTAGGCATCACAAGGCCGAGTATCGTAATGAGTTCATGGATTTTGCCGCCGACAGGCTCGACGATGAGACAAACGATGTCGATAAGCGACTCAAGCTACTGAGTGAGTTGGCATCGCACATCCGCAGTATAGTTAAGCTCCATGTGCACCGCAGGAATGGACGACCTCGCCGCCGCGTCGAATAACACCCTCACCCCTCCCCAAACGCCTTACACTTCATGTACACCACCCGGGCGCCGCGGTCGAAGAGGCGGGAGGCTAGGCGAAAATCCATCTGGTCGGCGACCTGGCCGCGCTCGAGGTTGATGGTGACGACGAGCCTGCCGCCGGTGCGGAGTCGCTCGTCGACCAGGGCCGTGATCTGCGCGTTCACCCACTCGCTGCCCCACTGGCCGAGGTCATCGAGCAGCAGCAGGCCCATCGACGCCCGCCAGTCCATCTCGGCGGCGACGGTCGTGGCGTTCGCGCCGCCGTCGAAGCCCCGCCGCGCCGACACGATGCCGAGAAGCGAGTTCGCCAGGTCGGGCACGAAGTCGTAGCGGCAGGTACCGCCGTCGTGCAGCCAGGCTCGCCCGATGGCCTCCACGAGGTGGGATTTTCCCGTCGCGTAGTCGCCGCAGAGGGTGAGCACCGTCGGCCCCTGACCCGCTGCCATCTCCTGCGCGGCGGCATAGGCGTCCTCCAGGCCGAGCCGCTTCACAAAGCTGTCGAAGGTGCGGGCCACGTCATCGTCGCGCCTATGGGAAATATTCGAGTCGGCCCAACGCCTGCGCTCGGCACGCCCCTCCTCCCTGCGGCGCTCCTCGCAGCGGCAGTCAGCCTCGAACAGCGGGCGGCCCGCCTCGCGCATAAGCTCTTGCACCTCCGGGTTGCTGGTATCCCAGTAGTGGCACACGTCGCACTGCACAGGCGGCCCCGGCAATACGACGCGCCGCCTGTGGACGCGGACGATGGAGTCGGCGAGAGAGATCATGCGATTGCCTCCCGGATGGCCCGCGAGCGCCGCTCGTCCTGCTCACGGGCGGCTTCGAGGATGGCGGGCAGGTTGGACACGTGCGGGTTGAAGGGTATCTTGGCTGTGGAGCCGGACGGGCTGCCGCGCGGGCCGGATGTCTGCCGACCCTGGCCAGGCTTGAGTCGAATCGCCTCGTCGTAGCCTTTCGAGAGCCGGTCCTGGAAGGCCCGCACCAGGTTCGAGTAATTTTGTAAGGTTTTTAGTCGCACTTTACCGAGGGCTATTGCCGAGCGCTCGAGCTGGTCCTCGCTGTATTTTTTGCGAGCTATCCAGCGGTGGAGGGATTTTTCGTGTGCCGCGCCTTTGGACTGCCACTCGTCCAACTCCCGCAGATGCTCAAGCCACTGAGGGATTTTTGTATATTTTGTATGGGCTCACTTGGGTCATCGATAGGGAGCTTTGTTTGCTGGGACGGGACCAACACAGTCTCGGACTGTACCTGAGCCGACTGGCGACCGGACGCTGACTCAAAAGCGCTCCGTTGACGCCGCTTGCGTTCGCGGTCGGCGCGACGGCGCTCGATCAGCTTGCCCGCATAGTCGTACCAGTCGTGGAGAACGACGACCTCATCATCACGGTCGACGAAGCCCGAGTGTATGAGGGCATCGACGAGCAGGTCCGGGTCGCCGTTCCACTCGGCGCCCAGGGCGATCTCCTCCGGCGTGAGCTTGGAAAAATCACCGTCGGGCGCGTTGTCGAGGCACCACAACCATAGGCTGCTCACATGCGCGCCAGCGACGAGCCGCATCACGTCCGGCGGCAGCGCAAGGTCTGCCATGCGGGCGTCCTCCGACAGCAGGCGCGCCAATCGCGCCACTTTCCGGTGCCGGTAGAGTCCCTGGTGTAGTTCTATCCACATGGGGGAGAGGGGTTTCGGGGCTCGGGTTTCGGGTATCGGGCGGGAGAAGCCGGGTTACAAGTGTCGGGTGTCAGGTTTCGGGTGACGCGCGCATCTCTTGACTCGTAGGGGTTCCTTCCTGGGAAGGATGCCGACCCTGGGTGTCTGGTGGCGCGAAAGAATATAGAGTCGCCCGTGGTACGACTCGAAACGGCGTCACTTTCGTAGAATACTCTGCTATTCATATATCTCACCCATCACCCGCCCAGGGTCGGCACGGGGCCGCGACCCCTACGCCGTCTATCATCCATCGCCCGAAACCTGCCCCTCACCTCCAAGCCAGCTTGCCATCGGCACGGTGCCACAGGCGGACGCGGTGCTTCTTGCCACAGGAGTAGACCTGTACGAGGCGCTCGCCGCTAGTCGTCGGTCCGACGTAGCCCATATCGCCGCCGTCGTAGGGGCACTCCAGGCTCGACTCACCCCAGCTACCGGACAGTTGAGCCTTTATCTCCTCGTCCTGCTCGAAGCGCGAGCGAGCGCCGCGATAGTAGACGCGGTCCGGGTATTTTTCTGTAGCAGCAGCAAGCGTCGATGAGCTACTCGACAGCGCCCCAGCCGCTTCGACAAGGGAAAAATAATCCTGCCATCCGCACATGACGCATCGCGGGAAGTCGTCGTATAGATCGAGCGTTCCGCCGCATCGTGGACAGCCGCGCAGTATTACTGGTGAGACCATGGCATAGGTGCCAGGTTCGAGGTTTGAGCTTCGAGGTTTGAGAGAACAGGCATCATGTTTTTCCCACACCTCACACCTAAGCCCACATTTCCCAGATCAGCCACATAGGTGCGTCGTAATCCGGTAAGAGTACTGCCCACATGAGCCGCTTTCATGGGCATCATGGCCAGTGAGTGTGCTAGACTGGCCGTGTTACCGAGATATAGCT
>Ga0209501_10001227_pt1 | contig 28766 bp, 28 predicted proteins | sample ArcticOcean_MG_C_4_FD_187434 | JGI IMG/M metagenome (GOLD analysis project Ga0209501, IMG submission 187434) | Marine microbial communities from western Arctic Ocean - ArcticOcean_MG_CB4_134 (SPAdes) (version 2) | ecosystem: Environmental > Aquatic > Marine > Oceanic | place: Arctic Ocean...
ACCGCACAGCTCGCTGGGATACATGCCACCGGCACCAGAGGCGCTCGTGCCATCTGTACATATGCCGATACTTGCCGGACTAACATAACGAGTGGTACAACCAATGGGGGCAGGTCAATTGCGATTCTCCAAACGCTGTGATTTATGATTCAAGGGATGAGAAGAAGGCTGTGATGCCTATAATCTTCACCCTAGCCGTTGCCTATATAGTCACGGGGGACACGAATCAACCATTGCACATATGGCTCATACGCTGACCTTCGAGATCGGGATGATTCTCATCCCCAGCATCGGCTCCACATCGAAGCTGACGATGTTTCCGGTGTTCATCTCCGCGCCGCGTACCTTCGCGACCTCCAACACCTTTACCAACATATCGCCGACCTGCTCAGTCTTCATTCTCAGATGCGCGTCGCAGATCGACCGAACGCGGGCGAGGTCGGCCTCGCCGAAGGCATAGTTGTTGACCACATTGATTACCGTGATCCCCATGTCACAGAACTGCTTGCAAGTTTCGAAGTAGGTCATCGTCTCCTCGATCGACGTGTGCGTTATGAACGTCGTCAGCGAATCGACCACGATCAAACCCGAGTGGTTGTAGTGGTTGATACCCGATAGCAGGACGTTGAAAACCTGCTCGGCAGACAGGTCGATCTGTGAGGCCATAATCGGGAATATCTTCAACTTGCCAAGCAGCACGAAGTCCGTCACGTCGAGGCTCAGACTGTTCATCTGACGGATAAAGCTCTTGGTGGTGTTTTCCGTCGTGTAGAGTACGGAACTGAAGCCATCGTAGAGGGAGCCCCATATCATCTGCTGGGTCAGCACGGATTTGCCCGAGTCCGATTCGCCCTCGATCAACACCATCGAGCCCAGTGGGATCCCTCCTCCAAGCTTTTTGTCGATCTCCGTATTGCCCGTAGAGATCGAATTCGCCGGCTTAGTTGCACCCGACGAGCCGAATTCGTCCAGGTCTAGTTCGGTGTCCGCCATTACCATGGTCGTCGCTCCTTATCTTGAAAACGGTGCCGATAGTGTGACCCCGTTCGGGGTCGAGATAGTTATCAAGTTGTCGGTGCTGGTCGGAATCGCCGGATCGATCTTGATTCGGACGACTATTTCTTCGCCGGGATTGAGCACGTCCGGGTCGTAGACCTCCGGCGTTGTAGAGGCGACATTGAGGTAGATATCCTCAATCGTCCACTCACCGGACGCCAGCGTCGTGGTCGCCACGTACTCTACGTACAGCAGTTCCAGGTTCTGGTTGGAACTCGTCCCGTAATATTGCATCATCACATCCCAGTCATCGAAGTCCCGCAACAGCGTCTGGCCGGTGTTCCGAATCGACACATCCACGTCGGTACTGGTCGCCACCAGATCCGCTGTCAGAAGCGTCAAGTCCGTACGCTGCCTGTCCGTGTTGCGGTCCACCATCACCTCCCAGGCGACTAATACCGTGTCCGCCGAGCCGATCGTCGCCGAGCCGAGCATCAACACCGTCATCATGATGAGTCCGATGATAAAAACCGAAATGATTACATTAGACACTGTCCGGGTTCTTTACTCTGATTCTATTCGGTCATAGGTTAGAAACTGAAAAAGTCCTCATCCGATATTCCGTTCGGCATTATGACCTTGACATCGTATGTTCCCGCCGTCGGCATCGAATCGGGCGGAGAGTCGTACGTGACCGTCATCTTGAGGGTCGATTTGGGTGCCCACTCGGTATCGTTGTTCTCCAAGGAATCACTCCATCTGGGATAAACTGTCGACTCCACGTCGTCTTCATGGGGGATGCGTGCAAAGTTCCCCTGGGGACATAGAAACAGGTCAGACTGATCGACTACGTCTATTGTCGTGACGCCGGTGTTTTTCACCCATACGAAAAAGTCGAAATCGCCGTTGCCGTTTGTGTCCTCGAAGGAGCCGCTGGCGTTCTTTTCTCCTACTACATGAATGATCTCCACACCTGTTTTGAGGCGGTCGTCAACGCGGGCGCTGGCTGCGGTCACCGCTCCCGAGCTTCGTGTTACGGCTGGATAGACCGCATTGAAAACAGCCGCTGCCGTCAATACGCCGGCAATCGTTAACAACATCGTCGTTATTGCCGTATTAATGGGAAGCCCCCCAGTTCACCATCAATAAGGAACGGTAGGAGACGCGAATCCGCCTGTTCGGGTTCTTTGCCAGCCAATACGTCGAGCTGTGCCAGGAGACTGACCAGATCCTTGGCGGCGACATCGTTGTTTACGGACCGGTCGTCATATATGTGCGCCAAAGCCAATACAAGCTCCTTGGTTTGCCGGTCCATCTTGCCCCGCACCTCGGAGATTTCAAGCATCGGCTCCAGGTTCTCGCGGCCAACCTTGGCAATGACACGCCGGGTCCACGTGGCAAATCCGGCCACGGTGAGCAGGTCGAACTGCTTAAATATTTCTGGTTCAACTTCCTTCTCTTCAGCCTTACCGTCTTCTGTTTTCTTGTCCTTGGCCTTTTCGTCGCCGTCTTCGAGCGCCTGCATCTCTTCCAACTCATCGGCCTCATCCTCGTCGAAGTCGTCGAAGTCGATGTCAAGCTCATCCTCGTTCTTGCTCTGAGCCTTGGCCTTCTTCTTGCCGCGGTCCTTCTCTCGGCGGCGAAGGAACTGCTTGAACTTGCGCTGCCGTTCTTCTTCCTTGCGGCTGTCGTCAACATCGTAATCTTCCCCTCCGCCATCGAACGACTCGAAGTCCTCTGCCGCCGATGGCCCAGAGCCGCCTGGCCGCATCCGAGGGTCGGACATCGGCATCTGCGCCACTGAAGGCTGCATCTGCTGAGCATACGGAGTAACGCCCGGGGCGAAACCGAAGTCCGGCTGCATCGGAGGTTGTTGAGGAATCTGCTGCGGAGGTTGCTGTTGCTGTACAGGCTGCGGTACTGCTTGTGGCTCTGGCGCAGGCTGCTCCTTCACGGGCTCTGGTGCCGCAGCAGCTGGCGTATCGGCTTTCGTAACGACCTCGGTCCGTCCAGAATCACGGTTCTTGAGGTTTGCGCCCGCCGCCATGGAGATGAACGGATTTTCGACTGACAGGACGTGCTCTTGGATCTCCAGGAGTACCTGCTTGATCTCGTTCTTGAGCAGCTTGAGTTCGTCGTCTACCTGATCGAGTCGTTTGCCCAGATCTGGTCCAGCCAATTGACTCCTCCTAAGGAATAGTGGACGTTGTCACGCTTGCGAACAGCGTCCCTAAAGTTATCGGTATATCGTGTCTTGCGCCTTAGCAACGAACGGATAGCTCGTGCCGCGTTCTCCACAAAGGACGAGTAGCCCTGTCGCTCGTACCCTGTGGGGAAGTCGGCACTGTAGGGGCGGGCGTAGTGCCCGCCCCGCTTAATTGCCTACTTACTTTAAGTACATCGCCAAGTCGATCACGTCTGGCGTCCTTCGCTTCGCGATGAGCACACCTCCAACAGGAGGTTTGATCTCCAGCGTGAATTCTTTGGTTTCGTACAGGGGCGTCGCATCAGCGAGGCCCTTGAGCGAAATGTTGATCTGCACTTGCTCGTTTTTTTCGAGCAGATTGTCGTTGTCCTTTTCGCCCAGGAAGGTCCGTGTCCAGTACAGGTCTCGTACGATCTGGTCATTGTCTAGGTAGCTCACGACGAGAACGTGGGCGCTGTCACTATCTGCGATGCCGTCGTCGTCCGAGTCGCTGGGCGGGGCTAGATTTACGGCCTGCCCTTCGCCCGAACTCTGCATGATGATCTCGAGATTCGTGACTCTACCGCCTGCAAGAACCTCGTCAACGTTGATAGTCTCGGTCGATCCCGAAGTGAGGTCCGTTTCGATCTCGATTCCAACGCAGGCGATGGCGTCTTTGTTGGCATCCGATACCGAGTTACCACTTGAGTCGCTGATGGCGGCACGAACGAAGGTCCATGTATCGGCTGTTAGCGCCGGAACGTCGATCTGCGCCTCAGGACTGGCGCAGCCCGTCGACTCGTCGAGTACAAGTTCAATGTCCCCCGCACTGGTCGTCGTCGTCGACTTTATTCTGAACGTAACGTGAGTCTGACCTGTCAGGTCCGCTGTGCCAGCGGTGTCTATCGACGCCGCCAGGCCGGTACCAAATGCGTCAGCGAGTACCAGGTCTGCGCTGGCGGAGCCCTCTTTCTTATCGGTCGCATCCGTCGTCACGGTTACACTGGCCTCGGCTGTCCAGGCGGAGTCTGCGGTCGAGAGGGTATCTTCAGTAATCGCTGTTGCGATCAGTGCCCCTCTCAAGTCTACGGCTCCCTGTGTTTCGTCCAGGCCCGCGAATACCGTGTCTTTACTCCTCTCCGAAGAAAACACACCGGTCGATAAAACCGTGAACGCAAAGACCGATGCGACGACCACGAACGCGATCAAGATTATTGCCGTCTCCAATCCAGTAATGCCACGTTCGTCCCGCAGGGCGGGCCCGATAGGCCACCTGCTTGGATGGAGTATGGTGAACGAACTTCGCATCCGTAGCTCCTTGCTTCTTATGTGACTTCCGTTGCAGAGATTCTTGGCTCTCGTGCTCCTGGAAGTCAGTCCCGTTAAGCCGTTGTTAACACGGGCGGAGATCGAGTCTCCGCCCGTCTATCGCTATCCGCCCTAGTTCATCTGCATGATCGGCTGCAGCCTTGGCGGCGTATTGCGTTCCAAGGTCAGGGTCGAGCCCGCGCCAGGTTTGACTTCAACTCGGAACTTGGTGTTGATACCAAGCCGGGTCGTCAGGTACTGGTCCGTCGTGCCGGCTACACCGAGTTCGTACTCGGGAGTCACGCTGTTATAGTTGTGCAGCCAAACAGTAATCTCGGCCTGTTCGTCCTCGTCCAGTATGTTGTCGCCATCGGTCTTGCCGATGAAGTCGATCGACCAGTCCAGGTCGTTGATAAACTGGTTCTCGTCTGAGTACGAGATGATCATCTTGGTCTCGCCCGTGGCTACGTCCGGCTCGTTTCCTGAGCCGTCGCTCGTGTTAGGCGGCGTCAGGTCCATGGACTGACCGGACACGGCTGTCGTCACAACGAACTTGACCTTGACGATGCTGTTTGTTCCTTCCACGTCGCCTCGCTCTGCCGTCAACTGACCGGAGCTTTGCAGGGACGACTGCGCTTCTTCGAGGCCCGCGAACACCGTCTCCTTGCCGCGCTCTGCCGAGAACACGCCTGTCGAGAGAACAGTGAAAGCAAAGACCGATGCGACGACCACGAACGCGATTAAGATGATTGCGGTTTCGAGACCTGTGACGCCTCGCTCGTCCCAGGTCGTACCCACTATCCGTTGCAGGTATCTTTTCATTGATTCGTCTCCTTGATACTGGTGCTGTATGTCGTAAAGCTGTGTCTATTTCGCCTTATGGCTAGGCCTGCGGGTCTCATCGGGCGTCTCGGCCCGTGATTTCCGCCTAGTTAAGGTTCATTACCGCGTCGATGATCGATGGTGTCCTTCGCTTTATGACCATAACCGCACCAATGGCCGGCTTGATCTCTAGCGTGAATTCCTGGTCTTTTACCAGCGGTGTACCGTCGGCCAGGCCGTCGAGTTCAATCGTGATCTCCGCCCGCTCGCCGGCCTCCAGGAGGTCGTCGAAGTCGTTGTCACCGAGGAACGAAGCCGTCCAATTCAGATCGCGGACCAACTGGTTATTGTCGGTATACGTGATGACCAAAACGTGTCGACTGTCTGTATCGGCGATACCGTCGGCGTCAGCATCGGATGGCTGGAACAGGTTGATCGGTTCACCCTCAACGGCGTTCGTAATACCCATCTGGACTGTCGTTACGAGACCGCCGGCGCGAATGTCGTCAATCACAATTGTCGTATCCGATGCGGCGGTCACGTCGGATGCCGCGTTCAGTCCAACACACTGAATTGCATCCCTATCACCGTTAGCTACCGCAACATCGCTGCCATCGGTGATGGCTGCCGTTACAAACGCCCACGTATCCGCGGTAAGCGCCGGTACGTCAACTTGGGCTTCGGCGTCGCCGATGGTACTGCAGGTAGTGCCCTCATCGAGGACAATCTCGAGTTGTCCGGCTGTCAGCGTTGCCGACGACTTGATCCAAAACGAAAGTTGCGTCTGGTTCGTTAAATCTACCGCGGCTGCCATGTCCTCATACGCCACTATCCCGGTTGAAGTTGCGGTGGGGATCACCAGCGCAGCGGCCGCCGTACCCTCCTTCTTCGCCGTCGTTGTCGCGGTAACTGTCGTCCCGGCAACGGCGACCCACACGTCGTCGGCGTTCTCAATCACGTCTTCTGTGAGTGCGTTGGCGATTACGCCACCCTTGGTTTCGATCGTGCCCCTCGCTTCCTGCAGCCCTGCGAAGACTGTCTCCTCACCTCGTTCAGCTGAGAAGATACCTGTTGATAGGACAGTGAAGGCGAAGACCGATGCCACGACTACGAAGGCGATCAAAATGATCGCCGTCTCCAAGCCCGTGACGCCTCGCTCGTCCTTCAGCGTCCACCCAACTGGCACTCTCACACGTTGCAACATTCCCTGTTTCATTCAAAACCTCCAAAGAGTCTTTCCCTATCTGATTTGCCCTGTTTCCGATCCAGCCCAAGCGTGACCCGATAAAAGGGTCACGGCGGAATGGATATCGCCGATACCGCCCCTCCTGCGTTTGTGAAGGCCATAACCTCCGTTCCCTTATTAAGGACTTTCTTTGGGCTCGTGTTAGTTGTGCCCATGTGTGATACCTACCTTTTGCTTTATTTTTCGAGAGCCCTGCCCCACGTAAACAACGCATAAACGTTCCGGGCATGAGCGACTCCCAGACAGCGTATAACCGCGCTGCCAGCGCAAAATCCGAGAGCTTACCCATAACGACTGGCTCCCACTCTCAACAGAAGTAAGTAAGAGCATCCACAAGAATTCTGTACAAGCACCTACCCGAACTCATTGACCCTCGTCGGGGAACCATGACACCATCTTTGTAAGGGCTGCGGCATGACCGAAATCGCGGTAGCTCGGGGCAAAACTAAGTATTCAGCCGGCGATTTCGGTACCTAGGGATCAATCGTCTTAACACGGACAGACACGGAGGAAAGATTTGATAGACTCTAAGCCAAGAACGAAGCACAACGGGTCCCTGGAGGCAGTTCTCACGATGGACACTGATCGGGAAAAGATTTCCGTCGTCATGGTGGACGACCAGGAAGTGATCCGAGAGGCGTTTGGGACGCTGCTCTCCCGCGAGTCCAGCATTGACCTCATCGGGGCTTTCTCGAACGGCGAGGAAGCCGTCAACATGGTTCCCACGCTCAATCCAGACGTGGTGGTTATGGACGTCAAGATGCCCAAGTTGAACGGCGTCGCCGCGGCCCGCCAGATTCGCGAAGAAGCGCCGCAGATTGGCATCATCCTGCTGTCGGCTTACGAGGAGTCGGAGTACATTCGCGAGTTCCTCCGCGAGGACCCGAAGGGCAAGGCCTACCTGCTCAAACACACCCTCGGCACGATGGACGAGCTTATCCGCACGATCCATGACGTGGCCGCCGGGCGCACCGTGCTCGACCCGATCATGGTCGAGCGGCTGACGGCACACAACGGAGTGCCGGAGAACTCCCCCCTAAAGGACCTGACCAGGCGCGAGATGGAGGTACTTTCCCTCATCGCCAAGGCCTGCACGAACCAGACCATCGCCGGCATTCTCTACATTCAGCCCCGCACCGTTGAACACCACATCAACAGCATCTTCAGTAAGCTCGGCATCGCCGCCGAGACGGGACAGCACGCGCGCGTGCAGGCGGTCCTCTCCTACCTCAAAGCCACTGGCCAAAACCAGAACGTCAGTATCGACCAGGACGCCTGGTAGCTCGCAACTTCCTCAGCAGCACAACTAAAAACGTCCGCCCCAGTTCAAAGGAGCGGACGTTTTTAGTTGTGGCGTATCGAGTAAATAGGGCGAGGGATGCACAACGGAATTCCCTGAGCAGGGCTCGCGTCTCCGTGCCGACCCCGATTTGGGGCGAACCGCCCCTACGCTGCCGCGCGCGATACTCGCAGTACGCCGACGACGCCTTCGAGCTTGGCAAATAAGCGGCTCAATTGCTCGATACTTTCGACGGTGACTGTGAGGGATATTATGCTGAGGTCGTCCTCCGGTTCGCTGAGGGCATGCACGATGTTGATTCCCTCGTCAGCGACGAGCGCGGCCACGTCGCTGAGCAGACCGACACGGTCCCAAGAGTCAACGCGAACCTGTACAGGGTAGAGCGTTCGGGTCTTACCCCAGTTGACATCTACTAAGCGCTCTACCTCGCTCTCGTGAAGAACGTTGGGGCAGGTCTTGCGGTGAACGGTGATGCCGCGACCCCTGGTGATGTAGCCGATAATGGAGTCCCCGCCGATAGGGTTGCAGCAGCGGGCCATGCGAGTCAGCAGATCGCCTACGCCAAGCACCTCGATACCAGCCTGCGGCTCCGGGAGAGTGACGCGGACAGGCTGCTCGACCTCCGGCTCCACGTCGAGCGTCGTCAGCTTCTTCACCACTTGGCGCATCGACTGAGAGCCATTGCCCAGAGCTGCGAGGAAGTCGTCGAGACTGGGATAACTCATTAGCTCGGCAACTGCCTGCTCGCTCATCGTCGTGTCGAGGCGGCGGAACTCCTTCACGAAAATCTCGCGTCCGGTCTGGATGCTGGCCTTGTGCTCCTGGCGGTTGAACCACTGGCGTACCTTGGAGCGGGCGTGACTCGTTCGTAGGTAGCCCAGGTTCTCGTTAAGCCAGTCGCGGCTCGGTCCCCGAACAGTCTTGCTCGTCATGATCGCAACTGTGTCACCGTTCCCGAGGCGATGCTGGAGCGGCACCAGCTTACCGTTGACCTTTGCACCAATACAGCGGTTTCCGATGTCTGTGTGCACTCGATATGCGAAGTCGAGAGGTGTGGCACCGGCAGGCATTTCTTTCAGATCGCCCGCAGGCGTATAGACGAAGACCTGATTCTCGAAGATGTCCGTCTTGAACCCCTCGACGAACTCCTCGGCTCCAGCGACTTCGCGCTGCCATTCGAGAATCTGCCGCAGCCAGGTCATCTTCTGCTCGAACGTATCGTCGCCGCTGCCGCCCTCCTTATAGAGCCAGTGGGCCGCGACTCCGTACTCGGCGAGACGGTGCATCTCGCTGGTGCGGATCTGTATCTCGACCGGAGAGGAGTCCTCGCACATCACGGCCGTGTGCAGGGACTGATACATGTTGTCCTTGGGGCTGGCGATATAGTCGTCGAACTGCCCCTGCAAAGGCCGCCATTTGGAGTGCGCGACTCCGAGGGCCCCATAGCACTCGCCCACGGTGTTAACGATTACACGCAACGCGATTAGATCGTAAATGTCGTTCACGGTGCGATGCAGTTTGGCGTAGTTCTGCGTCTTACGGTGGATACTGTATATGTGCTTGGGCCGCCCGGTGACGTCGGCGTCGATGCCTGCCTGCGCCAACTCATCCTTGAGGATTTTTACGACTCGCTCGACGTACTGCTCCCGCTCGAGCCGCTTTGTCGAGAGCATCTTCGAGATCGTTTTATAAGCCTCAGGATCGATATGCTGGAACGCGAGGTCCTCCAGCATCCACTTGATATCCCACATGCCGAGGCGGTGGGCCAGCGGCGCGTAGATATCGAGGGTCTCCTGTGCGATGGCCCGCCTACGGTGCTGGGGCATAAAACCGAGCGTTCGCATGTTATGGAGGCGATCTGCCAGCTTGATGAGGACAACACGGACATCCTCAGCCATCGTCATCAGCATTTTACGGATACTGGCAGCGCGGGCGTCGTCATCGGTGGCGGGAGCCAGGGTGCGCCCGTTCGTCTCACGATCACCAGCATCTTCCCGTAGGGGTCGCGCCCCCGTGCCGACCCCGTCGCCAAGCCACGTACCATCTGCAGCCATCAACTCAGCCTTGGTGAGCTTGGTGACACCGTCGACCAGCTTGGCAACTTCGTCGCCAAAGCGGCTGGACAACTCGTCGTAGGTGACGGGCGTGTCCTCAATCACGTCGTGGAGAAGTGCTGCTGTGAGGGCGATGGAGTCGAGGCGGAGGTCGGCCAAGTACAGGGCGGTGTTTACGGGGTGTTCGATGAACGGCTCGCCCGACTTTCGGGTTTGGCCCTCATGAGCTTGCGCTGCAAACTCGTACGCCTCCTCGACCACAGATACCTTGTCGGGTGGCAGGTACTCCGCCGCCTTGTCGAGCAGAATGTCGACTAGGGTAATTTCTGGTGAGCTCGTCGTCGCCATATGTCGGAATTATAGCATGGAGCAAGTTCAACGCACCTTGCCGTGCTGCGCCACCGAGACGTCAGTAAGGACTACCGGATCGCGCTACCCCGCGCCAGCAGATGTTCATCGGGCTCCAACGCGGAGCATCACCCTGAATTCCTGAGCCTGGTACCCCCCGGTCCAAACAAGCGATCGATCTTGGTCAATATGTCTTTTGTAAGAAATTGCAGAACTCGTATACCTGAGTCATTTACAATCTTTGGTCGCGAGTCGCAATTTGTGTAGTCAGAGAAGAGTTATCGAAGCTGTACCCGAGTCTTGTGATGTCATCTCGATATATGTTTTCCACGATCCGAATCGTTTCATAATTGTAGTAGTCTCGATAGTCTGATGACCTGAGCTTTCCTTGATTCAGGTGAAGCAAATCTACATCGGATCCGATCTTTGACCGAATGTAACCGAAGTCATCTTCAATGTTCTCAAGATATCCGACGAAATCAACCATCAACTTGTCTTTTCGAAATATATACGATGTCTGTGGCCGAAAGACCGCGTGCATCTTGATGCTATCGGGATTCAGCCATCCTCTGACGAAAAGGTCGAATTCCGGATACTCGGACAGGTTTCCAACGGAACCCGTGCCAGCGGGATCCCAATTGCGTTGTTTCATAAAGTGGTACGCGGACACCAGCCGATCCCATGGATTGCGCACGAATGTGAATTTGAAGTAACGGTTGAACTCACGACTGCTGAATGCTTGTGAGTATTCGCCTATCGCAATATGGTCACCAGCTGAGTTTCCGAATAGTGCCTGGCTTATGGACGATCCTCCACATTTTGGTATATGGACGAAAATGCACTCATTCTCTATGAAAGGAAGGAAGCTGTAGCCAGCTTCAGTAAACCCATGCCGCATCTCCTTCAGTCCTCGTGCCCTTTTCTTGTGTTGTACCCGGAACAGGGCACGTCGAGCTTCGTAACGTAGTGACCACATCTGCGGTATTTCTGACCTCCAGGAGTTGGTCGTATCATACTGCAAGCCAACGTATCGAGACGAGTCTCATGGCGACTCCCATATGAACGCCTGTTTACGCGGACCTTGAGTGATAAGATTCACGTCAATCTCCACGGAGAACGACTGGCGCAGAGAGACATAGACACAATGAACACTTCCGAGCCTCGATACGGCATGGTAGTGGCAAAAGATGTGATGATGCCCATGCGGGATGGTGTGCGGCTGGCCGCCGACATTTACCATCCTGCCGTCAACGGCAAAGTCGTTCCGGGGAAGTTTCCGGTTATCTTGGGACGCACCTCGTACGACAAGACCTGGCCGCAGCTTTGGATCGAGCCTGTCGCGAACTTCTTCACGCCGAGAGGCTACGTAGTCGTTATCCAGGACTTGCGAGGACGGCACATGTCCGAGGGGACGGGCCAGTACTATCACACCGCGAATGTCCATGAGGGCGAAGACGGCTACGACACTGTGGAGTGGATCGCTGAGCAGTCCTGGTCCAATTCGCGGGTCGGCATGGTCGGCAGCTCCCACGGCGGCATCGTGCAGACTGTGGCTTCTCTGACGAAGCCGCCCCACTTGACCTGCATGTGGGTCGATGTCGCACCCACGAACATCTTCGCCCACGAGGCCCGCGAGGGCGGAGCGATGGCGTTGCATATGTTCGGCGCGCTGTTCTTGCACGCGTACGACGCCCAGGAAATTCGCGATGACCCTGCGGCACAACGCGTGATAACCGACGGCCTGGAAAACTTCCGCCACCTCGTCTCGTCGATGCCCTTCAAGCCGGGTAATACTCCCCTGAGAGTCGTGCCCAACCTCGAAAAAACGCTGTTCGATTACTACTATCGAGGCGAGTACGACGAGTTCTGGTCTCAGGAGTGCTGCGACCAGACGCCGCATTTCGACCGGGCCGCCGACATTCCTGCCGTGTTCTCCGGCGGGTGGTACGACCCCTTCACCTTCGCCACGACGGGCCAATTCTCGGAGATGACTACTCGAAATTCGTCCCCTCAACGTCTTCTGGTTGGCCCTTGGACTCATTCAGGGATGCGCAGCGGAGCAACTTTCGCGGGGGACGTGGACTTCGGCCCCGATGCCGGGTTCGGCAACGCTGTCTACAACGAACATCGACTGCCCTGGTTCGACCATTGGCTCAAAGGTCTGCCGAGCGAGACTCAAGAGGAGCCACCTGTCCGCATATTCGTCATGGGCGGCGGAACGGGTCAACGCAATGAAGCGGGCCGCCTCGACCACGGCGGCAAATGGCGTTTCGAGTACGAATGGCCGCTTGCCCGTACCAATCCGACTACTTACCACCTGAGAAGCGGCGGCGGCCTGACCACAGAAGCGCCTGCGCAAAACGACCAATCAATCAGCTACACGCATGATCCTGATAATCCCGTTCCTACCATCGGGGGCAACATGGTAGGCCTGATTGAGATGGTCAAACTCCCCAAATGGGCAGACCATTCGTACGTGACACCGCGCGCACGAATGCGCCAGGTCGTCCAGGACGGTGGGGCGCATCAGCAGGTCACTGCCGACACATTCGGAGCAAAGCCACCTTACCTCCCGCTCGCCATGCGCCCCGACGTTTTAGTATTCCAGACTGACCTGCTGGAACAAGACATCGAGTTGACCGGCCCCTGTGAAGTTACTCTGTGGATCGCCTCTACGGCAGTGGACACGGATTTCACGGCCAAACTGGTTGATGTCTATGCGCCAAGCGAGGACTACCCAGGCGGGTATCACCTGAACCTCTGCGACTCAATCATCCGCACCCGATACCGAGACGGTTACCAGCGTGGCGAGTTGATGAAGCCCGGCGAGATCTGTCAGGCGCGGATCGCGCTGCCACCCATTAGCAATCTGTTCAAAGCGGGCCACCGTATCCGGCTCGACATCGCCAGCAGCAATTTTCCACGGTTCGACGTCAATCCCAACACAGGGGAGCCGGTCGGCAAACACACGCACACCACTCCGGCGCTCAATACGGTGTACGTTGACAATACCAGGCCTTCTCAGATCGTATTGCCGGTGATTCCCGGATAGGCGGCATCCCACTTTCGTGGGCTTATTCCCAGAGGTCCGTGCTGAGATATTTCAAGCCAGAGTCGCAAATGAATACCGCGACCGTCGCGCCCCTGCACGGCCCATTTAGCAGTTGCATCGCTGCTGCGACGTTCGCCCCAGACGAGAATCCGGCGAATATGCCTTCCTCGCGTGCCAGCCGACGGCTCATGGCAATGGCTTCCTCATCGGTGACCTTCAGATATCCGTCGATGTGGTCGTCGTTTAGCAATTCGAGTCCTGGAATAGAATAACCGCCACCCTGAATGCGGTGCTTCGGGTCGACAACGGATTCGCCAGCAAGCACGGCCGCGCCCGCCGGCTCCACGAGGTAGCACTGAATATTCGAGTCGTGTTCTTTGAACGCCGCCGCGCATCCCGCGAACGAACCGCCCGACCCTGCAAAGTCACAAAACGCATCGATCTGATAAGCGGACTGCTCCAGGAATTCGGGGCCACTATGAAGGTAATGCGCTCGAAAATTACCCTTGAGCCGGAACTGGTCGGCGCGAAATGCGTCCAGCTCCTTGACGATCCGCTCTGTCTCCGTGACGACGAGATCGAGATCGTGCCCGGAAACCTGGCCTGGGACCGAGTTTGGTGCCTGATCGACGAGCACCACTTTCGCGCCGAGCGCCGACATCATGCGCGCCCGCTCCATCGAATTGCCTTTCGACATAACCGCAACGAATGGATACCCCTTGATCGCGCACACTATCGACAGACCGGTGCCGGTGTTCCCGCTGGTCAACTCAACGACGGTCTGACCGGGCGTGAGTGAGCCGTCGGCTTCGGCGTCCTCAATCATCTGAAGGGCGATGCGGTCCTTCTTAGAGAAACCCGGATTGAGGTGGTCGAGCTTGGCAAAGATTCGACCGTCGACACCCCTAGTTATCCGAGAAAGATCTACTAGTGGGGTGCTGCCAATAGCTTCGGCGACCGATGAGAGCACTCTGTCACTGCGGCTCATTGAAGGACACGCTCCTGGATATGATAGGGGCCGATTATAGCCTATGAGCTTTTCGGTCGATGGACTCCGATGACTCGCCTACTTTCGACAAGCCCTTCTGTTTCACCGATTCAGCGGGTCGGCTATCACGGGAACGATAAGATCGTTGACGAGTGGCATGAGGGATACTACTATCGCTTACGTCGGAGATCACATCCTCTGCAAGTTCTTATCTCAGAACTAAACGATCTTTATTGTTTTTGGGAGACAGGAATCCCCCGGCCCTTGACCAACCCGACCTGAACATGCTCAAACTCCTCAGCATCACAAACTTTGCAATCATCGAGCGCTTGGATTTGGAACTCGCGCCCGGCCTTACCGTCCTGACGGGCGAGACGGGTGCAGGTAAGTCCATCATAATCGGCGCTCTAGACTTGCTGCTCGGGGGACGGGCGGACAGTACAATGGTTCGTTCTGGAGAGTCTGGGGCCCGTGTCGAGGGTATTTTCGATCTTAGTTCGGATTTAGCAAATCGACTGCGATCCGACCTTGACGACGACCCTATCGGGGAGAACGACGAGATCATACTTGCCCGCGACATCAACCTTGAGGGGCGCAACTTATGTCGGATCAACGACCGAATCGTCCCGCTTAGCTTGTTGCAGCGTGTCGGGAATGTACTCGCCGACGTTCATGGTCAAAGCCAACACCTGTCTATCACGCAGGCGTCACAACAACTGGATATTCTGGATAGGTATGCCAACGCCGAGGGTCTCCGGTCAGCGGTGACCGGTGCGATACAGAAATTAACCGAACTTCGCAGCCGACTCCAGACACTGCGCACGAGTGAGCGAGAAACGGCACAGCGTGTAGACCTGCTCCAGTTTCAGATCGACGAGATCACCGGTGCGAATCTCGTCGTCGGTGAGGACGGAGACCTTGAGCGTGAACAAAATCAGGTGGCTAACGCCCAGCGGCTACTCTCCCTCTCCGAAGAAGCGTATCGACTCCTAAACGGGTCTCAAGGAGGCTTGCCATCAGTCAGCGACATCTTCGACGATGTTTTGCGGCAACTGAGCGATCTGGCAAGCGTCGATTCATCCACCGGGGCCATGCGAGACACGGCTCAAGAATTGCAATTCCAGATGCAGGAGTTTGGGCAGGAAATCCGGGCTTACAACGAAGGCATTGAGTACAGCCCTGCTCGCCTTGAAGAGATCGAGGAACGGCTCGACCTTATCAACCTGCTTAAACGAAAGTACGGCGACACGATCGAGGCGGTACTGGCCTTCGCAGAGAATGCCCAGGGTGAGCTAGACGCACTCGTCGACCAAGATCGCAACGTCGAAGAGTTGACAGCCGGCGAGCAAACACTCCGGTTCGAGACTGGAAAGTTGGCAGCCCGCCTGTCGGATTCCCGGAGCACGGCGGCGGCCCTTCTATCGAAGGCTATCGAACTCGAGTTGTCGGAACTCGCACTCGAGAACGCTCGGGTGGAGATCGACGTTTCCCAGCGAGCCAGCGCCGAAGGATTACCTGTGCCTGTCGACAACGGGACCGTGAAGAACATTGCATATACGAGCACAGGCGTCGATTCCGTGGAATTTCGGATATCGCCGAACACTGGCGAGCCGCCGGAGCCGGTATCCAAGATCGCGTCCGGCGGCGAGACTTCCCGGCTGATGCTGGCGGTCAGAGTCACGCTGTCGGGCAATGACGATGTTCCCACACTCGTCTTCGACGAGATCGACGCCGGTATCGGAGGGATAGTGGGTTTCGACGTGGGGCGCAAGCTATGGCAGCTTTCCCGTCACCATCAAGTGTTGTGCATCACCCACTTGACACAGATCGCCGCATTTGCCGATCAACATGTCATGGTGTCCAAAAAGACAACCGGCGACCGAACGTTGTCAGGAGTCCAGATCGCGGATCAAGGCGACCGGGTGCGCGAACTGACCCGGATGCTGGGAGCAGCTGGAAACATCACCCGCGAGAGCGCCCGAGAAATACTAGACAAGGCCGAGTCACTGAAATCAAGCGACCTAGAGCAACAACTTAGTTTGGGCGCATGACCAAGACAGGATTCTATGATTTTCGCAGACATTCTGGTCACAGAGTTTTCCGACAGCGGTTATTCCTCGGGCGAATCGAGCAAGTTGTGATGGGCGGCGTAGAAGGCTGCTTCAGTGCGGTTGTTGGTGTTTGTTTTGGTGTAAATATTAGTCAGATGACGGGTCACGGTATTGAGGCTAATGAACAGAGCCTCAGCTATCTCCGGGTTCGTTTTGCCCTGGGCCACGACGCGGAGAACCTCTATCTCGCGAGGGGTCAATACCTTGTCTTGCTCCCAGGCCTTGACCTGAGGGCTGCCACTGCGTTTCTTATTGGGTTTGTTATTGAACCTTCACTTTTCTCAGAGGGCGTCGTGATTGAGTCAGTTTTCGCATAATGTAGGTAGATAAAATGCTTTCTCTCGCCAACCATGTCCCACCGACGACTTGGTGTGTGTGGGGTTGATCGGCTAGCTCTCGACCGGTTCCTCGACCTCTGCATCGACATCGCCGCGCCACAATCGTCGCATTTCGTCGGAGTTCAGCAGGAGATCGTCGAGCGTGCCCTCTGCCTCGATTCGTCCGTCTTTGAGCACTACAATATGATCGGCATGCTGAAGAGCCGCCCTTCGATGCGAGACGACGAGAGCAGTCACCTTGCCATTCTTGAACAGGCGCTCCCAAAGCACCTGCTCGGTCTCGACGTCGAGACCGCTCGACAGGTCGTCGAAGACCAGCAACTCGGCGTCGCGAACGAACATTCTTGCCGCCGCCGACCGTCGCTGCTGTCCACCAGACAGCTTTACTCCGCGCGATCCGACGACAGTATCGAGGCCTTCTTCGAGCTCCTCCACGTCCTGCTCCATGACCGCTGCCTCGATCGCGCCTGGCAGATCGACACGCATCTCTGGTAGGCCCATCAGCACGTTGGCCCTGAGTTCCTCGCTGAACAATCGTGGAACTTGCGATGTGTAAGCGACTCTCGGTGGCACCATGAACTCGTCGGGTTTGTCGACGACTCGACCATTCCACCGCAACTCACCGCTATCTCTCGGCAAAGAGCCGAGCAAGGTCCGAACGAGGGTCGTCTTTCCCGAGCCGACACGCCCGGTGACGACGGTTAACGTACCTTTGGCTAACCCAATATCGATGTCATGAATGCCACGACCGGAGTCGGGATGCTTGTAAGTAAGGCCCTTGACCTTGAAGGTTTCTAGAAGGTCGGTATCCACCTTCTCGACGAAAGGCACCTCGGGAAGTCCGCGCAAAAGGTAGCTTGGACTCGGCTGAACGAGTCGCTTGGGCGAGGCATCGGGCAGGAGCCTGAGGATGCGGTCGAAGGAGACTCCAACCTGTCGATACTCGGCGAGGATTCTTCCCAGGTCGCCCGCTAGCCATTGGGTGTAGCCCAGATAGAACACAAACAGCGAGAGGTCACCGACGGTAAAGTCCCCACTGCTCATAGCTTGACCTGCGACGATCAGGATGAATCCGGTTCCCACGGCCTGAACGTTGGAGAATATGGCATTGAGCGACTGGTTGAAAAGCGTATCCTTGAGAGTCGCTTGCTTCCGCTCTTCGTTGATCGTATCGAAGCGCTCGATGATCCGGTTTTCGGCGTTGGCGACCTTAATCGCCTCCACACTGCCGAAGGTTTCGCCGATGAATCCGGTGACGGTCCCTTCCGCCTCTCTGCTGGCTTTCCGAAGAGCTTGAATCCGCCGGCGGACGATATTCACGACGATCATAACGACGAGAATGGGGACGAACACCGTTAACGTGATTAGTGCGTCGATCCGCACCATGATGTTCAATGCCACGATCATAAACAGCACGTTGGCGACCACAAACTGGTATCGCTGGATGTGTTCCCCCACGGTCTCAACGTCTGTGCGGAACCGGCTGATCGCCTCGCCCGGTGATTCTGGAAGTGCGCGATCGCCAGGTAACTCCATCAGGTACTCGAAAGCATTCCTTCGAAGGAGCGACATCATGACGAACTGGTTTCTGAAATACAGTACGACGCCACCGACGAACATGAAGAAAACGAACACCGCGATGGCGACGAGGACAGCGATGAGTTCCCATATCCCGAACGACACCTGAGCGTTGTCGGTGAGCTGGTTGAATATCTCTCGCTGAATGAGGGCGACGACATTCTCCAACACGACCATCCAGAACGTGATCATCGCCCATTCGAGGAGGATCCACCATTTGTAGATCCAGAATATTCGTAGGAGGTAGCGCCAGGTACTCATGCGAGCACCTCCTCGAGACCTGTTTGGAGTAGCTTGTGGAAGCGTGTGCTGGAATCGCCGGCCAGTTTCCGCCGGTCGCCATGCTCCACGATACGACCCTCTTCGATAATCATGATCTCGTCGCAGCGTTCGATAGTCGGGAGATGGTGCGCGATGACGATGACCGTTCGACCCTCTACCAGCTTATCGACGGCCCGCTCGATCAACTGCTCGGTGCTCCGGTCGAGCCTCGAAGACGCCTCGTCGAGGATGACGACACTCGGGTCAGCCAAGAACACTCGCGTGAAGGCCAAAAGTTGGGCCTCGCCCGCGGACAGACCGCCACCATCGGCCCGCAATTCCGTATCGAGGCCGTTGGACAGAGAGGTGAACCAGGTGCCAAGTCCGAGATCGCTAATGATCTCCAGCAGCTTCTCGTCCGGCACACTTCGGTCGAAGAACGTCAGGTTGTCGCGGACCGTCCCGTGGAACAGCCGCACGTCCTGAGTGACCATCGCGATCTTGCCCCGCAGGTCGTGAATCTTGGCATCGCGGACATCGTGCTCGCCGAGCATCACGGGCCTTCGTCAGGGTCGTATAGGCGAAACAGGAGTCGGGTCATGGTGGTCTTCCCACTGCCCGTGCGTCCGAGGAGGCCGAGTATCCTTCCGGGCTGAATCTCGAAGTCCACGTTGTGAAGTACAGTGTCGTCCTGGTTGTAGGAGAAGGACACGTCGTCGAACTTCACCGACTGTGCACCCTCTGGGAAGCTGACGCCAGAACCGTCGACAACCGTCTGCTTCGTCTGAAGAAGTTCGAGAATCCGCACAATGCTCGCAGTCGCCTTCTGAAGATCGTCCAACTGCTGAGTGAATCGCTCGATCGGCTGTGCCAGCATGACGGTGTAATGAAAGATCAGATAAACAGTGCCGATGGTAACGATATCGTTCATGAACAGGTACGCGCCAACGCCAAGAGCAACGGCATTCCCAACGCCGAACGAGAGCCATGTTGAATTGAGCACGAGGCTCGTCATGAAAGAAGCCTTGAGTTCCCTCCTAAACCAGTTCCTCATGTATTCGTAGAATCGGCGCATGACGTATGGCTTGGCAGCGCTGGTGCGGATATCCTCGCGACCTGATAGACGCTCTTCCAGAAATCCGAAGGTGTCGGCGCTGGCCTGGCGAGTTGCCTTCCAATGGGCGACCGTAACGTTCCTCAAACGGGCCAGGATAAACAGAGTCAACAGCGCGAAGCCCGTCAACACGAGACCTGCCCGCCAGTCTTCTCTGAATAACAGGGCCAGGATGCCGACGAGTAGAATCGCGCTGCCCAGAACTTGAATCACGAATGTCGAGAAGAAACCTCCAAGCTGGTTGGCGTCGCCGTCGATCCGCTCAATCATTTCGCCGGTGGTGTGGTTGTTGTGAAACGACATATCCAGGAACAGGCAGTGACGTGCTAGGTCGGCTCGGAGGGCGTTGGTTGCCGTCCAACCGACCTTCCCGCTGGTGTAGGTCGCGACGACGTTGGTGACTTGCTGCACTAAAGCCACGGCGGTGAACAGGACTGCGGCGGTTATGAGCCGATTGAGGGGACTGCCCGCCTGCGCCTCGTCGATGAAATATCGGAGAATTTGTGGGTTGATTAATTGCAGGCCGATGTTGGCGAACAGCAGTACGGCGACAGTCAAGACGAGCCCTATTTGAGGCCGCAGATATCTACCAAGGAGGTCGACGTATCTACGTAGCGGGACGCTGACCTTGGGCTCTGTTAGAGACTGTAGACTTTTGGAAACCATCGGCCATAGCTCCAGAAGGTTCTCGAATCACCGGTGCGGCAAGGGGCGCTCGGAAGTGGTCAATTCGCACCTGTCACCGAGTCTCGAAGAGGAGGCTATCACACCTGCGGACTCTTCGATTCGTAATGGGGATACCTGCTGAGCATGAGGTCACCCGGGCGCTTGAGTACCAGACTATCGTGGCAGGACGGCCAGACAGGTGGGACTGAAAGAACTCAGTCGGTTTTAGGCTTCGAGGGTACTGAACGACGGACGCGTATCGCGAACACCGAGAGCAATATCACCATCGAGACTTGCAGGATCACTGCAACGACGACCGACGGCCAGAACCCAATCATAAGATGCACCACGAGTTGGGTAGGGAAGGCCAGCCAGACGTTTGAACCGACCGGACTTGGCATCTCCGATCCTGGCCTTGACGACCATACCACCGAGGCCGATCAACTCCTTGAGCGACAGTCCACGATCACGGAGCTTCTCGTTCAGGTCGCCGATCATCTGGTCACGATACCGCGACCTGAACTTCTCTGGCAGTTTCGACGACAACCAGGTAAACGTCGATACGACCCATCGACCGGTGGTCCGTCCTCCAGGTTTCAGGAGATATTCAAGTGCGACTGCGGCGGCGACGGCGAGTATCAGGTGTTCAAGCCAACTCGGAAGGTGTGGCATCAGATTGCTGCCCCCCCAACTCCGGGCGCATGGTCGCTCAGACCGGCTGAGTTGATGAGGCGTTGGTATTCCTGGGCCGCGCGATAGCCCTTACCTGTTAGTTTCCACATCTTCCTGACCCGACCGTTGACTGTTTCTTCACCGTCAGGCTCGATGAACCCATCGTTCCGCAGCTTGTCGATGTTTTCGTAGAGCGAAGCTATCGTCAGGTCAATCTTGTGGTCGGTCGAATCCCAGATATCTCTGGCGATCCCATATCCATGCTTCCGCCCCTTCGACAGGCTCGCGAGGATATGGAAGCCTTTGTAGTTCAGGTTCAGACCATCGTTGGTCTGCTTCTTGCCGAAAATTCCCATTTTAGTCCTCTCTGTTTGAGTGGTAGATTAGCGACTGACTTGGCGTCGAGAGATCATCCGAACGATCCGCGACTTGATAGCCAATACGTACACACCGGATACTTCCCGGACAGTCGCATGGACGCCGCTTCGCTCGGGGTCGATTTTCCGATCTTGTTCAGCAGCGTTCATTTCCCCGATGAAGTCGTCCGGCAACACGTTCCGGAGTAACCTCGTTTGGGCCGAGTAGCCGCCGTTCTCAGTTTTAGAGCGCCCCACACGACTCACCCCGGCCCATTCTTTGAATAACTCATAGCCACCATCCTGCAAACGGTATGATTGCGTAAAATGGGCACCACGACTGTTTTTGCATGTAACGATAATTTCGCCGTTTGACATGCCATAGGCCTCAACGCCCGGTAGGGCCGCTATGAATCTTAGTGCGATTTGGGGATCCAACTGTGGGACTCCCGCGCGCAAATAGTTCCGTTGTTCAATGAGCTTAGGTCCGAATAGTTCGTGCGCAGGTTCCAATTGATACTCCCGTAAAAAGATATATCTGAAAAACATAGTATCAGCCAATTCTCTCCAAGTCAATTGTCTTCCGCAAACTCCCCTTGACAAGTACACCCGTTCTAATGCTACGATGATAGCCATATGGCAGTGGTCTCTGTCGAGACGGCATCCGTCGATGACCAGACGGCAGAGGTGACGCGGTAAAGCGAACTCCGTAGAGGGCGCGGTCCGCAGACAAACCGAGAAATCGGTGTCTGAGGGTCGCGCCTTCTTTGCATTAACCCTCCGGCACAGCCCGAAGGGAGAAGGTGGGTCGTTCCATGAAGAAAACTCGTTACGCAACCGCGCAAATCGCCAATGCTGCACACCGTTTGAGACCCCGGCGATACTAGTCCGACGGACGGAGTACATCCGGCCGTATCGACCGTCGAGTTCGACAGTCTCAGCACGGACGTATAGTTGATATCCTGTTACCTTATCGCAACAAATGAATTGGCATAGGAGTATGGGTCTTGGCGACGATCAAGATCGGCATGGCTGGCTGGATTGAGCGGACGACGCTCTATCCTAAAGGCATCGCGTCTCCCGAAGCAAAACTCGGTTATTACTCGAAATATTTTCCAATCGTCGAAGTGGACACGACCTACTATGCGTTTCCCGAGAGGGACACTATGTCCAACTGGGCTCGGTGGACGGCGGACGACTTCACCTTCAACGTCAAGGCGCATAGTATTCTGACGCATCACTACACCGGCCCGAAAACCTTGCCTCAACGCGTCCGCAATGAGCTGCCCACCAACCAGGTCTTTAGCGATTCCCTGCATTACGACGACCTGCCTGAGCCTGCGACGGAATTGCTTTGGAACGAGACCGACGAGAGCCTGAGACCGCTTTACGACGCTGGTAAGCTCGGTGTCGTACTCTTCCAGTTTCCAGCGACCTTCCACGCCAGTCGGACGAACGTGGACTTCATGATCGAGTGTCAGCGTCGGCTGCCCGACTACCATGTCGGCGTCGAACTCAGGCACTTCAGTTGGTTCGCAAACGACGACTTTCCCAAAATGCTGAAGTTCCTGAACGACAACCGCCTTCTTTACGTCGGAGTGGACACACCACAAGGTCTCGAATCGTCGGTACCACCGGTCGTCGACTCGCTCGGCGATTTTTGTGTAGTCAGGTTCCACGGGAGAAACGCCGCCGGCTGGGAGATGACCGGCCCCGGCTCGAAGCAGGCCCGCTCGGATTATTTGTATAGCGACCGGGAGATTGAAGAATGGCGTGAGCGTATTCGGGAGATCGAGTCGCAGGTCAAAGAGGTTCACCTGATCCTGAACGTCAACCAGGCCCCAGAGACGATCTACCGGTTCGCTGACATATTCGGTGAAGGGATCAAGGGGCGGCCTTCGATGTTTTTGTAGAGACCTGCTTGACGATGGCCAGCGACATTGAGGGTGGATGCTCGCCAGCGACCAGCCCGACTACCGCCCGTCACTTCACCGCACCCTACACAACGAGTGGAACGCGGCCAGGAGCGAGAGACGAGGAAGGGGAGCTATTATTGAACGTCCTCATGCTCGTCGGCGACAAGAAGGTGTTGCATAGCTGGAGGAAGGGTCGGTGGGTCCAGTGGGAGCCATCTCATAGCGCGAACCTGATCCTCAGAGAGGTACTTGGTGTCCCGCAGGTCTGCACCGTCGATGCTGGCACCGGTCGTCGTGGCACCCATGAAATCTGCATCTCTGAGATCAGCGTTCTTGAAGTTTGTGGCACGCAACTCGGCAAATTCAAATGTAGCGCCTCGCAGCTTGGCTCCCAAGAACTGGGCCCCGTCCGCGAAGATTCCGCGAAGCACCGCTCCTTCAAGATTCGTGTCTACGAATCCTGTGAGACCAAGGTGTGTATTCATCAGTGTGGCTGTGGCCAAGTGCAGGCCTGCGAGATTCATGCCTCGGAAGTCGCAGCCTTGGAGATTCACACGGCGATCCTTCGCGTCGAACTCGTGGTTCCGACGACCAATGACTGTCAGCGCAGCTTCTACCGCCGTCCGAGTACTCGCATCCCCCAAGGCCGTCGAGTCATTGTCTGTAAAGTCTCTTGGTGCATTAGCCCTGATGAATGCCGCAAGTGTTTCGATGACCGGCCAGTGGTGCTCCTCGGATTCCTTAGCGATCCGTTCCAGCGAATAGATGCCCCCTAACCTTGATGGAAGCTCCTTGCTGGTCAGCAATTCTATCGCCGTTGTGAACCGTTCGTTGATTTGGGATTGAAGTGACGCTTGTGCCGTCTGCTGGGCGGCTTCGGCCGTCAGTCGCGCTGCTTCCGCCGACTGTCTCGTTGCCTCGGCTGTCTTATCAGCGACTTTCACGCGCCACAGGGTGGCGCCCACGGTCAGGGCCAACAGGATGCCCGCGACGATTTCGGCGTTGATGCGGCGATTGCTGCTCTCGATCTCGGCACGCTAGGTCTCAGTCACGTCGGTGAGTGCTGCGGCCTGCCGGTGTGGCTGGTCAAACACGAACCAGTAACCGGCCCCGATCAGAACGACACTCAGGACTAGGCCACCGAGGAAGATGAGTGTCGCGTCGCGCTTTCGCATGGGATTATCGTATCACTCAAAACAATCATAATGGCATACAGCGCCGGGGTCGGCAGGGGGGCGCGACCCCTATAAGATAGACCTCCACTAGATCCGAACCCCGAGACCCGCTATCCTTTCCTTTAATTTCGGCAGGGAGCAAAAAGCATGAAACTCATCGTTACCGGGTGCGAGCATGTGGGCAAAACAACGCTTGCCGATGGAGTCTCGCGGTGGCTGGCGGACGCGACGGGCTACAGCCGCTCGTTCCACGACCACTTCACCATCCCCTCGCCGGAGATTGCGGGCGAGGATAGAGAACTTTTCATGCAGATGAGTCCGGCCTTCAAAGAGCGCTTCCAGCGCTACCAGATCGACTACCACAGCGGCGGTGCTTTCCTGTCGGACGCCGACCACATGCTCGTCGGCTACCACATCGAAGAGGCGGTCTTCGCGCCGCTGTACTACGGCTACGGCGGGCCCGGACAGTACGCCGAGAGGTCGTCCTTCGCCCGCCACGTCGAGCAGAAGATCATGGAAGACGCGCCCGATACCATTCTTGTGCTGCTAACCGCGCGCCCAGAGGTCATCAAGAAGCGCACGAGCCGCGACCCCATGCCGCGCGATCAAAAGGGCCGTCGTCCCGGCCTGCTACAAGAGGAACACGTTGAAGAAGCTCTCAAACGGTTCGAGGAGGAGTTCGCCGCATCGCTCATACGTAAAAAGTTCGTAATCGACAACTCCGATCTCTCGCCTGAGGAGACGCTGTCGGAGTTCGTCTGGAAGGTGCAGAAATTCCTATCGCACGAGGACCGGACGCGCATCATCGCTCGACAGGCTCTTGTTCAGCGCGGCGACGCCCGCGACCCTGTGTTCGAGCACGACAAGACCATGCCACCTGAGAAGCGGGTCAGCATCTAGGTAGCGGGTGCTGGGCTTTAGCGGCGTCAACACCCTAGCCCTCTCCCTTGAAGGGAGAGGGGACGAATCGGAATAACGTGCGCCCGATGCAATCTACGACAGTCGCCCACGTTTCAGCGCTCTGCCTGGGAGCGCGCCGGTGTTCTCTCCGTTTTCGATGACGACCTGGCCGTTGACGATGACGTAGTCGATGCCAACGGGGTAGTGCTTTGGGTCCCCGAGGACTGCGTCGGTTCTGACGGTGTCGGGGTCGAAGATGACGATGTCGGCCTTGAAACCGTCGCGGAGTATTCCCCGATCAGGCAAGCCCAGGCGCTGAGCAGGGAACGAAGTCATCTTGCGAATGGCTTCCGGCAGACGCAGGTGCTTCTCCGCACGCACGAACTCCGCCAACACGAGGGGAAAACAGCCATACGATCTCGGGTTCTGGTACTCGCCGAGAAGAATAGCGTCGCTGGCGATTATGCCATAAGGATGTGACACGAATGCAGCAAGCGTATGTGCGTTCGTGCCGGTGCTGACGATATGAACGCCGAGGTTCTCTTCCACAAGCAGGTCCATAATCACGTCGACGGGATCCTGACTGCGGAGGTCGGCGATCTCGGTGATGAGCTTGCCGTCGTACTGCTTGTTCTGCGGCTGCTTGAGGTTAGTCAGCCAGGTCTCGGAGAAGGGCTCACGGTTAATGTCCCGCTTGATGCGGGCCCGGTCGTCCGGGTCGGCGAACGCGGCGATAGCCCGTTCCGGCCCACCGTCCATCGTCCAGTTCGGGACGAGCATCATTAGCGAAGTGCCTGAATAAGGATATGAGTAGCAATCGAAGGTGACGTCCATGCCCTCGTCGCGCCCACGCTCGACCAGTCCAATATAGTCGTGGTGGCTTCCGACGCCCTGTCGAGCTTGACGATAGTGAGTCAGGTGAACGGGGATGCCGCTGCGCCGTCCGATGTCGAGTGCTTCTTCCCAAGGGGCCAGTAGTCCATGCTCACGGAGTTTTGCCCTGGTATGGGTATGGTAGAAACCGCCGTAGCGGGCCGAGACCTCGGCGAGAGCAACCAGTTCGTCGGTGTCGGCGAACGCGCCAGGTGGATAATCAAGTCCCGACGAGAGGCCCCACGCGCCCTCTTCCATCGCCTCCCTTGTGACGGCCCGCATGTTTTCAAGTTCAGGATTGGTGGCGGGACGATCGTTCCAACCTACGCCCCAGATACGGACAGCCGCGTTGCCCAATATATAAGCAACGTTTATCGATACTTTTCGGTCATATTTATCATACAGTTCGGGTACGGTCAGCCAGTCGGCGGGCATGGGCGGGTACCCATTAAAACCCGCATCGAGCCAGATCGCGCGGTGAAGTTCGTCCTGAGTTTTGAAGGGTGCGTGCGATATTCCGTCGATTCCGACCAGTTCGGTGGTCACTCCCTGACGCACTTTAGGGTCGTGATGTGGGTCGCCAAGCATAGTGAGCCCGGCGTGGGAGTGTATGTCTACAAAACCGGGGCAGACAACTCGGCCGTTGGCGTCTATGGTTTGGGCCGCCTCAAAATGGGAGTCGTCGCCGCGGTGGATGGTGACCTTGTTGTCCTCAACGAGAACCGTGGCGTGAAAACCGGGGCTGCCGGTGCCGTCGACGACGACACCATTACGAATCAGGAGATCAAGCATGGGTCCCTCCACAGGAAATGGTAGCTGCAAGTTGCAGCATGGCGGCTATTCTAACAGGATTTCAAGCAGATCCCGCCGCATTACCGCTCACTTATGCGTGCCACCTGAGTCAGAAAATGACCGCAGATACGAAGCTGCAAGTATCAACTATTGGTGAAGAACCCAATATGTGTACGATTGGATTTTCCGGACGGATACGTTATCCGAGCGGGAAGTTAGTCTTGCGGGGCCGGCCGCGCTTACGCGCCGGAAGCCAGAAATAGACTTCGTCAGCGTTTCGCTTAATGGTCAAATCGATTCCGGCCAACTTTGCGGCCGCGCCCAAACGACGACGAATCGCCGTTGCGCTCTCATCCGCCGTTGCCGCCATCTTGCCAGCCTGGCCGGGCTGCAATTGAGCAATATAACCAAGATACTCATGGGTAATCTTCGCTCGCCGACCAGTAGCAGTATTGGCCATGGCCTCCTGCAGTGAAACGATCTCTAACCTAGACATTGGGTACTCTACCTCCGTAGCACGTATATTTTCACTTTATTATACGGGCATACGTAGAGCTTGTCTACGTAGTTTAGACTACGTACTTTGCTCTCCAGAGGAAGGCCCCGTCTCTAACGTCCTTCTACTGGCTCTGGGAATAGTGCCCGCGCAGCCCTGTACGATACCTCAACAGAGCGTAATTGTCAAAGAAACCGCAAAATCTTTTATTAATGCTACCGAATTCCTTTACATACTCGGCAACCACGACGCTTTCCATCTCATTGGGCAATAACTGATTCCGCAAATTACGTGTAAACCAGTCTCTCGTTCCTGCTCTCGTATCTGAAGTACACCGCGTTAAATTCCATCCGCTCTTGTATTGCAGTCCCTGGTTCGTCTGTCGTGAAAACGGCCAAGTCATGCCTACAAAGGCACACGAGGAGAAGTACGCCGGTTGGCGTTCGTTGCCCTATCTGAACCACTTCCCATACTGCATCTGCTATCTATACCTCCACGTTCCCTTTGGGATAGCCACCGTGACGCAAACGACGATCACCAACTATCATCATCATGCCCTTTCGAGGGTGATACGTAGCCGTCAGTGGGGGCGTACACAGAGGTACGTATCTACCGCCGGTGCCATACTCGACAGGTGCGCCAGTATCGAACTCTACGGAATCCGTAGGTCACAGGCGTTGAAAAACTGCTTTCGCGTCTATAAAATATCGGAGAATCACCCCATGTAGGCGAAGACGAGACGCCCTTTTTGAGATAAGGAGTTTGTGGAATGTCATTCATGACCGTGCGTAGCTCTACCTTTATCGCGCTTGCTGTGGCCCTTAGCATAGCGGCGTCGGTTTTCCTGCTCAGTCCAGGGACATCGTCGGCCCAAACAATCGTCGGCCCGTTGGTCTGGCTCGAACCGAGCGCACCCGACGTGGCCCTACCGGGTCAGCAGATCGATGTAACTGTATGGTCCAGAACTGAGAACGGTGCAGAGCCGGCGGGATGGAACTTCAACGTTAGCTACGACCCTACAACGGTCGAAGTGCTAGGAGCGTGAGCAATTAGTCGAGATCTCGAAGGTTTCTGACGGTGGCTCAGGTGATCGTTGAGAAAGGGTTGGCATGTGCTCCGAGAGTCCCTATCCTGGACAACCAACCGGACCATGGAGGGGCTGATGTACCGCCCATACGATCAAGGCCAATCGTTTCTACTACCGCCAAGTTTGCGGGAC
>Ga0209501_10001232_pt1 | contig 28703 bp, 23 predicted proteins | sample ArcticOcean_MG_C_4_FD_187434 | JGI IMG/M metagenome (GOLD analysis project Ga0209501, IMG submission 187434) | Marine microbial communities from western Arctic Ocean - ArcticOcean_MG_CB4_134 (SPAdes) (version 2) | ecosystem: Environmental > Aquatic > Marine > Oceanic | place: Arctic Ocean...
AACCTTCTACGACCGACTCCTCGATAACGGTAAACCCAAAATGGTCGCACTCATCGCCGCCATGAGAAAACTACTCACCATCCTCAACACCATGCTTCGAAATGGAACCGAATGGAAAAACCAACAGCAAAACACTTGAACTTCAAGACAGTCGCTACTCGACTCATCTTCGATGTGCACTTTGTGCGAAATGAAACAACGCCGAAGGACGTCAGGCTTCAGCCTGACCTACGGCACTGGACAGAGGCAAGTGAAGACGCAAATGACACCTACGAACCACAGATTCACGGCGGCGTTGATTCTCGCGTCGACCATCACGCTTGGGATTTGCATCCCCGGCAATGTCGTCGCTCAAGACGGTTGGCAGCAACTCAAAGACATGCCGGTTGGCAAATGGGAGGCCGGAACCGTCGTTCTTGACAACAAGCTCTACTTCTTCGGCGGATACACCGAAGGTGTGCGGTCGAGCAAACGCTGCGACGTCTTCGATCCAATGGATAACAGTTGGACCCGGATTCAGGATTTGCCGAGCGCGATCTCGCACATGAACACTGTGCTTGATGGCCGGACAGTTTGGTTTGCGGGCGGTTTCAAGGATGGTTACAAGGGACATACGATCGCCGAAGTATGGAACTACGACGTCAACAAAGATCGCTACACGGCGGCTCCGTTGCTGCCAGAAACACGGGGTGGTGGGGGCCTCGCCTTAGTGGGTCGCAAGCTGCATTACATGGGCGGCGTGAAGACCGATCGTGACACGGATGCCGCTGATCACTGGGTTCTCGACCTGGACGATCGGGCGAAAGGCTCAGCTCAGTGGGAAAAAGCTGCTCCCATGCCGGCACCGCGCAATCAGTTTTCCACGGTCACATTCGACGGCAAGATTTATGCAATCGGCGGTCAGTTTCATCACGACAGCCAACAGCTCGATCAGGCACGTGTCGACATCTACGATCCGAAATCGGATTCATGGACCCGCGGTCCTGAACTTCCCAAAGGTCATTCACACGCCGAAGGCGGCACGTTCATAAGCAGTGGCCGGATCTTCGTGGTCGGACGACATACAACGCCCACGGGCGGCCGAAAGAGTATTGATGCCGACGTACTGATGCTGGAATCGGGTGGCGAGTGGAAAGCGGTTGCAAAGTTACCGATGCCGCTTTCGTCACCAGCCGCCGCCATTATTGACGGTAAGTTCATCGTTGCCGGCGGGTCGCCAAATGGAAGAAGCGTTCAAGCAAAGATGTGGGTGCGTAAGGCTCCGTGATACTCGCCGGGTGCCACTGGTCGGCTTGTCCGTCAGTAACGTAGACATCTGAGGTTATTCGTCAAGCGGTTTCGAGGAAATTCATCACTGGGCTGTTTCGTTTTTTGAGTTGTGCAAGATACACGGTTTCGTCGTAGATCGTTCTGGTTTTCCAGAGATAGAAAATAACGCGGATCCACTTGTACGCCAAGGCCCGCACGGCGGCGTGGTGTTTGAAACCGGCGGCGATTTTCATGTTGTAGAACGCCTTCGACCAGGCAGACCACTTGCGGGCGTGGTCGGCGAATTCGTGGAAGGTTTTCCGCAGGAATTTGGGGCAAGCGTAACGCCGCGAAACGTGCCGCGCCTTCCCGCTTTGCCGGGTGACCGGTGCGATGCCGCTATGACTTTGGATTTCCTCAGCCGTGTCGTAGCGATCGCGATCGGTCCCCAGGGCGACGATCAGCCGCGGGACCAGCGCGGCACCCGCACCGGGCAGTGCGCGGAACAGGGCCGCGTCGTCGTGTGCGGCAACTAGCTTGGCAATCTGTTCGTCAAACTGATCGATAGTCTGGTTGAGTTGCTTGATCTGTTTGGCCAGCGACACGGCGAACAGCGCGTTCGGTTCGACGATGGCTTCATCGGTGGTCAGCGGCAGGGCGGCGCGAATCGCGGCAATGATCTCGGACCGCTTTTGTTCATTGCGAATGCCCTGCTGCTTCAGAAAAGTCCGCAGCGTTTGGGGGTGAACGCGCCGCAGTTTCGCCAACGTCGGCCAGCGCTTAACCAGTGCGGCGATCCGTTCGATGTTGCGGGGGAACAGTTCGATCAACAACGGGAAGTACAGCTTGAGCCGGCTGGTCAGTTGCTGGCTCAATCGCTTGCGTTCCTCGACGATTTTGCGGCGATGCTCGACGTATGCAGCCAGTTTGCGGGTGGCTGCGGTGTCTGGCTTGCAGGGTCTGAGCTGCCCGGCGTGGTGCTGCAGGAACTGCGCCAGCAGGGCGGCGTCGGTCGGGTCGTCCTTGCTGCCGGACGGATTGAGCGCCTCGCGATAGCGGGCGAGTTGCTTGGGATTGATCGAGTAGAGCAGGATGTGCTCGTACTTCATCAGCGCGTAAATCAACGCGTCTTTGGTCTGTTCGAGCGCGACGGCAATCGTGCGGCCGGGAAAGCGCCGCTTTAGATCGGCGGCCCACTCGTCGATGACTGCGGGGGATTGCTCGAGCGTGTCGATGTTCGGGCGGCCGTCCGGTTCGATGAGGCAGAGGACGTGTTCGGCGTCGGCCCAATCGATGCCGACGATGACGGCATCGGCGGGCAATTCTGACGTGTTGTTGTGGTCGATCATGTTCGGCTCCGTTATGCTGGGGAAGGGTTTTGGAAAGCACGCAATCTTCGGACGATCGAAAACCTTATAGGCCGAGACGTTGCTGCGTCGGCATCTGAGTGATTCGTTAATGTTCCGAAGAACATCGCCCCGCTCGAAAGTCTACGTTGAATCGTCTGGCCGATGAGGTCAGGAATTCGTAGCGGGGCGATGCGTGCGTACTTCAGCGTGTCGGAAGTGTCTGCGCAAGTCGAGCCGGGCGCGGGGAAACGATCTGAAAAGGCGCGGTTGATTGCCTTGGCGCTGCCATCGTCCGCCGGGATCGATCGAACGTCCCGCTCCCGCTGGCTGCGGTCAATCAAACCATCCTGGGGAGAACTATAAGGTCAGACTAGAGCCTGACGGCTAACGCAATCCAGGTCGTTGTGACAATGAAACGCTTCCAAAGGGAATCATCTTCGATGAGTACGTTATGCGAAGTGAAACATCGCCGAAGGACGTCAGGCTTCAGCCTGACCTACGGCATTAACCCGATATGTCAATGAGGGATGGCGAACAGAACATGGGTTCTCTCCTGCAATTCATACGAGTCTGCTTCGTTGTTGTTTTTCTGCTGGCCGGCCAAGTCGGTGACTTGGCCGCTGCAGAACAGAGCGATTCGACGCCGCGTGCTGACGAAGTTGCCTACCGCGATCTTGAGACCATTCGTGCGGCGACAATTAACCAGGATTTGAAAGCCGATGTTCCCACGGTCGATGTCGGCATTTACCTGTGTGAAACGGCCGACAACCCACACGGTTACGTTGCGGCCGCCGATGAATTGTCCAAGTCGTTTGTGCACGCCAAGAACATTTTCGCCGCTGCAGGAGTGCAACTGCGTTTTCTTTGGGTCAAACGAGCGACCGTGCCGGCGCCCTGGCTGTCGCTGCAAGCGAACAAAGTTGCTGGCGTTGCAGTGCTCCAAAGCATCAATGCGTACGTCGGCTATCGTGCTGCCAAATGGGGGTTGACGGCGGACGCGAAGAAGGTGTTCGAGGGAGTCATCGAAAAGCAGCCCAACAACAACCGAACAATCTATCTGCTGTACCTGAAGCAAGTCCGCATGGCCTACTTCGATCGGTCCAAGCAGGGCGAGCCGACGATCAAGTCGATTCCGACCGGTGGACTCTCTCTGCCGTCCTATTTGTTCGAAACGAGAATTCCGCGACGCATTCGTGGAGTGATCACGATTTGCCGACAGAGTGGACAAGGCGGTCGGACGATTGCTCACGAACTCGGACATAAACTGATCAATGTCAGTCACGAGTATCGGACGATCAGTCCGCAGTTTGAAGTGCGAGGCGAGGGTGGTCTCATGATCTACGGGCGAGGCACGACAATTCCATCCGGCGCGGCAGGGCGATGGCATCGAGAACGACTGCACCTGTCGCCGTACATCTACCGAACAAAGCCGGACGGAACGCGCAAGTCGAACGACGACTACAAGGACGGCGGACACTATTACGACCCGATCTACGGAAAAAATGTCATCCGCTTCGGCGTTATGGATCTTCCGGCGGAAGGGAATCGCAACTCACGTCCCAGGATAAGGTAGGCCCTGCTGACACCAGACTTCGATTGACCAGCGACGACTGATAAAATGTGCGGCCGGCGGGGCGCGGCGTTGGAGAATTGAAATCTGCGATTTCGGACCATTCTGCCACCTTTTGTTTTTCACAGCGGCGGACGCAGCGACGTTTTTGCTGTGCATGATAGCCCTGCTATCCGTCACAACATTCTGGAGTTTTCTGCGCGAGTTCTCGCCACTTTTCCATGCGGGAATCTGAGATTCGACTCGATTTCCGGCTAGTTTCCGCTGTGAAGCTCCGAACCGCAGATGTGATGATGGAAGAATGACTGCCCTGCTGGTGAATGCAACGTAGGGAGGCGATTGCTTTCGTCGGGGGGATCGACCTTATGAACGGCTCTTATGGGGGTTTCGTCCGGCACCTGTCTGCCTGGAACATCGGTGTTTACTCATCCGCCTCTGCCCGGGCTGCCAACGCGCGTGGCGTTGGAACCGGCTTGATCTGTGTAACTGTCGTTGCGGGACGGCCATGACAGACACTGTTCCGGAGACCGTTACTGCCGAAGTGTTGCGATTGATGCGGCGGCTTCATGAGGCGATGACGGATGGCGTTTCGCTGCTGCCGGAATCATCCGTCGCCACCGGGTTCTGGTGGGCCGAGCGCTTGGCATCGGCCGCTCTGAGAACTCCGCAGTGGTTGAAAGAAGTTCGTGATCGCTTTTCACTGCCAGAGCAAGTCGACGAATCGATGGCCGCCTGGTTGGCTGCGGCAGAGATGCTTGACGCGTGGCCGACCCGATTCCTTGAATTTCTGCGTGTTTTTCAGACTGTCACCAGGCATCGCACCACCGTCACCGGGTTGAGCCGATCCTTTGGGCTGCTTCTGCGCGATGCCGCGCAGCTGGAACAGTTGGGAGTTTCAACGCCGGCCGACGTGTTGCGCTCCGAATTGCTGCAGCATTACACACACGGGCATCTCACAGTGAAGTGCTGTCTGTTTCGGAAGAAAGAACACGTTTTCTCACGACGTCCCTGGATCACGCAGACCGAAGCTGCCAAAACTCTCGGGTTCAAACACGGTGCGGTGGCGGAACTCCTCAGGCGTCACGTCCTTGAAGGGCATCTGCAGCCGGCGGGAAATCGGTCGGTGGGACTCGTTTCCCGGGAGTCTGTCCGAGTCTTGAAAGATCAACTGGCCGACGCGTGCTCTGTGAATCAGACCGCCGGGCAATTGGGGATCGGACGCAGTCGGGTCTTTGAGTTGATTCGGGCCGAGTTATTGCCGTGTGCCGTGCGTACAAAAACCGGCTGGCGGATTCCGCGGGCCTCCGTCACGGAATTGAAAGAACTCTATCGATCATTGCCGGTTTGGGAATCCTCTGATTCATCGGACTGGATTCCCGCACGGGAAGCGACGCGGCATTTCGGTCGCTGTGGTCTCACATTCGTTCGGTTGGTGGAATTGATCCGAGACGGACATGTTCGCAGTTGTCGCGAATCGCACGTGGTTGGTTGGTGCGGCCTACGGGTGCATCTTCAGGATCTGCAGTCCGCGCGTCCCGAGATCTCTGAAAAACGAGATCGTTGTGAAGGTTATCCGCTGAACCGGCTTGGCCGTGTGCTGATTCCGGGGCGTCCCCTCAAGGAGTCGGTGCTGCGGAAGTGGATTCAGGCCGGGTTGTTCCAGGCGGAACGTCGCGGACGAATCTGGCACGTCGCTTTGGACGAAGTCGAACGGTTTCGAAGCACGTACTGCCTTGCGGAAGACGCGTGCCGCATCCTGGGAATCAGCCGCTCGACGTTGGCGCGGCGGGAAACCGCTGGAGAAATCAACGCCGTCTACAGTCGCCGCACGCATTCCGGAGCGGGGGCATCTGTGTTTCGGCGAGACGACGTCCTGCGGATGCGCGCCGAAGATGAGCCTCATCTCTCAGGCGAGCGCCACGCGTGAGGATCCAGGCGCTGCTTTCCACCAAGAGTCTCCCAAACACCCTGATTTCTGCGGTGTCCCGGTCGCCGGAAGCGGCCGGGATGCCGGTTTTCTTTTTAGCTATCAGGGGTCATCCGCCGGTGTCGATGGAGCAACACTCATGTCTCGGCATCCTGTCTTTGCCAGGAAGGCACCGACTTGAAACTCCGTTTTCGCACCAATCTGCAGTGTTCAACACCATTTTATCAACATATCTACATATTCTGCTGGCCAACTTTAGTGTCTCACGTGGCCAACTCTTATGTCCCAAATGACAGCTTTTATGTCCCCCACCACCAACTGTTAAAGTTAGACGTCGAGTTCGCGCACTTCCAGCGCGTGCTTCTCGATGAAATCGCGGCGCGGCTCCACGTGATCGCCCATCAGGACGCGGAAGATTTCGTCGGCCGCTGCGGTGTCCTTCATGGTCACCTGCAGCAGCACGCGCTGCTGCCGGTCCATACTGGTCTCCCATAACTCCTCGGGATCCATTTCGCCCAGTCCCTTAAACCGCGTCAGCCGCAGCCCGTGTTCGCCCATCTTGCGAATCTCGGACAACAGACCGCGCAAACCGGATATCGGCCGTTCCGTATTCCCGTCAGACTTACTGCCCGAATCTTCGTTACAAATTGTGAACGGGTAATACGGCTCGCCGTTTCGGTTCCCTGCGGGAACAAGGCTCTCCAGCGTCAGGTCGAATTCCTCTTTGAGGCTCTGCAGCGCCTTGTTGATTGTGCGAACTTCGTGCAAATCGACCACCTGCAGCAAGGCTTCTTCCGCTTCTGATGTCTCCTGCTCGTCCTTGCTGCCGACATCGTCCCCGTTGTCGTCGGCAACAATCAACTCGTCTCCCCGTTTTTCTTCCTCGGCTGCCAGGAATTCATCGACCTGCTGCTTACCCGCAAGCCAAAACTCGTCGCTGCCAATGAACACGCGGTAGCGCGGCAGTAAACCAACGTCGGTCGTGTGATGTGCAGCCAGGAACCGCAGACTGATGCCGCGGCGCTCCAGCGCTTCGAGTGGTTCTTCCATGCCGGCAATCAGATCGACCAGTCTCGCAAAGCGGCTTCCATCTATGACCTGTCCGCCTTCGTTCGCGCGAAGCGTGCTTCCCGCCATGCCCAGTTTGAGCAACTCCTGCATCATCTCTTCGTGCGATTGGACATAACGCGTTTTCTTCTTTTGCTGAACGCGGTACAGCGGCGGTTGCGCGATATACACGCAGCCTTCTTCCACCAGGGGCCGCATGTGCCGGAACAGAAACGTCAACAGCAGCGTACGAATGTGGCTGCCATCGACGTCGGCATCGGTCATCACAATAATTTTTCCATACCGCCGCTTGGTGACGTCCATCTCCGAACCGGGCTGAACGCCAATCGCTTTGAATATCGCCGTGACCTCGGTGTTGCCGAAGACTTTGACCAACTGTGCTTTTTCAACGTTCAGGATTTTTCCGCGTAGCGGGAGAATCGCCTGCACGTTGGAATCACGGCCGGTATCGGCCGAACCGCCCGCCGAATCACCTTCAACCAGATACAGTTCGCTGACATCGAGGGCGTGATTGCGGCAGTCACGCAATTTTTCGGGAAGTCCGCCCGTCGTCAGTGCGCCTTTTTTGCGAACCATTTCGCGGGCTTTTTTTGCCGCTTCGCGTGCCTCAGCCGCCCGCAGTCCTTTGGTACAAATAATCTTCGCGATCGATGGGTTTTCCTCAAAGAATTTCGTCAAGGCTTCGTTAACCACCGACGTCACGGCCCCTTCGACGTCCGTGTTGACAAGCTTGACTTTCGTTTGCGATTCGAACTGCGGGTCCGGCACACGCACCGAAATCACAGCAGCCAACCCTTCGCGGAAATCATCTCCGGCGGGAACGAAATCCTTGAAGATATTTTGCTTCTTGCCGTAGACGTTGATCGTTCGTGTGAGCGCGCTTTTGAAGCCGCTCAAATGCGTGCCGCCAGATGGGTTGTAAATGTTATTGGCATACGATCGCACGTTTTCGGAAAAGCCGTCGTTGTACTGCAGTGCCACTTCGACCTCGATGTCCTCCTGCTGATCGGTGATACGGACCACATCTGGGAAGATCGCGTTTTCGGTCCGGTTCAAATATTTGACGAACTCGATCAAACCGTCTTCGTAATAAAATTCGTCCGACTGGCCGCTGCGTTCATCGGACAGCCGAATGCGGATGCCCGCATTCAAAAAGGCCATATCCTGCAGCCGTTTGTGAAGCGTGTCGTACACGAAGTTCGTATCGGGAAAGATTTCCGAATCGGCCTTGAATGTGATTTTCGTACCCGTGCGTTCCGACTTGCCCAGCTTGGAAAGTTCGTTGACCATGACCCCACGAGCGAAGTCCATCGTCCAGACATGCCCCTCGCGGCGCACCTCCGCTTCCAACCACTCGCTGCATGCGTTGACCGCAGTAATTCCAACGCCGTGTAAACCGCCGGTACCCGTCTTGTAACCGCTATCGCGGTCGAACTTGCCCCCTGCGTGAATCTCCGTGAACACCACATCCAGGGCCGACCGATTGTCCATTTCGGTCATGGTCCCGACTGGGATCCCACGACCGTTATCGTTGCAGGTCACGCTGCCATCGGCGTTGATTTTGATCGAAATGGTTGTTGCAAATTTATTGACGCATTCGTCCACCGAGTTATCGACGATCTCGAAGACAAGATGATGCAACCCGACTAGATCGGTTCCACCGATATACATCGCCGGCCGTGTGCGAATGCCTTCAACACCTTCGAGGGCCCGAATTTGATCCTCGCCGTAATCGTTTCCCGACGCGTCATCGTTCGCGGCCGGTTCATCAACGTGTTCGTTCAAGCCTCTAATCTCCCGTTATCTTCAACAAACTGGCTGCGACTGCTATTAGCCGACAACTTGCGGCAATCACCCAATCTACTCAACCGCCGGAACTCAGTTGACCGTTCAACCGAAATTTCACGTCCCGCAGTTTCAAATCGGGCCGACGTTCTCGCAGCTTTTCGACCAATGTCATTTTATGAAAAGACGCCAATTCACTTAGTAGTGCCGAATTTGACACGCCGATATTCAGAACCCCTCGCTTCATCCCCAGCACCTTCGTCTGCGCTGCGAAAGTCTCGCCGGCCACTTCGTTCCAGTCGGCGTTCAGTTGAGCCTGCCCGCGCACGCCGGCCCAACCACGCAACGCAATCAGTTCGGACAGCGCCCGCGAAAGATGCTTCGGGTCCGACGCAGCATTCATTCTCATCGATCCTTCGATTGAACTCATCACCCAATCGCCATCACGTGTTCCTGGCAACCAAAACGACGTGCTTCCATCTCGAATCAGCGATCGCGAGACAGCGGCATCACGACGTAGGTGTAGGCATCGTCGGTCCGAAACACCGCCGCGCTTTCTCCGTCGATCAGCGACAGTGTCAGCGGTTTCTCCGAATCCAGCACTCGCAGGAATTCTGCGACGTATCGTGGATCGAACGTGATTGCCAACTCGTCTCCGTCATAACTGATTGGCAATTCAACTTTCGACTGCCCGATGTCGGCCGCCTGGCTGTTCAACGTCAGCAAGCCGTTGGAGAACACAAAATCGACGCCGCGACTCTCCTCGTTGGTGACGATTTGCGCCTGACGAACGGCTGAGTAAAACGGTGCGACCACAAGATCCACGGTCACCTTTGGATCATTCGGTATGACATCGGCGTATTTTGGAAACCGTCCTTCAACCAGTCGGCTGTAGATTGTGGTGTTTCCGCATTTGATCAGCACATCGTTGGCATGAACGGCGATCAGCACCTCTTCGATCTCGTCGGAAATGCTGCGCTCGATCAGCGTCATTGCTTTGGCCGGTATGACTGGCGCTGGATTGGCCGGCTGTTCGATACCGTGTGATCGGCAGGCCAAATGGCAAACTGCAAGCCGACGACTATCGGTCGCCGCCAGCGCGACGGAATCTGATTTCAACTCCAGCAGAATTCCCCCCATCGCGTACCGTGTACTCTCCACATCCGTCGCAAAACTCGTGCGGCGAATTCCCGCTTGAATGGCTTCGCCAGCGACGACGTGATACTGCTCAGCGTCGAACGCCGCCACTTCCGGAAACTCTGCCGGGTCTTCCGCCGACAACCCAAATTCACTTTGCCCGGAACGGACCATCACGCGACCATCGCTGACTTCAATGTTCACGCCCTCGTCCTGCAATTCGCGAAGAATCGAAATCAAACGATTCGTCGGTAACAAGGTCTCGCCAGGCGATTCAATTTCGACGCCCGGAATCTCATACCGGATGCCGACTTCCTGGTCGGTGCCAATCAACACGGCTTTACCGTCGATTGCCTGCAGTTTGACATTCTTGAGAATCTCTCTCGGTGTTCTCGACGGAACAACTCCGGAGACGACTTGAAACGCGGCGGCCAACGAGGGGCGGTGGCATTGGATTCTCATGAAAGTCTAGCCGTTTCTTTGTACTCCGTTTGTCGCCCAGTCATTGGCGGGTGGAGCTGGTAGCTGATGGTGAGTTCCTACGCAACAGGCAGGCACAGGCAACAAGAATGTTTCGTCGTCTGAAGGGAATTCAGAAACATCGCTGTTGTTGCAAACACCTGACAGATGAGGTTCCGTTTGAGGCAATTTTTGGAATAGATTTATTATAAGAAGTAGTAGTTGTATCAACCAGACATACGACCGTGAATTATTGATGAATTGTCGGGCGAAACCCATTGATATCAAAAAACTTAAAGCGCTTTACGCCGGTGTCGATCATTGCGGGTATCTGGTTGAAGAGCAGTTTGTTTTGCGTGGCTGAAATGTCGATAACAACGGCTGTTTTCAACACGATATTTCAGAGAGCGGTCTTCCGTGCTTTGGCAGTCCAGATTTCAACAATTTCTACACAGATTATCCGCATTCGAATCAGTCGCTCAGCAAGTTGCCGATCTGAGCGAGATGCTGGCGTACGTTGGGTTGTTCGTTCACCAACTGGCCAATACGTTCGCAGGCATGGGCGACACTGCTGTGGTGACGTTTGCCGAAATACTCGCCGATTCGAACCAGTGGAAGCCCGGTGAGCGTTCGCGATAAGTAGAGGGCACATTGTCGCGGCAATATCAAGGATTGCTTGCGCGAATGGCTGCGGAGTTTACCGGTGGTTGTCAAGAAGTGCCGAGCAGTAGCACGAGTGATTTGTGCAAGTGTTGGCGGAGCCGGTTTGATCTCGGCATCGAGGTATCGCCGGACTTCAGCTTGATTGAGATTCGATCCACTGTGCCGGGCAAAGTGATCGAGTTGAATAATGGTGGCCAGAAGTTCGCGCGGCGAGACGGGCATTTCCCGTGCGAGAAGACAGATCGATTCGTACGGAATCGGAATCTGACGCGTCTCGGCAAAGTGTTGCAACAGGCTGACGCGACTGGCATTATCGGGCGACTGAATATCGACACAAACGCCAGCGTGAAATCGGTTGATCAAACGTGAGGGCATCCCTGGCAGTTCACCGGGCGGACAACGGCTCGTCAACAACACACGACCACCATTTGTAAGAACACTGTCGATCACAAACGTAAGTTGTGTCAGGGTTTCCGATCGATTGGCCAGCGACCGCATGTCTTCGACAACAAGTGAGTTCATTGCGCGATAACGCTCCTGAAACGCAGGAATCACTCCGGATTCGGACGCTTCGGCGAATTCGGCCCCAAATTCCGCGGCAGTGATATGGACGCTTGAGACTTCAGGACGCGTACTCAACTCCAGCCGAACAAACCATCGGGCCAACACAGATTTTCCGCAGCCGGCGGGACCGGATAGAAACACCTGTCGCGGACTCGATGGCGCTTCCTGCCAGGCGAGTTGCTCGACCGCCGCATGGGCAAATCGGTTTTCCTCCAGCAACAGAAACCGCTCGGAACCGGGCCGACTTTTGCGGAGGGATTCGCTGATCGGTGATGACATGAAAAACCTCCGTGTGAATCGATTCCGCCCCACTTCAGGATTACCGACTTCACATCGACAAAGCCCACAGCCCATAGGACCGATTTCCTCAGAATTATACCGTCGCCGACACCGATTGTCGTTGTCGATTGACGATTGCATTGACTCTTCGCACGGCTTCATCAATTTCGTCTTCGGTGTTTTCGCAACCGACCGAAAATCGTACCGATGCGATACAAACCTCGGGCGGACACTGCATTGCCAACAGCACCGGTGCCGGCTCGGCTGAGCCGCTGGCGCACGTGCTTCCCAGCGAGCAAGCAATCCCATCCAGACCGAAAGCGACCAACAACGCCTCACCATCGAGACCGGGAAAAGCAATGTTGAGCGTGTTGGGTAACCGATGTTGACGGGAACCGTTGACTACAACCGGCGCACAAGTAGCCGTCAGCCCACTTTCAAGCCGATCGCGGAGAGCGGCAATCCGATTGGCTCGCCCGCCAGCATCGAATTGCCAGATTTCCAGCGCTTTGGACATGCCGGCAATCAATGCGACCGGTTCCGTCCCAGGCCGACGACCCGCTTCCTGATGTCCGCCGAATTGTACTGGCACCAGTTGCACATTCTCTCGCAGCAGCAGAGCACCGATTCCGCGCGGTCCATGAAACTTATGTGCACCCAAACTGAGAGCGGAGACACCCAGTTCGTGAAAGTTGACCGGTATCTTTCCCACTGCCTGCACGGCGTCGATATGAATCGGAACTTGATGCGCGCGGCAGTGTTTGGTGAGGACAGCTAAGTCTTGTGTGACGCCGGTCTCGTTGTGCGCCAGAATTATCGATACCAACTTGATTTCCGGCCAGGGCAGATCGGCATATTGTTCGGGTAACAGTCGTCCTTCGCCATCCACTTCCAGCCAATGCAGTTTCCAGCCGGCCTTTTCGAGTTGGCGGCACGACTCGATGGTCGCCGGATGCTCGCCGGCAGTCAGAACGATTGTCCCCGGTTCTCCCTGTGTCAAACCAAACAGGAAGATGTTCGTCGATTCGGTCCCGCCACTGGTGAAGATGACTTCCTTCGGTTCGGCCCCCAGCAGGGCGGCGATTGTTTCTCGCGAATCTTCGAGGACTTTGCGTGCCGCCTGACCAGGAGAATGCCGACTGCCCGGATTGGCATAATGTTGCTGCAGGTGGTACGCAACAGTTTCTACCACTTCGGGAAACGGTCGTGTCGTGGCGTTATTGTCGAGATAAATTTCGCTGTGGCTGGCCATGCCGTGCATCATATCAAAGCGTGGTCGGTTTGGCTGGTATCGTCACAGCGAAACCGCACTTATCGAGTCGATTATTTGCGCACGATGGCGACCAGCTGCGGGATAAAACTTTCGAGGGCGCGGGCGCGATGACTGAGGTGTCGCTTGGCTGCCGAACCGAGTTCACCGAACGTTCGGTGATACTCCGGCAGGAGAAACAGCGGGTCGTAGCCGAAACCGTTCTCGCCGTGCGCCTCGGCAATTATTCGCCCGCGACAAGTCGCTTCGATGCTCAGTCGAATTTCCCCGGTGGGGTCGGATAACGCGATGTGACAGACGTACTGCGCTCCGCGTTTCGCATCGGGGACTTCGGAAAGCGCATCGAGCAGCTTGGCGTTGTTGCCTTCGTCGTTGGCATTCTCACCGCTGTAGCGGGCCGAATAAATTCCCGGCGCGCCGTCGAGCGCATCGACTTCCAGTCCGCTGTCTTCTCCGATCGCCCACTGCGAGAGCAATGTCGCCGTTTCGGTTGCTTTCTTGGCGGCGTTGGCGGCGAATGTGTCGCCGTCTTCGATGACGTCCGGCACATCGGGAAACTCGCCAACACTCACCAGTGAAATGCCGTGCGGAGAGAGAATCTCGGCGATCTCCCCGCTTTTCTTGCGGTTCCGGCTGGCAAGGACAATCGTTGGCATATCGGTCGAATGCGTCATGCGGGCAAGTGTTGCCACCCACCCCGCACCTGTCAAGCTCCCAATGCCCAAGCCCACGGGTTGCAACCCGTGGGGACGCTTCATCGATCATCGCCGCAATTCCGGCACTTCAATCAGCCGGGGGTTGGGATCGAAAATCCAGGACCGCAGCGAGGTCCCTTTGTTTTTCGGATCGGGAAGTGTCATGACCTCGGCTACTAAGACTTCCTTTCCGGTATTCGGGTTTTTGCGAATCTTTGAACCGAAGATTTTCTTCAGTTTTGCAATTTCAGGATCGGTGACCGAGGCGAACGAGCCGATTGTCACGATCGATCCATATCGGTCGTGGAAGACCCACGCTTCAAAATTCCGCTGGGTCACCCCGAACTTGCTGCTGTGCCGGAAGGGAACGCGTCCCTCGTTGAGCGTCCGCGCGAGTTGCCAGGCGTCGGTGGCGGTTTCGTCCAGATGATTGGTCAGCTGAAAACTGTTCAACGCTTTATCGAACTGGTTACTTCCCTTGCTCACATTCGATTTGATGTAGGAAGTCGCGACCACCAACGTAAATCGGCCTCGATTGTCGAGCAGGTTATATTTCCCGCCTGCGTTCAATTTTAGCAGGAGCGGGTCGCGTTTCCGCTTGGTGGCTTCTTCGGGTGTGAGCAACGGGTTGATTGTCAGGAAGGCACTGCTGAGCGGTCTCGGCTTGCCAGGTGTTCGGTGAATGACCCCGCCGTTTTTCAGCTGATCCAAGACGCCTGAGGCAATCTTGGTCCGCTTTTTCGTGCCGCTGAGATACTTCGGTTTGAACTTCGTTTTCACGTGTTTCAACGTCCGCTGGGCAATTTTGTCGTCGGTGGCGGGGTAATTACCCGCCAGCACGCAAACTCTGCCTTTCTGGGCAATAATTGTGGCGGTCCGCTGTCGGCCGAAACGATCTGTCGTGTTCACTTCGTCCGGCACGTCCGATTGCGAGAAGGTGTAGGCCGGAATTCCCTTCCTGCGAAGTTCAAAGACGAGTTTGTCAGCCGCTTCCTGAGCGCTGAGTCCGTTCCGAAATCTCTTGTTTGTCACTCGAATCGCTCGGCCGTCTTCGATTTCCAACCGGGTTTTTGGGATGTCGCGGAAGTTGGCGACCATGATCATCCACGGACCGTGCTGTTTCGACAGCCGGTATTGTTTCCCCTTCACCGCTTGGATGCGGTCTGCCGCAATCGAGGGGGATGTTGGGATCAACAGTGCCAGTGACACGGCAGCGAGCAGGAAAACGGCGGGGCATTTGCGGTACATGCGCACGACAGACTCCATTCTGAAGGCGAAAACGCGGCGGGACACAACAAGACAGAAGCATGCTGTGAGATGTGGGGCGGGATGCTAGCAGGATCAGCCGTTTGAGTCCAGAGGCCATTCGGCACCCAGCGCATCCCGCTGAATCTGCGTCAAACGGGCGATTCCCAGCTCCGCCAGAGACAGTTGTTCGTCGAGCAGTTGACGGCTGAACGGTTTTTGTTCGGCAGTCCCTTGAACCTCGACGTACTCGCCGCTTCCCGTCATCACCACGTTCATATCGACAGCCGCCGTGCTGTCTTCGACGTAGTCGAGGTCAAGCAACGCGCCGTCGGCCGAAACTCCCACACTGATGGCCGCAAGGCTGTTCAAAAGAACGGGTCGATCGGTCGGAAGATCGGCTTTGACGGAATTCAACGCGTCGGCCAATGCGATGAAACCGCCGGTGATGCTCAATGTGCGGGTGCCACCGTCGGCTTCCAGGACATCGCAGTCGATTGTGATCGTCCGCTCACCCAATGCTTCAAAATCGACAATCGCGCGCAGACTGCGGCCGATCAGTCGTTGAATTTCGGTGCTGCGACCGTCCGCTTTGCGCCGCTTGCGGGGCGATGTGCTGCCGGGCAACATGCTGTATTCCGCGGTCACCCAGCCGGTGGGATTTTCGTCGTGCTTCTTCCAGGGGGGAACCGAATCATCGATGCTCGCCGTGCAGAGAACGGTCGTCCGTCCCGCTTTGATGAGAACGCTACCGGGAGCAGACCCGGTAAAATTCCGTTGCACGGTAATGGGCCGCAATTCGTCAGGTTGTCGTCCGTCGTGTCGCATGGTTTGTTTGGCGTCCAGAGGGGAGTTCAGCGGAAGATTCAATTCGTCGGCTGGATGTTAGACGATGTGCCGAACGAATTCGAGCAAGCCGGGTCCCTGCACGACAATCTGCCGATCAGGTGTTACGAGAACGCCTGCGTTGTCGGCTTGATAACCAACTCTGGCACATTTGCGCGCGGCGGTAGTTCGACGACCATCTGCACGGCGGCGGCAATGTCTTCCGGTTGCAGAATCCGTGCACGATGTTCGGCCGACACCGGTACCGGGCGGTCATCCAGAATCGGCGTTTCCACTTCGCCCGGATAAACGTTGGTGACGCGAATCCCCTCGTCGCAACATTCGACGCCGACCGTCCGCCCGAGAGCGGTCAATGCAAACTTCGAGGCATTGTAAGCCGCCCCGCCAATCAATCCGGCGCGCAGCCCGGCGACCGATCCAATGTTGACGATGATCCCATCGCGCCGCGCTCGCATTTGCGGCAGCACAGCATGGATGCAGTTGTAAGCGCCGGTGGCGTTGACGGCGAGCACCTTGTCCCAGTCATCGGGAACCAAAGATTCCAGCGACCGCGTCGGCACGTTGATGCCGGCACTGTTGACCAGAATATCGATCTGTCCCAACTCACCCGCGGCCCACTCGAACAGCGCGTTGACGCTATCCCGATCCGCCACATCGACCGTCCGCGTCAGCATGGCCGGTTCACCCTCGAAGCGAGCCGCCGTCTCACGCAACGTTTCCTCCCGCCGCCCGGCAATCAGCACCCGACAACCGTTGGTTGCCAGTGACAACGCAACCGCAGCACCAATTCCGCTTCCACCACCGGTGACGATTGCTGTTTTGTTGGTCAGAGGCATGGATTATTGGTTACCAACTGTCATCAGGATTTGCAATTCAATCCGCTCGCAACAGTTTCCCGTGCCAACACCCATCGCTTGGATGATTCGCTCAACAATGAATCCGACAATGCGGTGCGGCGCGTTGGAAATCGGCGATGCCGGCTGAGGTGGTGCGTGAGCCGTTGAGGTAGATCCGATTCAGTGATGGCAGCCGCCTCAACTCTTTCAGGCCTTTGTCGGTGACATCGGTATCGTGCAGCAGAATGCGTTCCAGGTTTCGTAGAAACAGGACGCTCTTCAGTCCTTCGTCGGTTGTCCGCGTGGCCGAGAGATGCAGTTTTTTCAGGTTGGTCATCGGGCGCAGCTGCTTCAGTCCGGCATCGGTCAGCGACATGCAATAGGCAAGGTCGAGCTTTTCGAGATGAGGCAGGCATTGGACGTGTTTCAAACCCTCGTCGGTAATTCCGCCGTAGGTTAGAAAGAGGACCTTCAGGTTGGCCAGATCTTTCAGGTGGGTAAGGCCGGTACCACTTACGCCGCTGCACAGCCACAGATCCAGTTCCACCAGTTCGTGCATGTTGGACAGGCTGGCCAGGCCGGCATCGGTGAGGGCCGTTCCACCCAACGCCAACTCTTTGAGCTTCGTCAAGCCGCGCAGATGTTTCAGTCCCTCATCGGTGATGTGATTCCAACTGAAGCTGAGTTGTGTGAGCTTCGTCAGCTTGCGTAGATGTTTCAGTCCGTCGTCGGTTACGTGGGCGCAGTTGCGCAGATTCAGTTCGCGAAGATCGGTTAACTCGGCCAGCGGAGCCAGTTGCTCGTCGGTTATTGCCGTGTTCTGCAATTGCACACAGTCGGCTCGGCCATGTTCGTCGAAGCTGACGGTGGCCCCCAGTTCTTCCAGAGCTTTGATCGCCGGATGATCGGCGGTAGGAGAACGCGTCTTCGTTTCCGTTGTTGCAGCACGCTTGCGTCGCCAAAGTCTCACGGCGATGAAGAGCGTGATCACATTCGCAACGACCAGCAACCCAACGGCCCATAACAGTGCGTCGTTCATCGCTTGTTCCTCACGAGAAAAAATTAAGCCCGCACCGGAAATGTTGGTCGTTGTATCGACGACGCTTCACAGAAATGACGCCGAATGGCGATGAGATCAGTATAACAGAACATTCATGTCGGCGCAACGAGAAACATTGCCCGACGAATAGAAGCCTGAAGCGCAAGCGAAGGAGCTTGCTGGCATCGCCCTGGAATCATCCTTCGCTTGCGCTTCAGGCTTTTGTCCTCTCCTGTTTTCTTTGCGATTTTTCTGCTGTCCTTTGCATCTTTGCGTTAAGAACAAAGCGCATTATGCGCTGGAAACTCAGGCGATCATCTGTTGGAACCGCTGCACGGCTTCTTCAACATTCGCCCGGCTATTGAATGCGCTCAGGCGGAAGTACCCTTCGCCGCTTGCGCCGAATCCGCTGCCCGGTGTTCCCACCAGGTGCGCTGTTTGCAGGAGATCGTCGAAGAAGTCCCAACTGCTCTTTCCGCCCGGAGTCTGCAGCCAGACATAGGGCGCGTTCACACCGCCGTAAACGGTGACGCCGGCCGACTCGAGCCCCTCGCGCAACAGCCGCGCGTTGGTCAGATAGAAATCAATCAACTCGCCGATTTGCGCCTTGCCTTCCGGCGAATAGGCCGCCTCGGCCGCCCGCTGCACAATGTACGATGTGCCGTTGAATTTTGTGCTTTGCCGACGGCTCCACAGCGGATGCAAGTTCGTCTTGCTGCCGTCGGACGTTTTCCCTTTTAGCTCTTTGGGGACGATAGTCAAACCGCAGCGGACGCCGGTAAAGCCGGCATTCTTGCTGAAGCTGCGGAACTCAATCGCCACGTCGCGGGCACCGTCAATCTCGTAAATCGAATGCGGAACGTTCTCGTCGGTAATGTACGCCTCGTAGGCGGCGTCGAACAGAATGATCGCTTCCCGATCTTTCGCGTAATCGACCCACGTCTTGAGCGTCTCACGTGTCGCCACCGTTCCGGTGGGGTTGTTGGGATAGCAGAGGTAAATCAAATCGACATCTTCCTCGGGAAGTGCCGGCACGAAACCGTTCTCGGCCGTCACCGGCAGATAAACCAACCCGCCGTATCGCCCGCTGTCATCGCCGTCGCCAGTGTTGCCCGCCATTACATTCGTATCGACATAGACCGGATACACTGGATCGGTCACCGCGACTCGGTTGCTGCCGCCGAAAATGTCGAGAATGTTTCCGGAGTCACACTTCGATCCATCGGAAATGAAAATCTCATCGGCCGACACATCGACGCCGCGCGCTCGGTAATCGTGCTCGGCGACGGCATCGCGCAAGAACGAATAGCCTTGCTCGGGTCCGTAGCCGCGAAAACTTTCGCGGCTGGCCATTTCATCGACTGCCTTGTGCATCGCTGCCACAATCGCTGCCGGCAGTGGTTCGGTCACATCGCCGATGCCGAGCCGAATGACGTTCGCATCGGGATTCTTCGCACAGAAGTCGGTCACCCGTCGCCCAATTTCGGGAAACAAATACCCGGCCTTCAATTTCGAATAGTTCTCATTAACGAATGTCATCGTTGCCTCTCTGTGAATTATAAAAGCCCACGAATTGCGTCTCGTGGGTACTGTGATTGATGGGGACTGCGCCCTATGGGATCACTTGTAGATCACACCAACGGCGAATTCAACCATCCGCAGCACGCTCAATCGCGCGCACTCCGCTGCCGAGGCAATGCGTTCAGCCAGAACCGTTCGGCCTCCCGCAGCAGTTCCTTTCGCCCGACCAATTCTCGCTGACTGCGTTTTCCCGTCCACCGGTTCGCCCGTCCGTCGAGAACCACGCGGATGCCGGCTTCCATTTTGTCGGCTTCCGTCAACGCAATCGCCACGCCCAGTTGGAAGCGGTCTTGTGGATAGATCGGCACAGCCAAAGTTTCCAGCGACCAGCGTTCGATGGACACGAGTCTCCAGCGGCTGAACGGGTTAGGTGGGCCGACATGTGCACGGGCCGATTCCGTCAACAGGTCCAGACGGTCCTCATCGACGTACACGCGAACAACAGCCGGATGCGCAGTGTAGACCGCCCACGACGGCCAATGATCGAAGCGGTTCAGCGGTTCCAACAAAGGCAACAACACAACCGCGGCAACCAGTCCGTCAACCCATCCTCTCTCAGCGTGCTTTGCCCAGCGTTCGCGTCGAAGTGTGTGAAACAGCAACCCGTTCTGCGTAATGAAATAGACATTCCAAATCAATACCCCCGGCTTGTGATTCATGCTCCACGGCCCCAACGCAATCAGCAGCAGCACATGCATGGTGATCGAACCGTAAAGACCCCAACGGCGCAATCGTGGGACGGCCAATCCGATGACGACCAGCAGTTCCCCAATCGGCAAGACCACAGTTGCGCCGCGGCGCATCTCCGCCGACCAGAATTTGAGCGATAACCCGAACGGTTCCAGTACAGCCTCGACCAACTGCTGTCCGTTCGTTTCCAGAAAACTGAAATCGAGCTTAGACACGGCCGAGTGAAAGTAGAGAGCGATGGTCAGAATCCGCAACAACATAACGCCACGGCTGCCCGGCGCGCAGACAAGCACAACAGCGGCAATGCTCAGTTGGTAGGCCCACGGTTGCAGGCGATGTTGATCGATGAGCACCATGCCGACTGTCACGATGGCAAAAGTGATCAATCCGCCCCGCCCGGCCCGACTGTTGTGTGACGTGATCAATGCACAACACAAACCGGCGACCATCAACCCGAAGCCCAACCACTCCAGCGCCGCCGGAGTTTGTCCCGCCCAGCGAAAGAACGGCACCTGCGGGTAAACAGACTGCGGCGTCCACAACCGCCACGTGACCGCCAGCAGTAACAGCCCCGTCCCAGCGACGACCCGGCTCAGCAGTGCGGTTACGATCGATGTCTCGCCAGCGTGATCAACGGTCTTGCCGAGCGTCATTTCGTTTCCGCCGGCTCGAACAAATCACCGAGCAGTCGCTCGCGCATTGCTTTGGCTGCCAACTCGTGCGCTCGCTCATTCGGATGCGCGTCGAATCGATTCACCGTCAACCCGTCATTAACATGCGGGGTTAGTATCGGTTCCAAATCGAGGCAGGGTATACCTTGCGAATCAAAATAATTCTGCAACCGGCCATGCGCATCGCGAAACGGATAATCGTCTCCCAAATTGTGCAGAAACGGAAAGACAACCACCCGCAGTTCAATGTCGTTCGCCTCACATGCGGAGACCAACTCGTCGAGCTTACGCTGCATCCGGTTCCACGGCTCGGTTCGATACGACTCGGACAGGTAAGAAAAATAATTCCTCACGCGTGGCTGCTGCAATTGCTGCCAGCGAAAATATGCGAGGTTGTAGAAGTAGGTATCGCGGAACAGAAAGAACTGCGGTTTCAGTGTTTCGATGTCCTGATACAGCTTGCCGGTCTGTTCTTCAAAGTATTCAATGTCGTTGAGGACCAGCGTGTAAACCAGCACATCGATCTGTACATCACGCTTGATCCAATCGGAAACCGTCTTGTCAACCAACTCGCGCACGTCGCGTCCCGGCCGACCGGCATTGGCCACGCTATAGTTACCGGGCCGAGCCGCTGCCAATTCAACGGCTATCCGATCACTGAACCGATCGGCCACATCGGGCACGCCATGTCCGAATGTGAAACTGTCACCAACAAAACAGATTCGCTGTTCCCCGGCTGGCATCGAGACGGGAAATGGACGCGAGTCACGATGCCCGGCAGAATTCAACGCCGTGTTTGGCACGTGAATGTTGTACCACCGCCTGGAAACGTTCGTCAGACTGAACGAGTCGGTCGTGTCGTAGAACAGGGCGCAGTACAACTCCGGCAACGTCAACAGGCCGAACAGAAGCCACAGCATCAGTCCGGCATGCACCAGCCGCAATGGCTTCCCTATTCGCCGCCGACGTCTCCGCCAGCGCATGATCGCGACGGGCGCAACCGCCAACACCACCAGCCAGAGGCCCATCGCCGCCAGATAACCGTCCGACAGATATAAGAGAGTGGACATCGCCAAGAAACCCAAGCCGACGATTACGATTTGACAAGGAAAAAGATACCGGCAGCAACTGCCAAACCGGCCAACACCGTCAGTGTGATCTTCACCCAACTATAAGGCCGCTCGCCCTGCACTTCGCCGGTACCCGCGTTAATCATCACTTGGTAGATCTTCTCATTGTAGCGATACGCCAACAACCAGACGGGCAGTAACAGATGCTTGAACGAGATCGCGCTGTAATTCGTGCGGATTGAATGAACACGCTGCGTATCGCCGCCAATCCGCGACCGCACATCGCTTTCCAAAGCACTTTCAACTCGGCCTTTGGCTTCGCGAAAACCGCCATCCAGTTCAATTTCGTACGTCCGTGCCAAATAACCCGCCAGCATTTCCTGGTTGAAGGGAACGCATTTTCCCAACGGCCACGGCTCGAGTGCCAACATGAACTTGCGGTTGAGTCCTTTTGCCGCCAACACCAGGACGTCATCAAAAAACCGCTGGAAACTTCCCGACGCCGGATACCACCGTGTGCGCCGCTCTTGGCGTTTGTTTTTTCCAGTGCCGACCGTCACGTAATAATGTTCGCCGCGCTGCCCGCTGTATCGTGTGAACGTCATCGAATCGTAAGTCCAGTAGGGCATGTAGACGCCGCTGAACTTGCCATCGGCGCCGCGACGGCGAAACTCGTTCGGCGCGAACCACCGCGACTGAACCCACTCGCCCAGGTTTGTCTGTGCCTGTTTCTTGTCGATGAGAAACGGCAACACGCCATCGACAGGCACGCGATGATCGGCATCGTGCACGTCGTTCAGTTGTAACGGCGATGCACAATAAGGGCATTCGCTGCTCGTTAGTGGGCCGATGAAAACGGTCGTACCGCCACACGAATCGCAGCGGATTTCGCTGGCGTTCTCTTCGTCGGCATCGCTCTCTTGCTTTTGCTCGCGCAGTTCCTGCAGATGATCGAGCATTGCATGAAAGTCCTGCTCGACGACGGCTTCGTCGTCGCTGAACTCAATCTGCTTCTCGAATCCGCAGAACGGGCATTTGAGCTGTTGCTGTCCGATGTGAAACTTCAGGTCCGCGCCGCAGCCTTCACACGGAAACGTTCGCCCCTTGCCCTCGTCGATCGATTGCCCCGCCTCAGAGGTTGAACCCTGCGCATCCGGCTCATCGAAAATCGGCGAAGCGGCATCATCAGGCATAATCGAAAATTCCAAATTCTGTTCACAGTGAGACGTGCCGCGAAGTCTTCGCAGCGGAATGCTCAGCAACTGCAATGCAACGCATCGCAGTCCCCACAACCCGTAACACTATGATCCAACAGGCGGCGGAGGCGGAGGTGGCGGCGTTGCCCCAAAGTGTCCGGCCAGTTGCGGCACCTGCCCCGCCGGTGTCCAAGTGGGCATACCCGCACACCACACGCTCGTTGTCGCCGAAATCTGACCGCTGGAAATTCCCTGCGACAGTTGCTGATCGTTAAACGGCCCCTGCGTTTGTCCGTTGACTGCGATATGCCAAGCCGCTGCCATTGGCGGCGGTGGTGGTACGGGTGCCGCCATGCCGGGTGCCTGCACCATGCGATTGGCCATCGCGAAACCCATGCCCAAACCCATGCCTTCGGCTGCTCCCCCGCCCGACGGGTTCTCGGCGGCGGATAACATCGCCTGTCCCATCTGGTACTGCTGAAATTGATTCATATTGCCGATGGTGCCCATGCTGCTGCGGGTATCGAGCGCCTTTTCCACCGCCTCCGGCAGTGAGACATTCACAATAAACAGCTGCGGAACTGCCAAACCGTATTCGTCGTCGATTCGCTCGCAGACGATTTCGCGCAACTGTTCGGACATCTCGCGATAGTTGGCCGCCAGATCGAGAGCCGCCACCTTCGATTCGCCCAGCATGTCGGCAAAGGAAGAATTGACAATCGACCGCAACAACTCGTTGATCTCGTCGGTTTCGTAGACGCCGTCGGTGCCGACCAATTCCTTGAGCAGGATTTTCGCGTCGATCGCTTTCAGCGTGTAATTTCCGAATGCCCGCAACCGCACCATGCCGAAGTCGGCATCGCGAAGCATGATCGGATTCGGAGTCCCCCATTTCAAATCGGTAATTTGCCGCGTGCTGACAAAATACACTTCGGATTTGAAGGGGCTGTCGAACCCGTGCTTCCACCCCATCAGCGTTGAAAGGATCGGCAGGTTGTCGGCCTTGAGTTCGTAATTCCCCGGCTCGAAGACATCGCCCAATTCGCCCCGATGGACGAACACAGCCACCTGACCCGGCCGCACAATTAACTGTGCCCCGTTCTTAATTTGATTGTTGTACCGCGGGAACCGCCACACCAGCGTATGCCGCGTGTCGTCGATCCACTCAATAATGTCAACCAGTTCGCCGCGCAGTTTGTCCAGAAAACCCATGATGTCATCCCTCGTTGTACGGGGCAGAATCGAAATGTCGCAAGACGGGACGCGTCGGCCGAAGTGTCACCCGGAACGGCAAACAAAGCAGAAAGCGCACTCGGATTGTATCGGCCCGTCAGATCGACTATCAAGAGTCGAACGCAACAACCGGCTCGTCGGTTCACGCAAAAAGGCGAGCGGGGGGTGTAAACCCTCTGATGAATCCAGCAAACGCGGACGCAGTCAAGAAACGCCCAACCCAATGCGAGCAATCCAATTCGACAACTTCGGCGATCCGGCCGCCGTTCTCCAATTGCGCGACGTCCCAGTTCCAACGCCCAAGCCGGGCGAAGTGCGTGTCCGCATGCTCGCCAGCCCGGTCAACCCGTCCGACCTGCTGATGATTCGTGGCGCGTACGGCAAACGCCCAGCGCTGCCCGCCTCAGCCGGCTTTGAAGGTGTCGGCATCGTCGAGGAATCGGGCGGCGGACTTCTCGGGAAGTTTCTCGTCGGACGCCGCGTCGCCGCCATGAATCCCAGCGGTGGCAACTGGAGTGATCAGGTTGTCATCCGCGCCAAAGAAGCCATTCCCCTCTCGCGACATCTGCCGCTCGATCAGGCGGCCATGTTCTTCGTCAATCCGGCAGCGGCCTACGTTATGACGCGGCTCGAACTGAAAATCCCCCGGGGTGCCTGGCTACTGCAAACGGCCGCCGGGTCGGCACTCGGGCGAATGGTCATTCGCCTCGGCCGCCGTTTCGGCTTCCGTACACTCAATGTTGTGCGTCGTCAGGAACAGGCCGAAGAACTCAAAGCGATCGGCGGCGACGAAGTGCTCACGTTCGACGGCGATCGCGACGATCCGGATCAACTTCGCGAACAAGTTTCAGAGATCACAGAGCAACAGGGAGTGCCCTTCGCCATCGACCCGGTCGCTGGAAAGACCGGCTCCGCCGTCGTCCGCTGTCTCGCCGCCAACGCGCGGCTGCTCGTTTACGGAACTTTGACCGACGACGATCTTTCGTTCTCGCCGCGCTGGTTGATGGGACCGCCCGCAAGCATCGAAGGTTTCTGGCTCTCGAGCTGGATGCAATCGCGGGGTCTCGCCTCGAAGCTCAGTCTCGTCCGCAACATCACCCGCCTGATCCGCGAGGGCGTGTTGACTTCAGATGTCGGCCAAACGTTCGCGCTGGAAGAAATCACCGCCGCCGTCCGCCACGCCGAACAAACCGCCCGCCAGGGAAAAACTCTTTTGAATATCGGCGACGCATAAACCGCTTGCGGTTTCGCAGACCCCAAGACTTCCACCTCACCGAGCATACCAGACGCACAATCGCCCAAGCTCATCCATCCGCGCCAGCAATCGCACGCGGCTGCGAAACCCGCGCAAACCGAACGCCGGCGAATAACCGTGATGATGATCGGCGATCGCGATCGCCCGTTCGACATCGCCCAGTTCCAGCGTCGTCCGTTCTTCACTCACCGCCAGCCATCGCGCCAACCACATCAAAGACGGGTAAATCAATGTGAGGCTGCGGAAGCCCTCGACCAACGGAACGCCGTAGTAGGCCGGTCCGCAAAACGCCAACCCCTGAATCTTCACCCGAAAGTAACGCGTCAACAATTCATCGGCCCCGTCCGGTAGGCCGCCGAACGGTCGCTCCAACGAATCAAACGGCACTTCCCGAAAACAATCCTGCACGCGCGGCGTCAATCCTCGACCGCGGGCAAAGCGCACGCCGTATCGCAACCGCTGCCAGTGACCACGCCAGCCCGTTTCCAAATCAACCGCCGTGTCGCGTCGTGCGTACTGTCCCGCCAGTAAACGAAACTGCGTTTTTGCCAGCCCGGTTGGTTTTTTCGTTTCGACTGTTTCGTCTGTGTTGTCTCCGGCGGCCGCCTCTTGAATCAGCCCGAGAAACTCCGTCAGCCGCGATCCCTTCACCGCATCGAACCGCGCTTCACTCACGAGGTTGACCCAGATTAGCGCTCGCAACAGGCGGACGGTGATCGACGCATCGCTGCTGGCCAGCGTCTTGACCAACGCATCGACAAATATTCGAAAATCGGGCCAGTCGGGTCGTTGACCGGGGGAAATCTCAGGCGCGGGCCAGTCTGTCAGATTCTCCGGTACGACGGCCCGCGCAATCTTGCGAAGTTCCGTCGTCTGCTTCGCGATCTCTTTGCCGCGGTTGCCCACCACCGACGGGCAACTGAATCGCAGGCTGACCGTCACCCCTTTGCCCGTTGGGTGAAATGCATACGGATAAATCCGGCAGGCCAACGGTTTCGCTTCTTCACCAAACTTGGCGTGAATGCGGCACAGTCCGTCGTCTGCCAGAAACACACACGCGCCGTCAGCGCGATGGGCCAGTCGCTGCGATCTGTTCCAGATCGGTCCGGCGGCAACAACCGTCGGCTGATCCGGTCCTATCGCTTCGTCTTCTTCCCAGCGCTGATCGAGAATCCGTTGCCGTTCTTCGCCGGTCACTTCAATCGCATGTTGCCGACAACACCCGCTGCAACTATGACAACTCCAGTTCTGTATCGTCGGGAGTTCAACCTTTAATCCAGCCATTGATTTTTCGTCAACAAAAAAGGCTTGCCGTATCGGACCCGCAAAGCCCACGGGCAGCGGCCCGTGGGATCAAAAAACTCATGTCCCAATATACCGCGAATAAACACTCCGCGCCACGCCCGCGTCTTCGGTCCCCTGAATGATCGCCCGGCCGTCGCGGAACACCGTCACGTCGAAATCCGGATTCTTCAACTCGAGCCGCAACAGGTACGGGTTGGTCGTCACTTTGCCGGCCGTGCGCAGTTTCTCGGCCAATTCCTCGAAGGGAAGTTTTGCCTTCTTTGCAGGCGAGACCTGCACGGAATTTCTGCCGCACAACACCGTCGTCTGTGCGCCCTGTTTGCCCGACAGCCAAACGCGCTCGCCGCCGATGCAGGTCGGGCATTGACTGTTTTCGCGCAACGATGCCAGGTTCATCTGTCGAAAGCTGCCGTCCCAGACGTCGATCACCGTCAATTTTGGCGAAACCAATTCCGCTTGCCCGGAAAGAATCTTGATGGCATCGATCGCTTCCAATGATGAGATGACGTTGACCGCCGGACCGAGAACGCCGGCCGTATCGCAGGTCTCGGTGCTGCCCGGATCGGGTACCGATTCGATCAGGCAGCGCAGGCAGGCCGTCTTGTCGGGAAAGATCGTCATCGTCTGCCCGTGACTGCCGATGACGCCGGCGTAGATCCAGGGAATGCCGGTTTCCAGCGACGCGTCGTTGATGAGAAAACGCACCTCGAAGTTATCGCTGCCGTCGAGAATCAGATCGACGCCTTCCGTCAGACCCACAATGTTCGTGTGATCGATGTCGGCTACGACCGGTTCGATGGTGATTTGACTGTTGATTCGCCTCAATTTATCGGCGGCGGCAATCGCCTTTGGTGTTCGATCCGCTACGTCTTTTTCGTCGAACAACACCTGCCGCTGCAGGTTGCTCAATTCGACAAAGTCTCGATCGACGATCCGCAACATCCCCACACCGGCCCGCGCCAAAGTTTCGGCCAGCACGGTCCCCAGTGCTCCGCAACCGCATAACAACACCTTGCTGTCAAGCAATCGCTGCTGCTTCGCTTCATCCAAACCGGCGAAGAGAATTTGTTTGCTGTAACGTTCCAATTCAGGTCGCATCAAACCTATTTCCAAACACAACTTGTCCACACATCGAACTTCAACGTCCACGGGCCGCGTCCCGTGGGATCAAAAACCAATCATCTCTCTCCCCACATTATTGAACAACCAGTAACTCCGCCAGTCGGATGTGTTTCGTAAGAAATCTTAATTCATTTTCTTCCGTCAATTTCCCAACCACGCCAATCTCCTCTTCCCATTCACCATTTACCAGAGTCACACTGTCCGCCGCGATTTGGAAAACCATCCGACGCGCAACAGACTCCCTTCCAGAGAAAGGCAACACAACATTGTCTACCACGCGACAAAACGGAACGAAAACCGTCCTGCCTCGTACCGGCCCCGATCACTTCTGGAAAATCGTCCACGACGAATATGCCGGCGAGGACCAACGAAAATGGAAATATCTGGCAATGCTGGCCCTCCGCGAAAACGCCGGCTGGCCGTTGGAACACATCGGCGCGGTCTTTGGACATCCCAAAGGACACGTCACCCGCTGCCTGCAAAAAATCAAGGTAACTACCCAGTGACGAAGATGTGCGCTGGCAGGTTGGGGGACTGGTGGAAGGCGGATTGGATGCCGTCCAGGATTTTCAGGTCGTTTTTGCGGAGCGTCGAGACGTA
>Ga0209501_10001239_pt1 | contig 28622 bp, 33 predicted proteins | sample ArcticOcean_MG_C_4_FD_187434 | JGI IMG/M metagenome (GOLD analysis project Ga0209501, IMG submission 187434) | Marine microbial communities from western Arctic Ocean - ArcticOcean_MG_CB4_134 (SPAdes) (version 2) | ecosystem: Environmental > Aquatic > Marine > Oceanic | place: Arctic Ocean...
CTATTCGGACGGCGGCGATAACCAGGTAGATCATGTGGAGGTCCGCGGCCGCGAGACCGATGAAGTCGATGAGCCAAATTGCTTCGCCGCGATTATCAAGAACAAGGATAAACCGAAGGCCCCGGTTGAAGATTTACCGGCGCCCAAAAAACCCGCCGCCAAAGCGCCCGTCAAAGCACCGCCCGCCGCACCGCCCGCCGATGCCGCGCCGCCGCCCGATGCGGACGCGCCGCCGCCGCCCGATGCCGCCCCGCCAGCCGAAGGCGATCAATTGCCGCCGCCGACCGATCAGGCGCCGGCCGATGGCGCCGCCCCGGCGGCCAAACCGGCGCCATTTATCAGCGACGATGATCCCCGCTCCGGTAATCGCGATCTGATGGGGTTCGACGAGAAGGGTTAGGGTTAGAGCTAGCCCATTTCCTTGGCTTTGTAGCCGCATTGGGCGCTGACCACGCAGGCGCCGCAATCGGGTTTACGGGCCTTGCACACATAACGGCCATGCAGGATCAGCCAATGATGGGCATGCCGGCGGTAGGCGTCCGGGGTGGCTTTTTCAAACTTCAGCTCCACCTCCAGCGGCGTCTTGCCGGGCGCCATGCCGGTGCGGTTGCCGAGCCGAAAGAGGTGCGTATCGACGGCAATGGTGGGCTCGCCAAAGGCGATGTTGAGGACCACGTTGGCGGTCTTGCGCCCGACGCCGGGCAGCTTTTGCAACGCATCCCGGTCCTTTGGAACCGCGCCGCCGAAATCTTCCAAAAGCATTTTCGATAGGCCGATGACGTTTTTCGCCTTGGTGTTAAAAAGCCCGATGGACTTGATGTAATCCTTCAAGCCCGCTTCGCCGAGGGCGAGCATCTGTTTCGGCGTCTTGACCTTTTTGAACAACGGCCCGGTGGCCTTGTTGACGCCCACGTCGGTCGCCTGCGCCGACAAAACCACGGCCACCAGCAGCGTATAGGAATTGATATAATCCAACTCGCCCTTGGGCTCCGGCATGGCCGCCGAGAGATTGGCGTAGAACGCTTCGATGTCGGCTTTTTTCATGCCGCCAGATTAATCGCCAAAGCCGAGCACGTCGAACATGTCGTATAAACCGGGCCCCTTGCCTTCGAGCCAGAGGGCAGCGCGCACCGCGCCGGCGGCGAAGATCACCCTCGACGCCGCCTTGTGGTGCAGCTCGATCCGCTCGCCGGCGCCGGCAAAGATCACCGAATGCTCGCCGACCACATCGCCGCCGCGCAGGCTCGCAAACCCAATATCGCCGGGCCGCCGTTGCTCGGAAATGCCGTCGCGGCCGGCCACGGATTTTGCGTCCAGATCAACGCCGCGCCCTTTGGCCGCCGCCTGGCCGAGGCCAATGGCGGTGCCCGACGGCGCGTCCACCTTGTGCTTGTGGTGCATCTCGACAATTTCGATGTCGAACGCTTCGTCCAAGGTAGCGGCCAGCCGTTCGGTCAGCGCGAACAACACATTGACGCCGGCCGAAAAATTCATCGCCTTGACGATGGCAGTTTGTTTGGCGGCGGCTTCGATCAGGCCCATCTGGGCCGCATCGTGGCCGGTGGTGCCGATCACCAGCGGTGTCGCGGACCCGGCGGCCAGTTCCAAATGGCGAGCCGTGGCGGCGGGCAAGCTGAACTCGATAGCCACGTCGGCAGCGGCGATAACTGCGCTCGCATCATCGGTGATTGTTAACCCGGCAGCTTCGAGCCCGGCGCTCAATCCAATGTCGGCGCCGAGGCTTGCATGGCCCGGTGCTTCCGTGCCGCCGGCCAATTCAGCGCCGGCGGTATCGGCTACCTGGCGCACCAGCATCTGCCCCATGCGCCCGGCGCTCCCGAGAATTCCGATTTTCATGGCAGCCCCCGTTTGTCTTTAGTCCTTCAGATCCTCCCACAGATCTTTGACCTTGGTGAAAAAGCCTTCCGATTCCGGATTGTTTTTGGCGCCGCCGGATTCTTCATCAAATTCGCGCAGCAGCTCTTTCTGCCGCTTCGACAGATTGACCGGCGTCTCCACATTGGCTTGCACGAACATGTCGCCACGCTCGCGGGAACGCAATACCGACATGCCCTTGGATTTAAGCCGGAACTTGTGGCCCGACTGGGTGCCCGCCGGGATCGTGATGCGCGCCCGGGCGCCGTCCACGGTCGGCACTTCGATATGCCCGCCAAGCGCGGCAATGGTGATCGGGATCGGCACTTTGCAATATATGTTGGGGCCTTCGCGGTTGAAGATACGGTGATTGGACACCGAAATAAATATATATAGATCGCCCGCTGCGGCGCCGTGGATGCCGGCCTCGCCCTCGCCGGAAAGGCGGATGCGGGTGCCCTCCTCGACCCCGGGCGGAATGGTCACCGCCAGAGTTTTCTCCTGGCGGGTGCGGCCCGAACCTTGGCAGCTGGGACAGGCTTCCTTGATCACTTTGCCCTGACCCTGACAGGTGGGACAGGTTCGCTCGATGGTAAAAAAGCCCTGCTGGGCGCGCACCGAGCCGTGGCCGTTGCAGGCCGGGCAGGTATCGGGCTGCACGCCGCCCTTGGAGCCGATGCCGGAGCAATCGCCGCACTGCACCGACGACGGCACGCGAATATTGGTTTTGGCGCCGGCATAGGCCTGCGCCAGAGTGATCTCCATATTGTAGCGGAGATCGGCGCCCCGGCTTGCACGGCGGGCGCCGCGGCCACCACCGCCGCCGCCGCCGAAATTGCCGAACATTTCGTCGAAGATATCGGCGAAGCCGGAGCCGAAGCCCTGGCCGAAACCCTGGCCGCCGGCGGCGGCGCCGCCTTGCTCGAACGCCTCGTGGCCGAAGCGGTCATAGGCGGCGCGTTTTTGCTCGTCCGAGAGAACGTCGTTGGCTTCGTTCAGTTCCTTGAATTTCTTTTCGGCGGCGGCATCACCGGGATTGCGGTCCGGGTGATACTTCATGGCCTTGGCCCGGTACGCCTTTTTAATAGCGCCCGCATCGGCATCCCGTTCGATGCCCAGAACCTTATAAAAATCCTCTTTCGCCATCAGCCAATCCCGTTCGATGCCAACCCTGAACGATGCCCGGTATTATTCGGGCTTCTTGTCGGGATCCACTTCTTCGAAATCGGCATCGACGACGGTGGCGTCGTCATCGGCGCCTTCGGGTGCGTCCGGGTCCGGCTCATCGCCGCCTAACGGTCCGTCGCCCATGGCATCGGCGGCGGCGCCTTCTTCCTGGCTGGCCTTATACATGGCTTCGCCGAGCTTCATGGAGGCCTGCATGAGCGCATCGGATTTGGCCTTGATGTCCTCGGCGTCTTCGGATTCCAAAACCTCCTTGACTGCCGTCAGGGCGGTTTCGATCTCGGTTTTTTCGTCCTCGGTTACCTTGTCGCCATATTCCTCGAGATTTTTTTCGGTGGCGTGGATCAAGGTGTCGGCATTGTTGCGGGCTTCGACCAGTTCTCTCTTGGTCTTGTCATCTTCGGCGTGGGCCTCGGCGTCCTGGACCATGCGTTCGATATCTTCATCGTTGAGACCGCCGGACGCCTGGATTCTGATCTGCTGCTCCTTGCCGGTGGCCTTGTCCTTGGCCGAGACATTGACAATGCCGTTGGCGTCGATGTCGAAAGTCACTTCGATCTGCGGCAGGCCGCGCGGGCTCGGCGGGATGCCGACCAGATCGAACTGGCCGAGGATCTTGTTGTCGGAGGCCATCTCGCGTTCGCCCTGGAAGACGCGGATGGTGACCGCGCTCTGGTTGTCCTCGGCGGTGGAAAAGACCTGGCTCTTGCGGGTCGGGATGGTGGTGTTGCGGTCGATCAGGCGGGTAAAGACGCCGCCCAATGTTTCGATGCCGAGGCTGAGCGGCGTCACGTCCAGCAAAAGCACGTCCTTGACGTCGCCTTGCAGCACGCCGCCCTGGATGGCGGCGCCCATGGCCACCACTTCGTCCGGGTTGACGCCTTTGTGCGGCTCGCGGCCGAAAAATTCTTGAACCTTTTGCTGCACCAAAGGCATGCGCGTCATGCCGCCCACGAGGATCACTTCCTTGACCTCGCCGGCGGAAATGCCGGCATCCTTCAAGGCCGCCTTGCAAGGCTCCATGGTGCGCTCCACCAGCGTCTCGATCAACGCTTCCAGCTTGGCGCGGGTAAGTTTAATGTTGAGATGCTTGGGCCCGGTTTGATCGGCGGTAACGAAAGGCAGGTTAACTTCGGTCTGCATCGAAGATGACAGCTCGATCTTGGCCTTTTCGGCGGCTTCCTTCAGACGCTGCAAAGCCAGCGGGTCTTCGCGCAGATCAACGCCCTGCTCTTTTTTAAATTCATCGGCCAGATAATCGATGATGCATTTGTCGAAATCCTCGCCGCCCAGGAAGGTGTCGCCGTTGGTGGATTTCACCTCAAACACGCCGTCGCCAATTTCGAGCACGGAAATATCGAAGGTGCCGCCGCCGAGATCATAAACCGCGATGGTGCCGCTTTCATGCTTGTCGAGCCCATAGGCAAGCGCCGCCGCGGTCGGCTCGTTGATGATGCGCAGCACTTCAAGCCCGGCGATTTTGCCGGCGTCCTTGGTGGCCTGGCGCTGGGAATCGTTGAAATAGGCGGGCACCGTGATCACCGCCTGGGTCACATCCTCGCCGAGATAGCTTTCCGCGGTTTCTTTCATCTTTTGCAAGATGAAGGCGCTGACCTGGCTGGGGCTATATTTCTGACCCTCGGCCTCGACCCAGGCATCGCCGTTGTCGCCGGAGACGATCTTATAGGAAACCATATCCATATCTTTTTCGGTCAACGGATCATCGAAACGGCGCCCGATCAGGCGCTTGATGGCCGACAGGGTGTTTTGCGGATTGGTGACGCCCTGGCGTTTCGCCGGCTGGCCCACCAGCCGTTCCTGATCGGCGAAAGCGACCATCGACGGCGTGGTACGCGCGCCTTCGGAGTTTTCAATGACCTTCGGGTCCGATCCATCCATCAGGGATACGCACGAGTTGGTGGTGCCGAGATCGATGCCAATTACCTTACTCATATTTTTTTTCCTTCCTCTTTCGCATATGATACCCGTCTCCTCCTGGTTGCGTCGAAGGTCGGGGCCGAGCGCCGGAAAAACCGTTTTCCGGTCCGCCGGGCTGAATTTATCTGAAAACACACAAATGTGTTTAGTCTAGGCGTATATAGGTCGATGGCTGGCGGGACGCAACCGCCTGGGGCGAAGTTTTCAAATAGTTGTTCAAATGATCATATCGGCCAGTTACAAGACAGACATCCCCGCCTTCTACGGCGACTGGTTTTTGAACCGGTTGCAGGCGGGCTCGGTAAGCGTCGCCAATCCCTATGGCGGGCCGGTGCGCAACGTTTCGCTTGGCGCCGACGCGGTCGATGGTTTTGTGTTCTGGACCCGCAACGCCGCCCCCTTCGGCGCCGCTTTGGAGCATGTGAATGGGGCCGGTTATCCATTTACTTTGCACTACACCATCACCGGATATCCCAGGGAATTGGACGCGGCAACACCGCCCACCGAAGCCGCTATCGATGATTTTCTTAGCTTAAGCAGCCTTTGGGGCGCCCGGCGTCTGATTTGGCGCTACGATCCGGTGTTGATCAGCTCGATTACGCCGCCTGAGTGGCATTTGGCCAATTTCGGCACCCTGGCCAAGGCGTTATCGGGCGCCGCCGGCGACGTTGTCCTGTCGTTCGCGCATATTTACCGCAAAACCAGTGGCAACCTGAAGCGGGCGGCAAGGTCCGGCAATTTCACGTGGGAGGACCCGGATGACGCACAAAAGCAAACGCTTTTGGCCGAACTTGCCGCCATCGCCAACCATCACGGTATGACCGCCAGCCTTTGCGGCCAGGCCGATTTGCTGAGCAACCGCCTGGCCGAAGCACGCTGCATCGATGCCGAGCGCCTGTCGGAAATCGCCGGACACGAAATCGACGCCGCCATGCGTTCCCACAGGAAGGGCTGCGCCTGCGCGGCGTCCATCGACATCGGCGGCTACGATACCTGCCCGCACGGCTGCGTCTATTGTTATGGGGTGCGCAGCCGGGAAAAAGCCAAAGACGCGCTTAGCGGTCACGACGCCACGGCGGAAATATTAAGCTGAACACATGAATCGGATAGAGACCGGCCCCTATATGCGGCCATATTCGATCCATGAATTCCGCCATTGCCCTCGTTCTTGTCTTCGTCATCGCCTCCGCACTGCGCGATGTCTATCTCGGTGAAATTTTTCAACGGCTTGAATTTTTTGCCGTGGTGCTGACCGCCTTTTCCCTGACCACCGTTATTTTCATGGGTTTTCTCCTGATCCGCGGGCGTAGCCAGATTGCGGCCATGCGCGCCGCCTGGCGGGAGATTGTTGTCACCAACTTCGGCACCGCGATGGCATGGCTATCGTATTTCTTCGCCTTGAAACTGCTGGAACCCGCAGTCGTCAATATGCTGCATATCGGCATCGGCCCGATCGCCTTGATCGCCTTGAACCTGGCCGGCATCCATATCTCGGGCCCGGCGGTGGTGCAGAAATCAGAGCTGGTGGTTCAGGGTGGAATAGTACTGAGTTTGGCGGCGCTCGGCGCTATCGTATTGTTGCAGCTTTCCGGGCTTGCGGGGCGCACGGCGTCACAAAATTTGCTTGGTATCGTGCTGGCGCTGGCCAGCGGCGTCCTCATAGCTTTGACAACCGATGTCACCAAACGGCTGAATGGTATGGGTGTGAGCGCCGAAGGCGTGTTGGCGGTACGTTTTATCGGCATCGTCCTGGTCGCCGCGCTGGTGGTGGGGTTTCGCGGCGAGAAATCGGCAATCGCGTTTGAAGCCTTGTGGCCGGTGGCGGCGGCATCGTTGGTATTTATGGTTCTGCCGCTTTATGCGCTGCAATTGGGCGTCGCCCGCACCTCGACCATTAGTGTCTGGGTGGTCATAAGCTTAAGCCCGGTCTGCATTTTCGCCGCGCAATTCATCGACGGCCGGCTGACCCAGTCGCCCTTCACGCTGGCCGCGATTATCGCTTATTCGGTGCTGGCGCTGGGATCAAACTACCTGCGCAATTTCGAAACCCAGCCGGCTTAAAGCTTCCGATCGACCTGGGGTTCGGTACTGTCGGCTTCGCGGTCGGCGGCGTCGGACTGTTTTTCGTAGGCCGAGGCCGGGCTGGCGGCAGACTCTTCGGCGTCGGAGGCGGTATCCGTTTCTTCCGGCGCTTCCGCCGACGGCTCCGCCGGCGCCGCAGCGGCTTTGGGGCCGCCCTTGGTGACGCCGACCATGGCGGGCCGCAACAGGCGGTCGTGGATCACATAGCCGCGCTGTACTTGCTGGATAACCGTGCCGGCGGGCTGATCCAAATCTTCAATCTCGAACATGGCCTGGTGAAAATTGTGATCGAACTTTTTGCCCATGGCTTCGATGGGCTTGATGCCGAACTGCTCGAACGCATTGACCATTTCGGTTTCGGTCAATTCGATGCCGACGCAGAGATTGTTCAAATCCTCGTCCGCCGCCTTGGCTTCGGCCGAGACGCTGGCCAGCGCCCTGGAAAGATTGTCGGCAACGCCCAAGACGGCGCGGGCCATGTTGGCGGTGGCGTATTTGGCGGTGTCGGCTTTTTCACGCTCGGCCCGGCGGCGGGTGTTTTCGGTATCGGCCAGGGCGCGCAGCAATTGATCCTTTAACTCAGCGTTGGCGTCTTGCAACTCCTCATAGGTTTGCATTCCGTCGGCAGCGTCATCGGCGAACGCGGCGGCGGCGGCATCATTGGCGGCGCCATCATCGGCATCCGGATCGGCGCCGAAATCGAACGTGGTTTCGGGATCGTTTTTATTGTCACCGTCTGGTGCGTTTTCGCCGTCCGCTTGGTCTTTCGGCTCGTCCGCGGCTTCCGGGTTTTGGTCTTCATCGTCGGTCATATTGGTTTCGAATCCTCTGGGGTTTCAGCACTTCAATCAAACAGGCTAGAGACCAGCTTCGCGGTGTAATCCACCATCGGAATAATGCGCGCGTAGTTCATGCGCGTCGGGCCGATCACGCCGATGGCGCCAACCAGATCGCTCTGGCTGGTGTGATAGGGTGCGACGATAAACGAGCATCCCGACAGATTAAAGAGATCGTTGTCGGCGCCGATAAAAATCTGCACGCCGTCGGCGATCTCGGTCATTTCCAGAACCTTGAGCATCAGCTCGCCGGTTTCCAGCGCCGTAAACAGGGCGCGCACATGATCCAGATCGGTCATCGCGCTGACATCGTCCAAAAGCCGCGCCTGGCCGCGCACGATCAGCGTGCCGCTATCGGCATCGGCGGCGCGGTCGGCAAGGCCGGCTTCGACCAGCCTTGCGGACAGAATATCCAACTGGTTGCGGTCTTTTTCCAGGCTCCCGACGATCTCGGCGCGGGCATCATCGATGGTGCGGCCGACCAGGCGTGTGTTCAGAAAATTGGTGGCCTCGACAAAGGCCGAGGCTGGCACGTCGGCGGGCACGTCTATCACGCGGTTTTCGACAACACCCTCGGCGGTCACCATGACCACCAGGGCGCGCCCGGGGTTAAGGCTGACAAATTCGATATGGCGCAGCGGCGAATCGGTCTTCGGCGCAAACACCAGCCCGGCGCAGTGGGACAGACCCGACAATGCCGAGCCGGCTTCTTCGAGCACGGCTTCGATGTTTTTGTCGGTGCCGGCGAAGCGGCTTTCAATGTCGATGCGTTCCTGGCTGGTGAGGTTGCCAATCTCGAGCAAGCCATCGACAAACATGCGAAGCCCGGCTTCGGTCGGCAGGCGCCCGGCGGACACGTGCGGCGAATATAGAAGCCCGGCGTCTTCCAGATCGGCCATCACGTTGCGCACCGTCGCCGGCGACAGGTGATTGCCGAGGCGCCGGGACAGAGTGCGCGATCCGATCGGCGCGCCGGTTTCCACATAGGAATCGACGATCACCTTGAAGACGGCGCGGCTGCGCTCGGAAAATTCCATCACTGGTGGATGCTTGGGCGTCATAATCCCCTTAATCTATGCGCCCAGCGCCGCATTGCAAGAATTGGCAACCAGAAAAATTTACTCTAGGTTGCCGCACGTGATGAAAAACCAAGACCGGACCCAAATTTTATGATGCAAACTCCCCGCCCGTCGGCGCGCGCCGCCGATCAAATGCGCCCAGTCAGCCTCGAAACCGGGGTCAACAAATACGCCGAAGGCTCCTGCCTGGCCCGCTTCGGCGATACCCATGTCTTATGCCTGGCCAGCGTCGAAGAACGGGTGCCCGGCTGGATCAAAGGCTCCGGCAAGGGCTGGGTGACGGCGGAATACGGCATGCTGCCGCGCTCCACCGATACACGGACGGCCCGCGAAGCGGCGCGCGGCAAACAGGGTGGGCGCACCTTGGAAATCCAACGCCTGATCGGGCGCAGCTTGCGCGCCGTCACCGATTTGTCGGCCTTGGGAGAAATTCAGGTGCGCATCGATTGCGATGTCATCCAGGCCGACGGCGGCACGCGGACGGCGGCAATCACCGGCGGCTATGTGGCGCTGCATCTGGCGCTCATCCATCTGGTCGAGCTGGGCATGCTGGAGACGGTGCCATTGATCGGCCAGGTGGCGGCGGTCTCGGCCGGGCTTTGGCAGGATATGGCAGTCCTCGATTTGGACTACGCCGAAGATTCGACCGCCCAGGCCGACGCCAATTTCGTGCTCACCGACGCCGCCGCCATTGTTGAAGTGCAAGCCACCGCCGAGGACTTACCGTTCTCCGAAGACCAGCTCAGCAGCATGCTCGGCCTCGCCAAAAAAGGCATCGGCGAGTTGGTCCTGTTGCAAAAAGCCGCCATCGACGCCGCCGGCGAATAATCCCCATGGCGCGCAAATTCACCGGCGGAGCGCTGATCATTGCCAGCCACAATGAAGGCAAGGTGGCTGAGATTACGGCGCTGCTGGCACCCTTTGGCGCCGCGGTGACATCCGCCGCCGAGCGCGGCCTGGCGGAGCCGGAAGAAACCGGCACGACGTTCACCGATAACGCCATCTTAAAGGCCAAGGCGGCGGCGGAGACAACCGGCGTCCCGGCGCTGGCCGATGATTCCGGGCTGGGCGCCGATGCCCTTGGCGGCGCGCCGGGCATCTATTCGGCGCGCTGGGCGGGACCGGATCGGGATTTCGGCGCCGCCATGGAAAAGCTGCAAATCGAATTGGGCGCCAGCCAAAACCGGAGCGCGGCGTTCGTCTCCGCCCTCGCCCTGGCCTGGCCGGACGGCCATGTGGAAAGCGTGGAGGGCCGGGTGCAAGGCGCCCTGACCTGGCCACCCCGGGGCGACAAGGGCTTCGGCTATGATCCCATGTTCGTGCCCGATGGCGGTGCGCAAACATTTGGCGAAATGAACCCGGACGCCAAGGAAGCCGTCAGCCACCGCACCCAGGCTTTCCAAAAGCTGGTGGCTTTGTGTTTTGCCAAGCGATAGCGAAAGCCGGGTTAGGTTGTTACACTAGCGGCGCGCCACCCAGGAGCATAGGCAATGGAATTCGGCTATTTCACTTTGAGCGACAATCACTATCCGGACGGCACCCGCTCGGCCAATCAGTTCGTGCTCGATATTCGCGAGCAATGCATTCATGCGGATCAATTGGGCATGCATTCGGCCTGGATTGGCGAGCATCATTTCGACCGGTTGGGGGTCAATTCCAGGCCGGGCACGGTGCTGGCCAGCATCATTCCGGTGACGGAACGGGTGCGCCTGGCGCCAGCGGTCAATGTTTTGCCCCTGCATCACCCGATCCATGTGGCCGAGGAATGGGCGACGCTGGATCTGCTCAGCGGCGGGCGCGTCGATTATGCCACCGGGCGCGGCTATGACCGGGCCGAATACCATCCCTTCGGCGGCGATTTCATGAATTCGCTGGAGCAGTTCGAAGAAGGCGTCGATGTTTTATTGAAAGCCTGGGGCGAGGCTGGCGAATGGTCGCACAAGGGCAAATATTACGACATCGAAAACATGTCGATCACACCAAAGCCGGTGCAGAACCCGCTGCCCATCTATATTGCCTGTTTTTCCCCGGTCAGTCTGGATTTGGCGGCGCGCAAGGGGCTCAATATCATCTATGCGCCGTTCGCGGCGGCGGCCATCTTCGGCGGCATCGAAGTGGCGGTGGAACGCTATTTCGATGCCTGCGCCCAATACAACAATCCCGCCGGGCGCCCCATGTGCAGCTATTTCATCCATATTGCCGACACAGCCGAAGAGGAAGATTACGGCCGCGCCGCGCTAATCAGTTATTTCCAGAACTGCGTGTTGCGGGCGATCCCGTCAGATCCGAAGAAAACCCCCAAAAACATGCAATATTTCATCAAAATGCACGAAAATCTGGGTAAAGCGAAAAAAGAGGACCTGACCAGCCAATCCATCCTTATCGGCGGCGCCGCGGAAATCACTGCCCGGCTGAAAGAGGTGGAAGCCGCCGGCATCGAAGAGGTGATCTTGTATTTCAACGTGGGCAACAAGCCGCACGCCATGGTCAAGGACCAGATGTCCAAATTCATGGCCGAGATCGCCCCCCAATTCGAGGGCAAGCACCAAAACCTTGAGAATCCAGCCGGTTGACCGAAGCTGAGCCCGCCTTTGGCATCTATATCCACTGGCCTTTTTGCCAATCCAAATGCCCCTATTGTGACTTCAACAGCCACGTGGCGGAGCATATCGATCAGGCCGCCTGGCGAAGCGCCTATTTGGCCGAATTGGATCATTACGCTAAAGAAACATCTGCGCGCACGGTCAGCAGCCTGTTTTTCGGCGGCGGCACCCCCAGCCTGATGCCGCCCAAGACCGCCCAGGCCATTATCGAAACCGTACGGAGCCGCTGGAAAACGGCGGAAAACTTGGAAATAACGGCGGAAGCCAACCCGTCTTCGTCGGATATAGCGACCTTCGAGGGGCTCGCCGAGGCGGGTGTTAACCGCTTGTCCCTGGGCGTGCAGTCCTTCAACGACGCGGCCCTCAAATTCCTTGGCCGCGCCCACGATTCCGGGCAAGCCGTGGCAGCCATAACGAAAGCGAAACAAATATTCCCGCGGATGTCGTTTGATTTGATTTATGGCCTGCCCGGACAGAGCGAAGCGGCCTGGGCCGATGAGCTGAAAGCCGCGCTCAGCTTGGCGGGCGAGCATTTATCGGTGTATCAGTTGACTATCGAGCCGGGCACCGAATTCCACCGCCAGCGCATTGCCGCCGCCGAGCCGAACCTAGGCGCCGGGCTATTCGAAATGACTCGGGATATCCTGGAAAAGGCCGGCTTGGCGGCTTACGAAATATCCAATCATGCGCGAAAAGGCGCCGAATGCCGCCACAATATGGTCTATTGGCGGGGCGAGGACTATGTTGGCATCGGTCCCGGCGCCCATGGCCGCATCAGCCGCCCGTCCGGGGATAATTTCGGCACCGAAACAACCCTGGCCTGGCGCGCCCCGGCAGCGTGGCTGGGGCAAGTGCAAAAATCCGGCAACGGCCTTCATAAACGGCAGAATATAAGCCTTTCGGAGCGGCGGGATGAGCTGATTTTGATGGGCTTGCGGCTCGCCGAAGGGGTGTCGGCGGACCGGTTCCAGCGCCAGACCGGTGCGGCCTTGACCGACAGCGTCAATGAAGGCGCCCTCGAAGCGCTGATCGGGGAGAATTATCTGATTTGTGACGCCGATGGCATCCGCGCCAGCGAAGCCGGGCTTTTGCGCCTGGACGCGGTGCTCGCCCACTTGCTCTCCGGCGCCCCCGAATTGCGTTAATTCAGTTGGTGCGTGGATTGAAACCGGACGGCGGCTGATCGATGACCCGGTTTTGGGCGCGCTTGACCTGCTGCACCGTCAGCCCGCGCTGGGTGATGCCTTCGGTGAGAAACCGGAACAAGCCGTCGCGCCCGGTAAAGCCCTGGGGCGACAGAATTTCGCTCAAATCAAACTTGCCGTCGCCGCGGGCGAATACGGCGGCGATGGCGGTGGCGTCATAGGCAAGGGTGGCAATGCGCGCCGGCTCCTTGCCGTAAATCTGTTTGTATTGGGCGGTAAATTCGGCGCGTTTTCCGGGCGGCGGCGCCGCGAACCAGGCATCCAGAAGCGCCGGCTCGCGCCCGATCCCCGGGACATCCCATAGCCCGGTGCCGAGCATGCGGGTTTTCTTCGGATCAATATCGAAGTGCGGCAGCAGGGCGGCGATGGCTTCCAGGCGCTTGCCGCCCTCGGCAATGAGCAGGGCATCGAACGACACATCGCCCAAGGTCTGCTTGTTTTTGAGGTGCTTCAACGCCAGGCGCGCGACCTCGTCATCGCGGGATTTGAGGGCATTGCGCTCATCCAGAAGATTGCGCCGGCGCGCATCGTAGTCGGCCAGATTGCGCACCACGGGGCGCAAATCCTCGGTCAGGGGATCGTAAAATTCGGTGCGCGTAATGGCCGCCGACAGGGCCGTCGCGGTGTCGTTCATAGCGGCGGCAACCGCCGTTCCATAATCATTGTCGGGCGCCAACAGGGCGAAATTGCGCAAGCCCTGGCGATAGGCGTAGCGCACCACCCTATCGACCTGTTCGCCGGGCAAAAAGCCCATGGTGAAGATGCGGTTGCCGACCACCCGGCGGTCATTGGAAAAGGCAATAACGGTGACACCGGCGGCCCGCGCCGCCGCTGCGATGGCTTCCACCGATGTGGCGAACAAGGGCCCGAGGATGAGCGAGCTGCCATCGCCGATGGCCAGGGCAGCGGCATCGGCGGCGCCGGCGGCCGTGCCGCGCGTATCCTGGGGTAGCAATTCAAACCGCTTGTCGGCAAAATGAAACAGCGCCAGTTGCGCGGCATTCAACAAAGTCTGGCCGATGGCTGCATGCGGGCCGCTCAAGGGCAAAAGAATGGCGACCCGGGGCACATCGGATATTTGCGGCGGCGGCGGCGTCTGGTAGCGGTCATCGCCTTCGGCCAGCGGCCCGCTGGTTGCCGGGATTGGCGCTTGGCGCCGAGGCAGCGGTTGATCAGACGTTGGCTCGGGCGCCAATCCGCTGATGACAGACGGCGCTTCAATGGGGGCCTGGATCGGCGGCGCTGCGGCCACGGGCGGTGGCGGCGGCACCGGAACCGGCGCCGGGGCGGTGATCGGCGCCTGGGTCACGGCGGGCTGCGGCTGCGCTTTCGGCACCGGCGGCCGGGGGATCGCCGGGCGCGGTCTTACCAATGGCGGAATTTGGACTTGCGGCGCGCCGGGCCTGGAGGCTTGCCTATTGGGCGCGTTTCGCGAAAATTGGCTTTGCACGCAACCCGACAATGCGACGACAGCTAAGGCCACGATCCATGGCGCGCAAAATCTCTGATAAACGCATCCATAAGTCTTCGTCACGGCGGCCATCATCTCCTGTTGCCGAAAGCGGCGGCGGGCGGGCTGATCCCGATGCGCAGCCTAGTCATCGACCGGGGGTAAGTAAACGCCAGCCCGCACCAATGGAGCCCGGTCTTTATCTGGTCGCGACCCCCATCGGCAACGCCCGGGATTTAAGCCAGCGCGCCATCGACGTTTTGCGCGCCGCCGATGTGGTTGCCTGCGAAGACAGCCGCGTCTCGGGCCGCCTGTTCGCCATGCACAATATCGACGCCAGGCTGACCACCTATCATGATCACAACGCAGGCGCGCGGCGGCCACAATTGATTAAGCGCATGAAAGATGGCGAAAGCGTGGCGCTGGTATCGGACGCCGGCACCCCGGCCATCGCCGATCCCGGCTACAAGCTGGTGCGGGCCGCTATCGAGGCGGGCCTCACCGTCACCGCCGTTCCCGGCGCCAACGCCGCCTTGACGGCGCTGATCCTGTCCGGCCTGCCCACCGACCGGTTTTTGTTTGAAGGCTATTTGCCACCGCGCAGCAATGCCCGGCGCAAGGTTTTGGGGGCGCTTGTCGACATTCCGGCGACCCTGGTTTTTCAGGAAAGCAACAAGCGCCTGGCCGCATCGCTTGCCGACATGGCCGATGTCTTGGGCGACCGAGACGCCGCCGTGGGGCGCGAACTGACCAAGATGTATGAAGAGATGCGGCGCTCGAGCCTTGCCGGGCTGGCCGCCGCGTATGCAGCCGAAGGTGCGCCCAAGGGCGAGATCGTGGTGGTCGTCGCGGGGCCCGGCGCGGCGCCCGAGATTGATGCCGCGGCGCTCGATCAAATGATTATCGACGCCCTGGTTGATTTGAGCGTCCGCGACGCCGCCGAGAAAATCGCCGCCGAAACCGGCTTGCCGCGCAAGCAAATCTACAGCCGCGCACTGGCGCTTAAAGATGGCGGATAAGGGGCGCCTCCGCGCCTTTGCCTTCGGTGTCCGCGCCGAACGGCTGGCCCGGCTCTACTTGCGCTGCAAGGGCTACCGGATATTGGAGCGTGGCTACCGGACGCCGGTGGGCGAGATCGATATCATCGCCCGGCGCGGCAGGGCGCTGGCCTTTGTCGAGGTCAAGGCGCGCAGGGATTTCGAATCCGCCGCCTATGCCATCACTGCGCGCCAGCAGACCCGGATCACGCGCGCCGCCGGCGCCTATATCGCCCGCCATCCAGATTGCGCCGCATTGGATTTGCGCTTCGATGTGATCCTGATGGCGCCGGGCGGCTGGCCGCAACATTTGCCGGGCGCGTGGCGGCCAGAAGAATAATTTGAGGCTTTGCGCATGCGCGCCGGCGCGGTAAAATAGGCGATTCGCTAAAGGAAACGCTATGACCAACGCTCCGAAACCACGCCATCGATTGCCACACTTCGCCATATTGCTGGTACTGTTGCTGCCGCTCACCGGTTGCGCGGCCGCCGTCGGCGCCGGCGCCGGGGTTGGCGTCGCCGCCGTGTCGGAGCGCGGCATCAAGACCCGGGCCATCGATTTAAAAATCGAAGCCTTTATCTTGAAAGAGTTTCTGGTCACCGATATCAAGTCCCTGGCGATCATCGATGTGGAGGTTTATGAGGGCCGCGTGCTGCTGACCGGAACCACCACCGATACCAAGCTCGCCGATCAAGCGGTGGCGCTGTCGTGGAAGGCCAGCGGCGTTACCGAAGTCATCAACGAGGTGCAGTTGAACAAGGCCGGCACCGCCGCCAACTACGTCAAGGACACCTGGATCACCACCCAACTGACCGCCAAGCTGACCCTGGACGGCGATGTCTTGTCGATCAATTACGCGATCGAAACGGTGAACGGCGTTGTCTATCTGATCGGCATCGCCCAGCACAAACAAGAGATTGAGCGGGTCATCGCCCATGCCGGCAACATCGAATTTGTGCGCCGGGTGGTCAATCATGTGCGCATCAAAAAGCCGCCTTTAACCTGATCTGATGGTGCCGGACCAACATGAGCCTCACCGTCGCCATTCAGATGGATCCCTTGGATGCCATCGACATCGACGCCGACAGCACCTTTGTTCTGGCGCTGGAAGCGCAGGCGCGCGGCTATACACTCTATCACTATCTGACCGAAGATCTGGCGCTTAACCAAAACACCCTCACCGCCACCGCGCGGCCCCTAATCGTGCGCCGAGAAAAGGGCAATCACTTCGATCTCGGTGCGCCCGAGCGGCTTGATCTGGCGGCCGTCGATGTGGTGCTGATGCGCCAGGACCCGCCTTTCGATATGTCCTATATCACCGCCACCCATCTGTTGGAGCATATCCAACCCGCAACCTTGGTGGTCAACGATCCGGTCGCCGTCCGCAATGCGCCGGAGAAATTGTTCGTGACCCATTTTCCGGACTATATGCCGCCGACCCTGATCACCCGCAACCGGGAACAGATTTTGGCGTTCCGGGCCGAGCATGGAGATATCATCGTCAAGCCATTGTTCGGCAATGGCGGCGCCGGCGTCTTTCACATCACCCCGGACGACGAAAACCTGAACGCGCTGTTGGAAGTGTTCGCCGGGCTCTACAGAGAGCCGATCATCATCCAGCGTTACGAGCCCGCCGTGCGCGACGGCGACAAGCGCATAATTTTGATCGATGGCGAGCCGGCGGGCGCCCTCAACCGGGTGCCGGCGAAAGGCGAATCCCGCTCCAATCTGCATGTGGGCGGCACGGCGCTCAAATCGACGCTAACAGCCCGCGAAGAAGAGATTTGCGCCGCCATCGGCCCGGCCCTGAAAGAACAAGGCCTGATCTTCGTGGGCATCGACGTGATCGGCGACTATATGACCGAGATCAACGTCACCTCGCCCACCTGCTTACAGGAAATCAACCATTTCGACGGCACCAAACTGGAAGCCGACATCTGGGACGCCATCGAAGCCAAGCTTTAAGACAACTCCATTTAAGACAACTTGGGATCGGTCACCCGCCAGCCGCCGGGACTGGCCGCGTCTTCGGCAATTTCCAGACCCAGCACTTCGGATGCGTAACGCAGCATAAATTCTTTGCGCTCGCCCTTGAAATGGACGATGCCGGCATCCGGGGCGGGCGCGAATTGCGGCGCATCGTGCGCATCCAGGGGCGCGCTGTAATTCCAATCCGCCGCCGGCAGCAATCGGTAGCGAACGGCGCCCGCTTCGCTATCCATCACATCTGAGGTTCCTTCGGGGAATTCCGGGTTGCCGAGCAGCGCGGCGATGGCCATCTGATCGCCATACCAGGAGCGAAGCTCGGGCGCGTAGCCGGCCACCAGATCGTCGACCGCCGCCAGGTAATCCCGCGCCACGCCGCCGCGACCGGGGTCAATCAGGATGACGCCAGAATTAAACGGATGCAGCTCAGCCCCGGTAACATAGGTCAACCCCACATCGAAGCCGCCGTCGAACAAGGCGAACGGGTCCCGCTGGAACATCAGATCGGCGTCGATGAGAATAGTCGGGCCGGTGAGGTGGCCAGCGGCTTCGTAGGCGCGCCAGGTTGCCGTTTCCTCCGCCATCAATTGATCGAAGCTGGCTTCGATTGGGCGCGTTGATGCGCGCCGGAACACCAGATCGCAGCCGAGGGTTTCGGGCACCGGGCAGCTATCCAAAGTGAGCAGATGAATTTCGGCGGCCGGCGAAGCGCGGCGCACGCTGGCCATCATCATCTGAAAAAACGCCCAATAGGTATTCGCCGTAACCGTGTTGGTTGGCGTCAGATGGAAACAAGCGACGGCTTGGCGGGCGGCCATGGATGGATTCCTCAAAGGATCACTGGGCTAATCACTGGGCTAATCACTGGGCTGATCTCTCGGCCGATTATAGCATTTCCCTCAAAGCCTTTGCATGCCACCTTAATGCCATGACGATCACCATCCTCACCGCCGGCGCCCTCAAGGAAGGCGTCGCCTGCGCCGCCGATAAATTTATGGCGGCTGGCGGCGGCACCGTCGCCGCGTCCTTCACCCACGGCTCCGATATCCGGGACGGTATTTTGGCGGGCGCCATGGAGGCGCATATCCTCGGCCTGCCCACCGCTATGATGGACGCCCTGGCGGCAAAGGGATTGCTGGCGAACCATGCGCGGCTATCGGTAGGGTCCATCCGCGTCGGCGTGGCCATCAAGAGCGGCGATGCGGCGCCGGACCTGACCAGCCTCGCCGCCCTCAAAGCGGCCATGGCGGCGGCCAGCCGCCTGATCTACACCACCGCGCCCAGCGGCGAATATATGGCCGGGGTTATCGAAGATTTGGGCCTGACCGACGCGCTGGCCGCCAAGACGATGCGTTTCGGCACCGGCGGGCAAGTTAACGACCACTTGGCCGGCCCGGCCCCCACCGGCGCCCTGGCCTTCGGCGTTTCCACCGAGATCACCTTTTACCGGGACAAGGGGGTAGTGCTGGCCGGCTACCTGCCGCCTGAGATCGAAAGCAGCACGCCCTACCAGATCGCCCGCCACGCCGCCGCTCCTCCATTGGCAGATGAATTTTTCGATTATCTGGGCGGCGATCAGGCGCGGGCCTTATTCGCCGCCAGCGGGGTCGAATAAAACCCTTTGTGTTCCGTTTTCGTTCGCACTATAGTTGCGCAACGATATTCAACGGGGGAGGGAAGCCCGGTGGTTGCGCATATTACGACGGTGGCGTTCAACGGTATCGAGGTTCTGGATGTGGATATCCAGGTGCAGATATCGGGGGGCATGCCGGCCTTCACGGTGGTTGGCCTGCCCGACAAGGCGGTCGCCGAAAGCCGGGAACGGGTGCGCGCGGCCTTGAATGCCCTCGGCCTGTCGCTGCCGCCGAAGCGGATCACCGTCAATCTGTCGCCGGCCGATCTGGTCAAGGAAGGCAGCCATTTCGATCTGCCCATCGCCCTTGGCTTGCTGGCCGCCATGGATGTTGTGTCGGCCGATGACATGGCCACCTATTGCGTGCTCGGCGAATTGACCCTGGACGGCGGCATCCGACCGGTGAACGGCGTGTTGCCCGCCGCGATCACCGCATCGGCGCACGGCCTTGGCCTCATATGCCCCGAAGCGCAGGGCGGCGAAGCGGCCTGGGCCGGCGAAATCGAGGTTCTGGCGCCCGCCAATCTGCTGGCGCTGATCAACCATTTCAAAGGCACCCAGGTTCTGTCCACGCCGGAGCCGAAGATGGCCGAGGATAATACGGCGGTCCCTGATTTGTCCGACATCAAGGGCCAGGAGACCGCCAAGCGGGCGTTGGAGCTGGCGGCGGCGGGCGGCCATAATATGCTCATGGTGGGACCGCCGGGCGCCGGCAAATCCATGCTGGCCTCGCGATTGCCCGGTATTCTGCCGGCGCTGGATGCGCGCGAAGCGCTCGAAGTTTCGATGATCCATTCCATCGCCGGCGAGTTGGAAGGCGGCCGCCTGATCCGCACCCGCCCGTTTCGGAGCCCGCATCATTCCGCCTCGATGCCGTCTTTGGTGGGCGGCGGATTGCGTATCAAGCCGGGCGAAGTATCGCTGGCCCATCTCGGCGTTCTGTTCCTGGACGAGTTGCCGGAATTTCAGCGCGCCGCCGTCGAAGCCTTGCGCCAGCCCTTGGAAACCGGGTCCTGCACCATCGCCCGGGCCAACGCCCATGTGCGCTATCCGGCACGCTTTCAGCTGGTCGCCGCCATGAACCCCTGCCGCTGCGGCTATCTCGGCGATCCCATGCAGTCCTGCTCCAGAGCGCCCGGCTGCGCCGTCGATTACCAATCGAAAATCTCCGGGCCCATGTTCGACCGTATCGATCTGCACGTGGAGGTGCCGGCGGTCAGCCCGGCCGATTTGACCCTGCCGCCGCCGGCCGAGAAATCGGCGGACATCGCCGCCCGCATCGCCGCCGCGCGGGAGCGCCAGCGGGCCAGGTACGAAGGCATCGAGACCGCTCAGCCGATCCGCACCAACGCCGAAGCCGACGGCGAGTTGCTGGAAGACGTCGCCGCACCGGATGCGGAGGGGCGCAAACTGCTGACCCAGGCCGCCGAAAGCATGCGCCTCACGGCGCGCGGCTATCACCGGGTTCTCAAAGTCGCCCGCACCCTGGCCGATTTGGATGCATCGGGCAGCGTCCGCCGCATTCATATTGCCGAGGCGGTTTCCTATCGGCGCGTCGTGCCGGGACGGCGGGCGGCGATGGTGCGGTAAGAATTCGAGATTTATAGGATCGTGAGCGGAATGATTTATTCGGACGAGGATTCGGACATGACGTGGACGTTTTCGCTGGTATTTTTATTACGCATTAATTGCAATTCATCAAAGCGCTTTCTTGTTTCAGGCTGCCGATCCAATTCATTCTCGATAAAATCTCTTAGAGCGATCTGCACGACTGTCTTCTCCGATGCATTAAAGTTTGCATTACAGAAATCCTGAAGTATGTCGTTCACCGCTTCATCGAAAATGAAATGTTTGCCCTTGGCCATCTCAATAATTCCAGCATCTTTTAACGAATTGTTATGGCGTTACGTCATATGCATTGGTCTTAGCGATAAATTTATCGATACGATGATATACAATTATTGCCACGTTTGTATACAAATTTATTTATTAATATCGACCAATAGCAAGATGTAGTTATAAATATCTATTGAATCCCCTTATGTTGTAGTTTAATGTATCTTTTAATATCTCTTTGTAACCTTCGATTTGGCCTCAGTCCGCTAGTCGCTTCCGATTACGCCAAAAGCTTGTAACTTTAAGGTTTGGTGTCATGTCTCATTCTCCAAGCATGCGTAGAAATAGCCAAACTGTCTTTAAGTTCACACTTGGACGTTTGACTTTCCTGGGAGTGAGAGATGTTATCCCGGACCTGATCGGAAGTCTATCGGTCATAGCGGCGTTAATAGTCGGGTTCACGGCCCTGTTTTCTTAAAAGATCACCCCTGTATTTCATCAAGATTTAATCATTTTTTTTGTAATTATCACCACCACTATGCCTGCAATCACCGCCATCGCGGCATATCCGAGCAAGGCTTCAAAAGAAGCGAATAATCTCAGTATTTCTATCGGATGAAAATCGCCGTAACCTAAAGTTGTCCACGTAACGATCGAAAAATAATGGGCCGTTGTAACGGATCGGTCCAACGAACCCGCCGCACTCTCCACACCGAACGCCGAGTAGATTCGCGCAAATTGAAGAATTACGCTGGTTGACCATGAAGTGAGCAGCAAAATTCCCGTCCAGTTACTGGTGTCAGAATGTGCAATATCAGCGATAACAGCGACGAGTATCAGAGCGGCCACAAGGCAGGTCGCATATATTTGCAAAATTGGCCATTCCCGAATAGCCTCGTCCGGTATGTTATAAGATATCCGGATGATAATTAACGTAGTCACAACGGCGAACCACGCGACTATCGACGTAATTCTTATATGTACCGTCAAACCGACACCCTTCGCCAAAATCAAGCAAGAAGCAATTTATCACCGAGAATTATTTCACATATCGTGTGAACGCGGAAGATAAAATTAGCGTAAAAATTGTTTAGTTTGAGCCCGCGCCCACTCCCAAAAAACAATTTGTCACACATCTCCGCTGGCTTCCGTCTAATAGGTTGAGTGCGAAAATTTGTTCAACCAATCAGGAGAGACGCCGATGTACAGACTTTATCATTATCCCTATTCCCAACATTCCCGCCGGGTGGTGTCGTTGCTGGAAGAAGCCGGGCTCGATTACGAGACCGTGCCTCTGGCCATGGACCAGGGCGCCCACATGGGCCCAGAATACCTCGCCATTAATCCCAACCACCAAATTCCGACCCTCATGGACGGCGAAATCAAAATCCATGAAAGCAACGCTATCCTCCGCTATCTGTGCTTCAAGCATGATCTGGACGACTGGTACCCCACCGATCTGGCGGCCCGCGCGTCGGTCGAGCAGTGGCTGGACTGGAACCAGTGCCGATTGTCACCGGTGGTCATCGATATCGTGCTGAACACGGTGTTCATGGGCGACGGCGGCGACCAACACGCCGCCGAGCGGGGACGCCGCGCCTTGCCCGAACTGGCCCAAATTCTGGAAGCGGGGCTGGAGGCGCAGCCATAGCTTGGCGGCAATGCACCGAGCATCGCCGATCTGTCGGTGGCCGCCAACATTTTCCATCTCGGATTTGCCGAGGCGCGCCCCGATGGCCATAATATCGGCGCCTGGTTTGCGCGTATGTCGGGGCTGGCCGGGTTCCAAAAATCCCTGCCGGAAGCGGCCTGAGATTGAAGCGGATGGACAATGGTGAAATAGACGGGCTGGTCAGGAAAGCTCAAGGCGGCGACAAGGCATCGCTGCAGGAACTGGTGGGCGTCATCCAGGATGATGTCTACCGCCTGGCCTTGCGCATGCTCTATGATCCCGACGATGCCGGCGATGCGGCCCAGGAAATCCTGATCCTGGTGGTTACCAAGCTGTCCACCTTTGAATTTCGGAGCGCGTTTCGCACCTGGATGTACCGGGTGGCCGCCAACTATTTGATCGGCGCCAAGAAAAATCGGGACAAGGACCCGAAACTGTCCTTCGACGATTATCGCCAGGACCTGGAAAGCGACCTCGCCGAAAGCGGAGATCATGCGGGCGATGCCGAACACCAGGTCCTTTTGAACGAGGTGCGTATATCCTGCACCATGGCGATGCTGTTGTGTTTGGACGCCAAGCACCGGCTGGCCTATATCCTCGGCGATATTATGGAGCTGGATCACGCCGAGGCGGGCGCGGCGCTTGCCATCTCGCAAGCGAATTTTCGCAAACAATTGTCCCGGGCGCGAACCAAGGTGGTGGATTTCACGTCCAAAAGCTGCGGGCTGGTGAGCGATGACGCAAAATGCAGCTGCGCGAAAAAACTGCCGGGCGCGGCGCGGCCGCGTCGATGGCGGCGATATTCGCTATGCGGATCAGTCAGAGGAAAGCTATGGCGACGTTCGGGCGCGCATTCGGGGCTTGCGCGGAGAATTGCGCACCCTCGAATTACAAACATCGATGCCCCGGTTCAAAAGCCCCGATGATTTCGGCGATATGGTCGAGAAATTGTTGGAAGGCGCTTAGTTCTTGATCACTTCGGTCAATTGGATAGCCAGGCGGTCTTCGACCACCACCACTTCGCCCTTGGCGATCAATTGGCGCTCGGCGCGGATATCCACCGGCTCGCCGATAAGGCGGTCCAATTCGACAACCGCGCCCCGGCCCAGTTGCAGAATTTGCGAGACCTTCAAATCGGCGGTGCCAAGCACGGCGACGATATCGATATCCACATCCAGGATGGCGCCTTCGCGGGATTCCGACTGGCTGAGGAAGGCGGCGCCGAGGGAATCGCTCATATCCAAGTCGCGCTTCGCCGGTCCCCTGTCTTCGCTTGGCGCCGGCTCTTCGCTCGCCGCCAGTGCGTCCAGCATATTTTCATCAGACATGTGCGCCACCAAACCCATCAAGGGCCCAAAATTGGTTTCCGGCCTATTCTAACATAACCGCCGGTTTCGGGCGAGCCTTGTTCCGGTCCAGGCCCGCCCATTACACCTAACGCAAATTGGTTAACGCGGCATTGAAGAACGCTTAGGCCTAGTCGCTGCGGCGCAGCATGGGTCCGAGCAGCTTGCCGCCAAATATATGCACATGGAAATGGGGCACTTCCTGCATGCCGTCGCTGCCGTGGTTGGCAAGGATGCGGTAGCCGGGCTCATCCAGCTCCAATTGCCTGGCGACGATGCCGACGGCGCGGAAGAAACCGGTGATTTCGGCGTCCGTGGCGTTGCCGGTAAAATCATCGATGGACGTATAGGGGCCCTTGGGAATGACCAGCACATGGATCGGTGCTTGTGGGTTGATATCGTTAAAGGCGAAGGCGTGGTCGTCTTCATAGACCTTGGCGCAGGGAATCTCGCCTCTCAGAATTTTGGCGAATACATTCTCGTCGTCATAGGCCATGGATAAACCCCCATTACGCGCTATTTACCCCGGGACTGCTTTTCCTCGATCCCGGAAAGCCCCTCGCGGCGGGCCAGCTCGGCCCACACATCGGCGGGCTGAATTCCCTCCAACGCCCAGAGAACCATAAGATGATACAACAAATCGGCGCTTTCGGCGATCACTTCGGTGCGCCCCTCGGCCAGGGCGGCGGTCAGAACCTCGGCCGCCTCCTCGCCGATCTTGCGGGCAATCTCCGGCTTGCCGGCGGCCAACAGCTTGGCGGTGTAGGAACTTGTCTCATCGCCGCCTTTGCGGCTTTCGATCACCGCAAACAGGCGCGCCAGAATATCCGGCGAATTGTTGCTTTCTGTCATAACGCTCATTCCTATATATCGAGCCTAACTTCAAGCCCGGCGGCGCGCATATGGGCCTTGGTCTCGGCGATACTATAGGTGCCGAAATGAAAAATCGAGGCGGCCAGCACGGCGCTGGCATGGCCTTCTTTGACCCCGTCCACCATGTGATCAAGGGTGCCGACTCCGCCCGACGCAATCACCGGGATCGGCACCGCATCGGCAATGGCGCGGGTCAGTTCCAGGTCGAACCCAGCCTTGGTGCCGTCCCGGTCCATGGAAGTAAGCAGCAATTCGCCGGCGCCAAGCTCGGCCATGCGCTGCGCCCAGCCGACAGCCTCGATACCGGTTTCCCGGCGCCCGCCATGGGTAAACACTTCGAACGCTGTTTCGCCGTCACGGACCACCCGCTTTGCGTCGATGGCAACGACGATGCATTGGCTGCCGAATTTGAGCGCCGCCTCACCGACGAAATCGGGGTTGGTAACGGCGGCGGTATTGATTGCCGTCTTATCGGCCCCGGCCAGCAAAAGATTTCTTATATCGTCCAGATTGCGGACGCCGCCGCCCACCGTGACCGGCATGAAGCATTGCTCGGCGGTGCGCCGCACCACATCAAATATGGTATCGCGCTCCTCGTGGCTGGCGGTAATATCCAAGAAACATAATTCGTCGGCGCCGGCGGCATCATAGACGCGCGCTTGGCCCACCGGATCGCCGGCATCGACAAGATCGACGAAGTTGACGCCCTTGACGACGCGGCCCTTGTCCACGTCCAGACACGGAATGATGCGTGTGGTCAGCATGGATTTTAAGCCCCCTCGCCCGCCAGCAAGGCCCCGGCGGCGGCCGGATCGATACGCCCGTCATAGACGGCGCGGCCCGAAATGACGCCGTCCAGAATATCGCCGCCGGCGTCTTTCAATGCGGCCAGATCCGCCATGGACGCGACGCCGCCGGACGCGATCACCGGCGTATTTATGGCGCGTGCCAGCGCCAATGTGGCGTCGATATTGGGTCCCTGCATGGCGCCGTCACGCTCGATATCCGTATAGATGATGGCGGCGGCGCCGGCGTCTTCGAATTTCAAGGCCAGCCGGGGCGCCTCCATGTCAGAGGTTTCGGCCCAGCCTTCGGTGGCGACGCGCCCGTCCCTGGCATCGATGCCGACGGCAACCCGGCCCGGATATTTTTTGCATGCCGTGATCACCAGCTCCGGATTTTTCAAAGCCGCGGTGCCGAGGATCACCCGGGCCACGCCTTTATCCAGCCACAGGGCCACGGTCTCCAAATCCCGGATACCGCCGCCGAGCTGGATGGGAATATCCACATTGGCCAGGATCGCTTCCACCGCCGCAGCATTGACCGGGGCGCCGGCGAAGGCGCCGTTCAAATCCACCACATGCAGCCAGGCACAACCGGCATCAGCGAATTTGCGCGCCTGGCCGGCCGGGTCATCGGCGAACACCGTGGCCTGATCCATCTCGCCGCGCAGCAAGCGCACGCATTGGCCGTCCTTCAGATCGATGGCCGGATAAAAAATCATGGCCGCCACCCAAGAAACGCCGACAAAAACGCCAGGCCGAAGCGCTGGCTTTTTTCCGGATGGAACTGGGTGCCGATCATATTGGCGCGCCCGACCATGGCGGTCAGCGGCCCGCCGTAATCGACGTGCGCCAGCACGTGGCCCGCATCATCGGCGCGAAAGCCGTAGCTGTGCACAAAATAGGCGTGATCGCCGGGGCGCAATCCGGCCAGCACCGGGTGCGATGCGGCATCAAATTGCAAGCCGTTCCATCCCATATGGGGGATTTTTAAAGTCTTGTCCGCGGGCGCGATGGCCGCCACTTCACCCGGAATCCATCCGAGCCCGTCGCAATCTCCATGCTCGCGCCCAATGCTCGCCAAAAGCTGCATGCCGACGCAGATGCCGAGGAACGGTTTGCCGCCGCCGATTACCTCGGCGTTCAGCGCATCGACCATGCCGGCCACCCCATCTAGGCCGAGACGGCAATCCCGGAAAGCGCCGACGCCGGGAAGGATGATGTGGCTGGCCGAGCCCAATTCCGCCGGATCGTTGCTGACCAGCACGTCGCCGCCGCCCCTATCATCGGCGGCCCGCTGCGTGGCCTTTTCCGCCGAGCGCAGATTGCCCGAACCGTAATCGATGATCACCACTTTAAGCGCGCTCATGATCGGTTGCCCGCCTCGAAATAGCGGAGGATCGCGGTCTCGCCGGTCGCCGCGATCACCGGCGCTCGCATCGCAAAACCTTGGGCCGACAGTTTGGCGCGGCGCATATCGTTGGCGGTCCAGCCGATGATGGCGGCCAGGCCCAATGACGCTACCGACGACGACAAAGCATCGGCGCCAGCCAGCGCCAGGCCTACGCCGAGGACCGTATTGGCGGCGAAAAATATCAGCGCCGCCAGCCATAGCCGATGCCAAAGGGCCCAAAAAACGGACAATATGAATGCCGGCCAGGAAAACCCTTCCTTGACCGCTTCCGCGCCCGGTACCGCATCAATCCCTTTTAAGAGGGACGGCGTGAAGACCGTATAGATGCGCACCCGCCTCTATGCCTTTCATGAAAGTCCGGAAATCCAGTCTGGTCAGTTGGCGTCCGACAATACGCCCTTGGTGGACGGCACCGAGCTGGGCGCGCCGGCATCGATACTGATCGCCTGGCGCAAGGCGCGGGCCAGCCCCTTGTACAGGGATTCGACAATATGGTGAGAGTTCTCGCCATAAAGGGATTCCATATGCAAGGTCAGCCCCGCCGCCTGGGCGAAGGCCTGAAACCATTCCTTGAATAATTCCGTATCCATCTCGCCCAGCTTGGGCGCCGTAAACGAAACATTCCAGATCAGGTATGGCCGGTTCGAACAATCAACTACGACCCGGCTCAAAGCTTCGTCGAGGGGAACCAGGGCGGCGCCATAGCGGGTAATGCCGGCCCGGTCGCCGAGGGCCTGCTTGACCGCCTGGCCGATGGCGATGCCGGTATCTTCGGTGGTGTGGTGAAAATCGATATGCAGATCACCCTCGGCCTTCACCGTCAGATCGATCAACGAATGGCGGGAAAATTGTTCCAGCATGTGATCGAGGAAACCGATGCCGGTGGCAACGTCGTAGGCGCCGCTGCCGTCCAAATTGACTTCGGCCGCAATACGGGTTTCCTTGGTATTCCGCTCAACACGCGCCTGGCGCATGGGACCAACTCCGATGATTTCAGTTTCTGCCGGAAATGCGGGCGCACTTGTAGCAAGTTCGCGCCTCGTTCGCCACCCTTAACAATTAATCGTGGGCAATGGTCCGCTGCCATTGACCGGAGCACCAATAAAAACTAAGTCCTCTAGATACCAGGGTAGCCCAGTGGGCCGTCCGAAACATAAAATAAGAAGGAACGGATGTAATGTCGGATAATTCCGGCCCCAACTGGCACGGCACCACCATCTTGTGCCTGCGCAAAGGCAACGAAGTCATCGTCGCCGGCGATGGCCAGGTCTCCATGGGCGACACGGTGGTCAAATCCAACGCGGTTAAAGTGCGCCGCATCGGCTCCAGCGGCAATGTGATCGCCGGGTTCGCCGGCGCCACCGCCGATGCCTTTACCCTGTTTGAGCGGCTCGAAGCCAAGCTGGAACAGCATCCGGGCCAATTGACCCGGGCCTGCGTCGAGCTGGCCAAGGATTGGCGCACGGATCGCTATTTGCGCCGCCTGGAAGCCCTGATGGCGGTGGCCGATGAAAAAGTCTCCTTGATCGTGTCGGGCACCGGCGACGTGCTGGAGCCGGAAGACGGCATTATCGGCATTGGCTCGGGCGGCAATTATGCTTTGGCGGCAGCGCGGGCATTGATCGATCAGGATGGGCTGGAGCTGGAAGCCATCGCGCGGCGTTCCATGGAAATCGCCGCCGGCATTTGCGTTTACACCAACGGATCCGTCGTTATCGAGAAAATCACCCAATCATGACCAATTTTACCCCCCGCGAGATCGTCTCCGAACTTGACCGTTTCATCATCG
>Ga0209501_10001240_pt1 | contig 28605 bp, 24 predicted proteins | sample ArcticOcean_MG_C_4_FD_187434 | JGI IMG/M metagenome (GOLD analysis project Ga0209501, IMG submission 187434) | Marine microbial communities from western Arctic Ocean - ArcticOcean_MG_CB4_134 (SPAdes) (version 2) | ecosystem: Environmental > Aquatic > Marine > Oceanic | place: Arctic Ocean...
ATTTCCATTTCCTATCAAAGCAAAAACATTCATGCATGTTTCATCCGGTGTTCCACCAACTGAGTATGAATTTGAATTATTAGATTACAAAGAGAATGTACCTTCAAATCCTTTTGTTAATGTTGAAACTACTGAAAGTAAACAAGCAGCTGCAGGATGTCCTGTGGAATATGAAAAAACAAGATTTAATGAATCTACAAATACGTACTCAATGATTGTTAAAGGCGCATATGGTCCAAAAATTGTAAAACAAGGCTGTGAAGTTGAATGGTTTATTGACTTTAAACGAATGGTAAATCCTACTGAATTTGTAGATCAAGTACACTATGATATTGCAATTTTCTCAGATCCTTCCAAACCTCCTATCAAAACAATCTCAAAGGACTTGGGATTTGCTGAATTATACACTGCATCTGGTCAAACACACAGATTTATCTTAGTTGATGAACCACCAGGAAAATACACGTATGCAATAGTTGTCTATGGAACTGGACCTGAACACATTCTTGGTGGAAAACCTGAAACTGCTGGTTTAACCACAGTTGAAGTTGAAGTTGTCAAAGGTGGTCAAACATCATTTCTAGCACCTCCTACTGCATCCATCACTGAAATTCCTCAATGGGTAAAAAATAATGCAGAGTGGTGGGCTGATGATCAAATAGATGATGAATCTTTTGTTAGTGGTATACAATATTTAATTAATCAAGGAATTATGAAAATTCCTGAAACTTCTAAAGGTAGTGGTACAAGTTCTGATGGTATTCCTGATTGGATAAAGGGCAATGCAGAGTGGTGGGCTGCAGGTCAAATAGACGATAATACTTTTGTTAGTGGCATTCAATGGTTAATTTCAAATGGAATTATGAAAATATCTTAAGATGTTTTGGATAAATGATGTTGTGAAATTATGACCGGTCTTTTTAGTTATCCAAAACGTAAACTTCGAAAGTTAATTGACCAAGGTGAATATGAAAAATCTATAGAATTTGGTAATGAATTAGAAGAAAAATTTTCTCAAGATCCTGATTTTCTATTCATTATGGGAAGTATGTATTATATTCTAAATGATGAAAAAAAGACACTTCATTATATTGATCGAGTTTTGGAAATAAACCCATTTGATGTGGAATCACTTTCCTTAAAATTACGTGTTCATCAATTCTTAAAGGAAAATGACGTTGTTATTGATTGTTGCAGAAAAATTTTAGATGTTGCTCCAGACAATTTTGAAGTACGTGATCTTATCACTGAATTAGAATCTTAGTCTTGAGTCTCTTTCATTAGATACACATTTTCTAAAAGCCACTCACAAAATTCTATAACCTGATCTGTGAATTCATACCACACATGCAAAGAGTGTGGAAGAATGTCAATTCGATCTTCTCTCCTTCCATTTTCATTTGCAGGACCGAGAAATACTTTGACACCTTCTTTATCCTCATACATGTATGCATCTGCGGTTTCCACTTCTCCAAAGATTTCTTTTGCTTTTTCTTTGATTATGCTGCGTTCAATGGGGAATCTTTTCTTTTCCATGTTTACAATGAAACTTAAATCCTGTTTTCCATACATATCAAAATTTTCTATCTTTCCTCTATGTGGAAAATTCACTAGTAATTCTACATTGTATTTTTCACCAACTTTTTTCCCGATTTCTCCAATTTCTTTATACGCGATGGCTGGATTTTTCTTTAGTAAGAAACGTATTTGTGGCAAATTTGATTTTAATGTTTTTTGTAGATCTTCTATAATCACTTTGAACATATCTTCGCTTTTACATAATGCCATATTTAGATTAGTTTTTTTAGAACAAATTGTTTGAAATGAACATGGCAATGCCGATGGATTATGATGGGATGAGAACTGGTGATGAATCTGAGAGAACTGATAATGTAACTGATTACAAAAGAACCTGCATTGATTTCATTGAAGATATTTCTGGGAGCTATTTGGAATGGGTTGATTATTATAAATTGCCTGAAGATGAAGATAAAAAAAGAAGAAATGAAATTACTGGAATAATAGAAAAAACAAACACTTGGCTTACCAAAGTTCCTACATCTATCAAAGCTGTTGATGTTGTTATGAATGATGGAATTCAAAAAATGGCTGAAGCTACTGCTGGAAAAATATTTCAAATTGGAGTATTTATCAATCAAAAATCAGAATATACTATGGCGAAACCTGGAATTATAGATGTACATGTGAAATCTGTTGGTAGAGATGGTAGGAAAACTAAACTTGGATATCATCACCAATCTGACAGATTTAGAATTGAGTCCACTGGTAAAGTATTTTTTGATGAACCGAATATCTCTGAACAGGAATTTGATGAATTAGATATTCATCTAAAACTTGATGCAAGTCAATGTGTTCAAAGAGATGTTATTTCATTTACTGTAATCGTTAGTGAAATGAAGGATGGAAATGAATATGACCGCCGAGGATTATCTACTGTAGTGCATATCGTTTAATCCTTTTCTATCAATTTTATTTCTAATACAACTCTCGCCTCTTTTTGTCTACTTTCTTCTGTATACTTTAAACTCGAGATTTTTTCTGCAAGATCTTCTTCTTCAACAAGTCTTGCTACTCCTGAAAATTCTTTATCATCAAATATAACCTTCACTTGTGGATGTACTATTGCATTTTTCAACCAATCACTATTTGGGTTTCTCCTAGAAAAGTAAATCATGTTATTGTAAGTTACAGCTTTTGCCCAAACTGTATGTTCTTTACCTGTTTTCCTACCCTTTGTTTTTAGTATTGCCTTGAATGTTAAATTATTAATTATTTTCATTTTATCCAAATGCCATAAACGCTGCAAACATGGCAAGCATAACAGAACCTCCTACTCCCATTAAATACATTATTTTATTTCCCTGCATAACATGAATAGTTATTATAGAATATTTAAAATATGAAATAATCCACTTTAGCAAGCAAATTATATTCTTATTTTAAAAGTTAGTTATGAATGCAATAGAGATTAATTCATTAACAAAAAAATTCAAAAAATCAACTGCTATTGATAATATTTCGCTTAATGTAGAAGAAGGTGAAATCTTTGGTTTTCTTGGTCCAAATGGTGCTGGAAAGAGTACAACTATGATGATTTTAACAACTTTGCTTAAACCTACTTCGGGTAATGCATCTGTATATGGATTTGATGTAGTTGCCAATCCTTCTAAAGTTCGTAAGAACATTGGATTTGTTCAGCAAGAAATTGGTATTGATGAATATCTGACTGCACGAGAAAATTTGCAATTTCAATGTAAAATTAGTCAAATTCCAAAGGATCAAACCAAAAAACGAATTGAAGAGGTGATTGATCTGGTAGAATTAACTGAAAAACAAGACGAACAATCAATCACATTTTCAGGTGGTATGAGAAAAAGACTTGATATTGCATGTGGATTAATTCATAGGCCAAAAGTTTTGTTCTTGGATGAACCTACTGTTGGATTAGATATTCAAACACGAAGGAAAATTTGGCAATACATACAAAAAATCCATAAAGAATTTGGAATGACTATTTTTGTTTCAACACACTATATGGAAGAAGCAGATAATCTTTGTGATAGAGTTGGAATTATTGATTACGGAAAAATTCAGATAGTTGACACTCCTCAATCGATGAAAAATAAACTAGAAACTGATATGATAACCTTTTCTGTAATTCCTGATAAAGTAAAGAAAGAACAATTCCTTGAAAAACTCAAAACACTTGATTTGATTAAAAATATCGAGATTAATGAAACTAACATGACTGTTCAATCATCTGATTCTACTCTAGTCATACCAAAAATTTTTCAGATATCGTCTGAAATTGGACTTGGTATTGATTCGTTTGTATTGAATAAACCTACTCTGGATGATGTTTTCATTTCACATACTGGTCATAATTTACGAGATGATACAAATGGAAAATTTAACAAAAGAAAAGAATACAATCAATCTAGGAGACGCGGACTATGATCATATCTGATACATATGCAATTTTCTGGCGTGAAATGAAACGTTATCGAAAATCAAAAAGTGGTGTAATTATTAGACTAATTCAACCTGCAATTTGGATTGTTGTAATGGGGAATATTTTTGCTGGAACTCAACCGTTAATCCAATCTGTAGGATTTGATGGTGAATATATTGAATTCATGGCTCCTGGTGTTTTGATATTAACTGCAATTTTCACAAGTATCTTTGGTGGTGTTAATACTTTATGGGATCGACGATATGGTTTTATGAATAAGGCTCTAACTTCTCCAATTTCTCGTTCATCAATTGCACTTGGAAAAATGCTTGCAATATCAATGATTGCAGCATTTCAATCAAGTCTCATCTTGGGTATGGCACTTGCACTTGGTGTCAGTATGCCTAATCTGTGGATGATTGCACCAATAATGGGAATTGTAATTTTATTCTCAATAGGATTTTCAGGAATCTCTGTGGTAATTGCAGCAGCTGCCAAATCTCAAGAAACATTTTGGGGAATAATTAATTTTCTTGGAATGCCATTATTCTTGCTTAGTCCAGCATTATTCCCTCTTGAGTTAATGCCAGATTGGCTTGCTTCTGTTGCTGCATTTAATCCTGTAAGTTATACTGTAATTCTTGTTAGAGAAATGATGTCTGGATATGTAGATAGTCTATCTGCAATGACCAGCATCGCGGTTCTAGGAATATTTAGTATAGTGATGATTGGTCTTGCAAGTTATGTTTTCACTAGAGATGTGAATAAGCCATTCTAAATTATGTATATTTTGTTAAAACTACGTAAATTCGTAATATCTGATTTTAAAAACATGGAATAGCCTATTTCATGCCTACCAAATGGTATGGTTATGCTATGTGACACCATTTGAGGCTAAAATTATAGATAAAAAAATTATTCTATGAAGAATCAATTATTGCAGAAGTAAACCATTATTTACATAAAACCAGTAATATGAGTAAATATGAATGAAGAAATGATGTCTAAAAATAAAAAAAAAATATTACTAATCTGGCCTTCTGATGGTTATGATGGTGCAACTCTACCATTATGTTATATTTACTTGATTCCAATGCTAAGAAAAAATTATGACGTAAAACTCTTAGATTGTGCATTGCATGAGATACATCCAGACTCCAAAAAATTTACTCAAGAAATCAAAGACTTTAATCCTGATGTAGTTGGTATATCTGCTTGGACTATTCATAAAAAAATGGCTACTATGACACTCAAAAAAGTTAAAGAAATAAATGAAAATATAATTACAATTGCTGGAGGACCACATTTTACTGGTTCAGCTGATTATTCGTTGATAACTGATCAAGGTATAATTGATTATGTTCTTAAAGGTGAAGCCGAATTTACTTTTAAACAATTTTTAGATACTGTTTCAAAAATAAATTTTTCGGACAACGATTTGAAAAAAATAGACGGTCTATGTTTCATAAAAACTGATGGTTCAGTTCATGAAACACCAATGACTTTTCCACCAAATCTAGATGATTTTGGTCAACCTGATTATACAGTGATTGACATACATGCATATCTGAAGAAGGGTTATTTTTATAGAATTCATAAGAAAATGCATGCACCAATTCTCTCAACTCGTGGATGTCCATATACATGTGATTATTGTGCAGCACCATATCTAAATGGACGAGGTATACGAAAACATTCCTTAGAATATATGAAAGAATTAATTGAAAATCTATATGAAAATTTTGGTATAAGACATTTCAATATTATTGATGATAATTTCACATTTGATGTTTTCTATGCAAAAGCATTTTGTAAGATGATCATTGATAACAAACATAAATTCAAGGGAATTTCTTTTGGTACCCCTAATGGCATCAGGATTGATAGAACTGATCAACAGTTGTTTTATCTAATGAAAGCTGCAGGTTGGGAACGTCTTATGGTTGCACCAGAAAGCGGTTCCCCAAAAGTTCTAGACGCCATGTTAAAACATTTAGATCTTAGTGTGGTTCCAGAAAAAATTAAACAAATTCAAAAAGCTGGTCTTGAAGTTGAAGCATTTTTTATTATTGGACATCCAGGAGAAGATAAAAACACCATAGATGAAACAAGACAATTTATCAAGGATGTGAGATTTGATATGGCATCTTTCTACGCTTTTCAGCCTTTACCAGGTACACCCATTTATGATACTCTTGTAAAACAAGGTAGTATAACAAAAGCAGATGAGATGACATCTTATAGTGTAGTAAATTGGGTTCCAGAAAACTGGACTAAAGAAGAAATACATGATATAATTTATGATTTTAAAAGAATGATGAGTGATATGCACCCTTGGAGATTTGAGCGAATTTTTGCAAAGCATACACTAATGGGTAAATTCGTAGAAAAAATCACTGATCAACATCGTAGACATAAGTTAGTTATGAGAGTTTACAAACTTCGGAAAAAAATTACTGATTGGCTATTTATTCTAAAACATGGTACTGAGCTTAAAAAGCAAATAAGCTTGGTTATTTTAGATGAACATAATCTTGAAGAAAAACGAAGACGTGAAAATAGATTAAAAGAATATGAAATATCTATTATGCAGAAAAGCGATAAGTTGAAGGAAAAAGCTCGAATAACGGAAGTTACAACCAAGATCCCTCATTTAAGCAATAGTTCTAATATGGATATGGTGCTAAATGCTTGTAATAAAATTAGAACCCACAAAAACATGTTTGAAGATTAGAAAGTTAAAAAAGAAACAGTGGAATTGCAAAATAGTTTTACTGGAATGTGTTAAAAATAAGAAAAGTTTAGATTCATCAATTTCTTCGCAAGTTTATTGAAAATTCTAGCAGTTATACAGTGCACTTCAGAGGACGTAATTTCTTCAGATCCTACGGACACTTGTATATCTGTACTGAAGAAATCTGAACTCTTTGATGATATTGTTCTGGCTGTACCTAAATTAGGTAACTATTCAATTTTTGAAGGATTAAGCAAAAAATGGAATGTTAATTTATTCTTTGGTTCGAATTATAATCTAGCTGAACGTATCTACGATGCGTCAAAAAGATTTGAACCAGATATTATAGTTAGGGTCTTACTACGAAGATTTTACGTTGATATGGATTTAATTAATTCATTAATTTTGAAATTACAAGAGGGTCATGACTACATAAATTTAGACAATAACGTAAATAATGAAATTGCAGCTGACGTCTGTACATTTCATGCGTTACAACGTGCAGTTGAATTGATAAAAGAATTACCTGATGATTACAAATCAAACTCATTCAGATTTAACCCTTGGAGATTTATGGTCATTAATTCTAGCTTTAGAGTTTTTAAATTTTCATACGAAAAGAAATGGAATGACGAGAAATTAAAATTTATTCAAGAAAAAATAATAAATCTAATGAAAGAAGAAGATGCAGCTCAACCTGTTGATACAGATGAACCGATTAATAGATATAAGTTTATTTCACGATTTATTGATAAAACTGATAGCGTTCTTGATCTTGCATGTGGAAAAGGTGCAGGTGTTGATATTATATCAAATTATGCAAAGGAAGTATGTGGTATAGATTATGATAAAAATTACATTACTGAAGCAAAATTAAAATTCTCTAAATCCAATTTAAAATTTATTTTAGGTAGTGATGAATTGTTAGAGGAATTTGAGGAACAATTTGATAAAGTGATTAGTACTCATACAATGGAGCATGTTTCGGATGATAAACTTTTTTTAAAAAGAATAAAAAATTCGTTAAAATCTAATGGAAAATTAATTCTAGAAGTACCGAGACTCTATCCATATCCAATTGGAAAACCGTTATGGCCACATCATAAGCGTGAATATGAAAAAGATTCTTTAGAAAAACTAATTCGAAAAGTTGGATTCGAAATAGAAACCGCGTTTGGTGGAAATAGACGAGATTATGTTGATGTGAAAGATGCTAGGGATGCTTTTCTTTATGTTTGTAAAAAGATTAACTAATATTTCCAAAGTTTCTTATTTATTCTGAACAATTTGCTTAGCTGTATTTACAATGTTCTTTGGCTGTAGCCCATATTTGATTGCAAGTTCCTCTGAACTTCCTGATTCAGCATACTTTTCCACACCAATATTATATGTCAAAACTGGGTATTCTTTTCCAATAAGTTGTGATATTCCTGAACCCATTCCATTTCTAACATAATGATCTTCCGCAGTTACGGCACAATTTGTTTTCTTAATTGATTTTAGAATTGTTTCTCTATCTAATGGTTTTACTGAAGTAATGTCAATGATCTCTGCACTAATGTTTTCTTTTTTTAATAATTCCATTGCTTTAATTGCTCGATCAACCATAATGCCTGTGGCAAAAATCGAAACATCACTACCCTTATACAAAACTTCATCCTTACCAATTTCATATTTTAATTCAGGAGGATGTATTACTGGTACTGGACTTCTTCCAGTACGCATGTATGTTGGTTTTCCACTAATTATAGCTGCTTCTAGAACGGCTTCAAGTTTGTTGGCATCACAAGGACTAAGAACTTGTACTCCAGGATATGTCGAAAATATGCCCAAATCCTCAATTGCATGATGTGTAGGACCATCAGGACCCGTATCTATTCCAACATGACTTGAAGCAACTATTAATGGTAACTTTTGTATTGCAACACCATTCCTAAATTGAGCAGCGGATAGTAATGAAGTAAATACTGCATAAGTTGTAACAACAGGAATTCTTCCAGTGCTTAAATGATAACCAGTTGCTGCAGAAACCATATTTTGTTCTGCAATTCCACATTGAATGAATCTATTTGGAAAATGTTTTTCAAAACTAGCAGCCATAGTCCCACTTTTTACATCAGCATCAAACAAATCAAAATTTTTATATATTTTTGCAAGATTAGATGCAGCCATACCAAACGCAGTTCTAAGTGAAATTTTTTCACCTAGTTTGAACTTGTAATTAGGAAAGTCAGTGCTTTTAGGTCTTGCAATGGAGTTTTCTTCTCTATCATTTTTTAATTTAATCATAGGTTCTAGAAATTTGATTTCTGAATCTTTAAAATTCATTACAGAAATCTCATGTCTATTAATTTCTAGTTCTTTTTTACCTTTTGAATAATCTTCATCTGATGGGCCCCAACTACCATGAGATTTTGCAGTATCATCCCATATGCTAATTCCATGTCCTTTTCGTGTATGTGCTATAATCATTGTTGGTAAATCCTTATTTTTCTTTGACGCTTCCAATGCCTTTAAAATCTGAACTATGTCGTGTCCATCAATAATTATTACATTCCAACCAAATGCTGACCATTGTTTTTCTGGATCCTTAATTGACAAAACATTATCAGTTCTATCGTCACTAAGAATATTATTGTAATCAAAAATTGCAGTAAGATTATCAAGTTTATTCTGTACTGCAAAGCGAGCAGCTTCCCAAGTTTGACCTTCTAAGTTATCACCGTCTCCAATCAAAACAAAAACGCGGTTTTCTTTTTTTTCTCGTTTAAAACCTAATGCCATGCCACAGCCTGCAGATAATCCTTGGCCCAAAAAACCAGCAATATATTCAATACCTGGTATTATGCGCTCAGGATGACCTTGTAAAAGCCCATTAATTTTTCTTAATTTTTGATATTCATCTTTTGAGAAAAATCCTTTTTGGCATAAAATTGCGTATAATCCAGGATTACCATGTCCCTTAGATAAAATGAAACGATCCCTTTCAGCCCAATTTGGATTTGATGCATCAATTTTTAATTCATGGTTAAAAAGTACAGAGAGTATTTCTGCGGCAGAAAACGATCCACCAAGATGTCCAGAACCTGCAAGTTTTAACATGTCTAAAACATCATTTCTGATTAAATTGGTTGATAGATTCAAATCTCTTATAACGTCTTGGGATATGTTCATTTTCTAAAATAGATTTTTTTAACTAATAACTATATCATATCAATTCTCACAAATGTTTTTTATTATACTCAACTGAGAGCAAATAATGAAATTAGAAGGAAAAATAGCGTTAGTTACGGGTTCTAGTAGAGGTATAGGAAAATCTACAGCTGAGGCATTTTCTAGAGAGGGTGCATCTGTAGTGGTCACTTATAAAAAAAATTTTAGAATGGCAAAAAAAATAGCAGAAAATCTTAATGATTCATTTGTGGTCAAGTTGGATGTATCTAGTAAAGCAAGTATCACACATGTTGTAAAACAAATTATGAAAAAATATGGTCGGCTTGACATATTGGTTAACAATGCTGGAATAAACAAACCAACTGATTTTGATAAAATAACTGAGAAAGATTGGGATGCTGTGTTGAACACAAATCTTAAAGGTTCATTCATGCTATCACAAGCAATCTTTCCTATTATGAAAAAGCAAAGATACGGTAGAATAATCAACATTTCTTCTACAAGTGGTCAATATGGTGGGCCAAGAACTGTACACTATGCGGTTTCGAAAGCTGGATTGATAGCTCTTGGACATTGTTTTGCCAGATTTGGTGCTCCATACAACATTACGAATAACAATATTGCTCCGGGGCTAATTGTAACCGAAATGGGAGACAAAATGATAAAAACAAAACAAGGAAAAAAAATTTTAGAAAACACTCTTCTTAAACGTCCAGGAACAACCAAGGAAGTTGCTGACTTAACTGTATTTCTTGCATTAAATGAATCATCATACATTACTGGTCAAACATTTAATGTAAATGGTGGTTTGCTGTTAAGTTAAAAGAATAATGAAAAATATAGTAATGTTGGGTGGGGGCACTGAACAAGTTGACGCTATTAAGATCTCAAAAGAATTAGGCTATAACACTATAGTTTTGGATTCTAATCCACTAGCTATTGGAAGAAAATTTTCAGACAAATTTATTCAGTGTGATATAAAAAATACAACTGAAGTTTTTAGAAATATTGAAAATCTTGATGTACACGGTTTGATGGTTCATGCAATAGAATTATCTAATGTTGTTGCTGAAGTTTCAGAAAAACTTGGGATTCCAAGTGTTTCGAAAGATGCCGCAATAAATGCAACTAATAAATTAAAAAGACTTGAAATTCTTAAAAAGAATCATATTCCATGTGCTGAATTCGGCTCTGCAACAAATATCAATGAAGCAAAAAATATTGCAAAAAATATTGGCTATCCTGTTGTTATAAAACCTGTAGATAATGCTGGCTCTAGAGGCGTAATCCAAATAAAAAACTCTGAAAAAATGGAACAGTATTTTGATGAGTCAATCCTGTTCTGTAAAAATAAAAGGGAAATAATTATTGAGGAATTTCTTACAGGACAACAAGTTAGTACAGAAACAGTTGTGTACAAAAATAAATGTTACACTACTGGTTTTTCTGATAGAAATTATTCTAATTTAAAAAAATATGAGCCATATTTTATTGAGGATGGCGGAGATATGCCTTCAAATCTATCAAATGAAATACAGAAAGAGGCTATACAGATTGCTGAAAAAGCAATCAAATCTCTTGGCATAAATTTTGGCGCTGCAAAAGGCGATATTTTAATTCATAATAATATTCCATATGTATTGGAAATGGCATCAAGAACAAGTGGAGGGAGATTTGCATCTCATCAAGTACCTGCAGCTACTGGAGTGAATATTTTATCTCCACTGATAAAAATGTCAGTTTCAGATCCAATTAGTGTAGAGGAATTCAAACCAAAATTTAATCGTGGTTCCTCTCAAAGGTACATAATACCAAACCCTGGAAAAATTGTTTCTGTTACAGGTGTTGATAAAGCTCAAAAAATTGAAGGTGTGATAAATATTATATTGTTCAATGATTTGAAACAAGGAAACATTATTACTAACATAAAAAACCACGCTGACAGAAAGGGGGTTATTATTACAGTGGGCAAGGATAGAAATGAAGCCACAGAAAGAGCTGAGAGGGCAAGAGATCTAATAAATGTCAAAACTGTCTGAGTTAAAATGAACACATTTAGAACCAGAGTTTTAGAATCTTTTGATCATAAAAATACCCAGTTTTAATCAAATAGGTTTTTTCTTGGTTACAACATACATTTCATTTTTTATCATAATTTTTGGACAATTTTTGATCAGGATGGTCTGATTTATGTTTCAGGAGGACTACAAATTATTGTCGGAATTGGGAAAATATTGCATTTTTAAATGCAGAACCCGTTAGCAGTTCTTCTTGTATCGCTTGAATCTGTTTTAAAAGACACTTTTTGACAAAAATTGCAAAAAATACTCACATGGTTAATCTTGAGGTAATTTTTAGAGAATTTCTTGATGCATCTGAAGATATTCCTCGTTTTAGTCTTGACCGTATCTCTGACAGGAATTTCATATATTGAAAATGTTAATGCTACAAATAGTCATGATTTTGAATTACAATGGGGAAAAGCTGGTATATCAAAATCTGGGTTTTTCTTAAGTCCTCAACATCTGGCAATTGATTCAGAAAATAATGTCTATGTAACTGATCTAGGTAATTCACGTGTTCAAAAATTTGATTCTAATGGAAACTTTCTAGATGAATGGGGTTCACGAGGAAGTAATTCTGGGGAATTTGGACATCCTACAGGAATTGCAGTTTCTAATGAATTTGTATTTGTAGTAGACAACAAAAATCACAATGTTCAAAAATTTACTTTTGATGGAGAATTTATTTCAAAGTGGGGTGGATTTGGAAATGATAATGGATTATTCAAATCACCACGCGGTATAGCAATCTCTGACGATAAATTTGTTTATGTAGTTGACTCTGCCAATGCAAGAATTCAAAAGTTCACTATTGATGGAGAGTACGTATCACATTTTGGGCAAAGTGGACAACGTGGTGGTAATTTTGTTACACCTGTGGATATTGCCATTAATTCTAATAAAATTTATGTAACTGATCCAAACCAAAATAAAATTATTATTTTTGATTTAGAAGGAAATTTTAAGAAAATACTTAATGATAGTGTTGGGGGTTCTGCAATATATCCAGAAGGAATAGTTTTTGATAAAGAAAATAATTTCTATATTGTTGATTATAGGAATAATCGAATTATTCAATATAATGAATTTGGTACTTCATTATCCATATTTGGTCAAATGGGTAATGATGATGGACACTTCAAATTTCCAAAAGATGTAGCAATTTCAAATGATGGATATCTTTTTGTTACTGACACACAAGGTCATCGTGTACAAAAATTTTCTACTCCTATAGTACAGAATTATGTCATAAATAATGAAGAACAAACACTTCAAAAAGAAATAGGTCCTGAATCTGAAACAATTGAAAGTATTCAATCTACATTGCAACCTACATTGTCTATTCCTAATGATTTCAAAAAACCAATAATCATGGTTCCTGAAGATGTTTTGGTAGAGGCATCTGGTCAATTAACCTCAGTAAATATTGGAGAAGCTATGGCAACTGACGAAAGTGGAATCTATTCTCTTTCTAATAATGCACCTTCATCATTTCCTTTAGGGATAAATACAATAATTTGGACTGCAATTGATGGATCTGGCAACATGGCAATTGCTTCTCAAAGTGTTACGATTCAAGATTCTACCCCTCCACAAATATCATCTTTAGGCAATATTTCACTTGAAGCGAAATCATCTACTAGAAATACTACATCATTAGATATTCCTGAAGCATCTGATCAAGTCGGTGTAATGTCAATCACTAATGACGCTCCAGAAGTATTCCCACTTGGCGAAACAATCGTAACTTGGACTGCAACTGATGTGGTAGGAAATGTCTCAACTATTAGTCATTCAATTCTAATTATTGATTCTATTGCACCACGTATTTCATTTTCTGAGGATCAAATAATTGAAGCATCCAGTTTAGATAAAAATCAAATTGAATTGGTTACACCTGAAGCATCTGATGATGTAGAAATATATACAATCACTAATGACGCTCCAGAAGTATTCCCACTTGGCGAAACAATCGTAACTTGGACTGCAACTGATTCTTCAGGAAACTCATCATCCCAGTCTCATAAAATTACCTTTGTTGACTCTGTAGTTCCTGAAATCTCAATTAGTGATAAAATACTTGAAGCAAGTATATCTGGTGGTGCAAACATATCGCTAGAATTTCCGGTAATTTCTGACATTCAAAACACAACAATCACTAATGACGCTCCAGAAGTATTCCCACTTGGCGAAACAATCGTAACTTGGACTGCAACTGATTCTTCAGGCAACTCCGCTTCAGCAACTCAAATCATCACTGTAGTAGATACAACTTCCCCATCTATTACAATTCCATCTAATATTGAAATTGAAATATCTACCAAAATTGGAATGAAAATGGATGTTGGAATTGCTGTGTCTAATGACATTGTTGATTCTCAACCCGAAATCACTAATGACACTCCAACAGTATTCACACTTGGCGAAACAATCGTAACTTGGACTGCAACTGATTCTTCAGGCAACTCCGCTTCAGCAACTCAAATCATCACTGTAGTAGATACAACTTCCCCAGTTCTTATTGCACCTGAATCAATTACACAAGAAGCAATCAACCATGAAGCTAATCCGGTGAAAATAGGTATCCTTGAATCTGCTGATATTATGGAAATATCATCTACTACTAATGACGCTCCAGAAGTATTCCCACTTGGCGAAACAATCGTAACTTGGACTGCAACTGATTCTTCAGGCAACTCCGCTTCAGCAACTCAAATCATTTCGATTATTGATACTACTTTACCAACAATCCTGGCTCCTCTTAATGTAAAAGTTGAAGCGACATCAATGGAAAGTAATGTTACTGAATTCGGATTTGCAGAAGCATCTGATCAAGTAGAAATATCTACAATCACTAATGACGCTCCAGAAGTATTCCCACTTGGCGAAACAATCGTAACTTGGACTGCAACTGATTCTTCAGGCAACTCCGCTTCAGCAACTCAAATCATCACTGTAGTAGATACAACTGCTCCAGTAATAGAAAACTTTGACTCAATAACCTTTGAAGCAATAACTCAAAATGATAATTTCATTGAAGTACCTTTGATTAACGCAGATGATAATACCAAAATCATATCCATCACTAATGACGCACCTATTTTATTTGAATTTGGAACTACTATCGTAACCTGGACCGTTGTAGATATTACTGGTAATCAATCTGTTAAAGAACAACAAATTGATGTTATTGATACTACTTTACCAACAATCCTGGCTCCTCTTAATGTAAAAGTTGAAGCGACATCAATGGAAAGTAATGTTACTGAATTCGGATTTGCAGAAGCATCTGATCAAGTAGAAATATCTACAATCACTAATGACGCTCCAACAGTATTCCCACTTGGCGAAACAATTGTAACTTGGACTGCAACTGATTCTTCAGGCAACTCCGCTTCAGCAACTCAAATCATCACTGTAGTAGATACAACTGCTCCCGTGATAATTAATCCTGAAAATATAATTACAAATGCAACTTCAAAATTAAACAATATTGTAACATTAGACCAAATTTCAGTAATTGATTCTATTAGCACCGTCCAAATCACGAATAATGCTCCATCATACTATGAATTTGGCGAAACAATTGTAACTTGGACTGCAACTGATTCTTCAGGCAACTCCGCTTCAGCAACTCAAATCATCACTGTAGTAGATACAACTGCTCCTATCCTAACTACTCCTCAAAATATTATTCATGATGCAGTAAATGTTGAAACTCTACTTGAAATTGGATTGGCCACTGTAGATGATATAATTGACGATACTCCAACTGTAACTAATGATGCACCAGAAGTATTCCCACTTGGCGAAACAATCGTAACTTGGACTGCAACTGACAAATTTGGAAACATGTCTTCATCTTTACAAACAATCTCTGTTCAAACATGTGGTAATGATCCTCTATCATACAACATAATTATTGGTTCTGAAGATGATGATATCCTAATCGGTACTACATTATCTGATTTGATATTTGCAAATTCTGGTGATGATATTATTTCTGGTGATAAAGGAAATGACTGTATTATTGCAGGTGATGGTGATGATATAATATTTGGAAATGAAGGCAATGACAATATTTCTGGTCAAGGTGGTAATGATATTATCAAAGGTCAATCTGGTGAAGACTTTATCTTTGGAGGATTTGGATTAGATGTAATTGATGGTGGCGAAGACATTGACACTTGTAAAATAATCGATGAGCCAAGTTATGATATTGTAATAAAATGTGAATCAAATGAATAAGATTCCAATAATTCTCACATCTCTTACAATAGTATGCATATTTGCTTCATCCTCAATTCCTGATTCTGAAGCAAAGTTATGGGATTTTGTAGTTGATGCAGAATTCCTAAAAAATATCATTGCTGAAGGAAAAAATCCAATTATAATTGGTACCGTTGTGGATCATGCATATCATCCAGTATCAAATGTCGATGTAAAATTAACTTTTGCTGGTGAGTCTTACATGTTAAAAACAGATAGAAATGGTGAATTTGGAAAACAACTTAATGCGAGTGAACTAAAACCTCGTACATATTCTATAAATATACTTGCTACTACTGATGATGGAAAAAAAGGTATGACCCGTACAACTTTCGAAATTGAAGGTCATACAGAAAAAGCTGCAAAATATGAAAGACAGTTAAAATCTATGGAGATGGCAAATGATTTATCTAAACTTCGTCAAAACTCAAATGATCCGATCTCTGTAATTTTATACAATCATTATCTAAAATTACAAGAAAATGCAGCTCAAGCGCAACATGAAGAATTATTATTGGATATTCCTCAACAAAAGATTCTAGATGCAAGGAGTATCGCATATGAAAATCTAATCATGAATTTAGAAAAAAATCCTCTAAATATACGTGGAATTGACGATTCTATAAAATTAGTTAAGTTCTCACAAAATCTTGATGATGATAAAAGAACTCTCTTTGAATTACAACTAAATTCTACAAAAATACGTCTTATTGAAGGAAAATATGTCCAAGAATCTATACTTGATAGTGGTGGAACTTGGAAAGATGCATATCATGCGTATTTAGAAACAGTTGCCATAACTCAAAATGAAATGAATATTCTTATCAAACAATTTGAGGTTCAAAGTGTTAATGGTACTGACTCAAGTCCATAAATAATTAATATATCTAAATTTTTTTGGCTGCTTAGAATTAAAAAGGACTAGAAAAAATCACAAACATGGATGTAGTACCACAATCTAGAATTGATCTCTTTGCAGATATGGAGTCTCATTATGAAAAACAAGATACTGAATATTTTGTTAAATTGTTAGAGCATGAAGATTATGTTGTTAGATGTAGAGCTACCTGTATCATAGTTGATCTTGGCGGTGAAGATAAAGTCCAATATGTGGCCAAAGTTCTCAAAGACGACCCAAATGAACTAGTTCGGCATGAAGCTGCATTTTCACTAGGTCAGATGTGCTTTAGTAGCGGAATTGCACCACTTGAAGATGCTACCGCAAATGATCCTAGTATGTTTGTTAGACATGAGGCAGCCGTTGCACTTGGTGTTGTAGGCTCAAAAAGTGGTTCAAATATTTTAGAAAATGCACTAAATGATCCTGAAGAATCTGTAAGGCATTCTGCAGTAGTCGCATTGTCTAATCTAGAATTCATGAAAACACTTAGCAAAAATGAAAAGTTTGCTAAACTCACTGGTGGCTAAAGAAGATTTACAATAGTACCGTTAGTTGAAGATTCAAATTTATAAACAGTGGCAGAAGCTGCATCCCAAATATCTTCATTATGTGTAATTATAATAAATTGAAAATTTTGGTTTTCACTTAGATGTTTAGTTAATTGCTGAATTGCATCAACAAAATATTCTCGATGTTTCGGATCTAATGCAGCTGTTGGTTCATCTAGTACTATCATTTTTAGTGGAGATTTAATCATCATTTCTGCCATTCCTAGTCGTATTGCTAATGCGACACATACTTGTTCTCCCCCACTTAGATTTTTTATAGGTCTTGAACCTGATACTGTATCACATTCTATTTTGATTGAGTTACTCCCTTCTTGTTGCAATTTTACATGGTGAATTTTTGTTTTTAACTTTTCCAAGTATTGTGATGCATTTTCTGAAATCCTATTAATCGTAAAATATCTTAAACCTGTAAATGTCTCACTTTTTGTTGAAAATATGCTAGATTGAATTTCTTCTAATTCTACTATGTATCCTTTCGCTAATGTAATTTCTTTTAATATTGGTGTTTTTTTGTCAATAACGTCTTCAGCGCTATCGATTTTATTTTTCTCTTGACCAATCTGTTGATTAATTTGTTCTAGCTCATCACTTGTTAAATTAAATTTATTTTTTAATTCTTGAAATTCATTTGGATTATAATTCATAACCTCTTTTTGAAGATCTTCTATTTGCAATAACTCATGTTTGATATCTGGAATAACCTCAACAAGTCCTGTAATATTTTCTGCTTCAGAAAATTCTACTAATTCTTCTTGTTTCTTTTTATATGAAATTAGATCATTATTCCAATTTGCAATTTGTTCTTCATTCTTAACTGCAAAATTCTCCAATGTATTCTCTGCTTTTACAATCTCGTTATTTTTTCTCTCATGATCAAGCATCTCCTCACTTATTTTCATTAATTTATTCTTCAATTCTAATTTTTTACCATCAATTTTCTGCAATTCTTCTTTAATATGGTTAATCTGATAATTTGGATCCAGATCAATATCTTTTGAATGACAAATTGGACATTCTCCATCAGTAAATTCAATTTTTTCAGCTATCTCTCTCCTATTTTTAAAAAATCCTAGACTAGTTTCTAATTCTGTAATCTCATTTTCAAATTCAATTTTTTTCCTTTTGACTAGATTAAGTAAATCATCAGTTTTTGTTTTATCTTTAATTATTTCTAAACAAGGTTCACATTTTTCTTTTCTCCTTGTTTTCTCTTCACTCTCTTGACTGAGTCTTAATATTTCTCTTTTTACTGTGTTCCAAATGGAATTTTCTTTTTCATCTAAAAGTGTCTTTTTACTTTCAATTATCTTTAATTCTTCTAATTTTTTCTCAAATTCAATTTTTTTCTTTTTAATTACAATCTGTTTTTCTTGAAGTTCGATTTTTCTTTCATTAGAGTTTGAAACTATTTTTTTTGAATTATTAATTTCATTATCTAGTTTTATAACATCTTTGTCGGTATAACCGTATTCATCATCTAGATGTTGTCTAAATTCCTTTATCCCTTTTTTTAAACGATCTTCAATTTCTAGAAATTTTTCTGCCCCCATTACTTTGTCAATCAAACCACGTAGCTTTATTCCCTTATCACTTTGAATAATGTCAGTTAATTCTCCTTGTGGAACGATAGATGCAATTTTTAACGTATCGTAATCCAATCCAATCCTATTCGAAACCTCTTTTGCAACTTCCGTTGCACTTTTGGCTATGATTGTTCCTGATTCATCAAATATCTCATGTTTACCATTTCCATTTTTTTGAATTTGTTTTAAAACTTGGAAATCTTTGCCGTTAATATGAAACTTAGTTTTTGTATAAGCCTGACTTTCTCCATCCTTGAATAATGTATCTTGAGCACCTCTAGTTGTTTTCCCAAATAATGAAAATGTTATGGCATCTATCACGCTAGATTTACCTGCACCATTTTCTCCAATGAATACTGTTACACCATTATCAAATGGAATTTCATTTTTTTTATGTGATAAAAAATTAAAAATCTCTACCGAAGTTATCATTTTTGTTTCTCCTTCTTGTAATCTTCAAAATTTTTAATGATAACTTGTTTTACTTCTTGTTTATTTTCATTCAGTGCTGGATAAATTTTGTCAAATGCCAATGTTGCTAACTCTTCACCAACATTTTTGGTCGCCAATCTTCTAAATTCATCATCTATGTTTCCTGATTCATTAAGTGATAGTGGATACTGTTTCTCATCTCTTTGCCTATTTATTGAATAATCGAGAACATGTTCTTTCAGTAGTCCAATTTCTGATCTTATCTCATCCCAGTCCTGATCCTGATATTTGATATTTAATCTAACTAATGGTTTTTGTGTATCATCAATTTTAGCAATTAATTCGATGATTGTGTTGTGAAGTTCCTTTGTATCTGTTTCTATTTCAAATCTTGGTCTTAAATCAAGTTCAATCCATTTTGGTATTGCTTCATCTGTTGATATGTCTATTATGTAAAATCCTTTAGGGGATTCTTTTATTGGTTCTGTTGAAGAAATTTCTATTGAACCTGGATAGACAAGAGGTCCACCTAAGAATTCATATTTCTTTTCATAATTTTTATGAATATCTCCTATTGCATAATAAGTGAAATTTTTTGGAAGATCATTTGCACTCAAACCACTAACTTTTGCTGCGTGATAATGAAATTCTGTTAACGGTTGGTGTAATACAAGTATTTTATGACCTACATGTTCTTTTGCAACCAAATCAATTTCATTAAATTTTGTCATTAATTCTTCTATATCTTTTCCAGCACTATGGTGATCAAATCCTATTAAGAGAACATCCTTGAATTTCACTGGACCTTCTTCTTGATAATCTAGGTGATGTGCAAATCCTGTCATTTTGTATAACCAATGAATTGGATTTTGTTCTACCTTGGGTTGATCATGATCACCTAAAATGAAATACGATTGAATCCCTTTTTCTTTTAACAACATAAGTTGTTGCATCATTAGTAGAACTGCATCATTTGGAGGATTTGATTTATCAAAAATATCTCCTGAAAAAATCACAAAGTCAACTTTCTCTTCAATTGATCTTTCAATAGTTTGCCTGAACGCATTGTAAGAATCCTCTTCTCTTTCTTTTATGGAACGATATTGCCCCAAATGAGTATCTGATATGTGTGCAAATTTCATTTTAGTAGTCCTTCTTGGTTAAGTTTTTAGTAGACACTGCACCAACTTCTTCAAATTCTTTTGCGACCGTCCATTGATCAACTGCATTCTGGTCTGAACCAATCACCTTACCTTTCATCTCATCAATGTGAATTATTGCTGGTAAGTTGACCCATTGACCTACTAATACGGCATCACCGACATTCAGTGAGGTCAATTGAGCAATTAAATCTCTACTAATTGATTCTGATGCAGATGCAATCTGATGCTGATCATCTTCTTGAACTATTTTCATTACGGCTAACGAACCCATCTGACTGAGAATACTAGGCTCAATATTTCGCGGTCTTTGTGAAACTACACATAATCCTAATCCAAATTTCCGACCTTCCCTTGCAATCTTTGTTGCCCAATATTTTGCTCTGGCATCTTCTCCTTTAGGAATGAAAACATGAGCCTCTTCAATAATGACAAAGATTGGACTGTTGAACATGTAACTTTTCTTTGATTTACTTTTTGCACTTCTAGCATTACTTGCAGCCTTTCTGTCATTAAGTAATTCTTGAAGATAGTATCCTAATGCAACATTTGCTTGTTTATCGCTAAACTCTGAAACATTGAGAATATTTAGTCTTCCTTCTTTGATTAATCCTACCGGATATACCATGTCTGGATCTAAAATGTCTGCAAATCTATTACGTGCATCATCAATTTTATCTTGAACTCTATCTGCTGAATGTCTTTCTTCTTTTCTTTCTGGATCACTTCCAATATACTGTACTTGTTGATCTAATGCTTCCCAAAAACTAGAAGATTCTTTAACTTCTGATGTGAATGCTTTTCGTAAAATCCTCTGCTGAATGTCTGCTCCTTCTCTAATCTCTAAAACCTCTGATAATGTTTCAGCATCTAGTAATCTTGGATTAATTTTTGCATCAATTACGTTAATTTTTGGTATGTCTAAATCTGCATAGTCATTATGATAATCAAAAATAATTACTGTTCCACTTAATGCTGCAATTTTAGATGCAAGTAATGAAACAAGATTGCTTTTCCCCATTCCAGTCATTGCCAAAATTCCTAGATGTCTTGAAACAATTTTGTTTAGATTAATTTTTGAGTCAATATCTTGATTTCTTAAAAGATTGCCAATTTTTAACCATTCATTTCTTTCAGGGGCAAAAATATCTCCCAGATCTGCTTTTGTTGCTTTGATTACTCTGGTTCCAGGTAGTGGTGGAATTGCAGGTAGTATCGCTTTTCCTTTTCGTAGCATCTCTAAAAACCCTAAAATTAAAATTTTTCCAGTATAGCTTTTATCTCGTTTGTTTAGTTCTGCAAGCTCTATACTTTCTTCTGCTTCGTCATAATTTCTTACATCTGATAATGCAGCACTTGTAACAAATGACGTTTCTACTAATCCTACAATCTTACCTTCATCTACTTCTATTATGACATATTCGCCTATTGGAAGTGCTCTTGATGATTGAACTGTTACTACATTTGGTTTTGATTCTCCAACTACAAACCCTAGGCTCATCCTAATACCTCCCTTGAACCAATCTCATTTGATAATCCATGTATATTTGCTAATTTTGCAAGATCTTTTCCAGAAATTTTACAGTTATTGTGAGCAAGTTTTAGAGAATATGGATATCCGCTAATGCTATTTTTGTAAATTTTATTCAACACTTGTTTAAAATCTTTATTTGTATAACCTGTTCCAAATAATTCTACTTTGATTAATGGTAATGATTCTGCCAATCTTGCAAAAATAGACGTGATGATTTTGTCTTTTCCAAATTTTGGGTCCTCAAATATTTCGCTAAATCCGGGCGTTCTTGCAGCATGATTGTAATAGAAAATATCTCCTGCAATTCCTCCCAAGTCTTCAAATTGTTTTCGTGTATTAGATGTCTTTGAAATAAATATCACGTTATTTCTTTTTTTCATTGCATTAATCATTGATTCTGTTAATGATGCTTGTCTTGTCATAAATTGTGAATAAAGTGAACCATCCATTAAAACTAAATCTGCGTTATCAATTGACATGTTGCACGCATCAATTTCCATCTTGCTTGCTAATGATGCTAATGCTGGATTTGTATCCAATCCAAAATCATGTAAATCTGCAATTATTTCTCCATCTGTTTTTATTGATACTGCTGTTACTGCCCATAACTCTGCACCCTGAAATTTTGTACTGTTAAAACTACTATCTATCCCTGCAGAAACCACTTCTAGTTTTTCTGGTGTATAGTCAATCCAGCTTTCCTTTGCTTTCTGTATGATTTTTTCATACGCTGGTCCTTTGAGAATGGATAATGTCTTTTCACGATTAATTATTGCGTCTTTGAAAACAGTATTAAGCATAATATCTAATCTTGGTTTTCGTGAATATGAACATTAGGGTAGAAAATAAGCTGGCTAATTGCCAACTACAAATCTTTTTGGTATATTTATTGCCTAAAACTTACAGTTTATTTATCATCTGAAACAAAAAATATACATGAAACGTATTGGTTTGCTTGGCTGTGGTTCAATTGGTACTCAAATTGCAATTGCTATTGATACTGGAAAAATATCTGCGAAATTGACTCATATCTTTGATCAAGATAAAAAAAAATCAGAATCACTTATCACTAAATTAAAACATAAACCCGAAATTGTTGACAATGTTCATCTGCTGTCTTCTAATCCTGTAGATTTGGTAGTGGAGGCAGCTTCGCAGGATGCAGTAAATGATAATGCATTGAGTATTTTACAAAATAGAAAAGATTTACTCATTATGAGCGGTGGTGCACTTTTAGATGAATCTGTTTATGAAATAATATCTGATGCTTGTAAAGAATTAAAAAAAAATGTATATCTTCCATCCGGTGCAATATCTGGTCTTGATGCAATAAAATCTGTAAAAAATGAATTAGATTCTGTAGTTTTGACAACCACAAAACATCCAAATTCTTTAAAGGGTGCGCCATTTTTTGAAAATTTTAAAATAAATCTTGATGATATCGTTGAACCATCTACTATTTTTGAGGGAACCGCAAGTGAAGCGGTTAGATTATTTCCAAAAAATATCAATGTATCTGCATTGTTGAGTCTCGTTGGTTTAGGGAGTCATGAAACAATTGTAAAAATTATTGCAGATCCTAACACTACTAAAAACACTCATATGATAATATCTAGCGGGAAATTTGGAAAAATCACAACCATTGTTGAAAATGTCCCTGATGAAAGCAATCCTCGAACAAGTAGGCTTGCAATTTTATCTGCAATTGAAACTCTTCGTTCAATATGTGCTGATGAAATTAGAATTGGTACCTAAAATGGCAAAAATTGCCTCGTTATTAGATTTGTGTGTATTTTTTTGTAAAAACATAATAGTTTAAATCATTATTGGAGTGATGTTTTTGGATGTTAAAAGATAAGATAGAAGAATTAAAAAAAGAAAAAAACATTGTAATTCTTGCACATAATTATCAAATTCCGGAAGTGCAAGATGTAGCTGATTATGTGGGTGATTCATTAGGTCTTGCACGCCAAGCAGCAAAAACTAATTGTAAAACAATTTTATTTTGTGGTGTTCATTTTATGGCTGAAACTGCAGCAATAATCAGTCCTGAGAAAAAAGTCCTTATACCAGATAAAAATGCAGGTTGTTCATTATCTGATTCAATAAATATTGAACAATTAAAAACATGGAAACATGAACATCCAAATGCAATTGCAGTTGGTTATGTTAACACTACTGCTGAAATAAAATCTGAATTAGATTATTGTTGTACTTCGTCAAATGCTGTAAATGTTGTAAAAGCAATTCCAGACGAAAAAGAAATTTTATTTTTACCTGACATGTTCTTAGGTTCTTATGTTGCAAAGATGACTGGTAGAAAAAATATGTTAATTTGGGCTGGAGAATGTCATGTACATGCTGGAATAACTCCTGATCATATAAAGGAAAAATTAAACTCTCTTGTTAATGCTGAATTTTTAATTCATCCTGAATGTGGTTGTACTACTCCTATGATGTATGATGTTGCAAATGGTAGTTACAACTCGAATCAAGTACAAATACTATCTACTGAAGGAATGATGAATCACGTTAAAAACTCAAAATCGAATGAATTTGTGGTTGCAACTGAAACTGGTATTTTGTATAGGATGAAACAGCAAAACCCTACAAAAAAATTTATTCCCGCATCCGAAAAGGCAGAATGTGAATATATGAAAATGATTACATTGGAAAAAGTCTATAATTCGGTATTAAATGAGACAACCGTGGTCACCGTTCCAAAAGAAATTGCAGATAAAGCAAGACTTGCAATTGAAAGAATGCTTGCAATAAGTTAAGAAATCTCTAAGCTTAAATCTATGCCATTCACTGAATTGGTGATATTCCCTACAGAAATCATATCCACGTTTGTTTCTGCATATTTTGTTATATTTTTTGAATTTATTTTTCCTGATGCTTCTAAAACAACTTTATTTCTCAATCTAAGTTGAGTTAATTTCTTTATTGTTTTTCTAATTTTATATGGAGAAAAATTATCCAACATTATTATATCCGCCCCCAATTTTGCACACAAAATTGCATCTCTTTGTGATTCTACTTCAATCTCAATTTTTCCTCTTATTTTCTTCGCTTTACGTAAAATACATTCAATCGATTTTTCTACTGCTAAATGATTATCCTTAATCATGATCATTTCGTTAAGAGTCATTCTATGTTTTTCACCTCCACCAATTTCTACTGCTTTTTTATCAAAAAATCTTAAACCAGGTGCAGTTTTTCTTGTAGCAAAAATTTTTGATTTTGAACCTGTTGATTTAATCTGTTTTCTAAGATTATTTGTTTGTGTTGCAATTCCACACATTCTTGAGAGAAGATTTAACACTGTTCTCTCACACGTTAAAACATCTTCTGCGTTACCATTTATTTCTAAAATAGTTTGATTTGCTTTTGCTAATTTCCCATCATTTTTACAAATTCGAGTTTTACATTTTTTTAATGCAAAGATCTCTTTTCCAAATTTTGTTCCTGCAACAATTGTTTCCTCTCTTGTGATTATTTTTGCAACAATTTTTCTCTTTTGTAATAATTTACTTGTAATGTCGCCTTTACCAACATCTTCATCTAAAAATCGTTTTAATTCTCTTTTTGGAGAATATATCAACTTAAGTTACCTTTAATGCGTATTTGCCTGGTTTGTTAATTCCAAGTGTGCTGGCAATCTTTGATCCAGTTGGTTTTACAATTAATACTATTCCATTCCAATCTGGTGAAAGGTCAGTTGATTTACATGTTGGACATATTTTAGCTACTGTTACACATTTACATTCTCTACACGCTAATTCTTTTACCAACTACTTTTCCTCAACTTTAATTTCTTTTGCATCAGTTTCTTCACCATTAGCTTTTTTAATTTCTTCTTTAATCCATTCTTCAGTACCTAGGAAAGGTTGTCTACATGTAATACCAATTTTCCCCATTGTAGCTGCTTTACCTAAAGATACAGCTGTAATTCTTGTTCTAAGCATTGCACCAACTTTTAATGTTCTACCACTTTGATTTGCAATTATCATTCCAGATGCTACGTCACTTTTCAAATAATCATCCATTACTTGTGATAAATGTAATAATGCGTCAGTTGGTCCAATTCTTACAAATGCACCAAATTCTGTAATATCTACTATTTCTCCTTGAACAATTTCTTGCAATTTTGGATAAAATGTTAATGCTTGAAATTCAACTCTATGAAATGTTCCTCCATCACCTGGGATCATTTTTCCCATCGGTTCTACTTTGGCATCCATTACCATGATGATATATCCCAATTCTTGATTAATCATACTTTCATATTTTGATTTTAAAATACTCTCTGCGGCTTTTTTTAATGTTGAACCAAATAGGCTAGGTGGAATTCTTACAATATCTATTAGAGTTGAAACCGAAAACAATTGCAATTTTTTGATGGAATTTTTATTTATGAACCTTTGTATATTTTCCAACATTTATTCAAAATGTACAATTTTTCTAGTAATCTTGTACCTATGATTGGCATTAATTTCATAATTAGTTTGGACTAAGTAAAGAATATTTTAAATGAAGAGAATGAGTAATCTGCATAATGGTTGGAGTAGATCAAGTTTTAGAAAAATTGGCAACAGTAATTGATCCAGATTTGAAAAAGGATATTGTCTCAATGGGAATGATTAAGGATTTGGAATTAAACTCCGGTGATCTTAAATTCACCTTGGAATTAACTACGCCTGCTTGCCCATTTAATGATGAAATTGAGGCTGATGTAAGAAAAGCTATTGATGACATTGATGGAATTGAAAATTTTGATATGAAAGTTACTGCAAAAGTTATGGAAGGTCGTTCACTTGATGCAGATGAAGCAATGGCAACTGTCAAAAATGTAATTGGTGTTGCTAGTGGAAAAGGAGGAGTTGGAAAATCTACAGTTTCATTGAATATTGCACTCGCATTATCTCAAACCGGTGCAAAAGTCGGTTTACTTGATGCAGATATCTATGGACCGAGTATACCATTAATGTTGGGAATGAAAGATGGTGCAATGGAAGTTGAAGATAACAAATTACAACCTGCAACCTTTAATGATCTTAAAGTTGTATCTTTTGGATTCTTTGCGGAACAAGAACATCAAGCAGCAATTTATCGTGGACCTATAATTTCTGGAATCCTAAAACAATTTTTAGTTGATACTAACTGGTCGGATCTTGATTACTTGATAGTAGATCTTCCACCTGGTACCGGTGATATACCATTAACATTAGCACAAACAATACCAATTACTGGAATTTTAGTTGTAACAACTCCTCAAGATGTTGCAAGTAATGTTGCAGTAAAGGCAATTGGAATGTTTGATAAACTTAACGTTCCAATACTTGGAGTCGTTGAAAATATGAGTTATTTTTCATGTCCTGATTGTTCTAACAAACATTACATTTTTGGTAGTGGTGGTGCAAAAAAAATTAGTGAAAAACATAACATTCCATTCCTTGGAGAAGTTCCTCTAAATTCTGGAATAATGGAAGGTTCTGATTTAGGAAAACCTGTTATGATGACTGATACTAAATCCCCTAGCGCTGATGCATTTAGAAGTGCTGCAAAAAATGTTGCAGCACAATGTAGCATTGTTGCAGCAAAACTACAAGAAGAGATGCAAGCTGAAGCACAAACTGAAACGCCTGCAAACTAATCTCTTGTTCTTACCAAAAAACCTCCGCAATGAATTAAAATTTCCTCTAGGTGAACTTATCAAAAATTCTAATCTAGATAAAGAAAAACTAGTCAGGAAAGCTTATGATGAAAAACTTGTCATTGCAGTTGGTGATGCAACATCACAATTACTTTTGAATATGGGGTTAATCCCATTTTTGCACATTATAGATGGTCAAGAAAAACGTCAAAAACGCCCTGCTCCATTACCCGTTGAACAGCAAGACATTGAAATATGTACAGAAATTCCTGTAAAAAATAATGCTGGAGAAATTAGTGACGAGAGTTTCGATTTAATCAAACATATTTTTGAGGACCGAAAGACACCAATCAGATTAGTGGTAGATGGAGAAGAAGATTTGTTAGTATTACCTGTATGTCTATTTGCCCCTGAAAATTCTGTAGTAATGTATGGCCAACCCAATGAAGGACTGGTAATAGCTGAAATTACTGATGAAGTAAGAGCGAAGGTTCAAAAAATAGTAAATCAAATGAAATAAGGGATGATGAGACGGTGGCTGTATGATTTATGATTAC
>Ga0209501_10001241_pt1 | contig 28602 bp, 33 predicted proteins | sample ArcticOcean_MG_C_4_FD_187434 | JGI IMG/M metagenome (GOLD analysis project Ga0209501, IMG submission 187434) | Marine microbial communities from western Arctic Ocean - ArcticOcean_MG_CB4_134 (SPAdes) (version 2) | ecosystem: Environmental > Aquatic > Marine > Oceanic | place: Arctic Ocean...
CTACAACTCAAAGAGAATTCACCAGACTCTCGGTTACAGAACACCTGACGAATTCGAAGAAGAACACCGCACTAAACTCGCCGTCTAAATTCTATTTCCGGTGTCCACTTTCATTGGTCTATCGCAGGCGAGACCGTCACTATCTCTGCGGACGATCCATTCATTCACACGGACGACGGTGTCAGGATCCCGGTTGACGGTCTTCCCGCAAATCAACCCATGCAGTTCCAGATGACACGATTCAAAGATCGGGACGGGAGGATCGTGGAAGACTGGGACATTGCCTCTGGGTCGGCGACCGATTCCGGAAACTTCTGATGCGTCACGGGGACAACCTCCCAGTCTGTCTCCGGGCACTGTCTGTCGCACGGCTCGCCCTCCCGGAGCGGCCACTTCGCGAAAAGGGAAGTCGGCATTGGGTCGAAGTGGCGGCCGTCACTTCGGCGATCCGGCGAGTCGATACCGCTGCTGCACTTCGCTGCCAGTCATCGCACGAGTGTAGATCGAGAACCGATCGATCTGTCCGCGCCACTTCCGGACCGTTCCACCATCCCACTCGTCGCCCAGCAGTAGATGATGCTTCGCGTCCCAGTTGGTGAAGTCGCCCTGAACACGATTCGTGTTCACCGTCTGGTGTCCATTAATCCAACACTCAAGCTGACCAGGACGGTAACTGACGACGACATGAGACCGTTTGTTCGCAGGAAGCGAGCCGAGCTTCACCTCGGGTTTCATGCCATTCGTCCCCGTCCGGGTTGTCCGCAACCTCAGGATCAGTTGGTCGCCTTCCTGGCCGATCGTGAAATTGCGTGAGTATCCATCCGATGAAAAACTCACGATTCGTGCTGGCCCCGTCTGCTTCGGTCGCTTCGATGTGAGCACAGTTTCGATGCTGATCTGGCTGCTGCGCTGACCGGCTCGAACGAGCGGTCCCTCGAGTCCCGAAAGTAGAAACGCTCCACCGTCGAACTGCAGCTCGCCGCCGGATGCCACTGTCGCCTTCTCACGCGGTTTCAAGGTGACCTTCGAGGCTTCTGGAAATCCGACCAATGCTCGCCTGGACTCGAAGCCACGATCCCAGGCGATTGCCAGAGCCTCGCGAGTGCCCGGCCATTCGCCTTTCAGTGGCACAACCGGAACGGGCTTCACGGGAGTCGCAGCGGACGGAGATGTCGTGGGACGCGATGGAGTGGGGGAAGTATTCGCGACCGTCGTACCAGCTTTCGCGGCCAGTTCCGCCGAGACCGCAATGCAGCGAACGCTGCCGTTTCGATCACGGCAAACAAGTCGACCGTTTGAAAGCACGACGTGCGGCCACGCATCAGTTCTCGACAAGACCGATCCCGCGGCAAGCTGTGTGTACTTCCGCGGCGATCGCTTCGCCGTTTCGACCAGAGACAGATCGCCCTTGTTGGCATACACAATCAAACGGTCGTCACTGGTCAAAATGCACGAGCCCTGAGAACCGACTTTGCCACCGGACCACAGTTCTTTGCCGGTTTCAAAGTCAACGCAATGGACGCCGCGCCAGGCCCAGTAGATGCGACCATCGTGAATCAGCGGGCTGCAGACTCCCGACGCCAGTTCGTTTTCCCAGACCTTTGTGGCACCCTTGAGCGTCACTTTCACGCGGCACATCGCGTAGTGGTTGTAGGCCGAAGTGATGATCACCGAATCTCCGGACACTGCCGGTGTCGGGATGTTGTTCGCGAAGTCCGTTGTCCACGGGTAAACGGCCACAGTCCTGCCGGCACGGGAACCGTCAATGCTCGTCACAACAAGATTTCGCAGCGTCAGAACTGCGACGCACGAAACACCCTCGACAACAATCGGGACTGGGCCGCCGGTGTGCCCGGCTTCGTCGAAGCTCTCCGATTCCCACAATTCGCGACCAGTCTGCTTGTCGAATGCGATCAGGTTACCGGTCTCTCCACCCACCTCCACAATCAACTGATTGCCGGTGACAAGTGGCGAACTCATGTAGCCGTAATCGCGCTGCGTCTTTTTGCGCACAGCGACTTCGGGGCGACGCTTCGCCTTGTAGCGATCGTAGAGATTCAGCGACCAGACCTGCTTCCCGTCCAGCCGAGTGTCCCAGGCATTCAGATCGCCATCCACACCAAGTGTAAACAGCATTCCAGTTTCCGGGTCGTACTCGGGCGTCGAACACGCTCCCGAATACAGACTCTGATCGCCTGTGGCGTGACGACCGTAACGCGGCGAGTTGTACGTCTGCCGCCACAGTTCTTTGCCGCGATCCGCGTCCAGACAGATCACCGAATCGCGATTGCTCGACCAGCCCGTGAGGAAGACTCGGCTGCCGACCGCGACAGGCGATGAACTGCCCTGGCCAACGGTGGCCTGCCACAGATCGCCCTTGAGCCACAGTTTGCCGTCCCAGCCGGACGGTTCCGAGGAAACGTCGTTTCTGGACGGTCCACGCCAGTGAGGCCAGTCCGCGCCCAAGGCTGATATGTGTGAAAACACCAGGATCAGCAGCGCTGGAATTCGAAGCATGTCACACCTGTGTCAGTCCAGATCGGATTCAATCCGCAACGCTCACCGAGAGCATCGCAGAACTGATTCATACCGGCTGTCAGTATTGGACGTTATCCTCGACGATTCAGAAAGGATGCGATGGCAGACGCCCGGATCGTCATCGCAGATTCAGCCTGCCCGAAATCGAAAGGTGTAACCAGTGAATACCTGTGTCCCCAGATTTGTCGTGTTGAGCCTGTGCCTGACGGGAGTGTTGCTGTCATCCGCACTCGCGGGAGACTGGACACAGTTTCGAGGACCTGGCGGTCTTGGTGTGTCCAACGAAACCAACTTGCCCGTGACATGGAACGCTTCGGATAACGTCGTCTGGCGCAAGGCGCTGCCCGGGTACGGAGCGTCCAGCCCCATCGCACTCGGCGATCACATGTATGTCACGTGTTACAGCGGGTACGGCATCGATCGAAACTCGGGCAGCACGGAAGACCTGCGACTGCACGTCGTTTGTCTGAACAAGGCCAATGGAGACATCGTCTGGGACAAGCAGATCCAGCCGAAACTGCCCGAATCAGCGCGGGTCCGTGATCACGGATACGCCGGGCCGACGCCCGTGACCGACGGGAAGTCTCTGTTTGTGTTCTTCGGTAAGACCGGAGTGCTCAAGTTTGACCTGGATGGCAATCAGTTGTGGCAGGCAGATGTTGGCTCGGGCACGCATGGCTGGGGCTGTGGAACATCGCCCGTGCTTTACAAAAACCTTGTCATCGTTAATGCCAGTGTCGAGAGCCGTTCTCTCGTGGCCATCGATCAGGGGACGGGTGAAGAAGCGTGGCGGTCGCCGGGCATGAGCAGTTCATGGAACACACCGCACCTTGTGCAGGTACCAGATGGTGGACAGGAGCTGGTGGTCAGCGTGCAACGCGCTATTCTGGGATTTGATCCGGCAACCGGTGAGAAACTGTGGCGCTGCAATGGCATCCAGGACTATGTCTGCCCGAGTGTGGTTTCACAGGATGGAATCGCATACGTCATCGGCGGACGCACATCTCGAGCGATCGCTGTCCGAGCCGGCGGTCGAGGTGATGTCACTGAGACGCACCGGTTGTGGGAAGCAAAAGCCGGAGCGAATGTGTGCTCACCGATCATTCACGACGGTCATCTGTACTGGGTCAGCGACCGCAGTCGAGTGGCCTATTGTCTGCGACTGACCGATGGCGAGATCATCTATCAGGAGCGATTCCCGGATCAGCCGTACGCATCGGCGACAGCCGGCGATAACAAGATCTACATCACCACACGCCGCGGAGGCACCTACGTGCTGGCAGCCAAACCGGAATTCGAACAACTGGCCCACAACGAACTGGATGACACCAGCACTTTCAACGCCAGCCCGACAATCTCCGACGGGCGGCTCTACCTGCGCAGCGACCGCTTCCTGTACTGCATCGGGGCGAATTGAGCCTGGCACGATCAGGAGTGTCTGAGGCACTTGTCAGGACATGCTACGGTCGGACGACCACCAGCAGTGTCGCGAACCAACGCTTCGAATCCGGTGCCTGAAACATCTCCACGCCGTACGCATCAACCGGCCCGTTCAGTGTGTTGATGCTGTCGGGATTGGACAGCCAGGATTCGACGGCCATGACTGCGGCATCCTGAATTGATCGCGAGTCGTCGGCTGCAAAGAACAGCTCGCGAACCTGAGCTGTTTCACCGAATTCAGCCGCAATCGCGGCGCGGCGACTGGTCGGCTCAAAGGCACCGGCCTGTCCGTACTGAGCCATGAAGCGGCAGTTTCGATCGGCCAGCTGATCCAGGATGTCCGCACTTTCCCGGGCAGCCAGGCGAGATTCTGGATTCGCTGTCCGCAATGCCAGCAGCACACTGCGGTGTGTCACCGTGCCGTATGGCAGGTCGAGCAGCGTCTTCACCACATCCGGTGAAAAACGCCCGGCGGGAGACTGCGGCAGCGCCGAAACTACGCGGCCATACCAGGCGCTTTCGGGATCAGTCAGGTCGACGACCGCGATTCCGGGTTGCAGGTTCAGGTGCCGGAATGCCCGGTGCTCCAGTAACAACGTTCCACCACTCTGTCCGGGGATTGTCGTGTTGGCGGGCATGACCAGACGCACGAACGCATCCAGTGGCGTCGCAAGGCCCGGTACTGCCGATCCGTTATTGAGCGAATTGATCGACTCCGGATCCACCGTGTCTCGAAATACGACCAGCAATTGTCGGCGCTGCTTTGTCGCCTGCTGGTAGGCCGTCTGGTAATCCTGGTGCCATGTGAGCGTTCCAACCGTCGTCGCTGGCTCCGCACTGGGGCGTTCACCTGCTGGGGGCTCGACCTGGCCTGACAGTTGAGCCGGTTGTGATTCCGCGGCCACCACTTGCGGCGGCTGTGCCGGGTTGTCACCAACAACACTGTCCGCGTTATTCGCAGAGGATGTCGGGTTTTGCGGTGTGCCGTCTGGTTGTCGGGAGACTATCGCGGAATCGAGTGCTTCGGCAGCCGGATCGGGAAGAATGATCGATGGCGGTTGGGACTGTCCCGATTGTGCCTCGATCGGCTGTACCGGGTTCGATCCGGTCGGTTCATTGGCCTGCGGTTCGTCGACTCCTGCCGAAAGTCCACCAGGGATGTTCAGCCCCACGCGTTCCAGCAGCGCGAGACCTGGAATCTTCGGCATGTCGTCTCCGCGCGACGCTGCGAGCCAGACGGTTCCGCCGCACAAACCCAGCAGGATGGTCGCTGCTGAGAATGCTCCCAGGGGAAACCGCGATCGACGGCGTGACGATGAGTTCTTCGCCAGTGACAGCTTGCAGTGCGGGCAATCCTTGAGGTCTTCGGCCACCTGTCGCAGGAGTGTCAGACAGTCGGCGTTCGGACACACCATCGCCCGCGCGTCTGTGTTATGGCACTGAAATCCCCAGCACCACACGAGTCGTTCCGAATTGTCTTTCGTGCGGACTCGATACAGATACCCGTCATAGTTCCCGATAGGCGGCTGCAACCGGTTGAAGATCAGCCGCTCGCTGGGGCTGACAGGTTTGACGTCAAACAGCGACTTCTTCAGACGGTCAAAATCGGATGACAGCGGTCCTTCCAGATCGGCTTCGGTGGCCAGTGCCCGTTCGACGATCTCCTCCCGCTTGCCACCTCGTTGGACGTGAAACGTGACACCGTTCTCGTCGAGTTCCGGTTCTGCCAGCAGATCGCCGAACCAGCCGAGCAGCACCTGATAGGTCAGTTTCTTCACATCCAGCATTGGCAGCCCAGGCGCCAGCGCCAGCGGATGAAAGTCAGACTGGCTCGTCAACGGAATGCGAACAAGAACCTCACTCATCGGTGACCTCGCAGCAGGGCTGGCCTCAGTGGTTGCAAGTCGACTCGGAGGAGCCGGCGCGCACTGGTGGCGGGAGTGCTGAATCAGTTATCGACTTCGCAAAGCGTGCAGGCAGCACGCACTTGCGGCAGTCGATACCAACCATAACCCCCCTGCGTCTGGCGTCTCCGGCAAAGGAGGACCTGCGGCCCGGATTCGGTTGGGCCGGTTGTCGGTCGTATCGAGTCTGCGCGGATGTTGAGGAACTCACCGATTCCGTCGGTTCCCGGCGACAGAGACAAGCGATCGGCATGACCGTCATATTGCGGCGGCAGGACGAATGATCTGACAGTGAGGTGAATTTCGAATATCCAACAAGGAACTCCGAATGATGAAGTGCCGTCTTCGGATTTCGACATTCCTTGTTGGACATTCGAAATTCAAACCTTGAATACCGACCCTCTACCAGTCGATTTTCAATGTCGCTTGTAGGGATTCCGCATGGATGCCCGTGCTGAGACTTAGTTGTTTGAGCATCCGCAGTAGCGTGAGTCCAAGGTCAAACTCCGCGGCGGCCTGCTCGGGGCTCTTACCTTTCTGAATCTCTCGCCCGGTCAGAAAGTCGCGGTTCGTCACCAGCAGATCGGCGACTGGAGCGAAGTCGGCTGTGAGTTCGAAGTTGCGGTTCGCTCGTCGCTCGTCATCGTCCGGCGCCTGCAATCGATCAATCAGCGTACGGCACAGGTCCAGGGACGACGAAATGATGTAGCGGTCCTCGACCTGGGCGGACGCCACCGTGAAGTTGTATGCGATCGGCAAACGTTCGCCTTTGGGACGCTCAAGGTGGCGCGAGAATGCAATCTGCACACCCTTCCATGTCTCCGATGACTGCACCATCGGTTCCCGACCCTCCTGTCCGGCGTTCACGTTGAGGATGAATGACAGCGTCTGCATGAAGAGTTTCACGATGTCACTGCCCTCTTCGGGTTTGGCCAGATCGACCAGCAGAGCAAAACCAGGGAGCTCAACACCTGGGCGGCCGTCCAACTGGCTGAAATCCTGCGGTGCGGTGACAAACGTCAGATTCGATCCCAGCAGTGGCAGTACGTCGGTTCCAAAATCCCGACCTGGCAGGAAGTTCCCGATTCCGGCTTCGAACTTGTCGAACTCGGGAAGCAGGTCCTCACGCAGCAGTTTTTCCCGCTTCTGGTACCAGTCGGCGAAGTCCCGATGCAGTGTGAATCCCGCGAGTCGGTCTTTGAGTCTCGGGATCGCAGCGGCTCCGGTTGAGTCGGGATCCGAAAAGAACGGAGCCCACCGTTCGTCGAGGTCCGACACGGCGACTCCGCCAGTCAGTGATAGACCGGATTCGTCGACGTCCAGAGTGAGTCCCGCCCACGGACTTTGCGCGAGCTGTTCGGCGATTCCTCCAAACAACAGCGAAGCCACCGCGTTGTCGAGTTTCTCTGGGACGAACCGACCACCGGCCGCCTGTGAAATCATCTGCGTGTTGACGAACGCACGGACCAGATGGTCTTTATCGAGTTGCTGCTCCATGGCCTGGAATGAATCGAGCTTCGCCAATCCGTTGCCTGCCTGCCCTCTGCCGACTTTCTCCAGCAATTCGCGGCGGTTGGAAACTCCCAGCCAGTTATCGGCGTACACAACCGTCAGGTCGTCTCCCACCTGGATGTGCAGGGCTCCGTCCTTCGCCTTTGACGTAATGTTGTCCTCGGCCAGCACCAGAAACGGCTCGAGGCGTTCGCGCAGTCGCGAGAGGATCTCGGTATCGGCCGGTCGGACCAGCAGAACACCATCCGGCTGCGAGCGGCCTTCATGCGGGTGCAACGACAGAGTGACTGTTCCACTCAGCAGTTGTTCCACGACCGTCCATGCATCCATGCCAAGCTGCGTTTCGGCAATCTGTATTGCCGCAAGCAACTTGCGAGCCTGCGGTGTCTGCCACACCTTCTCTGATTGTGGCGAGGCTTGAATCAGCTTATGTGCTGTCGAATCCTTGGCGAGTCTGACAATCGAGCCCAGATCGCTTGCCTCGACATAGACGACAGCGTCGTCGGGTGTCGACGCCGCTGGCGAGTCGGCACCTCGCAGTGGTGCGCATCCCGCAATCACTGCCGCACAGACTAGAACTCCTCGTCGAATTCCGTTCATCACAGGCTCCAGGACTGGGGCGTCGGGTTCCAGTGGATCGTCGATTTCAAGCTCGCGACTCCGTGGACCAGAGTTGTTTACCCGGAGACTTCTGCGCGGGATTCAGAAATGTCCGGTCAATGTTGATCCTTGCCTGTCAGTCTGTACTCGACATCGTCGGCATGAGCGGCCATTTCAAGCACTGTCCGGCGAATTTCCTCGGGGTCAACGGTAGCGCGAGGATAAGTGTCGACGACGACGAAATACGGCTCATTGTTGATCTCCCGAAGTGCCATGCTGCCGTGCAGCATTTCGGAGTTCATCCTCAGCGCGTGTTCGTAGTAGTCCGGTCGAGCTTTGCAGCAGATGCTGTAGAACAGCAGCAGCCGGTCGTCGACTCCGTGCGGACTGGGTTCGAGATACACCGTCTGTTGGCGGTCTTCCGGCAACAGACGTGTCAGGGAGTAACTGTCGCCATTGCGCTTCCATGTGACGCCGGGCTCATGCGCGAACGCCTCGGTCAGCAGCGACTCAAGATCGCGTTCCTGGCCGAGAACAGCGTACAGCAACTGCGAGGCCTCGATCGCGTCCTGCGGCCGCCGGGCAGGAATCGGATCGGTCATTCGGGCCACACAGCCGGCAACTTCCAGTGAGATCTCCGGACGGCGCTCACGCACATTCGGGATCGAGTCGTTTTGATGTCGATAGCGCAGGTCAGCCAGCGACATTGCCTGAAATGGCAACACGCCGGTCAGCATCAGATACAGGCAGATGCCCAGTCCATAGACGTCGCTGGCCGGTGTTGCTGATTCACCCTGAAACAACTCGGGGGCCATGAAGTTTGGCGTGCCGCAGATTCCATCCGCAACAGGCTCACCGTCGCTGTTCAGAACGCGCTTGGCGAGACCGAAATCGCTCAGCTTCGGTATTCCCTGACGGTTCAACATGATGTTGTCGGGTTTGATGTCGCGATGCACGATGTCCGCGCGGTGAGCGGCCGCCAGTCCGCTGGCGGTCTGTGCTGTCAGCGCGAGCGCTCGGGGGACGGTCAATGACCCCTCATCCTGGATCAACTGCTGCATCGATCGGCCTGAGATGAACTCCATCTCGAGGAAATGGCATCCGTCGATGTGGCCGACTGCATGGACTGTCACGACATTCGGATGAACGAGCGCCGCGGCCGCGCGCCCCTCCTGCTGGAATCGGACGACGTAGTCGTCGTCGCAGGCAACTCGCTTCGGAGACAGAATCTTCAGAGCACAGCGGCGTCCCAGATCCTCATGAACCGCCAGATAAACCCGCCCCATGCCGCCACTGCCAATCAGCGAGACACATTGATACACGTGCAGTTTGCGACCGATCAGCGAGTCGTTTGGGCTGCTGACGTGTGCCAGCTCTCGCTTGGGCCAGGGAGTGTCCTGGCTGACGACGACCGTTTCATTGGAGGCACTGGTACTGGTTCTCTCCATGCCGCAGCTTGGACACACCAGCACGTCCGTGTCGCACGGAAACCGTTCGTTGCACCCGACGCAGAACAGAGTCCACGTTGCGGACAGATTTTCACCTGATGGATCAGACACAGCGATGCTCACATTTGGAATCGTATCCGTCCGCCCGTCACGACCAGTACGTGAGCGAGTTCCTCACCAACTCGACAATCCGGCCCGGCAGGCGTTTCCTCACCTTGTGACTGCCCGGCACCAACCGCGTTCAACCAGCGGGAATCGGTCGCGTCCGTTGCGTGGATGTGTTTTCTTCCGTGCCCGCGGGCAAATGCAGTCAGAATATCGTACAAGAGCCAGCCGCCGGTCGCTAAGTCGCTCGCGATTGTGGCCCCGGAACGAGCTGGTCAATTTTGCCTCATCCCGCTCAGGTTATCTATGCCGGACCTCACCAGCGCCGACCAGACGTTTCCGTCGAATTCACCGGCACAATCCGCAGTTTCGGCGCTGACAGACGACACGCACCCCGACGAGGGTGACGCTGGTGAAATGTCAGGCGAGGCCGAAAACCCGTACATCGACGATAACTCAGATTGTGTCCGGCCGGATTCTCTCAATGACGCTCCGGACCGTGCACCATTCACCATTCCAGGGCCCGGTGTCCCGGAAGCTCTGTTTTGGATGTTCGGCATGCTGGTCGTTCACATGATCGGCGGCGTGATCACGATGGCCGTCCTTGTCGTGAACCACCTGCGCACCCTGCCGACGCCGCCCGCAAACGCGCGCCGACTGCTAATGGAAGCGCAGCAAGTCCTGAAGGACGAGTCTCAGATGTTGAATCTGATTACCGGTGAAATGGCGTTCTTTCTTGTGGTTGCTGTGATCGCGTCAATCGTGCGTCTGGGAAGAAGTTCCGGGCGACGGCTGGGTTTGACGCGCATTCCCGTGGCTCACCTGGCCCTGATCACGACAGTGTCGATTCCGCTGTCCCTCATGTGCGGTGCTTTCCATCACGTCACGACGGAAGTGTGGGACAGCACTTTGGGCAATCTTCCGATCTTCGAACTTTTTCAGGGAATGGACGTCAACCAGACGCTCAAACCACTCGGCCAATCTGCTCCTCTCTGGCTACTTATTGGTGTGATTGCCGTCGCACCAGCAATCGGTGAAGAAGTCATCTTTCGCGGAGTGATCGGACGCGGGCTGATTGCGCGACATGGCGTGATGGCAGGTGTTGTGATGACTTCGCTTATGTTTGCTGCCGTGCATATTCACCCGGCTCACGTAATCGCCCTGCTGCCGCTGGCATTCTTTATTCATCTCGTCTACCTGGTGACGAGGAGCTTCTGGGCTCCGGTTCTGCTGCATCTGCTGAACAACTCTCTGGCCGTCGTGTTACTTCGATTCGGCGACAGCCTCGAAGGCTCGGGGCTGGACGAAGAAGCGGCGATGCCCTTGCCGCTGATCGCAATCTCTGCGGCCGTTGTCATCATGTCGACTGCCGCCCTGTGGAAGAGTCGCGTCCAATATCTCCGCAGCGATGGCTCGATTTGGGACCCGGGCTACCCGACCGTTGAGTTGCCACCGGCGGATTCGTCGGCGATTTCGGTGCATACAGAGCGCCCCTCGATGCTGTTCGGGCTCACGCTGATGCTGGCTTCCGTCTACTCTGTCATCTTCGTCGCGACTCTCGTGATGAGCTTCTCACCGGCTGGATGAGATTCGGCATCGAGGCGTATTGACGTCGACGCCCGGCAATCGGCACTGCAGCAAGCTCGGCGAGCGACTGTATCAGGCGAGTCGGATGGCGAATTTCGGCCCTGCATCTTCCGGCATTCGCGCCCTTCTCTGTCCGCTGTGCAGGCGATCTCGAAAAAGTCTAAGGACTTACCCGACTATCCCTGCGGCGTTCGTTGACACCTTGGGGCTTCAGAAATAACATCCCTCGCTTCCCGCCCAGGCTGGCGGGTGAGGTCGGCGTCCCGAGTTCAATGCGGGTTCCTGAATCAAGTCGGAAACCCATCGCTCTCTGGGAATTAATCACTTCTCAGCCAATTTGGTTTGATGAAGCCCCGGGAGGGTGAAGAAGCATGAATCAGGAACGTATTCGAATCAGAATGGAAGCTTACGAGCACGCCATTCTGGATCAGTCAGCCGGTGAGATCGTTAACACTGCGAAGCGAACTGGAGCAGAAGTACGCGGACCTGTGCCGCTACCTACTCGGATCGAACGATACACCGTGCTGCGTAGTCCTCATATCGATAAGAAGTCTCGTGAGCAGTTTGAGATTCGAACTCACAAACGCTTGATCGAGATTCTTCAGCCGACCGGGAAGACTATCGACGCTCTCAACAAGTTGTCGTTGCCGGCCGGAGTGGATGTGAAGATTAAGGCTGGAGCCAGATAGGCTTGCCTGCCTTTTAGGACGGACGTCTGTGTGCCTCTTGTGTACACGGTTTGTCGGCCCTGTTGAAAAATTCTCGGAGCGTTGCTCTGGGGTGCGATGGATTGGCGCCGCTTCGGCGTGCTGTGTCGTCGCAGTATCAGTGACGCGGCTTTCTGTGGTCTCCGTGTTTCGGCATGGATGCGAACTGGAAGGCTGGCGAGTTTTGAGATGCTTGGGGTTTTGCGACGTTGTTTACGAACAACCTCTCCATGAAAAGAGCTGCGATGCACACACGGATACTTGCTACCAAAGTCGGAATGACTCAGGTCTACGACACTGACGGAAATATACAGCCTGTGACAGTGCTTGAGGTTGGGCCGTGTCAGGTTGAGCTGGTGCGAACGGTCGATCGAGACGGATACGACGCTGTGCAGATGTCGCTGAGTCGCAACGGGCAAACTGTGGCGAATCGCGAATCGCGAATCGATGTGTCAGCGAGGAGCTACGAATCTGGTGAACAGCTTGACGCACCGTTCATTGAAGTGGGCGGCAAGGTTGACGTGATTGGTACCAGTAAGGGGCGTGGTTTTGCCGGTGTCATGAAACGTCACAACTTTTCGGGACAACGTGCCAGTCATGGCGTGAAGAAGGTTCATCGTCACGCTGGTAGTACCGGTATGAGTGCTGATCCCGCTCGCGTAATCAAAGGTAAGCGGATGGCAGGGCGGTACGGTAACGCTCAGATTACAGTCCATAATCTGAAGGTCGTACAGTTCGACCCCGAGACTCGGGTGCTCGCGCTTAAGGGTGCAGTGCCGGGGCCGAATGGGGGGTTGATTGTCGTTCGTGAGGCGGTGGAGCCGTAGGCTGCTGTCCCGCGAGTTGTGGGTTGTTTGGTTTATTTACGACGGGCTGACTGCCTGTCTCACTGTTAGATTCTGGAACAGGCTGATGACTCAGCTGACTCAACTGAATTCAGAAATGGCACAGGCCGGGGTCGTTGAATTCGACGAAACCGCACTGGCTCCGAAAGTGACGAAACAGCTTGTGCATGACGCATGTGTCATGTACCACGCCAACCGCCGTGTTGGCACAGTGAAGACTAAGAGTCGTGCAGACGTACGCGGCACAACGCAGAAGATGTTTCGGCAAAAAGGTACAGGGCGGGCGAGGGCCGGTTCGCGGCGGACGAATGTTCGTACCGGCGGCGGTCACGCCTTCGCCAAGCGTCCGAAGGAGTGGCGATACGCATTGCCAAAGAAGGCTTTGCGGGCGGCGACTCGGATGGCATTGCGAATGAAGATCGAGGCTGGTCAGGTGCAGGTCCTGGACGGGCTGGCTCTGCCTGAGTTGAAAACAAAACACGTCGCTGCGGCTCTGAAGTCGGCCGGGTTGACTGGTGTAAGTTGCCTGTTTGTGACAGAGGGTATCAACGCAGACCTGGTTCGGGCTGCCCGGAACATTCCCCGGGTCAGCGTGTTGCCTCGAATTGATTTGAACGCGGATGTTGTGTTGCGGCACCGGAATATTCTCATCTTCAGTGATGCCGTCGAGGCTCTGAAGGCCTGATGGTTGGACAGGAAGGTGGAGGCCATAATTATGTCTGAATTGAAACCGGAACAGGTCCTGAAGGGGGTCCAGTTAACGGAGAAAACAGCCTTCCTGGCTGAGGCAAAGAACGTGTATGCGTTTGATGTGCCGTTGACGGCGTCAAAAATAGAAATCAAACAGGCGATTGAACAGGCGTTCGAGGTTCGAGTCGTGAAAGTTAATACGCAGACTCGAGTCGGTCAGCCGAGGCGATTCAAGATGAGGTACGGCTACACCAGGGACCGCAAGAGGGCGTTGGTGAAGCTGCATCCAGACGATCGGATTGCTCTGTACTAAGAGAGAGACACAGTTCGGCAGCCGCACTCGTTCGAGCGCGGAATTGCATGTAGTGGCAGGCGTTGCGACTTGGAGAGGTGAACATTGGGAATTCGACATTACAAGCCGACCAGTGCCGGGCGACGCAACGCTTCTGTCAGCTCGTTTGAAGAGTTGACGGAGAAGGGCAATTCTCCAGAGAAGAGTCTACTCAAACGGGCAAAGAAGCGAGGTGGTCGTAACCATCACGGCAAGATTACTGTTCGGCACCGGGGCGGCGGTCATAAGCAAATGTACCGCATCATTGACTTTAAGCGTCGGGAAGACGGAGTCGATGGCGTGATTAAGGCGATCGAATATGACCCGAACCGTTCGGCCAGAATCGCGCTGGTTTACTATACGAACGGAAAAAAAGCTTACATTGTTGCTCCGGACGGCCTGGCAGCAGGCGATGTGATTCGTAGCGGGGACGAAGAAGTTGAGCCGAAGGTTGGCAATACTATGCCGCTTTCGAAGATTCCGCTGGGATCAGTGGTGCATAACATCGAATTGGAGCCCGGACGTGGTGCTCAATTGTGTCGCAGCGCAGGTGCGCGGGCAGTATTGAATGCACGTGAAAAGAAGTGGGCGCAGATTACGCTGCCTTCTGGTGAAGTGCGTCGTGTTCCGGTGGGTTGTCGGGCGACAATTGGTGAAGTTGGCAACTCGGATCATCAGAACGTCACGCTCGGGAAAGCCGGCCGGAAACGGTGGCTTGGGCGTCGACCACATGTTCGTGGAACGGCGATGAATCCCGTTGCTCACCCGATGGGCGGCGGTGAAGGGCGGTCCGCGGGTGGCCGGCATCCGTGTAGTCCAACGGGAAAACTAGCTAAGGGCGGTAAGACGCGAAAGCGTCGAAAGGCCTCCAGCAAGGCGATAGTGAGACGTCGCAAGTCGCGACGTAATGGACAGCTTAAGTAGTCATCAGGACACAGTTACCGGTTTACTTCAGGGAATCTGAGATGTCACGGTCACTCAAAAAGGGGCCACATGTCGACGAGAAACTTCTTAAGAAGATTGATCGTCTCGGCGCGGCCAAGCAGCCCATTAAAACTTGGGCTCGTGCATCAACGATCTCTCCGGAGTTCATTGGCCACACGTTCATGGTCCATAACGGCAAGTCGTTTATCAGCGTTTACGTGACAGAGGAGATGGTGGGACACAAGCTTGGAGAGTTTTCTCCGACTCGTACGTTTCGCGGTCACGGTGCACGCGGTAAGAGGTAGCGTTCACGATTGGCAAGCCTGGTTTCTTGAGCCAGGTCGTTATTGGTTCCCGGTTCGTATAGCTGGGTAACAAAAGGTGCGGTCATGGCAGTTGTTAAGAGCGAACATCGATACGCCCGCATTGCGGCGAGGAAAGTCAACCGCATCCTCCCCATTATTCGGGGTCGAGAAGTGGGGGATAGCTTGGACGTGTTGAAGACGCTTCCGAACCTTGCGGCTCGGCTGGTGGAGGCTGTCGTTCAGACGGCTGCTGCCAATGCGGCTGAGGCGGGTGTCCGGAATGTTGAAAAGCTGAAGATCACGGAAGCGATTGCGAATGGCGGTCCCATGTACAAGCGGATTCGTCCTCGTGCTCGCGGGATGTCGTACCTTGAACGGCATCGGACGGCACATATACGAATCGGCATCGACGCGCCAGAGCTTTGATCACGCAGAATAGCACGGTATCCAACTTCAACAGATGGATGCCTGTTTAACGCGACCATAGGTGGAAACAGAACATGGGACAAAAGGTTCGACCAACGGGATTTCGGATCGGCATCACTGAGCCTTGGCGCAGTCGGTGGTATGCTCCCAAGAAGTACTTCGGTGAACTGCTGGTCGAAGACCAGAGGGTGCGTAATTTCATCCAGAAGAAGTATCAGTTCGCTGGCATTTCGCGGGTTGAAATTGAACGGACTCGCGATCAGGTCGTTGTGCATCTGCATACGTCACGCCCGGGGATTATCATCGGGCGCAAAGGGCAGGAAGTTGATCGGCTGAAGGCCGAATTAGAGAATCTGACCGGACGGCACATTGATCTGAAGATTGTTGAAGTCAATCAGCCGAGTAAGAATGCCGTGCTGGTGGCGCAGGATATTGCTCAGCAACTGATTAAGAGAGGCTCGTTTCGACGGACGATTAAGCGAGCTCTTGAGCAGGTAACTGAGGCTGGAGCACATGGAATTAAGATACAACTGTCGGGCCGTCTTGGCGGGTCGGAAATGTCCCGGAGAGAGAAAGCCAGTAGGGGTTCGGTTCCGTGCTCAACGTTGAGGCGGCGCGTGGACTATGGATTTGCTGAGGCTCGCACCACGATGGGGATCATCGGTGTGAAAGTCTGGATCGATTTGGGTGACTATAGCGAGGAGAGTTCTGATGGCGCTGATGCCCAGAAGGGTCAAGCATCGAAAAAGCCAAAGAGGTCGTATAAAAGGTAATGCGACTCGCGGTAATCGCGTGGCGTTCGGTGACTGGGGCCTGCAGGCGACACAGCCGGGGCATGTTTCGGCTCAGACGATCGAAGCGTGTCGTATCGCGATCATGCAGTACATTCGCGGCGAGGGAAAACTCTACATTCGGATCTTTCCGCATCGTTCAGTTACGTCGCGCCCACTCGAAACTCGTATGGGTAAGGGTAAGGGAGAGCCGGATCACTGGGTGGCGACTGTTAAACCAGGCACCGTTATGTTTGAGGCAGGTGGGATATCGAGAGAAGCGGCACAGGAGTGTTTTGCCCGTGTCGCCCACAAGCTGCCAATCAAGGTGCGGTTAATCGGCCGGCAGCCTGGTGTATAGGTCTGAAAAAGATTTGATAGGTCATCGGACCAGTTGGACGTGTTGTGAGACACGCCCTACGGAACGGAATAATGAATAACTCGGCTAAAGAGCTTCGTGAGATGACGTCGGAACAACTCAGTCACGAGTTGATCGAGACGCGAAAAGAATTGCTCGACCGGGCAGTGCGGGCGTCGGCATCTCAGGATGACACAGGACCAAGTAAGTGCTTCCTGCGTCGTCGCGTGGCTCGTATCAAGACACTCCTGCGTGAGCAGGAACTGGAAACAAGTCAGGCCTGAGGCCAGTAAAACCAACGGACCTCCCGTCTTGCGGAATAGAGGGTTGAGCCTTGAAACAGCGACTCATTGGAATTGTCACAAGCGCGAAAGCGGCTAAGACGCTGCGCGTGGAAGTACAGCGTAAGGTCAAGCATCCGCTTTATGGGAAGTACGTCCGGAATCGGACTGTGTGCTTTGTTCATGATGAAGAAGGCCAGGCCTCGGAAGCGGATCGCGTGGAAATTGAGGAAAGTCGTCCACGTTCGCGGACGAAACGATGGGAACTTGTTCGCGTTTTGCCAAAACAGTGATGGGTTCGGGTTCGGGTTCAGAATGGCCTGTTAACAATGTGCCGTTCAGTTCGTTGAGGCCGGAGACACGACCATGATTCAGATGCAGACACTGCTCGACGTTGCAGACAATAGTGGTGCGAAAGTTGCGCGGTGCATCAAGGTACTCGGCGGCTCAAAGCGTCGGTTTGCCGGCTTGGGCGACGTTGTTGTATTGAGTGTGCAGAAGACAGTTCCCGGCGGGCAGATCAAACGGGGTCAGGTTGTCCGCGGTGTGATCGTCCGTTGCCGCAAAGCGACGCGGCGCGAAGACGGTTCTTACGTACGTTTCGATCGCAATGCGGTCGTGATTCTCGACGCAGACGGCAGTCCACGTGGGACTCGTATTTTTGGAGCTGTCGCACGCGAGTTGCGAGTGAAGAAGTTTATGAGAATTATCAGTCTGGCCAGCGAGGTAGTGTGAGTCATGGCACGTCTGCAGGAGAGATATCAATCTGAAATTGTCACACAGCTCAAAGAAGAGCTTGGGCTGAAGAACCCGTTGGCGGCGCCTCGTGTTTCGCGTGTCGTGGTCAATATGGGTGTGAATAATGCAATCCAGGATCGTAAAAAACTGGAACAGGCTGTCGGTCATCTCGGCACGATTACGGGGCAGAAGCCGAAGATCACGAAAGCAAAGCGATCCATCGCGAATTTTAAGCTTCGTGAAGGCATGGAAATCGGGTGCTGCGTGACAATGCGTCGGGCTCGGATGTACGAGTTCATCGATCGTCTGGTTTCGATCGCATTGCCTCGTGTCCGCGACTTTCGCGGACTGAATCCGAAAGCGTTTGACGGAGCCGGCAACTTCAGCATGGGGCTGACGGAATTGTTGATGTTTCCTGAAATCAACGCGGACAAAGTTCATCACAACCAGGGAATGAATATTGCTGTGGTGACAACGGCAACAAGTGATGCGTCGGGGCTGGCGCTACTCAAAGCGTTAGGTTTCCCGTTTAAAAAAGACTGATCCAGTACGGAACATGTTTGGGAGTAGCTCAGACAGTGGCCAGTAAATCAAAAATTGCGAAGGCGAAAAGAACGCCAAAGTTCTCCAGCCGAATTGAACGTCGATGTGAACTGTGCGGGCGGCCTCGGGCCGTGTATCGCAAGTTTCGTGTGTGTCGCATCTGTTTCCGGAATCTGTGCCTCGACGGCATGGTGCCAGGTGCCAGAAAAGCGAGCTGGTGATCGGTTCACGAGGCTGGACGAGGACGAGGTTCAAATAATGCTGAGCGATCCAATTGCCGACATGTTGACCCGCATTCGTAATGCGGTCTCGATCGAGCGTCCACACGTGGATATCCCGTTTTCGAAAGCCAAGCAGGGCGTCGCCGCGACTCTGCAACGGGAAGGGTTCGTGTGGGATTCCGAAGTTCTGGACACGGAGCCCGTGAAAACGCTTCGCGTCAGTCTGAAGTATGGGCCGAATGGTGAGTGTGTCATCAATCACATTCAACGTGTGAGCAAGCCCGGTCGACGGATTTACTCCGGCGTAGCTGACTTGAAGCCCGTGCGTCATGGGACTGGGATCACGATCGTGACTACGCCGAAAGGTGTTCTCAGCAATCGGGAAGCAAGAAGTCAGCAGGTCGGAGGCGAGGTACTGGCGGAAATCTGGTAATTCAGGGAAATGCAACCGTTCGATGATTCGACTGAAGAGTTGCGTTGTTCTTCAATGTAAACGGTGGCCGGACTGGCGGGACCTTGAGCGGGCTCTCGAACACCACGGCTGATTTGAAAGATGTGAGTCATGTCACGTATCGGCAAAAAACCGATCAGCGTTCCAGACACGGTGACGGTCACGGTCGAAGGAAGACACGTTGGAGTCAAGGGCCCCAAGGGAGAGATGGGCTGGGACTTTCCAGAAGGGATCAACGTTGAATTCCAGGCGGACTCGAAACAAGTCGTCGTTGGCCGTGAAGGCAACACCCGTCAGGACCGTGCCTTTCACGGACTGACGCGCGCCCTGATCAACAATATGGTCACCGGGGTCGTCACACCGTTCGAGCGACGCTTGGAGATTCAAGGTGTCGGCTATCAGGCAACACTGAACAACAACCTTCTCGCCCTGCAAGTCGGTTTTTCGCACTCTGTGGACTTGGAAGTCCCGAGCGATGTTGGCTGCCGACTGCAGAGCCCGACTCTCATCGTGCTGGAAAGCTGTGATAGACACGCCGTAGGGCAGTTTGCGGCCAATATTCGAGCTGTCCGACCGCCGGAGCCGTACAAAGGCAAAGGGATTCGGTATTACGGCGAATTCGTTCGCCGCAAAGCCGGCAAGGCCTTCGGTGCCAAATAGTTCAAGTGCGGCTTCAGTTTAGCTGTTTGAGTTGAGGTGTTCTTCAATGGTGAATCAGGTTAAGCGACTGCACCGGCGACGTGCTCGCCGAGCGTACCGTGTCCGAAATGGAATACGCCGAAACGCGACAAGTCAGTACCGGTTGTCTGTGTTTCGTAGCAACTCGCACATCTACGCTCAGGTCATTGACGATTTAGCGCAGCAGACGGTGTGTGCAGCAAGCAGCTCGCAGAACAGTGTGGTGGAAGGCATTGGCGGCAACGTTGAGGCTGCCAAAGTAGTTGGCAAGAAGATAGCAGAGTTGGCACTCGCTGCTGGGGTGACTAAAGCAACATTTGATCGCGGCTCCAACAGATATCATGGTCGCGTGGCAGCGCTGGGAGAAGCAGCGCGAGAAGCGGGGCTTCAACTGTAAGACAGACTGTCACCGCTTGGGACGCGTTAGCGACGCGTACACATGAGACGCGTGACGCGTGCGACCAACTGGTTTGGAAAGCAGGATTGCTATGGGCGAGACATCGACACAAAACGAATCTGCTGAACATGTTGTGCAGATCCGTCGTTGTTCCTGTGTGGTCAAAGGTGGACGACGATTCAGTTTTGCGGCTCTTGTTGTCGTCGGTGACCGAAACGGGCGGGTTGGCTGGGGCTACGGTAAAGCTCCTGAAGTTCCGCAAGCTGTCGAAAAAGCTGTAAAACAGGCCGAGAGAAGCATGGTTCGTGTCAATCTGGCGCAGATCGAGCCTGGTACGACTGTCCCGCATGAGATCAAGGGCCAGTATGGGGCTTCGAAAGTCAAGCTCATTCCGGCCCGTCCGGGAACTGGCGTGATTGCCGGGGGCTGCGTGCGTGCCGTACTTGATGCTGCCGGCGTGACCGATATTCTCACTAAGAGTCAAGGCTCAAACACGCCGCTCAATCTGGTCAAAGCAACATTTGAAGGCCTGCAGCGACTGCAGACACTTGAAGAAGTTCAGCGACTACGTGGCGTCAAACTGTAAGTAATCAACTCTGAAGTCTTTCGGCTTCGGCAATTGGAATAAGTTATGGTCAGTCTATCTGACGTCAATGACGGCATTCAAAAAAACAAACGCAGGCGGCGTGTTGGTCGAGGCACCGGCAGTGGTCGGGGCAAGACCAGTTCGCGCGGCCATAAGGGCGATGGTAGCCGATCGGGTTATCGCAGTCGTCGCGGCTATGAAGGTGGCCAGATGCCACTGTTTCGTCGCGTCGCGAAGCGAGGGTTCTCGAATGCGGCATTCGCCGATGAAATCAAAGTCATCAATCTGGACCAGATCACGGAGCGATTTGAAGAAGGTCAGGAAGTTGATCTGCAGGCTCTGAAAGCGGCATTCTCGCTGTCTCGAAAAGTGAAGGTCAAGATTCTAGGACGCGGTGAACTCTCCAAAAAGCTGACGATTCAGGCCAACGCATTTTCGGCATCCGCCGAGGAAGCGATCGCGAAGGCCGGCGGCAGCGCGGTCAAAGTCTGACACAGGGACGAGACTGATGATCGAGAAGCTGCTCCTACTCTTCAAGATACCGGAACTCCGGCGGAAGATCGTTTTGACGATCATTCTGTTAGCGGTGTACCGGATGGGTTTCTGGATCCCGCTGCCGTTCATTGATCAGCAGGCGATGCAGGAGAGTATTGAGCGAATGCAGGAAGGCGGCGGTGAGGAAGGTTTTGGACAGGTTATGCAGATTGTTGCCCTGTTCTCGGCATCTCGCGTTGGCAACGCCACAATTTTTGGTTTGGGCATTATGCCCTATATCTCGGCGTCGATTATCTTCCAGCTGATGGGGCAGGTGTATCCACCTTTGGAGCAACTGCAGAAGGAAGGTGAGTCTGGTCGGCGAAAAATCAATGAGTACACGCGTTACGCGACGGTCGTGATATGTCTTGGGCAGAGTTTCTTCTGGATCAGGGCTTTAGCAAGTCCGACAGGAGGCCTGCTTGGAGCGAACGTCGTGCTGAGTTCGTGGGATACGTGGTACTGGCACATGGTCGGCGCCGTGTGGATGACGACCGGTACGATCGTATTGATGTGGATCGGCGAGCAGATTGACGCCTATGGAATTGGCAACGGTATCAGTCTGCTGATCATGGCGGGGATTGTGGCTCAGATGCCGGCGGGTGGAGCAATGCTGTTTGAGCCAGCACTGCGCAACGGAATCCAAATCGGGACTGACACAGGAATCGAACGATTTCTAATGCTGGCGGGCGTGTTTATATTCGTCGTTGTTGTGGTAGTATTGATAACTCAAGGTCAGCGACGGATTCCGATACAGAGTGCGAAGCATGTTCGTGGACGGCGTCAGGTCGGCGGGCAGAGGCAGTTTCTCCCGCTTCGAATTAACCAGGCTGGAGTGATGCCAATCATCTTCGCATCCAGCTTGTTGATGTTTCCATATATGGTGTTTCAGTGGCTCGACAGCTCGCTGGAAAACCCGTGGAAGGTTGTCTCTATACTGAACAGTGCGTTTGGAGGCGGTCGCGGGTTCGTGTACTCGATGTGTTATATGTCGCTGATTTACTTCTTCTGCTACTTCTGGACAGCGATCACTTTTAATCCGAAGGAAATCGCAAACAACCTGAAAGACCACGGCAGCTTCATTCCCGGTTATCGTCCAGGAGTTCGAACGGCGACTCACCTCGAATCTGTCATGGTTCGAATCACGTATGTTGGGGCGGCGTTCCTTTCACTGATTGCTGTGATCCCACAGCTGATTGCAAGTTCAATGGGCATCAATCCGCTGATCGCCAGTTTCTACGGGGGCACGGGACTACTGATTGTGGTGTCTGTGGCCTTGGACCTTGTTCAAAAGATCGACAGTCATCTGATTACCCGGAATTATTCGGGATTGCTTGAGTCAGACGGCTGATTGGCTCCAAACTTCGGGAGCGACGTGATGAAAGTTCGTTCGAGTATCAAACGCATCTGCGAGCAGTGCAAAATTGTGCGCCGCCGAGGTAAGGTCTACGTGATCTGCCCCGCCAATCCGAAGCACAAACAGAGACAGGGATAAGAGCATGCCACGTGTTCTCGGTGTTGACGTTCCGAATGACAAACCAGCGTATGTATCGCTGACCTACCTGCACGGCGTTGGTCGGCAGACAGCGATCAATATGTGTTACGAGTTGGGTGTTGATCCGAACGTGAAGGCTTCGAGTCTGTCGGAGTCTGAAATCGCGTTGATCAACAATCACCTCGACAAAGAGCTGATTGTGGAGGGTGCCCTGCGGCGTAAAGTTCAACAGGATATCGCGAGATTGCGTGAGATCCGTTGCTACCGCGGTGTCCGACATCGACGTGGTTTGCCAGTCCGCGGTCAGCGGACTCGAACGAACGCACGAACACGTAAGGGTGCGAAGAAGACCGTTGCGGGCAAGAAGGGTGTGAAGGATATGAAGCACTGATCCGGCTGCTACAGCTTCCGGTTCTATCGGCTGCGAATTGTAGCCGTCACTTTGGAGAAACAGGCGAATGGCGAAGTCAAAGCGTAAACGGGTGCGTCGAAATGTCACTAAAGCTGTGGCGCATGTTAAAGCGACATTCAACAATACGTTGGTTACGATTACCGATACCAGCGGGGACGTCCTGTGCTGGGCAACTTCCGGTACTTCGGGCTTCAAGGGTAGCCGTAAAAGTACGCCCTTCGCGGCTCAGCGTGCGGCAGAAATCTGTGCGGAACGCGCCGCGAAGTTTGGCGTTCGGGAACTTGAGATTCGCGTGAAAGGTCCAGGGTCCGGTCGTGAAAGTGCGATCACCGGTCTGCAGTCTGCCGGGATAAACATCAAGATCATCGAAGACGTGACACCGCTGCCGCACAATGGCTGCCGTCCACCAAAGAAACGCCGAGTCTGAGTCTGTCGATCAGGAAACGGACACCTCAAGACTTTCGATCGTACCTCTGAACAGGAGTAGCCAGACATGCGGATTCGCTGGCGAGGATTTGAGCTTCCCAGTCGCGTTGCACCGAGTCGGGACACCCTGACGAAGTACTACGGCGAGTTCATTGTTGAGCCGTTCGAACGTGGTTTCGGACACACAATCGGCAATAGCCTGAGACGAATTCTTCTTTCAAGCCTGGAAGGCGCCGCGATTACGCAGACGCGCATTCAGGGGCAGCAGCACGAATTCACGGCTATTCCCGGTGTGGTTGAAGACGTCACCGAGATTTGCCTCAACCTGAAGTCCGTTGTCCTCAAACACCACGGCTCCGGCGCGAAAACTGTCCGGATCGACCGTCACGAACGCGGCGTTGTGACAGCCGCCGACATCATTTGTGACGATCAGATTGAAGTGGTAAATCGCGATCTCGTGATTGCCACAATGACGGATGACGTTCCGTTCAACGTAGAACTGACTGTGGAAACCGGTCGAGGCTACGTGCCGGCCATCGAGCGATATAATCAAGGCGTCGAACCGGGTGTCATTCCGTTGGATGCAGGGTTCTCGCCCGTCGTCCGCGTTCGACATCACGTTGAAGAGACGCGTGTCGGCCAGCGAACAAACTATGATCGTCTCGTCATTGAAATCTGGACCAACGGGACCGTTGCTCCTGACATGGCATTGGTCGAGGCGGCCAAGATTCTGCGAAAGCACCTGAACCCCTTCATCTCATACCGTGAGCCTGGTCCGGAAGTATCACCAGAAGGTGGGCTTAAGGGGATGATGGAAGCGACTGGCTATTCGCCGATCGATCTTGAGCTTGAGGAAAAGCTCAGCCAGAGCCTCGCCGAACTGAATCTGTCGGTTCGAGCGACAAACTGTCTCGAATCGGAAGGCATTAACACCGTCCGTGATCTGGTCAGCAAGTCCGAGGATCATCTGCTCCAGGTCCGTAATTTTGGCGAGACGACTCTTGTTGAAGTGCGTGAACGGCTGGGGGCCATTGGATTACGTCTGGGCATGAAAGTTCCGCAGCAGAATCGAGGCTGACAGGTCGTCTGTGCGGGCGTCAATTAGAAGTGGCGAGTCATACGTGTGAGTTATGGTTTGACTCGAACTGACTGATCTTTCGAAGGCTGTACTATGCGTCACCGAGTCAAAGGCCGAAAGCTGAACCGGAATGGTTCGCACCGTAAGGCCATGTTTAGCAACATGGCTGCCAGCATGATCAAGACCCTGGATCAGGACGACGCGTCCGAGAACCGTGCCCAGGTCGCTGGCCGAATCGTGACAACCGTCCCGAAAGCAAAGGAATTGCGCCCACGCGTCGAGAAGCTGATTACGTTGGCAAAAAAAGCTGCAGTTATTCAAGCGGACGCGGAGCAGTACGCTTCGTCCGCCGCTCGAGGGAGCGACGAATGGAAACAATGGCGATCGTCGGATCAGTGGCAGCAATGGTCTCAGGCAATTGCGCCGGCGATTGCTCTGCGGCGTCGCGCATTTTCAGTCCTGCGTGACGACGAGGCCGTGACCATCCTGTTTGATGAGTTGGCTGAACGATTCGCGGACCGCACGGGCGGATACACGCGAGTCATTCGACTTGCGAAACCACGTCTGGGTGATGCAGGGCAACGGGCATTGATCGAGTTCGTTGGTGAGAACGACCGAGTCCGCCGCTCAAAAGCAAAAGCGTCACTGGCCGTTCGCGGGGAAACAGATTCTGAAGCCGAGGCGTCCGAAGACACGTCTGACGCATCAGAAGTTCTTTCAGATGAAAGCACTGGAGGGACCGTCGTCGAGGCGGCCACAGAAAATGCTGAAGCGTCTGAAGCAGACACCGGTTCGGAAGAGAAGAGCGATTCATAAAGACGTTTATGACATTAAGAACCAGGAAGCCACGCCTTGCCGCGTGGCTTTTTTTTGTGGGTCGACTGTCGGTCGGGACGTGTCGAAACCCACATCGAGAGGCTCGCGGCGAAGACTATTGCGACTCAGTTCGAGCGGCGGAGTTGCGAGATCGCATTACTTCTGCCGGGAAAACGTCACGCGTCCGAATGTATCCGGGGCATGGAATGCGGGCTTCTCTGTCTTACCGGGTGACCATTGGCTGTGCTGCGGATTGGTCTTACCGCCCAGACGATTCAGATTCAGATGCCAGACGTCGCCGTCGCACGGATGCGGACGCCCTGTGGCTGACGCGAAATTGGCGAACGGGATCGCGACTTCCAAAACCCAGCCACGATCGGTGTCGCTGTCGTCGTTGAGCGTTCCGTCGACTGTCGTCGCAATGATTACTCCGCAGGCATTCCAGTTTGGCACCTGTGGCTTTCCGGGACCGTTCGGGTGGTGCCGATCGAGACTCGCGCAATTCACGTTCATCTCAATGTTGAAATAGTCCAGCGGACGTTTCGGGTTCGGCGCTGTGAACAGTTCGACGCAGTCATCCCTATAGACCGGACTGTCAGGTTCCGTCTGCTCGGCCCAGACGTGAGCGTCTTCGCACTCGTACGCGACGTACAGGAACCGGTCGTCCCACAGCATCCGCGCAACGGTCTGCTCCTTGCTCCCCTGTTTCCACCACGTGAAGGTGAAATCACCGAATGTCTTCGCGTTCTGCCAGACGGCCTCGTCGAGTCGGCCGTCGATCCGAATGTTTCCGACTGGAGATAGGCGTGCAAAACGGACCCACTTCGGGTGGCTGATCGGCGTTGAAAATGGACCCACCGTAGCAGTCTCAGGAAGCTTCGAACTTTTCCGGTTCGAGGCTTCGGAGGCGAAGGATGCTCACGGTGGACGATTACGGACGGATACGGCGAGCTCATCGCGATGGAATGAGCATTCGCGAGATTGCCCGGCGGTTTCATCATTCCCGGTATCGGGTCCGAGAGATTCTGCGGGGTGAGGCGGAGCCCCGGCCGTATGCTCAGCGTGCGCGTCAGCGGGCTCCGCAGCTGGGGCCGTTCCAGGCTCGGATTCTGGAGATCCTGAAAGAGGATGAGTCGTCCCCTCCGAAGCAGCGTCACACGGCGATGCGGATCTTCGAGCGGCTGCGGGACGAGGACTCTGACGTCGGGCGTTACCAGGGGGGCTACGATTCGGTGCGTCGCTTTGTGAAGCGGCATCGTGAGTCGAAACGCGAGACGTTCATTCCGCTGGACCACGATCCAGGCCAGCGTGTCGAAGCGGACTTCGGCGAGATTCAGGTCGACTTTCCGGACGGACGCCGGAAGGTCAACGTGCTGATTCTGGTGTGGTCGTATTCGAATGCTCCCTTCGCGATCGCTCTGCCGACTCAGCGGACTGAAGCGATTCTGGAAGGCATGTCGCAGGCATTCGAGTTCTTTGGCTGTGTGCCGAAAGAAGTCTGGTGGGACAACCCGAGGACCGTGGCGGACGCGGTGCTGACAGGCCGTGAGCGGAAGATCAATCAGCGTTACGCAGCACTGGCGAGTCACTTTGTCTTCGAGCCATTGTTCTGCCTGCCTGCGAGTGGTAACGAGAAGCCGGTTGTTGAGAACCGCGTGAAGACCCTGGAACGCAAGTGGTCGACACCGATTCCACAGATGCAGGACATGGACGCCCTCAACGCGTATCTGCGAGACTGTTGTGTACGCGATCACGACCGGATCAGCAGTGGCAAGACCGAGACGATCGGTGTCCGCTTCGAGCAGGACCGGCAGGCGTCGGCGTTATTACCAACACACCGCTTCGATGCGTGTATTCGCCAGGCAGCGAAGGTCGACAAGTATCACTTCGCCCGGTTCGACAAGGTGAGCTACAGCGTCCCGCGTCACTGCGCGTTCCAGACAGTGACGGTGAAAGGTTACGTCGATCGTGTTGAGATCGTGCATCAGAACGCGGTCGTGGCCACGCACGAGCGAAGTTATCAATCCGGCGATCAGGTGCTTGATCCGTTGCACTACCTGATCACTCTGGAGCGTCGTCCGGCCGCGCTGGATCACTCGAACGTGTACCGCAACTGGAAGCTGCCCGAAGTGTTTCTGCAGCTGCGGGAGCGTCTGGAAGAGCGGCACGGTTCTCGCACCGGTGTGCGTCATTACGTGCGTGTGCTGCAACTGCTGGCGTCTCATCCTTTGCAGCGAGTCCAGTCGGCCATCGAACAACTGCGTGGCCCCGAAGGTGCCGACGCGGATCGCATCATCCGCCGTGTGAACGCGTCAGCAGAACGTGCCCGCGAACCTTCGAGCGATCACCAGGAAACATCTCCCGCGCAGAGTTCTCTTCACGATGAAGGACTGCGCGATGAGGTGGCGTCGGTTCAGGTGCCACTACCGGGCCTGAACCACTTCGATCTGTTTCTTTCCACGTCACTACAAGGAAGCCATGACGATGACCACAAGGAAAAAGACCACCAGCCCATCGCCCTCGACCAGTCCAGCGGCGAAGAGCACCTCTCCAGCGAAGCCGTTACCACTCACGCCAGCGGCAAACAACGATGCGGACCACCTGCTGCTGAAGTCCAACCTCAAGCAACTGAGACTTCCCACGATCAAGGCGGAGTTCGAACAACTGGCGAGGGAAGCGGCGCAGTCCAGCCAGACGTTCGAACAATACCTGCTGAGACTGACGGAACTGGAAGTGGCAGCGCGTGCCACCAACACGCTGAACTCACGGATCAAGCAGGCTCAGTTCCCCGTGCACAAAGACCTCGACACTTACGACTTCTCGGCTCTCCCTTCGGTCAACAAACAGAAAGTCCTGGAACTGGCGCGCGGCGACTGGATTACTCAGCACACGAACGTCTGCCTGCTGGGCCAGCCTGGCACGGGCAAAACTCATCTTTCGATTGCGCTGGGCCTGGCCGCCTGCCGTGAGGGGGTCCGCACAAAATTCTTCACCGCCGCGTCGCTGGTGAACCAACTCGAAGAAGCTCAGAAGAAGTTCGGCCTCGATCCAATGCTGAAGCGGCTGGACCGAATCGATCTGCTGATCGTGGACGAACTGGGCTATCTGTCGTTCAGCCGCACCGGCGCCGAGCTGCTGTTCCAGGTGTTCGCCGAGCGCTACGAACGTCGGAGCCTGCTGGTCACCAGCAACCTCTCCTTCAGTGACTGGGGCCAGATCTTCCAGGGCGAACGCATGACGGCGGCCCTGCTGGACCGACTGACTCACCATTGCCACATCTTCGAGCTGAATGGTGAAAGCTATCGCTTCAAAGAGTCGATGAAAGAGAAGCAGAACCCCGGCAGCCAGTCCTGAGCGACGGCCAGCCTGAGACCACGCCAATCCGCGTGGTCCAACACTCACAAGGTGGGTCCGATTTCGACGCCGAAGTGGGTCCGTTTTGCACGCCTATCTCCA
>Ga0209501_10001259_pt1 | contig 28388 bp, 27 predicted proteins | sample ArcticOcean_MG_C_4_FD_187434 | JGI IMG/M metagenome (GOLD analysis project Ga0209501, IMG submission 187434) | Marine microbial communities from western Arctic Ocean - ArcticOcean_MG_CB4_134 (SPAdes) (version 2) | ecosystem: Environmental > Aquatic > Marine > Oceanic | place: Arctic Ocean...
TCTAAAAGGTCTAGTTTTGATTGGTAATCGAAGTTATCATTTACCTCTCTCGTATAACCGTAAAGAGAAGTAGATTCATTAACAGTTTTTTCAGCATTAGCTATCAATTCATTGGCATCATCAAGTTCTAAAGAGTATGTTTCTAAGAGCATATTTTTAAGTAATTTAATTTCTGATTCATCGAAGACTTTGTCAGCAAGAGCAACTTCAATAATAAGAGACGCGCAAGTTTTATCTATTGTTTGAGCAACTTGCACTTCAGCTGTTTTTTCTTCTGAAGTTTTAAAAAAGAGTGATTTAATTTTTTCTAACATAATTCTCTAGATTCATTTATTAGTAAGTTTACCTTCTCCATCGGATGCTTACCATGATCTATAGTTGCAAGGATCTTTCTAGCTTTTTTAGCATATTTAGTATTTTTAAAAAGACCCATTAAATGTTTTGTAACATAGCTTAATTTATTTCCATTCCTTATTTCTTTTTCTAAATAAGGAATAAGACTTTCTAAAATTTGTGTACGAGAAAGTATAAGTGTCTTCTTATTAAAAATATCTTGATCTACAGAAGATAGCGAATAGGGGTCTTCATAAGCAGATCTTCCAACCATGACACCGTCAACTTTATTTAAATGGGCCAATACGTCTTGAGTACTCTTTATACCACCATTAATAATAATCTCTAGATCAGGAAAATTTTCTTTTAGGTTATAAACCCTACCGTAATTAAGAGGTGGAATTTCTCGATTATCTTTTGGACTTAAACCTTTTAACAAAGCTTTGCGGGCATGGATAATAAAAGTACTACATCCTGATTCTTGTACAATTTTAACAAACCTATCTAAATCTTTGTCTTCATCCATTTCATCAACACCAATCCTGCATTTAATAGTCACAGGAATATTCACTGCATTCACCATTAATTCAAGACAATCTCTTACTAACTTTGGCTGTTTCATTAAGATGGCTCCAAAGGAACCACTTTGAACCCTTGAGCTGGGGCACCCGACATTTAAATTAATTTCATCAAAACCCTTTTCCTCGGCTATAAGAGAAGCTTCTCGAAGAGTAGCAGGGTCACTTCCTCCAAGCTGTATGGCAAGTGGGTGTTCTTTTGTATGGTAATTAAGAAGATCTTCTCTGTTGCCATGTATAACAGCATTAACGTGTATCATTTCAGTATAAAGAAGTATTTCCTTTGAAAGAGATCTTAAGAAATATCTTTCATGACGATCTGTGCGATCCATCATAGGCGCAATAGAGAACCTTCTGTTCATTGATTAGCTTAGTTTATTCTAGGAAATTCACTGCTATAAAAACCAAAGAATAAGTACATGATTATGGTACATATGATCAACGTGAGGAGCATAACCGGAAGTCCAATTTTAGCCCATTTTAAAGGAGTAATTGCCAATTCGGGGTTACCTTCTCTTTTAGCTAGGCGTTCAGATACAGTTACAATGTAAACATTAGCTGTAGATCCTATGTGAGTGCCATTTCCGCCCATTCCAACTCCTAATGCCAATGCCCACCATAGTGGATATATTTCTATTCCAGTAGCTTCTATGGCTAATAATATCGGTATCATTGCAGCCGTAAAAGGAATATTGTCTATAGCAGCAGACATAATAGCTGCTACCCACATCAAAACTATTGTTGCAAGTAACAGATCTCGGTCAACAAAATCTACTATAAATTGACCTAAGTAAGCCAAGAAGTGACTATGTTCTACTCCACCAACAATTATAAATAGTGAAATAAAAAATAGTAACAAGGTCATTTCAACCTCTTTCATTACTTCGTCTAGTTCAACATGTTTAGCTAGGAAACAAATCAAAACAAAACCTGCCCCTGCCACCATCCAAGGCTGCCAGTGGATTGCATCATGACTTATAAAAAGAATAACCAATATTCCTAAAACTAAGCATGATTTATTCCAAAGTGACTTATCTTTATAAGGAATTTCTTCATCAAAGGTTCCTTGAGGTTCTATAGCTAATTCATCTTTACAAAGATATTTTAGAGCAAATAGAGTTCCTAGCCATGCCACCAGAACTATACCTCCCATGTGTTGAAAAAATGTCATAAAACTTATACCAACAGCACTACCAATCATTAAATTTGGAGGATCTCCAACTAACGTAGCAACTCCACCTGTATCAGAGAGTAGGGCGGCTGCCATTAGATAAGGTATAGGGGATACCTTCATTTTTTGTGCTATTAGAACTATCAACGGTCCAAAAATAACTACTGTAGTTACATTATCAAGCAAGAGAGAGAGTACCGTCACTGCAGTTCCTAAAGCAGCCATTAATAAGAATTGTCTACCTTTAGCAAAACGGCCTATTTGCGCAGCCATTCTTTCAAAGCCTCCAGTAGTTATCATTATGGAAACAATGGCCATCATACTACCAAGAAGAAATATAACATTCCAATCAATAGCTTCAAAAGCTGCATCAGGACTATAGAAGCCATAATATTGTCCTACCAATAGCATGACACCTGCTCCAGCCATAGCCACCTTGCTTCTATGGTAACCGTGTAAAGTTTCAGTAAAAATTAAGATGAAGCTTATGACAAGAACAATACCAGATACCAGCATACCCTGATCAAGCACAATATTTTCCATAATAAATCCTTTGTTATATTTCTATTTTAAACTAAGTGAAGGTAGCTTAAAATCAAAACCTAATGATAGCCCTACAACCTTCTTCAGAATTTAAAGCTGAAAACCAAAATAACTCTGATTTAGAAAAGATATTCTTTGTACTGAAAGATCAGTCATTCTTAACTATCAATGGCTCTAATCTTGCCGTGCTTACAAATGATGAATATACCTGGTCAGGGATGGAGACGCTCCAAGATTTTTTTTTAGGGTATATAGAAAATAAGGCCTGTTACGCTGTAGAACTAACGCAATCAAGTCCTATCTTGGCAGATACGCAACTTAACCCTATGAGAGCTTTGTTAGGTTCATTACCGGATAACCTATTTACTATTTGTTCAAGAAGTTTGCAGCTAATAGATTGGTTTAAACATCATCAATTTTGCGGGATTTGTGGAAAAAAAATGAACATACATCAAGCTGAAAGAGCAATGACTTGCAGTTGCAACACAAATTTAATATACCCAAGAATTTCTCCTTGCATCATAGTGCTAGTAACAAAAGGAGATGATCTACTATTAGCACATAATAAAAATTTTCCTGGTAAATTCTATAGCACGCTAGCAGGATTTATTGAGGCTGGAGAAACATCAGAAGAAGCCATCCATAGAGAAATAGAAGAGGAAGTAAATATTAAAGTAAAAAATATACAATATTATGGAAGTCAATCTTGGCCTTTTCCAAGCCAACTAATGCTAGGTTATCATGCAGAATATTTGTCAGGAGAAATACAACCGGATGGTAATGAAATAGACGAAGCAAATTGGTTTAATTATAAACAACTGCCTTCTGTTCCTTCGGGAAAAATATCCATCTCAGGAAGACTTATAGAACACTTTTTAGAAATTAAGTCTCGTAATTAAAACTTTATTTATTTCTCGGATCGTTTCCAGCTCTTCCCCAATCTTTAGCTTTTTTTATAGGCTCTTCTTTACTTATGAGATCTTCTTGTTTTTTAACATCTTCTTTTTTTAATTCATGCTTTGATGGATTAATGGGTTTAGGATCTTTTATCTCATTAGAAACTTTTGTTTTAGGTTTCTTTTCTTTTGGAGTGGCAACCGAAGCCTCTTTTTTTCTAACAGGAGATTCCATAATTTTATTTCCATCTACATCCGCGTCAAGTTGATCAACTTTAGGTTTAACGGTATTACCATTTTTTTCTGTTTTTACCTTAGATGAAGATTCTTGTAATTTAGATCTAGGCTTTCTTGGGCTTTTTTCTAATTTATCTAATTTAGTTGTGAGCTTCTTCTCATCAGAATGGTTACTCTTTTCTAGGTTTTCTTTTGGTTTTGATTTATTTACTCTTGGCTTATTACTGCCATTGGTTCCTTTATTTTCTTTCTTGTTATCATGTTGCGTAGATTTTTTTCTTCTAGGAGTATTACTTTCATCTGTCTTTGAAGATTTAGGACCTGCATTTTTATTATTGTCTTTTAACGAATTTTGACGTTGAGCACCTTGCTTAGGTTTATTTTGATGAGGTCTTCTTGTATTTCGGCTTTTAGAGTATTTAGGCTTAGGCTTTTCTTCCTCTTTCTTAGTTATGGATTGTAGGAACCTTTTTATAAGGCCATCAGTTTTGCGTTTAGGCTTCTTTGGTGGCTTTATGTTAACAGCTGGTGTCTCTTGTTTGTTCTTGCGTTGAGGACTAGAAATTTCAGGAGAACTATTTCCCACTTCATCTTGTATTTCATAGCTAGCTGAATCATTTAGATTTTTATCATCATCTCTTAATCTACTAACTTCAAAACGATTATCAGATCTAGTTGGATCTGAAACTACAATAATTCTAACTCCTGTTCTTTCTTCAATTTCATTCACCCTGGGTCTTCTTTCATTAAGTAAAAAGATAGACATATCAGGAGAAACAATAGCTCTTACTTCTCCGCTTCGTTTTTTGCCTGCTTCTTCTTCTATAAGCCTTAATACTGCTGTAGAAAGACTTGCAACATCTTGAGTCCACCTTTCTTGAAGAGAAGGCCTAAGTCTCTGTCGTGACATTTCCATTAAACCAAATCTTGAAATACGTCCAACTTGTACTTTTGCTCTATCTACAGAGAGAGATGTCCATAATTTATCTTCTATTGCTCTTTTATTTCTTAAAGAAAGCATATCAATAAAATCTATAACTATAAGACCGCCCATATCACGCAATCTAAGCTGCTTGGCAATTTCTGATGCAGCTTCTAGATTTGTATTCAAAGCAGTTTCTTCAATATCACTTCCTTTCGTTGATTTTCTAGAGTTTATATCTATAGCAACTAAGGCTTCTGTTTGATCTATAACAATAGAACCACCACTTGGTAAAGTTACTTCTCTTTGGTAGGCAGTCTCTATTTGGCTTTCAATTTGATAGCGCGTAAACAAAGGGATTGCTTCGTCATATCTCTTTATCCTGTCTTCGAAATCTGGCATAAGTTTTGAAGTAAAATCAAGAGCTTTTTCAAAAGCTTCATCAGTATCAACTAAAACTTCAGTTATATCTGATCTTAAAAAATCTCTTAAAGACCTTGAAACAAGATCATTCTCTCGATATATCAAGAAAGGAGCTTTTCTTAGTTGATTTGCCTCTTGTATTGCATCCCAAAGATTTAATAGGTATTCCAGGTCCCATTCTAATTCTTCCAAACTTACACCAGCACCAGCCGTTCTTAGAATTAGACCCATTCCATCTGGTATTTCTAAAGAACGCATTTTTTTCCTCATATCATCTCTAGATTCGCCTTCAATACTCTTAGAGATTCCTCCAGCTTCTGGGCTGTTTGGCATTAAGACTAAGTAGTGACCTGGAAGTGAAATATAAGTACTAAGAGCTGCTCCTTTAGTACCTCTTTCTTCTTTGTCTACTTGGACTATTATTTCTTGACCTTGAGACAAGCTCTCATTGATAGTATTTCTTCCGTTCTTATTTTTTTGATATTGTGGAGCCAATTCTTTAACTGGCAAGAAGCCATGCTTTTCTGAACCAAAATCAACAAAGGCAGCTCCTAAACTTTGTTCTGCTCTAGAAACTCTTCCTTTGTATATATTAGATCTTTTCCTTTCTTGGCCAACTTGTTCAATATCTAAATCGTAAATACTTTGTCCATCTACAAGAGCTACCCGCAATTCTTCAGGTTGCGTTGCATTTATCAACATTCTTTTCATTGTTTTTCCTTACAGGAAAGCAGGAAAGCTTTAATTAGCTTTATGGTATAAATAAGTTAATTTAATAGCTTTATTTATAGGTTATAGAAGGCGAATTATAAAAAAGATGGTGTCACGCCTACGTGACTGTAATTCTGTTATTAATAGAGCTTATTACTCTTTTCTGCTTAATTTTTATTACTGCGTCTTACTTATTAACTTTAATTGCACAGATTCTCAGCTAAAATAACATATTTCAGCTTATTATTAAACTTTTCCTTACTTTGTTTAGAAATGAATACGCAATTTAACCCTGTTACGATCTATACAGTTACTGAAAATTACTCAGGAGTACGCCTTGATAATTGTCTTATTTCTAAAATGAAAGGTCTTCCAAGAAGCAGGATTTATTCAATCATTAGAAAAGGAGAGGTAAGGGTAAATAAATCGCGTTGCAAACCAAGCTTAAAATTAAGGATAGGAGATGAAGTGCGTATTCCTCCTTACACGGCAGAATTAAAAGTAACAAAAAATGCAGAAGATAAGTTTAAAAACAAGCTTAAAGATAGTTTTATAGTGGAAGATAAAAGTTTTATCATCCTTAACAAACCTGTGGGGATGGCTAGTCATGGTGGCAGTGGTATTTCCTTAGGAATAATTGAAACTATTCGCCAAATAGATAGAAGATATAAAGGGGCGCAATTAGTTCACAGGTTGGACAAAGATACCTCAGGTTGTTTAGTAGTAGCCTTAAAAAAAACTATGCTTAGAGAATTTCATAAAGAAATACGTGAGAGTCAGGTTGAAAAAAACTACCTAGCAGTTGTAAAAGGTAAATGGCCAAAGGAAATAACTAAAGTAGAGGTGGGTTTATCTAAAGATAGGCTAAAATCTGGAGAAAGAGAAGTTCAAGTAAATTCAAAAGGTAAAAATTCTATCTCTGAATTTGAAGTCTTATCCGACAAAGAAAAATTAAGCTTAGTTAAGTGTCGCATCATTACTGGCAGGACTCATCAAATAAGAGTGCATGCAACTTATTCAGGTCATCCAATTGTAGGAGATAAGAAATACGGAGATAAAGATTTAAATAAAAGTCTTAAATTAGATATTAATAGGATGATGTTGCATGCTCATGAGATAAAATTTCCTAATTTAGGAATAGAAGCATCAACTAAAATACCAAATGTATTTACCAAACTTATGGATAAATATGAGTGATTATTTAAATTTAAGGGAAGGTAAGTTTCCTATAAAAATTGATAAATTTGATATTAAATTTTCAGATGACCTTAGTTTAGGTACTCTTAAGAATCCTTTAATTATTAATTTATCTATAGATAAATTATCTTCTGAGATTTTTATTTGTAAAGGAATAATAAAGTCTAGCTTTATAGAATCCTGCCAAAATTGTCTAAAAGATGTCGAGGTGAAATTAATTGTTGATACAAACTTAGTAATTAAAGACACAGATATTCTATTAGATAAAAATAATGAATCTGACGAAAGTCACTATCAAAATCTTAAATACTTCCAAATAAAAAAACTTATAGAAGAAGAAATTTGCTTAAATTATCCTTCTATTATTCGCTGTGAGGAACAAGACTGCATTGAATTTAAAGAGATATCTAATGAAAAAAAAATACAACCTTTTGAAAAAATTAGAGACTTGATAGAGTAGTTCATCTAAAATCCGCGCCGGAGACTTCTTATGGCAGTACAAAAAAGTAAAAAATCAAAATCAAAAAAACTACAGAGGAGGGCACATCAGTCCTTATCTAACCCCACATTGTCTACAGATAGTGTAACTGGAGAAAGGCATTTGCGTCATCAAATGACTGCTGATGGTTTCTACAGAGGAAGAAAGGTTGTTGAGGTAAAACAACCAAAAGAAGAATCTGAAGAATAGTTTTATAAAATGAATCTTTCTCAAACTGCTTTAGTTTTTCCGGGGCAGGGTTCCCAATCTGCAGGTATGCTTGTAGATTACTTCAATAATCATAAAACATTTTCTGATACCTTTGAGAATGCAAAGGAAATTACTGGTATAGATTTTAAATCTCTGATTTTTTTAGGAAATTCAGAAGATTTATCAAAAACTGAAATTACCCAGCCTTTGATGTTGACAGCTAATGTAGCTCTTTGGAATACTCTAGAGATCAAATCAAGTTCGCTTGGAGCTATGGCTGGTCATTCTCTCGGAGAATTTGCTGCTTTAGTGGCTGGAGATGTTCTTTTGTTTGAAGACGCCTTAAGACTTGTTTCCATTAGAGCAAAGTTAATGCAAGAGGCTGTTCCGCAAAATGAAGGTGGTATAGCTGCCATTATTGGATTAGAAGAATCTAAAATAAAGATTATATGTGAAGAAGTAACAGCTTTAGAAGAAGAATTGGTTAATCTGGCTAATATTAATTCACCCGTACAAATAGTTATATCAGGTACAAAAAAAGGAGTTGAAATTGCTATTGACAGGTGTAAAGAAGCTGGTGCAAAGAGAGCTATGCTTTTGGCCATGAGCGTACCCGCTCATTGTAGTCTTATGTCAGAGGCGGCTTCTAAATTTGCTAAACATCTAGATTCAGTTAACTTTTGTAATCCTTCGCTAAAAATATTTCAAAATTATAATGCTTCTTTCAGTGAAGATTTGGAAGTGGTTAAACAAAATCTAATTAATCAAGTTGATAGTCCTGTCAGATGGGTAGAAATAATAAAGAATATTAATTCTTTAAAGGTTAATAAATATATTGAATGCGGACCTGGAAAGGTACTTAGCGGTCTCATAAAAAGAATAGTAAATGATGTTGAAATTATTAGCTTAGATAACTACTCTAGTTATTTAGAAAAGTTCAATAATTTAAAATGAAAAAAATTTTCATCACAGGCGCTTCTAGAGGCATAGGAAAAGCCATAGCCGAAAACTTACTTAGCCAAGATTATGTTGTTATAGGGACAGCTACAACTGAAGATGGAGCTAATCAACTTTCAAAAAAAGGTATTATTGGCTATCAACTGGACCTTGGTAGTTTAGAAAATATAGAGTCTACGTGTAAAGAAATCTATAACGATCACTCAGACATAGAAATATTAATTAATAATGCGGGTTTTACCAGAGATAACTTAGTATTACGAATGTCTGAAGATGAATGGCAAGATGTTTTAAATGTTCATTTAAATGGAGTGTTTAGGATAACTAAGCGAGCTTTAAAACCAATGTTAAAAAAGAGGTGGGGAAGGATAATTAATATTTCGTCAACTTCGGCTGTCCTAGGAAATAAAGGCCAAGCTAATTATGCTGCGGCAAAAGCTGGTATAGAGGCATTTTCTAGAACTTTAGCGCGGGAAGTTGGCAGCAGAGGTATTACGGTAAATACAGTAGCTCCAGGATTTATAAATACTGATATGACAGACTCAAGTAGCGGTCTGGATCAAGAGGAGTTAATTAAAGAAATACCTTTGGGTAGATTTGGAAAACCTTCTGAAATAGCCCATTTGATAAGCTATCTTTGTTCTGAGGAGTCTTCTTATATAACTGGGCAAACCATACATATTAACGGCGGCTTATATATGTAAAATTAATTGACATTTATTCAAATATGTTAAGTTAAATAATGCAATTAATTTAAAACTTAGTTAACATGCGCATCTCTAAATTATAGCTATGGTAAAAATTCCAAGGCAGGAGTAAAAAGTAATGAGTATAGAAGAAAGAGTTCAAAAAATTGTTTGCGAACAACTAGGCGTATCCTCAGAAGAAGTTAAGTCTGAAGCATCTTTTATTGATGATCTTGGTGCTGATTCACTTGATACTGTAGAACTTGTTATGGCCTTTGAAGAGGAATTTGAAATAGAAATTCCTGATGAAGAAGCTGAAGGAATACAAACGGTAAAAAATGCCGTTGATTACATAACAAATAATTCCTAATTATAAGATCTAGGCCTTCAGAGCCTAATTTACTTTCATGAAAGAACGAAGGGTTGTAGTAACTGGTCTTGGTATCTTGTCGCCTGTTGGAAATTCTATAGAAGAATCATGGTCAAATATTCTTATTGGAAAGAGTGGAGTTACAAACATTAACTACTTTGATACATCTGCTTTTGATACCCATTTTGCTGCCTCTCTTCAGAATTTTAATCCTCTTGACTATTTAGATAAAAAAGAAATAAGACGCACAGATCTTTTTATACAATATGCCTTAATAGCAGCCAAACAATGCATTGATGATGCAGGAATAGATTTCAATCAAATTAATCCTGAATTATCTGGAGTATCAATAGGTTCTGGTATAGGCGGTTTAAGGATAATAGAAGAAAATAAAATAAAATTAGAGAATCAAGGACCGAATAAAATCTCCCCTTTCTTTGTACCTGGTGCCATTACTAATATGGCTTCAGGTTATGTCTCTTTAAAATTTGGTTTTAAAGGCCCAAATATCTCAATAGTTAGTGCTTGTTCAAGTGCTAGTCATTCAATAGGATTTTCATTTAGATCAATTGCACATGGAGATGCTGATGTCATGCTTACAGGTGGAACTGAAATGTCTACGACTCCTCTGGGACTGGCAGGATTTAATGCAGCTAAGGCTCTATCTACAAAGAACGATAGTCCTGAAGAAGCGAGTCGACCTTTTGATAAAGATCGTGACGGATTTGTTTTGGGAGAAGGGGCAGGGTGTTTAATGTTGGAAGAAAGGGAACATGCAATTAAACGAGGTGCGAATATATATGCTGAAATAATTGGTTTTGGAATGAGTGCAGATGCATATCATATTACTTCCCCTCCTATAGATGGTGAAGGTGCTGCAAGATCTATGAAAAGTGCATTAAAAGATGCGTCTCTAAATCCTGAAGATATTCAATACATAAATGCTCATGGAACTTCAACTAAAGCCGGTGATCTAGCTGAAACAATAGCAATTAAATCTGTGTTTAAAAATCCTTCTGATTTTATAGTAAGTTCAACAAAATCAATGACGGGTCACTTATTAGGCGCAGCAGGAGCAATAGAAGCTATTTTTTCAATACTAGCTATTAAGAACAACATATCACCACCAACTATTAATCTTGATCACCCTGATGATGGCTGTGACTTGAATTATTCGGCCAATGAAGCAACAGAGTTAAAAATTTGTAAGAGTGCCTCAAATTCTTTTGGTTTTGGTGGTACTAATGCTACGCTAATATTTTCAGAGTAAAATTATCTTGAAAATATTTAAGACCCTTTTGATAGGTATAGCATTCTTCATAGGCATATTCTTTGCTAATTTATATTCAAAAATTAGCTTAGAAGAAGATTTTTATCTACTAATTGAACCCGGTATGTCCATGAATGATATTTCTATCTTTCTTAAATCTAAAGATGTAATTTATGTGCCTTTTTTTCTAAATCAATTCTCTAGAATATCTGGAAAATCTAAAAAAATTAAAGCTGGTGAATATAGGGTTTCTTCTGATGAATCAGTCGTTGGATTACTTAATAAGATAACAGCAGGTGATACATTTACTAGAGAAATAAGATTAGGTGAGGGAATGACCTTTTATGATGTTATGGCAAAGTTAAATAACACAGAAGGATTAATTGATGATATTGGTAGCAGCACAGATCAGTTGATTTTAAAGAAATTAAATTCAAGCTACTTGACCCTAGAAGGAATATTTTCACCTGATACCTTTTATTTTGAAAGAGGAGCTAACTTTACTAGTATTTTAAAAAGGGCTTATGAACAACAAGAAAATAAGATTCAAGAACTGTGGAAATCGCGAATTAAAAACTTACCTTATCAAAATATACAAGAGGTCTTAACTTTAGCCTCAATCATAGAGAAAGAAGGGATAGAGAAATCAATGATTGCTGGAGTTTTCATTAATAGACTAAATAAAAATATGAAACTTCAATCTGACCCTACAATAATCTATGCTTTAGGAGAAGAATTTAGTGGAGATATCAAGAGGAGAGATTTAAGATTTAAACACCCCTATAATACTTATATAAATAAAGGATTGCCTCCGGGTCCTATAGGTTTAGTAAGTTTATCTTCTTTTGAAGCTGCTTTAAATCCTGACATATCAACTAATTTATATTTTGTATCCAAGGGAGATGGAACGCATCAATTTTCAGTTACACTAGAACAACACAATCAAGCAGTGAAAGATTATCAATTAAAATAGAGTGACTGAAAAATTTATAACATTAGAAGGCATAGAGGGTTCTGGAAAATCAACTAGTTTAAAAATTATAAATAATTATTTAGATGAACTGGGCTTTCTATTTATTAACACACGAGAACCAGGCGGCGGGCCTATTGGACCTAAACTTAGATCTCTTTTATTGGACACTGATACTTCCATATCTCCTGAAGTTGAGATGATGTTGATGTTAGCTGATAGGAAAGATCATGTAGACAATATAATCCTACCCAACTTAAAGCAAAATAAATGGGTAATATCCGATAGATACATGGATTCTACTATTGCCTATCAAGGTGGAGGAAGACGAATAAACTTAAAAAATATTTTATCAGTCGAGAAGTTTCTAGATTTGCCTGTACCCTCATTAACACTTTTATTTGATTTACCCGTAGAGATGGCTTTGGAAAGAGCAATTGATCGAGGTAAATTAGATAGGTTTGAAAGAGAACCTATAGAATTTCATAATAGAGTAAGAGACACATATTTAGAATTATCTAGACAACACCCTGAACGAATTTTCATCATAGATAGTTCAAAAGATAGAGGCCAAGTTGAATCTCAATTATTAAATATCTTAAAACCGTATTTTGAAGACCATGTCTAATAGATTGCCTTGGCTAGATAAATACCTTGAAGGATTAAATAAAGATAGCTTGCAACATGCTTTCATGATCGGAGGTAAAGAGGGGGTTGGAAAAAATAACTTTTCTAGAACTTTATCTAACTTTATTCTATGCGAACAGACTTTAAATAAAAAAGCGTGCGGGAAATGTCAATCTTGTAAATTATTTTTATCTTTAAATCATCCTGATTTCCATTTAGTTTCCTTGGAAGATGGTAAAAAGAAGATTTCCATAAACCAGATAAAAGAACTACAGAGTAAATTCTACGAATCAGCTTTTTTAGGAGGGAACAAGGTGTTCCTTATTGAATCAGCAGAGCACATGTCTAATGATGCTATAGATTCTGTTCTAAAAATTCTTGAAGAGCCACCTAATAATACTTTTTTCTTAATTACATCTCATCGATTAAAACAACTGCCACTTACCTTGCAAAGTCGTTGTTCAGAGATTTATATTAAAAGTCCAACTAAAAAAATAATACAAGAGTGGTTGATTGATGAAGGACTGAATATTGATAACGTTGCTCTTGCCTTAGATTTAGCTCTTGGTCAGCCTTTAAAAGTTAAAGAATTGTTAGAGGCAAACCTTGAAGCTTCAAGAAACCAATTTATAAAGGATATTTCTATCTTAATAAAAGAAGGTAAAAATATTATCTCTCTTTCTGAAGAATGGTCAAAAGATAGTCTTTCTTTTACCCTTAAATTGGAATGGATGAGCAACCTTATGATGGATGCTATTAGGTTTCAAAAAACAAAAGAGCAAAAGAATCTAATGAAAGATACTTCTAATATTTCCATGTACCTAGGCGAAAGAACGAATTTTAATATTCTTTACGACCTTTTAATTTCAACCAATAGCCTTTGGAGTGTTTTTACAGATGGCACAAACCTTAAATCTGAATATCAACTCCAAAAACTTTTTATTGATTGGGAAAGCAAATTAGGTTTATCTGTTAGATAGGAAATTTAAAATTATTTTATTCACCTCTTCATGTTTCTCTATATGAAGAAAATGACCACAATCAGCTAGAATACGTATTTCTAGCTCATCAAAGAAGTTTTCCATACCCTCAGATAGGTTTGCGCCTATGCACCCGTCATTCTTTCCATGAAGATAAAGTGAAGGAACTTTTATCTTTTGGGCACTGAGTTCAGTTGTTAGAGAATTTATCCTTTCAATTTGTAATGATTCTTGAAATGTACATCTATAATAAGCCAATGCTTTAGAAAGGACATTACCTTTAGAGAGAACTTCTATTGTTTTATCTGCATAAGATTTATATTCTGACCAGTTGGGAGACCAATCTGTCCATAAGCGGTTAATAAAATCAAAGTTATTATTTGGTACGGCCAAATCAGCAATAGGAAGCTGAAAGAAGAACATGTACCAAGATTTCCTTTGTTGATCGCCATCAGAAAGAAAAGAAGCACCTACATTAATACCGTGTGGAACAGAAACTGTGATCATTTTATCGATAAGATCAGGTTCTAAGCCGGCCATTCCATAAGCTATACTTGCACCCCAATCATGGCCAAACAAACTTATTTTTTTATCTGTAATTGATTTTATAAATGTGATCATTTCTTCTGCTATCCGTAAGGACTGGTATGTATCAAGTTCTTTGTCTTCTGGGTGGTAACCTGGAAGGAAGGGAGTTAGTACTTGGTACCCATTTTCTGCAAAAAAATTGAGTTGGTGTTTAAAATTTTCTGCGCAATCAGGAAAACCGTGAAGTAAGAGTATTGGTTTTCCCTTACCTTTAGAAAAATAATAATTGTTAGAGGGTGATTTAAGAAGTTTCATTGTTGTTTTCTCCAATTAAAAAAAGGTGCAAAAGGAAAGTGTATAAGTAAACATTAATAAGGATAAAACTTAAGATAGAAGTGATGAATAGAATTACTGGTTCTATATTATTAGGTTCATTTATAAAACTACTAATAAATAAAATAATTACTACACCCCCTAAAAGCATTAAACTAAAAACTGTTATACCAACATTCCATGCTCTTGAAGAATCAAGATTCCAAGCTAGCTCTAAACTTTCAAATACTCCTTTTCCTCTTAAGACAACAAAGTATTGAGCAAAGATTAATTTACCTAGTATAAATATACCTGGAAGTAAAAAAGCTAAAAAACCAAACACAATAGCTAATCCCGTTAAAATGCTAACGCAAAATAAAGGCAAAATATAGTAGAGAGATTTAATGTAATAATTAATAGTTGATTGGAATGAATTGTTACTAATATCTGCTATCACTAAAATTAAAACTCCTGTTAAGTGAACTTGGAGAAGTGCCGTAATAAACGTTAAAATTAATGAAGAGTTTTCGTTATTATTAATAGAGTATGAAGAGAGAACACTAACTAGTAGCAGTGGAAATACGCAAGTATTTATAATTTTAAATATATTTTTAACATAAAATTGATTCGATTTAGTTAGAGCTTGAAGTATCATTGGTTACACAATTTAAACTATAAAGAACAAATAATAAACATGATTGAAATTTGGTCGAAGCCTCAATGCATTTTTTGTGATAAAGCAGTGCAACTTTGTGAAATGAAAGGTTTAGAATTTAAAAAATACATGATAGATGTAGATTATTCTAGAGAAGATCTTATGGAAAAATTTCCTAATGCTAGAACATTTCCACAAATAACAAAGGATTCTAAATACATTGGTGGTTATACAGAGCTAGAAGCATATTTTAATAAATAAAAAAGGATAGTTATGGCCACATTTACTTCCATTCTTGAATTTCTAACTTACTGGCTTGTTGATCAGTATTGGTTCCCTGCATTTTTAATAGGATCTGGAATTTTCTTCACCTTTTATCTAGGATTTCCTCAGGTAAAATATTTCAAACACGGATGGAGAATTTTATCCGGTAAGTATGTAAAAGAAGAAACAAAAGGCGAAACGACTCCTTTCCAAGCCTTAACTACAGCTTTATCTGGAACAGTAGGTACAGGAAATATTGGTGGCGTTGCTTTAGCAATCTTTTTAGGTGGTCCTGCAGCTATATTCTGGATGTGGGTAACTGCTTTTCTTGGAATGACAACTAAGTTTGTAGAAGTAACTTTAGCTCACAAATACAGGGAAACATTGCCTGATGGTTCTATTTCAGGTGGACCAATGTATTATATTGAGAACGGATTAAAAATGAGATGGCTGGCTATTTTATTTTCTGTTTGTTTGCTGATGATGTGTATAGGAACTGGCAATATGCCCCAAATTAGCAGCATATCCGTTGTGATGAATGATACTTTTAATATTCCAAAAGTAGTTACTGGTGGTGTCCTGGCAGTTCTTTTATGGATGGTTATTATAGGTGGAATTAAGCGTATAGCTCAAATTGCTTCTAAGCTAGTACCTTTTATGGCATTTTGGTATATAACAGGGGCTCTAGCTGTAATTATAGGTAACTACGAAAATATTATTCCATCTTTCAAACTTATTTTCATTCATGTTTTTACTCCTACGGCTGCCGTTGGAGGCTTTCTTGGAGCTAGCGTAGCCGCTGCTTTAACACGAGGTGTAAATAGAGGTCTATATTCCAACGAAGCTGGACAAGGTTCAGCACCTATAGCACACGCCTCATCTAAAACAGAAAATCCAGTAGAGGAGGGCATGGTTTCGATTCTAGAACCATTTATAGACACAATTGTAATATGCTCTCTTACAGGGCTGGTTATTTTGTCTTCTGGAGTATGGATGGAGAAATTTGAAAACCGTTTTGAAGAAAGTGCGATGTGTTATCTAGATGGTAGTTATAGCGATAAATCTCAGGAAGATGTTAAAATTTTACAAGATTATATATATACATGTAATGGACCGTTGAGCTACACAGGCAGCTTAGAGATCATAAACGGTCAACTAGTACCTTCTGCAAACATAACTCTTCTTCACAACAGATCTGTATCGGAAGATGTTACTTACTATCAAGAGGATAATGATCTTTTCACAGGGCCAGTTGATATTAGAAATGGTAAGAACTTTACTGAAGATGTAAGGATTGTAGGTAAATCACTTCTTATAGGTGCAGATCTTACTAGTAAGGCTTTTACGAGAAGTATTTTCGGAGATTACGGGCAATATATAGTTGCAATAGGCTTACTACTCTTTGCATTCTCAACGGCCATTGCTTGGTCATACTATGGAGATAGGGCTACTGCCCATTTATTTGGAGAGGGATGGATTCTTTATTATAGAATTATATATGTAGGAGCCTTCTTTACTGCTGCAATTATAGATACCAAAATAGTATGGGATATTGCGACAGTTATTGGTCCAATAGCTACAGTTCCAAATCTAATAGCACTAATTCTTTTAAGAAAGGAAATGAAGTCTATAAGCGATAGCTATGAAATGCCTTTAAAAAAGGGTGATTAATTTCATAGAGTTCACATAACTATAAAACATCATTATATTTCAATAACTTATAGGTTATATATAAAGAGGTTACTATCTTGCTATTACTAGATATAGGGGATTTATGACTATAAACTACTACATTAAGTTATTATAAGTTCGTATAATATATATTATGTTAAATTAAAGATTTATCCACAGATCTATTCAGTAACAGTTATAAATAATCTAAGACCCCTACTTTCCTAATCCCCCTGTAGTACAATGCCGTTTTTTATTAATAAAGCCTTATGAAACCATTAAGTGGTATTAAAGTGTTAGATCTTACCCATATGCTAGCGGGTCCTTATGCTGGAATGGTATTAGCCGACTTAGGAGCTGATGTTGTTAAAATTGAGCCTTTAGTAACAGGTGAAATGACACGTAGTTTATTAGCTAATGACCCTGACTATTCCTTCAAAGGCTTCGGCGCATATTTTCTTACTTTAAACAGAAATAAAAAGAGTGTTTCAGTTGATCTTAAATCTACTGAGGGATTAAGCGTCTTTTATGATCTTGTTAAATCGGCTGACGTTGTACTAAATAATTTCAGTGCTGGAGTGGTTTCTAAACTTAAAATTGATTTTGATACTCTTAAAAGCATTAACCCTAAAATAGTATCATGCTCAATAACTGGATTTGGTGAGACTGGTCCACATTCTTCTAGACCCGCCTATGATCAAATCGTTCAAGCTTATGGTGGAGGAATGTCTATTACTGGACCCGACGCTAACAATCCTACAAGAGCAGGTATTCCTATTGGAGATCTAAGCTCTGGGCTTTACAGTGTAATTGGAATTTTATCTGCCCTACTTTCAAAAGAGAAAACTGGTAAAGGGCAACACGTTGATATTTCACTCTTAGATGTACAAATTTCTTTATTAACTTATATGGCTACTATGCAAACATTATCTGGAAAGGACCCAGAACCAATTGGAAATGCACATTTTGTACATGTTCCATACAATACTTTTACAGCAGAAGACGGTTTTATAGTTATAGCTGTTATAACAAATTCTTTTTGGGATTCTCTTTTAGAAGTAGTCAATATAGAAGAGTTAAGAAATCCTGAATTTAGAGATCAACCAGGAAGGCTTGCCAATCAAGAATATATTGAAAATGAGCTTAACAATAAGCTTATTACAAAACCTTCTAGCTATTGGATTAATGAATTAAATAAAGCAAAAGTTCCATGTGGTCCAATAAATACATTTAGCCAAGCATTGGCAGATGAGCAGGTATCTTATAGAAATATGGTTGTAGAAGTTCCGCATCCGGACGGCGGACTAGTAAAAATGCCTGGAAACCCGGTTAAGCTTTCATATACTGGTGAAACTACTTATTCCCCTCCTCCACACTTAGGGCAAGACACAAGAAAAATTTTAGAAACTTGGGCTGGTTACGATGCTTCTAAAATAGAAGCCCTAATAACCAGTAAAATTATACAAGCTGCAGATTAATAAACTAAAATAAATTTATCTAGGATATAACTTATAATGGCTAAAACCACGGTAACTGCAGCTAAAAACACTAACAACCTTCCAAATTTAAATTCTTTTTCTTTCATTTTTCTCTTTTGATAATTCACTAACTAAGGCAAAATCTATTATATATGGCAAAACAAGATTTAATTGAAATGGATGGAGAAGTTATTGAGACCCTCCCGAATACTACGTTTAGAGTAAAACTTGAAAATGAGCATGTTGTTACTGCCCATATATCTGGAAGAATGCGCAAGCATTACATAAGAATTTTAACTGGAGATAAGGTGAAGGTAGAAATTACGCCTTATGATCTTTCTAAGGGAAGAATAATATTTAGAGCTCGTTAAGATACCTTTTCTTTCTTTTTTATATTCTCTTTATATTTTATATCTATATTACCCTTGTTAAGGTCAACATAAGCAATTCCTCCATTTTTGGATAAATTACCAAAAAGAATCTGTTCTGCTAGTTCTTTTTTAATTGTGTCTTGAATTAACCTTTGCATAGGACGTGCACCCATATTCTTATCGTATCCGTTTTCAACTAACCATTCTCTAACTTTATCAGAAACCTCAATTTGAACTTTTTGTTGATCCAGTTGTACTTGTAATTCAACCAAGAATTTATCAACAACTGTTCTTATTACCTCTACAGGCAGAGGGTTGAATTGGATAATTCCATCCACTCTATTTCTAAACTCAGGTGAGAAAGTTTTTTTGATCATTTCAGTTGCATCTGAGGAATGATCTTGAGACTGAAATCCCATGGATGCCCTGCTCATACCTTGAGCTCCAGCATTGGTAGTCATTATTACTACTGTATTTCTAAAATCTGCTTTTCGTCCGTTATTATCAGTTAATGACCCATGGTCCATAACTTGTAACAATATGTTAAATACTTCGGGGTGTGCCTTTTCTATTTCATCCAATAATATTACAGAATGTGGGTGTTTTGAAACTGATTCCGTTAATAGTCCTCCTTGGTCATATCCAACATATCCAGGAGGAGCTCCAATTAGGCGCGAAACTGTATGACGTTCCATATATTCAGACATATCAAATCTTACAAACTCTATACCCATTATTAACGCCAGTTGTTTGCTCACTTCTGTCTTTCCTACTCCTGTAGGCCCGGAAAATAAAAATGAACCAACTGGTTTGCCTTCTGTTCGCAATCCTGCTCTTGCTAACTTAATTGTAGAAGCTAAACTTTCTATTGCTTCGTTTTGGCCAAAAATTACTCTTTTAAGATTTTCTTCTAGTTTTTCTAGAGAAATTTTATCTGAAGAAGAAACAGTTTTAACTGGAATTCTTGCCATAGAAGCTACTATTTTTTCTACATCTATCTCAGATACTGTCTTCTTTCTTTTGTTTTTTGGTAAAAGTCTTTGTTTCGCGCCAGCTTCATCTACTACATCTATAGCCTTATCAGGTAGGAATCTTTCATTTATATGTTTAGAAGATAATTCTGCAGCGGCTCTTAAAGCATTATCCGTATATCTAATATCATGATATTTTTCAAATCTAGTCTTTAAGCCTTTTAATATACTATATGTCTCATCAACAGAAGGTTCTTTAATGTCTACTTTTTGAAATCTTCGAGAAAGAGCCCTGTCCTTTTCAAAAATACCCCTAAATTCCTTATAAGTTGTTGACCCAATAAACTTAAGCCCACCTTTAGCCAGAGAAGGTTTTAATAAATTAGAGGCATCCATCACACCGCCAGAAGTAGCGCCTGCTCCTATAATGGTATGGATTTCATCTATAAATAATATAGCGTTCTCATCTTCACTTAGTTCTTTAAGAACCTGCTTTAGCCTTTCTTCAAAATCACCTCTGTACTTAGTGCCAGCTAACAAAGAACCCATATCCAATGAATATATACAACTTTCTTTAATTAAATCTGGAACTTTCTGATCATTTATTAATTTGGCTAAACCTTCTGCTATAGCTGTCTTTCCGACTCCAGATTCTCCGACTAATAAAGGATTATTCTTGCTTCTTCTTGCCAATATCTGAATAACTCTCTCTACTTCTTCAGATCTTCCTATCAAAGGGTCTATCAGGCCTTCTTTGGATTGTTGATTGAGATTAACAGTAAATTTAGAAAGAGCAGAAGACTTTTCTGGATTGTTTTCTGGTTCTCCTTCAAAATCTAAATCTTCCTGGGTATCGTCATTTGGTTTCCCATGACTCAAATAAGATACTGCATCTAATCTTGAGAGACCCTGCTGTTCCAATAAATAAACACTATGACTTTCCTTCTCGCTAAAAATAGCAATTAAAACATTTGAACCTTTTACTTCTTTCTTTCCTGAAGATTGAACATGAAAAACAGCTCTTTGAAGTACCCTTTGAAATCCAAGGGTTGGTTGAATTTCGCGATCACTTTCTTCCTCAATTTTTGGAGTTGTAGATCCTATAAATTCTTCTAAATCTATTTTAAGAGTTTCTATATTAATATTATTAGATTGCAATAGATCTAAAGAATCTGAATTGCTCAAGAGAGAGAGAAGCAGGTGCTCTACAGTTACAAATTCATGGTCTTGGCTATGAGCCAATTGAAAGGCTTCGTTTAGATTTTGTTCTAATTCTTTATCTATCATTTATCTTCTTCCACTTGCTCTATATCGCTTACTAAAGGATGTTCGTTGTCTTTTGCAAAATTATTGACTTGTGAACTCTTAGTTTCAGCTACCTCCTTAGTAAATATACCGCAAACTCCCTTTCCATGTGTATGTATTGCTAACATTATTTGTTGAGCCTTATCTCTATTAAAACCAAAGATAGCCTGAAGAATATAAACAACAAATTCCATAGGAGTATAATCATCATTAAGAATGATGACTCTATACAACGGGGGTTTTTTTGTTTTAGGTTTTTCTAATACCGCTATGGTAGAGCTATTACCAGAATTATCTTCTTCTTGATTAGATTTAATAAATTTATTATCTTCTTGAACAGGCATTAGTCCATGTTGTTAATAATAGCTTCTCCGAATTCAGAACATTTAAGCAGGCTCGCTCCGCTCATTAGTCTTTCGAAATCATATGTTACCGTTTTATTACTTATTGTCTTTGACAGCCCTTCAATTATAAGATCAGCAGCTTCAGTCCAGCCCATGTAACGTAACATCATTTCAGCTGAAAGAATCAAAGAACCAGGATTTACCTTGTCTAACCCAGTATATTTCGGTGCCGTTCCATGAGTAGCCTCAAATAAAGCTATCTTGTCACCTAAATTAGCTCCGGGAGCAATTCCTATGCCTCCTACTTCTGCAGCCAAGGCGTCCGATACATAGTCTCCATTAAGATTTAATGTAGCTATAACACTGTATTCATCAGGTCTAGTTAATATTTGTTGTAAAAAAGCATCAGCGATTACGTCTTTTATTATTATTTCTTTGCCAGTAGTTGGATTTTTTAATGAGTGCCAAGGTCCTCCATCAAGTTCTTCAGCCCCATATTTATTAACAGCCAGTTGATAACCCCAGTCTTTAAAAGATCCTTCTGTAAATTTCATAATATTACCTTTATGTACAAAGGTAACTGAATCCCTATCATTTAATATTGCATATTGAATTGCCTTATCTACCAATCTTTCTGTTCCTTGTTTAGAGACTGGTTTTATTCCAATACCACAGTTTTCAAGAAAACGAATTTTAGTAACTCCCATTTCTTTAGTTAAAAATTTTATAACTTTATCGGCTTCTGCTGATCCAGCTTCCCATTCAATACCTGCATAAATATCTTCAGAATTTTCTCTGAATATCACCATATCTGTTTTTTCAGGACTTACAACAGGACTAGGCACTCCATCAAAATATCTAATTGGCCTTTGACACACATACAAGTCTAGTTCTTGTCTTAAGGCCACATTTAAAGATCTTATACCTCCACCTACCGGTGTTGTTAAAGGCCCTTTAATGCCTATCAGGTATATTTCAAGTGCTTTTAAAGTTTCTGGTGGTAACCAATTATCTTCACCGTAAACAGTAAGAGATTTCTCTCCACAATAAATCTCCATCCAAGAGATCTTTCGTTTTCCTTCATACGACTTTGCTACAGCTCTATCAACTACGTTTATCATTACTGGAGTAATATCAGAGCCTATCCCATCTCCTTCAATAAAAGGAATAATAGGATTATCTGGAACTACAAGTTCACCTGAGCTATCAATAGTTACCTTTGATCCATCTTTTGGTTCAGTTATATGTTTAAATTCCATATTATTGCGCTTAAATTGTTGTAATCCCTGTAGGACGCGCATTATATAGTAAATTTTTAATAAGGTTAATGAGCAAAGGTAAAGTATTAGTAGGGTTGTCTGGAGGTGTCGATTCTTCAGTTTCAGCTTATTTATTACAAAAAGAAGGGTACGAAGTAGATGCTTTATTTATGCGCAATTGGAAAGATGATGATGGCACTCCTTATTGCAGTGTAAAAGAAGATTTTATGGATGCTACCTTTGTAGCAGATCAATTAAACATTCCCATTAAAGAGTTAAATTTTTCATTAGATTACAAGGAAAGAGTTTTTAAATATTTTTTGGATGAGCTTAAAGCTGGCAATACTCCTAATCCAGATATTCTTTGCAATAAAGAGATAAAATTTGACGTTTTCTATAAATATGCAATGAATTCTAATTACGACTTTATAGCAACAGGTCACTATGCTCGAATAGAAAATATAAATGATACCTATTCTTTGATAAAGGGTAGTGATGAAAATAAAGATCAGAGTTATTTTCTTCATGCAATTAATGGAGAAGTTTTAAAAAATACACTCTTCCCTATAGGGGAACTAGAAAAAAGCAAAGTAAGAGAAATTGCCAGAAAGAAAGGTTTAATTACAAGCGAAAAAAAGGACAGTACGGGTATCTGCTTTATAGGGGAAAGGCCTTTTCCAGAATTTTTAAGCACGTATATTAAGGAAAATCCAGGCCCTATATGCAACGAGAATGGCGATGTTCTAGGTCAGCACAAAGGATTGGCTTTCTACACTTTAGGACAACGTCAAGGCCTAGGAATTGGAGGCCAAAAAACTTCCGACAACAAACCCTGGTATGTAGCCAATAAAGATATAACTAATAACATCGTCACTGTGGTCCAAGGAAATGATCACCCTCTCCTCTTTACAAAAAATCTTTCTACGAAGAATCTCCATTTAATAAACCCTATAGCTGATTCAGAGTTCGAGGGTATGGCCAAAGTACGGTACAGGCAGAAAGATCAAAAATGTAACATTAAAATTTCAGACAAGCATTTAACTGTTCATTTTAAAGAAGTTCAAAGAGCTGTGACTCCGGGGCAATCTGTTGTTCTTTATAAAAATGATATTTGTTTGGGTGGTGGAGAAATTTCAGAGATCTCTTAATCTTTCTTTGTGGCTATCTATCAAAGCAAATTTTTCTTGTTTATTAAGTTTTTTTATTTCAGATTCTCTTTTAGTCGAAAGAGATCTATTTTCCATGAATTCTTGATAAACCAATTTAAACGGACCTCGACCTTTTGTGTACTTAGCTCCATTGCCTGACTCATGATCTTCTAGCCTTCTAGCTATGTTATTTGTTATACCTGTGTATAAAGTTTTATCAGCACATTTAAGTATGTAAACAGACCAAGTCAATTTCGAAGAAACATTAATTGATAAGATAGCTGGTTAACCAGATAACGGCTATTAATATTACAGTTACAGTACAAAGCCAGGCTCGAATTCTTGCTTCTTTTTCCATTATGGAGATTTATAAATTTCTCCACCTTTCATAACAAAATCAATGGATTCTAAGATTTCAATATTTAATAGTGGGTCCTTTGATACTGCTATTAGGTCAGCATATTTGCCTGGTGAAATGCTTCCTAATACAGAGCTCTGACCTAGTAAGATTGATGCCTCGCGTGTTGCTGATAAGATTGCTTGCAAGGCTGGCATTCCCGCATCAACCATTTCTTTAAATTCTCCTGCATTTTTCCCATGGGCAGAAACACCTGTGTCTGTACCAAATGCTATTTTAACTCCCGCTTGATATGCCTTAGAAAAAGTTGTTTTTAGCTGAGGACCAATTTCCAATGCTTTAGGTGTCACTAGGTCTGGAAAAAATCCATCTATTTGCGCCTTATCTGCCACCCATGCTCCTGCTAAAAGAGTAGGTACATAATAAGTGCCTCTTTCTCTCATTAACTTCATCCCTTCTGCATCCATTAGAGTTCCGTGTTCTATTGAATCAACACCTGATATAACTGCCCTTTTAATTCCTTCAGCTCCATGCGCGTGTGCGGCAACTTTGAAACCATAGTCCTTTGCAGCAGTTACAATTGCTGAAATTTCTTCAAGAGTCATTTGAGGATTTTGACCATTTTTAGCGTTACTTAAAACGCCGCCAGTAGCAGTTATTTTAATTAGATCAGCTCCTTCCTTATAACGGAATCTAACTGCCTTGAAGGAATCATCTTTGTTATTGATAACGCCCTTTGAAGGGCCAGGGTCACTTGAAAGATCTGGTCTTAAAGAATTAGTTGGATCTCCATGTCCACCTGAGGAAGAGATTGTTTTACCTGATGAAAAAATTCTTGGACCTGAGACAACTCCCCTGTTGACCGCGTTCCTTAAGGAAACTGTTACATTATTTGAATCTCCTAAATTTCTAACCGAAGTAAAGCCTGCAAGTAGTGTTTTATTAGCATTAGCTACTGCTTTAATAGCATAATCTGCTGCACTAGATGAAATGCTCTCTTGGTAACTTTTGGACGAATATTCACCATCAAGATGAACATGCATATCAATAAGCCCAGGAAGAACGAAGTAGGTGGTTAGATCCACATACAGGTCATCGGGCTCAGGAACTATATAACCAGTTTCTACTCTAGAGATAAATTCATTTTCAATTACAATGCTCATTTCTTTTACAGGTTGTGATCCCGTTCCATCTAGCAAAGATCCAGCATGAATAACGGTGGCGCCTTCAATATCAATAGAAAAAACTAGAATAAAAGGAAATAAAGACTGTAATAATAATTTTAAATTTTTTTTCATACAATTAAACCTTCTCAAAGATCATTATCGAGGAAAGTAAACAACACTAAGATATAATAAATAAGAATTATGAAAATAGACACACTTAAAACGTTATCTCCTCTAGATGGTAGGTATTATGAGGCAAATAAGGATTTAAGAGATATTTTAAGCGAATATGGACTTATTCACTACAGAATTAAAGTAGAGATAGAATGGTTTATTCATCTTTCTAAACAAAAATCAATTCCAGAACTTCCCAAGCTAACAATTAAAGATAATTCTTATCTAACTGATTTAATTAATAATTTTACAGAAAAAGAAGCCTTAGAAATTAAGAAATTAGAAAAGAAAACAAACCATGACGTCAAAGCCGTTGAATACTACTTAAAAGAAAAATTTTCTAAATCCTCTAAACTCCTTAAGTACGTTGAATTCATACATTTTGCTTGTACTTCTGAAGATATTAATAACCTTGCTTACTCGCTTATGATAAGAGATAGCTCTAATCACCTAATTAAGAATGACATAGCTGTTATCGAGCGTATTCTAAAGAAGAAATCTAAAGCTTATGCCAATGTTCCTATGTTATCTAGAACCCATGGCCAGACTGCAACACCAACAACAATGGGCAAAGAAATTGCTAATACTCTGGCAAGGATAAGAACCATAAAGAAATCTATAGATACAATAAAATTAACAGGAAAAATTAATGGAGCTGTTGGAAATTATAATGCTCATCTAATTGCTTACCCTAAAGCAGACTGGTTAAAAATCTCTAAGCAGTTTGTATTTTCTCTTGGATTGGATTGGAATCCTTACACCACACAGGTTGAACCGAAAGATCAAATAGCTGAGTTATTTTTTAATTATGTAAGGCTGAATAATGTCCTTATAGATTTTTCTAGGGATATTTGGGGATACATTTCTCTTGGTTATTTCTCTCAAGAACTAAAAGAAGGTGAAGTTGGCTCTTCAACTATGCCTCATAAAATTAACCCCATTGACTTTGAAAATGCTGAAGGAAATTTAGGCTTATCCAATGCTCTACTCACTCATATTTCTAACACAGTAGTTATATCTAGGTGGCAGAGAGATCTTTCAGATTCAACCGTAATGAGGAATATCAGTGGTTGTTTTGGATATATGAGTATTGCCTTAAAATCTCTAGAAAGAGGAATTGGTAAATTAAAAATTAATAAATCTAGAATTAAAGAAGATTTAGAAAATTCCTGGGAAGTTTTAACAGAAGCTGTTCAGACAGTGTTAAGAAAGAACTTAATACCTAACGGCTATGAGTTAATGAAAGACTTATCTAGAGGTAAATCAATTAATAAGAATGATTTGTTAGTTCTTATAGATAAGTTTGATATACCAGAGGAGGATAAATTAACTCTTCGTAAGTTAAACCCATCTTCGTACTTAGGTTTGGCTAAGAAACTAGCTAAAGATATATAAATATTGTTGTTTTAATAGTTATCTCCGTTAAAATGCCCCATCTTTTTTTAGTAATAGTAAAAAAAGGAATTGGGTTTAAAGGAGACGGTTGTGGCTGGAGATGACTCCATAAATATAATACTTTTACATTGAGGAATAGCAATGACTACATATAAGAAAATTCTAGAAAGCTTTTTGAACTTGAAAGCTTCAGGAAAAGATGCGCACAAAAATATAAACCCGGAACATGCTGCAAGGATGAGATGGCAAAATCAATTTCAAACAGGTGTTGATATAGCTAAGTACACTTCTGCAATTATGAGAAAAGATATGGATGCATATGATGCTGATACATCAGCTTATACCCAATCTCTAGGCTGTTGGCATGGCTTTATAGGTCAACAAAAATTAATTTCTATTAAGAAACACTTCGGATCTACCAATAAGAAGTATTTGTACTTATCAGGATGGATGGTTGCTGCACTTCGTTCTGAATTTGGCCCCCTTCCTGATCAATCTATGCATGAAAAAACTGCTGTCTCTAGTTTAATTAAAGAACTTTACACCTTCTTAAGACAAGCAGATGCTCGAGAACTTGCTGGTCTTTTTAGAGAACTTGACTCAGCACCTGATGCTGAAAAAGGTCCTATCCAAGAAAAGATAGATAATTTTGAAACACACGTAGTTCCAATTATTGCTGATATTGATGCTGGTTTTGGTAATGAAGAGGCAACCTATTTAATGGCTAAACAGATGATAGAAGCCGGTGCTTGCTGCATACAAATAGAGAACCAAGTCTCCGATGAAAAACAATGCGGTCATCAAGATGGCAAAGTCACTGTTCCTCATGCAGATTTCTTAGCTAAAATAAATGCCGTTCGCTACGCCTTTTTAGAGTTGGGTGTTGATGATGGAGTTATTGTTGCCCGTACAGACTCTTTAGGTGCAGGGTTAACAGAACAAATAGCTATTACACACTCAGTTGGTGATCTGGGTGATCAATACAATTCTTTTCTTGATGTTGAAGATGTAAGCGAAAAAGAAATGAAACATGGTGATGTCTTAATATATCAAAACGGTAAAGTTGTTCGTCCAAAACGGTTACCTAGTAACCTTTATCAATTTAGGAAGGGAACTGGAAAAGAACGCTGTATTCTTGATTCTATTACAAGCCTTCAAAATGGTGCTGATTTGATTTGGATTGAAACAGAAAAACCTCATATAGGTCAAATTAGCAGCATGATGGATGAAATTAAAAAGGTTGTACCGAATGCAAAGCTAGTTTACAACAATAGTCCTTCTTTTAACTGGACGTTAAATTTTCGTCAACAAATTTTTGATGCTATGGAAGGGGGTGAAAAAGACACTTCTTCTTACGAGAGAGCAGATCTAATGAATGAAAAATACGATACTACAGAGCTTGGCATTGAAGCTGATGAAAAAATACGTAC